>JAAUYJ010106655.1_pt1 | contig 10880 bp, 7 predicted proteins | sample 7278031 | NCBI WGS metagenome assembly JAAUYJ01 (sample SAMN14350222, study PRJNA611818) | marine sediment metagenome | isolation source: surface marine sediment (1.8m) | place: French Polynesia: Moorea | collected 2018-08 | reverse complement strand
TAAGCCATGACTAATATTGTCAAATCTTCCCTAAACAAAGAACAAACTACTACTTGGTTACGAGGACTAATGACTGTTGCTTATGCAGATGGAGTACTTGATACTACAGAAAAGGATTTATTTGACCACTTTAGTCATGAAGAGTTTGCTTCAACAATTGAAATCTCAGAATTACAACCCATAAGTCCAGATGATTTAGCCAAGGTTTTTGGGGAAAATCCTAATATAGGAGAAAATTTTATGAGAACTGCTGTAATGGTAGCCTTGGCAGATGGAATTTATTCTGTTACTGAAGATGATATACTTCATCAATATTGTGATGCCCTGGGACTAAAAGTTAAAGCCTTAGATGCACTTAGAAAAAATCTAGAAAAAGCTAGAGAACAAGCAGAAGAAGATAATTTAGAAAGTTGGCTGGAAGAAACGGAACATACTGGCACTTTTATTATTCCCCACGATCCAGAACATCATCAAACTGTACTTGCTCCAATCAAAGATTGGTTAGATGGGTGGGATATCCACGATCCAAAAGTGGCTCATATGGTATGTAAAATGATTCCTCCCCAATGTCCGTTCGAGCGAGATATTGTAATTTTTGGTAAAAAAGTAGCCCATATTCCAGCTATGTGCAAACTTAATCCACTCTACGATCAATTAGTTGGTATACGTTTTCGTGCTTTATCTTATTTGGCAGATGAATGTCAGGAGGATGTTTCTAAATATTGTTAGTTTTTAGGGAATAGGGAATAGGGAATAGGGAATAGGGAAGAATTTTAGGGAATAGGGAATGGGGAATAGGGAAGAATTAGGGAATGGAGAGTTAAGGATGTAGTTAAAATTTAAAAGACAATTCAAAATGTCAGAAATTAATAGCTTTAAAGATTTAAAAATTTGGCAAAAAGGAATTAATATTGCTGAAAAATGTTATTTCCTAACTAAACTTTTTCCCAAAGATGAGTTATATGGAATAGTGCAACAAATTAGAAGAAGTGCTGTCTCTATTCCTGCAAATATTGCTGAAGGTTATGGAAGAAGATACACTGGAGAATATCTCAGATTTTTAAACATTGCTCAAGGTTCAATTAATGAACTAGAAACACATCTAATTTTATCTGAGCGAGTAGGGTTATGTGAGGAAAAAGAAATAGAAACAATTATTTCTCTTCTCACAGAAGAAACTAAGATGATTATTACTCTGATTAAAAAACTTGAAAACTTACAATAATAATTTTCCCTATACCCTAATTCTTCCTTACTCCCTATACCCTATACCCTAATTCTTCCTTACTCCCTATACCCTATACCCTAATTTTCCCTATACCCTAATTTTCCCTATACCCTAATTCTTCCTTACTCCCTATACCCTATACCCTAATTCTTCCTTACTCCCTATACCCTATACCCTAATTTTTCCTATTCCCTATTCCCTATTCCCTATTCCCTAATTATGCAATTCATTGACCAAGCAGAAATTCAAGTAGAAGGTGGCAAAGGTGGCGATGGTATGGTTGCCTTTCGTCGCGAAAAGTTTGTCCCTGCGGGGGGACCCGCTGGCGGTAATGGTGGCCGTGGTGGTTCGGTGATTTTGGTGGCCGTTGCTCATCTCCAAACTTTGTTGGATTTTAAATTTCAACGTATTTTTAAGGCAGAAAATGGTAAGCGGGGTGGTCCAAAAAATATGACTGGCGCAGCAGGGAGCGATCGCTTAATTGAGGTGCCTCCTGGTACGATGATTTATGATGGGGAAACTGAGGAGTTATTGGGAGATTTGGTTAAACCGGGGCAAACTTTTTGTGTTGCTCAAGGTGGTAAGGGTGGATTAGGAAATAAACATTTTCTCAGTAATAGTAACCGCGCTCCTGAATATGCTTTGCCTGGGTTGGAGGGTGAAGTGCGAATGTTGAGGTTGGAGTTGAAGTTGTTAGCTGAAGTGGGAATTATTGGTTTGCCCAATGCGGGAAAGTCTACTTTAATTGCTGCTCTTTCTGCTGCTCGTCCGAAAATTGCTGATTATCCTTTTACTACTTTGGTGCCAAATTTAGGAGTTGTGAGAAAACGGACGGGAGATGGTACTGTTTTTGCTGATATTCCTGGATTAATAGAGGGTGCTTCTGCTGGTTTGGGTTTAGGACATGAATTTTTGAGGCATATTGAACGGACTAAGTTATTGTTGCATTTGGTTGATATTACAGATATTGATCCGGTGGAGAATTTTGAGACTATTCAAAATGAGTTAACAGCTTATGGGCGAAATTTGGAAGATAAGCAGCAAATTTTGGCTTTAAATAAGGTTGATGCAGTTGATGTGGAGAGTGCTGAAATACAAGAGTTGGTGAATAGGTTTAGGGAGATGAGTGGGGGAAAAGTTTTCCTTATTTCTGCTGTTGCGGGTATTGGTTTGGAGGAGTTGATGCAGGAGGTTTGGCAAGTGTTGGAAATGAATGAAAGTATTTGATGTTAGTAGTTGGGCTTTAGCCCTCTGAGATATAGTCATGTAGGTTGGGTAGAACGACAAAACCCAACACTATACCAGAGGAATGTTGGGTTTCGTTTCTCTCAACCCAACCTACAAATTCTCATCACAGTATTTTTTGTCCAAAGTAGTCATGTAGGTTGGGTAGAACGATAGTCAAACCCAACACTACACCAGGGGAATGTTGGGTTTCGTTTCTCTCAACCCAACCTACAAATTCTACAAATTCTAATAGCAGTATTTTCCGTCCAAATCCTTGTCATGGTCTTCTCCAGTTCGCATTGCCCCAAGCAGAGTAGAAATAATAACGCATCTTTTAGGTCTATCCTGGTTTTGGGCTTTAATCGCAATACGTCCTTTTGCTTGTAAGCTAGTTTGGGTACATTGGTCGCTTGGGTTATAAACTGGACAACCTTTATAGTTAAAAAGGGCACGGTAAATCGGATCTGTTTTGTCTTTAGTAACTGTATTAGTATCAGGTTTAACTATCCGAAGAGTAGTTTCATATTCCCCTTTGTCGTTTGTCTCATTGTCGTCTATCTCAATACCAGGTTCTAAATATTCCCAGGTTGAGGTTGGCAAGTTGTCGGGAGCGATCGCTGCTTTATGTACTGCACATTTAATAACAGGTTGACCAATAGTATTGTTGGTTTCCTGGAAACTTGCTTGCCAAGCTATTTTATCCCGCATGGCGTTGCGTCTAGCTTTGAACATTGCTTGATATATCCTGTCGTTAGAAGTGCGGAGGCGTTGGTTGTTTATGAAACTTAGCCATCCGGGGGCGGCGATCGCTGCCAGAATACCAATAATTAGAACCACAAATGTTAATTCTATGAGACTATATCCTGCTTCTTGTTGTTTCAGTAATTTTTCTGAGGAATTTATAGTCAGATTATTAGTAATAGTTGATTTTACTGATGTATAGATTTTAGCATTCATTTTTACCCTGATATTCTATTATTTCATATTTTTAATCCTATTTACTATTTTAATCATTAATAATTTGGCTTCAAAAAAAGGTGATATTTTTTAATATAAAAAATTTGCCCTGTCGTTAACCTGAAATGGGTTTGACAGGGCAGTTATTTTGTGGTAAGCATAGGCTGAAATTAAATTATGGGCAATCAGTATCTTCTGCAGTTCTCATAGCTCCTAATAATGTACTAATGAATACACATCTCCTTGTGTCTCCTAGATTTGTATGGGATAAGGTAATTCTTGTCGGTATCCCAACTATGTTCCCCTGATAGTTAAATTGGAATTGATAAACTTCCCCACCGCTAAAATTAGGCACAGTTGGAGAAGGTTCCATTGTTGTCCTACTTGTATCTATCTCTACACCCTGTTCCAGAACGTGCCATAAATAGAGAGAATTTCCATCTGAAGGACTAGCTAAATCTAGATCATTAGGTTCATCATTAGTAGTAGGATTATCGTCTGGTGTTGGATGAACTGCCCATTGGACACGGTTTTCTTCATCTGCTTCTATAGTTCCGTTTCTGTCTAAATCTACATCTGTTTGGCGAAAACTGGTTTGCCAAGTTTCTTTTTTTAACTTTGCTTGACTTTGAGCTTTTCGCAGAGCATTGTAAATTCTATCTGTAGAAGTGCGAAGCCGTTGTCTATTGACAAAACCATTCCAACCAGGGACGGCGATCGCTGATAAAATACCAATTATTAAAACTACTATTGCTATCTCTACCAGACTAAAGCCAGCATTAGAAGTAGTACGCTTAGTTAATCTCCACTTTGAATAAATGTGTAAAAATCTTGATATTGTCGATTCCATAGAATTTTCCTAATTTTTAGATATTATTTAGCTTTAAATTTATTGACCGCCAAATAGGCTACGTCCTTGAACTGTAATACTTCCAGTTGGACAATAAGCAGAATTAACAGTACAGGTAGTAGCATTATTTTGAATTCTGGCTAAACCATTACCTTGTATAAATACTTTGGCCAAAGTTCTTGATGAGTCTACACAAGCATAAAAGCCACCAGTATTATTATCAGTGGTGATTAGTTGTGCATCAGGGGAAACATTTGTGCAATCAACATTACTTGTATCTGTACCCTGTTCAACGTAATCAATTAAGACTTGTACTTGATTAGGATCGAGAGTGCCGTCTTTTGTCCAGCCATTCATTTGTTCTTCAAGAGTGCCAGTACCACCAATTGGAATATCATTAAAACCTGGATCTGCTGCTGTAATGGTATAGCCATCCTCACCTTCTGATAACCAACGATTCACTACGGCATCTCTTAGTTCAAACCTTTCAATTCTTACTTGGTTAGACCAAATACCACTAGGATTATTTGTACTAAGATAATAAGCTACTAAAGAGTATATATGAGCATCATCTCCATCACAAGTATTACACCCAGGAACAGGAATTACATCAGGAACAAATTGTCTTTTCCAAAACACTAATATAGGAGTTCTATTGTCAAATGCTACTTGGTTACCTATACCAGCAGTCACTACTCCATCATTATCATAAATATATAATGCTTGACTAAGGTCTTGCTCAATGTAATCAAGTGCTGTCTGAACTTCTTGCTCTGTATTTGCTTTGGCTTCTTCTTTAACATCTGTGTTCAAAACATTAACTACAAAACTGAGCAAAGGGACAGTTATTAAAAAAGCAATAATTGTTCCTACCAGTAACTCTATCATTGTAAAACCACTAGCAGGGTTAACTGATGTTGATGAGTTTGATTTTATATGGGCTTTTATTAGTAATCTTATTATAGTTTTCATTTCAACCTTATTCCTTGATAAGAAGTTTCTAAAATCATGGACACTCTTTTGAAATAGGTTATGAGCAGCCACCCAAGCGATCACATAGATTTTTATAAGAATCTGTTGTTGGAGCAATCTCAGTATTGACTGATATGAGGGGTGCTTTGCTATCTCCAATTGCATTTGTCACGATAGTTGACGGTTGTTCTCGCTTAAGCTCGCCTGTTTCTTTAAAAGCATCAGCTCTATATACCCTGATACCTAACTGGTATCCTTCTGCATAGATAGGATCGGTAGAACCCACATCAAACATACTTGGGTTAAAGCTCCCTACATGAAGCACCATATCTGTTAGGCTCTCTACTTGACAACCTGGTGTGGTGTCACCGTTTACACAAAAAAGCTGACCGTTTCCGTCACCAAGATCGTCACTACAATATGCTCCGTCATTTGAACAGCTTATACTTCCACTACTTGATATAGGAGTTAAGCTTGAAGGGTTAACCCCAAATGTTTTAGGATGAGCAATTGCTCCAGAATTGACTCCATCTACATAAGTCCTTGCAGCTTGTGTCGCTATTTCTAACCTTCGCGCTTGCACCCGTGTCCCTACTGATAAGGCAATGACAGGAGCAACTGCACTCATCAAGAAAGATACCACAATCATTGCGACTAAGCCTTCCATGATAGTGTAGCCAGATGCACTCTCTTTTTGGTATTTTTCCAAAATTTTCAGAAATTTCATAATTTATGCCTCCTAATTTTTTGTTTGTCTATTGATAGACTTGTTGCAAAAATAAAGTGCAAGAAGCCTATTGATTAGTTAATTTTATTGTGGATAAGAATAATCTTTACACCAATCATCAGGGCGTACATAACCCTCTAAAGCAAAATCAGAATTATCTTGCCTCTTTGCACAAAGCAAAACTCTAATCCAATCATCATCTGAACTTATTTCTCGGAAATATTCATTAGGGTCATCAACTGGTTCTCCTGTAAACCTTTGAGCAAATAAATCTGGAGTCTGAGATAAAAGACCTACATCAAAACCCCAAGAACGAGATGCTGGCCAGTAAAATGGAGACCTTTGACCAGATGCACCACCTCTGTAGGCAAAACCTCTATCGTTATTGCTATATCTGTATTTTGCTTTACCGCCACTTAAACTGTAAAATAAACCAGATTGAACGCTACTCGTTTTATGTGCGGGTTCAAAAGGTGCACTTGCATACTTACTTTGTCCTGACTGAATAAAGTTACCGCTAATTATAATTGTTCTTTGTCTATGAGAACTGTTGTTATCAGTGTCCCCCCAATTTTCTAGAGTACGTACAAAGTTGGGTAAACCTCCGCCACTTTCGGCTACTTGAGTGTTCCCTGCTCGATCTTTGTCTGGGCGAGAGGGACTATTCTTAGCGACAAATGTAAGATTGTAAATTGTTTGACGGGTATTTGTCGGATCGATACCTTCTGCTGCAACTTGTAACCACTTCTCTTGAATTGTTTGTCCTTTGTTACTCTTCGCGCCAAATACTGTATTATCGTCATTACCGGGTTTTCCTGCAGGAGAATGAATTTGCAACATAGGGGCTAGAAGCGGTTGACCTTGATTATCATAATTTCCACCGGCATCAATAGGCATTTGTTTGATGAATAGGCGATTTGTGGCATTGTAAGTTATTTTTGATGAGTCAGTAGGATTACTGGCATCACTTGTTGTCTGAAACCAAAGTGACCCTGCTACGCTAGTAGGGGGAGCGCCACTGAGTGGTTTCATCTGAATTGTTCCCCCTGTAATATTGCCTGCTGTACCAGTTCCTCCGTCAATTCCAATAGGGACTAAATCATCAGCATCGCTGATATTAGTAATTGCAACTCCGCTACCGTTCGCTAATTTATTACCTGTTCGGAAAAAAGCAACTCTGCGTGCATAACGTTGATAATCTGGGTCTGCAGGTCGAGCTGTTGTTCCTGCTTTATGTTTTGTAGGATCGAATGATTTACCAATAACTTCACTTGTATCAGAAGCTCTCAAACCTGAACCATCTACAGACCAATCAGTAGGCAAACATTCAGAAACAGGTAATTTTGGACACACTTCCATCAAATATTCTGGAAAACTATCAACCCGCCTTTGAATTGGAGTAACACCATTAGCCAGATAAGAATTCATATAATTATCTGGTTCAGTCTTATCTTGGTCAGTGTCAGCAACAGTATTTAACCAAAGATAGACATCAGCATCAGTATTGTCAGTATTGATCCATTGAGAACTGGTAACAAAATTATTGAAAAGAAATCCATTTTGCAGGAAAGCAGGTGCTGCTGCATTACCAAGGTTATTCCGCAGGTCATAATCTCCTTGATTACGATAACCATCTTCCCAATCACTAGACAGAAGTGTTATGGAGTCAGCTATAATTGTCGCCGGACGCCATTGATCGCCACTGTCAGTACAGCCATCTTGACCGCTACGACAAGCAAAGGCACTATTAAAACCCTTACTGGCACGAGTATAAAAATTACTCCAATCCGCCAAAAGTGCGTCATTAAACTCTTCTCTACGAGCATTAGAACCTGGTTTCTTATGCAAGTTAAAACCAAATAACCCGTTTTCCTCTGCTGCTTTTATGTATACTGGCAAATTTGAGGCTAAGATTAAACCTTTTTCTTCAGCCACATCCCCATCATTAGCATCTGTACGAGATAGATTTGTACCATTAATCAACCGAATACCATTAGGGCGACGAGACGGATCGAGTTTAAAATCAGAGGTACTCAAAAGTTCTTCTTGAACTCCTGGGTCATTTATATCACCAGTTGCACTTGTATCTGCATCTACAGCACTAACATCTGGCAATGCATCATCTCTAGTTGCATAAATAACACCACTATTTGGCAGCAAATACTCACCTGTACCTATTTCTGCACCTGACTCTCGAAGTTGACTCAAGTCTATCTCAGTGACTCGAATTTCTAGAGGTTGACGTTGCTCTAAAGGCAAGTTGTAGCTTACAGGGGTAGCTACAGGAAAGCTTGTTGTATTGTTTGGCTGCAGGTTTTCTAATTCTGCTATTTCCAGCCATTCTTGTAAATTGGCTGCATTAGTGCTAAGACGATTTAGTGATTTCACTTCCCTTGCATCTAAGAAAGATGCTTCTCTGATTGCTCCATGGGGAATTGCTGTTGAGAAAGAAGTTGGAGCGTCTAATATATTTAAAGCACATTGGGCTGCGTGTATTGCCGAGTAATCTTGTAGTAGTCGATCGCCTGCTGATTTACCTAACGCTGTTCTCAGGGGCTGATTTACATAGCGTCCATTTGGGTATTTTAATTCTGCCTGAACTGTTAGTCTCTCATCAGACACTGCTACATAATTATAAACGATGCCATTATTTGAACGGCCGTCTGCGCCATCATTCCATGGTAGTGTATCCTCATTAAGGGCAGTTGTTGCATTTGTAGGGTCGTAATAGCTACTAACACAAGCTATTGGTGTTTGAGCTGTATTAGGACCAGGAGTTGAACCTCCACTTGTATAGTGATATACTGCTGTTGCCCGCATCTGGAGGTAAGGAATTTGTTCGGGATTTGTTGCATCTAATATGACATCATCACGAATACCATCCTTATTTGAGTCTTCAGTAGCTATAGGTTCCAATGCCATTGGCAAAGCATCAGACCAGACATTTTCCTTCTGCCAATTATCAGGATCTGGATCGTTAGCCAAATAAATTCCCGCACCAGTAACGACTCGCAACCCCCCAGAATTATCAAAAGCTTCTGGAACTTTAGCCGCTTCTTTTTCCCAAAATAGACCGCGATCAGTTGCACCTAAGTCTGGCAAAGAGTCTATTTGAGTTTCGCGAGTTCTAGCATTAGTGGAAGCAGTGGTTTCTGGATTTGCTGCATTAGGATCGTTCCAGAATATTCCATTACCGAAATCTTCTGTTGTTTTGTTACCATCCAAATCTAGAGCAGCTAAACCATAACCAACATAAATGCGATCGCCAATTAATTTTTCTTCTTCCTCATTATTAGCTAAAGTAGGGTCGCTAGTCGGTAAAAATGCTACACCAGTGCCTTCCTTAATTGTTAAACCATTATCACCAATATCTATCCATTCATCAGGAGGGTTATAACCACTCATTGTTTTGCTGTCATTTGTTGTTCCTTCTGCAAAAGGTACTCTTCTAGTTATAGATCTATAGTAGCTTTCTAGTACATCTGCCAGCAGTTCTCTATTATCTTCTCCTACATCTGCTCTTTCCTTATACTGTTCTTGTACTGCATCAGGCAAAGTACCACAATTAGCACAATCTACACCAGGAGCTGTTGTTACTGTTGCTAAAGCAGCATCTACCATGTCACCTATTCTTTCGTTGTAACCATTGACATCATATCCTACTAAATTTCCCCCAGCTAAAGTTGTAGTTCTATTATCTCCATCAATTTCATCTGCACTTGGCGTTGCCCCTTTTTTGTATTTGTGGACAAATACCTCTTTTCTTCCTCCTTCTTTTGCTGACGAGTCAAGTATATCACCATCAGCTACATTACCTCCTACAATAATCTTGGCATTTTCTGCTTCATAAAAACAGGATTCCGGATCGCTAACTTGATAAAAAGTTATCGGACCATTAAAACCAGCTCTTGCCATTAGATTTCCATTTGTGAATACCCTACCATTAAGTCTAAAGTTAGAAACAAAACCCACCTCCAAGTCTTCTTCAAACCATACAGCATTGTTATTTAATGGGATGCGAAGGCGATCTTGTTGATATTCTAGAGCTGAGACACCAGCTTTTCCTATTTCATAGTCAGTAGTATTGAGTGTTGCCAACTGTTCTTGTGTAATTGGTACATTAGCTGTATATACAAAGAAGCTTTTTGTCAGGTTTGTACTACTTTTATACCAATCTGAATCTCCCACAATACCAGAACTTGTGCCAAAAGCATTTTTACATTTCTCTGCAATTGTTTCCACAGAAGGCATTGGTGGAGTTCTTGCTTCTAGAGCGTTTCTCGTACGGTCAAATTCTCCTGCATCGTTGCGACTAGGACTACGAAATAAAATACTATATAAAGTGTAGGTATCGTATTTACCGTTATTATCTGTATCTACAGGAAACATCCAAGCGGTTTTCGTTTCCTCATTATCTTCTAGTCTAAAGTCATCTGGATCGTTTGCACTATCATTTACTTGAATACTATTATCATCAATAAAGTCAAATGCTATTTTGATAGCTGTTTCGTCTCCAAATTTGTATCTTCCATTAGCATTTTCACCTATTACTTGGTATAAAGAATAATCTGTGGGAGTAGAACGCGGTAAGGCACTGTCATTAAACATCTGCTCTATTTTGGCTTTAGCCCTATCTAAGGCTGGTGTTGCTGCTGCCAGAGTTGCTTGATCTACCCTAACATTCCTTGCAATTTCTGCTCTGTCAAAAGAACGAAGCAGGATAGCGATACTAAGTAAAACTACTACTAACATCACCATTGTTACAGTAGGTAAAACAAATCCAGAGTTGGCAAACCTAGTACGATGGGTAATAATTTTCTTCAAAATTACAGGTAAACTAACTGCTTGCCTAGTAACAAGCTTAAGCAGTAGTCCTATTTGTTTAACTAAATATTGGATGCTCCTGGTTAACTTGTATT
>JAAUYJ010041128.1_pt1 | contig 10884 bp, 5 predicted proteins | sample 7278031 | NCBI WGS metagenome assembly JAAUYJ01 (sample SAMN14350222, study PRJNA611818) | marine sediment metagenome | isolation source: surface marine sediment (1.8m) | place: French Polynesia: Moorea | collected 2018-08 | reverse complement strand
CTTGCAACCCTTTTTGAGCACTCGAGATCGCAAACGTGCGTGATTAAGTTCGTCCATGCATCCAACAGTGCCTCAGGCGTCCTAAACCCCTGAGAAAACACCGTCGTGGAAAAGGCTAAAAATGCCACATTAACGACGAGCGCTAACGCCTTGCGCATACGTGTTGATGAGTAAAATTGCATTGCCTCTCACGGCTTGAAGACACATCTTAACGTTCTCATCAATTGCCAAGCCTGGATAAATATGGCGTATTTGTTTCCGGTTCATTGATGGAGATGCGTTTGATGTTGAAATAACTGACTATCATTACGGAGCTACAAGATGTCGATACCCAATACAACAAAACGAAAAATCCCTCCGACACATCCCGGTGAAATGATCAGGGAAGATTTTATGCCGGATTATGATTTAAACACAACGTCTTTATCGAAAGCTTTAGGGGTCTCGCGCCAAACAGCCAATGAACTGCTGAGAGAAAGACGGTCCATCTCACCAACAATGGCGTTACGATTGTCGCGCCTGTTCGGAAATTCTCCTGAATTCTGGCTAAATGTTCAACATGCACGAGACCTTTGGGAGTCCGAAAGGCAAAATCAAAAAGAGTTAAATAAGATCCAACCACTTAACCCTGCTTGAAGTATCCCCTTTTCTTTTTGAAGACTTACGGTGCTGAAGTCCAACATCATGGGGCACCTATCGCCCCATATCGCATAAAAAGACTTCTCGATATGCCATTGCCGCAGGAGGCTGAACCGGCTGGGGATATCAAGCAGGCCCTGGTTTCATTATGGTCCTACCCATCGGCCTGAATTAAGAATTCTTGGAAGATCGCCATCGGCAGATTCGGCGAATCTCCGCCGGGCTTGCGGCCCCTCGGAGGCTATTCCATGTGGATGGATACTTTGCGGGGTTGCTCCTGCTCGGGTTTGGGGATGGTGACCTTGAGGACACCGTCCTTGAAGCTGGCCGTGATTTTGTCGGTGGGGATCATGGCCGGCAGCGCAAAGGAGCGGGCGAACTTGCCAAAAACACGCTCGCTGCGCATGTAGCTGCCGCTGCCCGCGGAGTTTTCCACCGTGCGCTCGCCGCTGATCGACAGCACGTTTTCCTTGACCTCGATGGCCACGGCCTCCTTTTCCACGCCCGGGATTTCGGCATAGATCACAATGGCCGCTTCCGTGTCGATGATGTCCACGGGCGGGCGCCAGGCCCCCATGGTTTCACTGTCGAGATCACCAGCTTGCGAAAACACGTCTTCGAACAGGCGGTTGATGCCCTGCTGCAGGCTAGCGATTTCCCTGGCCGGGCTCCATCTGATGATAGCCATTTGACGCTCCCAATTTCCCCGTATCGATAGGGGATCGTAAGATCGTTGAAATAATTAACCCATAAGAATTATTATTAAATCCCATCGAAATTTTAATCATTTAGCCCTTAGTGTCAAGCTTGCGACGACCAGGGTGCGAAGCTGGATTTGAGACGGATTGGACAAAAAAATTCTTGTGGATTCAGTAGGATGAAATCGCAGCCCTGTGAAGATGGCCTTGACTTCCGCATGACATTATCCAATATTTCCCGATCAAGGTCCTTTTTGCATCCAATCACGGACAAATTTGCAAATCGTCTTTCATCAGATGGTATTATGACAATCTCTTGCCAAACCCGGGAAAGCCGGCCTAATTCATAGGCGCCGCAATGATGGGGCCACGTGAAATCCCGCTAGCGGACTTGTAGCAAAATTTTCCACGCATTCAAGTTTTTCAAAATTAGGAAGGCATCGATGATCCTCCGAGGCAAATTCGGTCAACCACCAGCTTGGGCTTTGTTGCGCTGCTCGACATTAATGAGCCCGCTGACGGCATCGGTTTTGATCGGCCTTTTGTTTTTTCTGGCGATGTTCACACCGGCCCCTACGGTCTTGGCTGAAGAAGAAAATACGGACGAAATCGATATCCTGATTTCCGCGCAGCAGTTGGAGGACTCCGTCAACATGGCCCTGGCCGGCAATCAGGCGGAGCTGAATGACCTGGAGGCGCAGCTCAGGCAGCTGCAAACCCTGCAGGCGGCGATCAAGACCGAAATCAAGGCCTACGAATCCCAGAATGCCGCCCACAGCCAATTGCTGCTGGCAACCCAGCTCCCTATCGAGGATTTGGAAAAAGCGCTTTCCGAAAACCGTCTGGCTTCCAAGATCATGACAGATCGCACGGCGACCTTTCAGAAACAGCATGAAGCGGTCACGGTCATGACCCAGGCCTCCAACGGCCGCCGTGAACTGGCCCGGCAGCAGATCGACAATATCAGCGAATCCCAGTTTACCGATGCCGAGAAGCAGCGGCTGCAAGCCGAAATCCGCAAGCTGATAAAGCTTCTGGACAACAAAATAAGCTTGGGGAGTCGTTATCTGGAAATATCCGGGGAACTGCTGGAGCGGATGACGGCGGCGGTCGAGGAGAAAAAGAAGATTGGTGACCAACTCTCCGTCCAGCTCGAATCCCGGAAAAAAGAGTCCTTTTTCTCGCGCACCGACCCCCTGCGGTATTTCAAGTGGCCATCCGTCCAGGAAGCCTTTCGCTCTTTTGGGGGCCGCCTCAGCATGGTCCTCAACCAGACAGCCTGGAAAGCTCAGTGGAGCAAAATTGAAATGGGCGGCTTCACCAGCGTGGCCATTTTCCTGGCCGCCCTGGTTGCGGTCTTGCTGCTCCAAGGCCGATGCCGGTCCTATATCCAGCGCGCCGAACAACGATGCGAGGGGCCGGGCTGGTATCACCGCTGCCTGGGGCTCCTGCTGCTGCGCCGATCACTGCCTTATCTTGGGATGACCCTCTTTTTCGGGGGCTATTCCCTCTTGCAGGTTTCGATCTTTGGGCTTGGGCTCGGGCGGCTGCTGTGGAAGATTTTCATGGTATTGCTGATCGCCCGCTGGGGGTTGGATAGCCTCAAGCATGGCTTCAGCGATCCCTCGTCGGCGCTGCAGAGTTTCGTGGTTCGGCATTTGAAGCAACTGATTCTCTTTTTCCGAACCGCGACCCTTCTATTTTTTGTTGTCGCGTGGATCGCCGGCATCGGCAGCCTGCTGACAGGGCTGGTTTGGGATCTTGTCGTTACGGTCTATCTGGTCTGGTGCGTGGTTTTCTGGCGACAATTCAAAACAGTCGTGGCCGGCGAGGTGCGCGACGGCCGGGCCGCCCCCGACCCCAAAAAGACCGCCCTGCTGCGAGGGGGGAGTTTCATCATTGTCGGCGTAAGCCTGCTCCTCAGCCTGCTGGGCTACAACGCCTTGGCGGACCACTGGATTGATGGCTGGATCAAAACTATCGTACTGGTCTTCTGGGGGTGGATCAGCCTGAATGCCATCCGCGAATGGCATAGCGACCACAAAGCGGAAGCGGCCAAGGCGGACGAAAACCACATTGTCGGCAGCACCCATCCGTGGCGCTGGTCCATGATCCAACTGGTCCGGTTCGTATGGATTTTTATTTTGGCGGCAGCACTTCTCTGGTCCTGGGACAGTGGCGGCTATCTTCAGGCCCAGCTGGGAAAATTTATCGGTTACACCGTGGCAATCGGGAAGGTCAGTCTGAGCATCAAGGGCATCCTGATGGCCGTTGTCATTGTCTACCTGACCCATCTGGGCGTGCGCCTCGGCCGAGCGCTGATCAACCACCAGATTTTGGAAAAGCAGTCCCTGGAGCGCGGCCTCAAGGATTCGATCCTGACAGTATCGAGCTATCTGGGGTGGGGACTGGGACTATTACTGGTTCTAGCGGTAATCGGGGTCGACGCCACTTCGCTGGCCGTGGTCTTCGGGGCCCTCAGTGTGGGGATCGGGTTCGGGCTGCAGAACATCTTCAACAATTTCATCAGCGGCCTGATCCTGCTCTTCGAGCGGCCCATCCAGGTGGGCGACTATGTGGAAGTCGGCACGCTGTGGGCCGAGGTCAAGAAAATCAACGTGCGCTCCACCGTGGTGCAGACCTTCGACAATGCCGCGGTGATCATTCCCAACTCGGAGTTCATCAGCCAGCGGGTGACCAACTGGAGTTTCAAGGACAAGCGCATGCGCCGCAACATCGAGGTCGGGGTGGCCTACGGGTCGGACATCGACCTGGTGGAAAAGACCCTCCTGGAAATCGCGCTGCAGCAAAAGCAGGTGCTGAAATATCCCCGGCCGGATGTTCTTTTCATCGATCATGGGGCCAGCGCGCTGCTTTTTCGCCTGCGCATCTGGGTCCACGTGGACGATTTCTGGTCCGTGCCCAGCAGGGTCCGCTTCGAGATCGACAATCGCTTTCGCGAACTGGACATTGAGATCGCCTTTCCCCAACAGGATATTCATCTCCGCAGCTATCCCGAGGAATTCAGGCCTCCGGCTCCGATACCCGAAGAAACCTGATGGCTTCACTTCGGACCTAACGATCGGGCCCGCAGGCTGACCCCTGTCGGGAAATTCCCATGAACGCAGAAAGCAACACGAATCAGCCCGCCGCCCCTTCCGGCGGCACCCTGGGCACCTTCGGCGGGGTGTTCACCCCCAGTATCCTCACCATTTTAGGCATCATCCTCTTCCTACGGCTGGGCTACGTGGTGGGCGAGGCCGGACTGGCGCGGGCGCTCGCGATCATCGCCCTGGCCAACGGCATTTCCATTCTGACCAGCCTCTCGCTTTCGGCCATCGCCACCAATCTGCGTGTCAAGGGCGGTGGCGACTACTATGTCATATCCCGCACCCTGGGACCCGAATACGGTGGGGCCCTGGGTCTGGTCCTGTTTCTGGCCCAGTCGGTTTCGATTGCTTTCTACTGCATCGGATTTGGGGAGGTGCTGGCGAACCTATTGCCACCGGACTGGCCGATTGGCCCGCGACTGGCAGCCGCACTGGCGGTGACGGCCCTTTTCGTTCTGGCCTGGTTGGGGGCCGACTGGGCGACACGCTTCCAATATGTCGTCATGGCCCTCCTGACGGCCGCCTTGGTTTCTTTCTACACGGGTGCCTTCGCAACATGGGGTGCCGGACAGATCGCGCTGGACTGGAAATCCCCGTCCGGGGCACAGCCCTTCTGGGTGGTGTTTGCCATCTTTTTTCCGGCGGTCACCGGCTTCACCCAGGGCGTCAGCATGTCCGGCGATCTTAGAGATCCCGAGCGCAGCATCCCTGTGGGGACCTTCACGGCCGTAGGCCTATCGATTCTGGTCTACTTCTCGGTGGCGGTGCTGCTTGCTGGGACGTTGCCGGGTGAGGTGCTGCGGGCAGACTACGGGGCCATGAAGCGGGTGGCCCGGTGGGGCGTGCTGGTGGATGCTGGAGTGGTCGCGGCCACGCTGTCTTCGGCCATGGCCTCGTTCCTCGGCGGGCCGCGCATCCTGCAATCGCTGGCCGGGGATCGCATCTTCACTTTTCTCAACCTTTTCGCCAAGGGGGCCGGAGCCACCAACAACCCGCGGCGCGCCGTCCTGCTTTCCTGTGCGATTGCTTACGCTACCGTGGCTCTGGGTAATTTGAACTTGATCGCACCGGTTGTTTCGATGTTTTTCCTGATCTCCTACGGCCTGCTCAACTATGCGACCTATTTCGAGGCCCGCGCCGCCAGCCCGTCGTTCCGACCGCGGTTTCGATTGTTCCATCCCCGGCTCAGTCTGGCCGGGGCCCTGGCTTGTCTGGCCGTCATGGTGGCCATCGACTGGCGCGCCAGCGTGGTGGCCATTTCGATTTTGTTGGCTGTATTTCAGTTTGTCCGGCGTACGGCCGGTCCGTCCCGCTGGGCCGACAGTCGGCGCAGCTATTATTTGCAGCAAGTGCGCACCAACCTGTTCAAGGCCGCCGCCGAGCCGGCACACGACCGGGACTGGCGTCCTTACATCCTGGCGTTTAACAATCGACCCGAGCATCTACGGCACCTTTTAACCTTATCAACCTGGTTGGAGGGTGGCAGCGGTTTGACCATCCTGACCCAGATCATCGAGGGGCATGGTGTGAAGGCGCGGTCACTTCGCGAGACCGCTCAAAAAGAACTTGAACAAGCTGTCAGCAGTCACAAATTCAATGCCTTCCCGCTGGCCGTGTCCTCCGAAGATATGGAGACCGGGGTCCACCACCTGACGCAAATCACCGGGATCGGGCCTCTTAAAGCCAATACGGTGCTGGTCAACTGGAACAGCAATCTGGTTCCCCAAACGCAGGGTTTCCAGGATATCCTATTCGGACGCAACCTGCGCGAAGCCTTTCGCCAGGGCTGCCATACCCTGATCCTGGCCACGGAGGCGTCCAAATGGCCGGGCGTCGCCCAATTGGAGAAACCGCGAATCGACATCTGGTGGCAGGCCAATGCCACCGGGCGGCTGATGTTGATGCTGGCCTATCTAATGACCCGTCACGACAGCTGGTCCGACGCCCAAATCCGTGTTCTGGCCGCCGACGAGGCCCTGCCGGGTACGCCGGACGAAGACGGCCGGATGCTTGCGGATCTCCTCGTCAGCAGCCGCATTGAGGGCGAGCCACTGATCCTGACGAGCGGCGCGATTGAAGAGCTCCAACGCGAGACGGCCGATACGACGCTTCTGTTTGTGCCCTTCCGTTTTCGCGACAACCTGATTACCCTGCCCTGGGAAGCCCCACTGGAAGGTATTCTGGAACAGCTGCCCACCACCGTCATGGCTAACGCGGCCCGTGAACTGGATCTGGAAGCCGAACCCGAGGAGGGGCGTGCGGCCGAGCTGGCAGAAATCCGCGATACGTTGCAGCAACTGCAAAACCGTCTGGAAAAAGCGCGTGGGGAGGCCGCGAACGCCGCCGAGGCGCTCGAGCGCAGCCAGGCGCACCTGGCGGCCATGCTCGGCGCCGATTCGGGTCATATCGATCTGAGGGCCAAAAAAACGCTGGAACGGGAGGTCGAAAGTGCAGCCTTCCAGGCGAAAAGAAGCCGACGCCGGGCCCTGAAGTTGGAAGCCAAGCTGGAGCTGGCCCAACAGGAGGCTGCCCAATCCGGTTTGCCTATCAAGGACGACACCGAAGGCGGGGCGCCAAACCCGCCGGGCGACTGAAGCCCTTGTGGTTTGGGCGGCCTGATCAGGAGGCTATCAAGATGATCATCAGAACAATCGTTTGGGTGTGGATCAGCATGCTTATTCTGACCGGCGGTGGCCAGGCGGCCCCGGCCGCCGCGCCGGCGGAGCCTAACGCTGCCGCCGGCCCGGCCGAGCCGGGTCCCGCCGGTAAAGAGCTGCCGTACGACATCGACGAAAAGCGCCTGGATAGGGCCGGTGAGAGCATCGGTCGGGGAATTGAGAAAATCGGCGATTCCGCGGCCACCAAGCTTGGCCGTTGGGTGACCACCGAGGTGCTTTACGGTATCCGCTGGTTCAAGCTGCTGTTCTGCATGGCGGCTGTCTTCGGTGTCCTGCTGCTCGAGCGCATCCTGCGCATCATCATCAACACGCGGATCAAGGCCATTCCCCACCAGGAAGGCGTGATCTCATGGCTGCGGATGTTTTTACAGGCCGCCGGCCGCCCCTTGTCGCTGGTCATCTGGACTTACGGTGTCTATGCTGCGGTTACGCCCCTTTTCCCGCATTTCAAGACGGACGACGGCGCCAATCTTGTTCATGCCGTGGCCCAGCGAACCGCCGACGTTGCCGGTACGGTGGCGATCGTCTGGTTTCTGTTCGGTCTGGTCCAGCTGCTGGACGCCCGGCTCAAACGCTGGGCGGCCTCGACCAGCAGCGATATCGACGACATCATCGTGCCGCTGGTGGGTAAATCCCTGCGGATCTTCATTGTCCTCGTGGGCGGCATGGTGGTCATCAAGAACCTGACCGGGCTCGAGATCGGACCGCTGCTGGCCTCCCTGGGGATCGGCGGCCTGGCGGTGGCCCTGGCGGCCAAGGATTCCATCGCCAATTTTTTCGGGACCTTAACGATTCTCTTCGACAAGCCCTTTCAGGTGGGCGAGCGCATCGTCATCGACAGCTACGACGGGGTGGTGGAAAGCGTCGGGTTCCGCAGTTCGCGCGTCCGCACCCTGACGGGCCACCTGGTGACGATCCCCAACGAGAAGTTGGTGAACTCCACGGTGGAGAACATCGGCAAACGTCCCCACATCCGCTGGTCGACCAACATCGGCATCACCTACGACACGCCACCGGAAAAGGTCGAAGAAGCCGTGGCCATCCTGGAATCGATCCTGGCCGATCACGAAGGGAGGGATCCCGAATTCCCGCCGCGGGTTTTCTTCAACGGTTTCAACGACTGGAGCCTCAATATCATGGTGCTCATGTGGTACCATCCGGCCAATTACTGGGACTTCCAGGTTTGCCTGCAACGCATCTGCCTGACGATCCTGCGCCGCTTCCGAGAGGCGGGCATCGATTTCGCCATTCCTAGCCGGACCGTCTATGCGGCCGGCGATGACAAGCGCATCCTGAAAATGATGCTTGCCGGTTCCCCGACGGGACCACCGGAAATCCCCGAACACTAGCTGCTGCCGATCTGGAAAGGAGAACCTTATGCCGCGTTTCATCAAGAAGTCATCCAAGAAGGCCGGGCTGCCGCCCGGGACGCTGGTGCATATCGGGGAGCGCAAGCAGGATGTTGTCCGCATCACGCTGATGGACTACGACAGTGACCGGCTGGACGAGCATTGTCCAATGGACGTGGAGACGGTGTTTCCGCTGCGGGACGAACCCGCCACCTCCTGGATCAACATCGATGGCGTTCACGACATAGGCGTGATCGAAAAGTTGGGCCAGCATTTCTTGATTCATCCCCTGACCCTGGAAGATATTGTCAACACGGCCCAGCGGCCCAAGCTCGAGGAGTTCGACGACTATCTCTACTTGGTCTTAAAGATGCTGACCTGGGATAATGCCGCCGGGCGCGTGCGCGCGGAACAGGTCAGTCTCGTGCTGAGCCATCATTTCCTGATCTCTTTTCAGGAGGCTGAAGGCGATGTTTTCGAGCCCGTGCGCAAGCGCATCCGCGCAGGCCGCGGCCGCATCCGTGGCAGCGGCAGCGACTACCTGATCTACGCCCTGATCGACAGCATCGTCGATCACTATTTCGTGGTGCTGGAGCATTTGAGCGAGAAAATTGAAACCCTCGAGGCGCGGCTTTACGATAACAACCGGAATGACCCGCTCAAATCAATTTTCCGAATGAAACAAGAGATGATCTATCTGCGCAAGCAGATCGGGCCCCTGCGCGAGACCCTGAGCCTCCTGCACAAGACGGAGAACCCCCTGGTCCAGGAAAGGAACCGGGTCTTCTTCGCCGATGTCTACGACCACCTGCTTCAGGGAATCGAGGTCATCGAATCGTTGCGCGATGTGCTTTCCGGCCTGCAGGATCTCTTCATATCCATGACCGGTCAGCGCATGAACGAGATCATGAAAGTGCTCACCATCATTGCCACGATTTTCATACCGATCACCTTCGTGGCCGGAATCTACGGCATGAATTTCGAGGTCATGCCCGAGCTGCAGTGGCGTGGGGGCTATTTCATGGTCTGGGGGTTATTCGGTGCCATCACGGCCGCCATGCTCATCTACTTCAAGTGGCGCAAATGGTTGTGAGAAGGGGCATGACCCGCCAGGATGATAGGATCATTGACGTGGATGCGGATCAGGATTTCAGGTCACAGTTTTTTCAGCAACTGGTTGGCCGCCGTGAGCATCGGGTCCCAGGTGGGGCCGAAGGGCGGTGCGTAGCCCAGGTCGGTCAGGCTGAACTGCTCCACGCTCATGTGGGCGTGGAGGGCCACGGCTGGTGCATGCAGTCGGTGGGCCACGCCGTCGCGGCCGATCATCTGAACCCCCAAAAGGCGGCCCGAGCCGTGTTCGCCCACCATGTGGACATGGATTGCGGAGGATCCCGGGTGGGCATGGGCCCGCGAGCGCGATTTGATGGTGACGGACTCCGCCTCGAATCCGGCGTCCAAAGCTTCGGCCATGTTCAAACCGGTACGCGCCACCTGGAGGTCGAAAACCTTGAACACGGCCGAGCCGACCACCCCGGTCAGCCGGCGGTCCATGCCGCAGACATTGTCGGCCACGGCCCAGCCGGCGCGGTTGGCCCGCAGGGCCAGCGGGATCCAGGTGCGCTTGCCGGTGACCACGTGGAAGGCATCGGCGCAGTCGCCGGCCGCATAGATATTTTTATCGGAGGTGCGCTGACGGGCATCGACGGCGACAGCCCGGTTGACCGAGGTCTCCAGCCCGGCGTCCGCGGCCAGTTTACTGGCGGGCTTTACCCCCACGGCCACGAGCACCAGATCCGCTTCCAGGGAAAGGTCCGGAGCGATCACTGCCAGGCGGTCGTTGGCTTGTTCGATGCGCTCCACCTGATAACCCAGGTGCAAGACCACCCCCTGGGCCTCCAGTTCGGCCTTGACCGCTTCCGCCATGCTGGTTTCCATCCAGGGCAGAAATGTTGGCCGGGGCTTGACCATCTCCACGGCGATGCCTCGCTCCCGGAGGGCTTCGCACATCTCCAGGGCGATATAGCCCATGCCGATGATCACGGTTTTCTTGACGGTCTGGCGGTCGATGAACGCCTTGAGGGTGCGGCCATGGGCCAGGCTCTTGAGTACCATGACCCCGGGCATATCGACTCCCGGGATGTCCGGTTTGATCGGGGAAGCGCCGGTGGCGATCAGCAGGCGGTCATAGGGAAAAGTACGCTCCTGATCGTCGGCGCTGCGGGTCGCGACGGTCTGGGCGGCCGGATCGATGGTGGTGGCTTCGATGCCGGTCGATAGATTGATGCCCTGCTTGTCCCGAAACACCTCGGCGCGGCGCACCACCAGATCTTCGATCGACCGTTCTGGATCGGCGATGTTATAAGGCATGCCGCAGGCGCTGTAGGATACGTCGGCGGTTTTTTCGAGGACG
>JAAUYJ010107237.1_pt1 | contig 10885 bp, 7 predicted proteins | sample 7278031 | NCBI WGS metagenome assembly JAAUYJ01 (sample SAMN14350222, study PRJNA611818) | marine sediment metagenome | isolation source: surface marine sediment (1.8m) | place: French Polynesia: Moorea | collected 2018-08 | reverse complement strand
TTCTATAGCTAAGAAAGAACCTTGGGAGATATTCGAGAAAATATTTGTGCCGATTTTTATAGGTTTAATTGCTAGTTTTATTGCTTACGATATAGAACAACTTGAAGAAAAAATTGCTGACAAACGTTTCCATGAGCAAATATTTGCCAATTACATGAAGGAAATTAGAGAAATTATGTTAGAGCAAGAAAAGATGAATCTTGAGAGAAAAAATATTAATCAGAATAATACTAATGAGGATAATCAGGAGCTATTTAATGGTTTAATTCAGGCAAATACATGGAATTTAGCATTACGTTTAGAAGATGACCCTCAACTGAAAGGATTATTATTGCGATTTTTGTATGAAACTAGATTAATTCGATGTCAACCAGATTCAAGTCAAACAGATTTAGATTGCGATCCAATAGAACTTAATAGTATCAACCTAGAAAATGTTGAATTAATTGGTGATTATTTGAAAGGCGCTAACTTAATAGGTGCTAACTTGTCTAAAGCCAAATTTAAAGATGTTTTTCTTGTAAATTCTAACTTAAGTCATGCAACATTAGTAGGAAGTAAATGGAGGAGTTCCACATTAAGGCAAGCTAATCTTGCTCATGCAAAATTGAATAATGCTGACCTGCGAGGTTCCACATTAAGACAAGCTAATCTTCGTTATGCGAAATTTAATAATGCCGATCTGCGTGGTACTGACTTAAGCGGATCTGACTTAAGTTATGCTGACTTTACTGGAGCCAAAATAGATAAAAGCACTATATTATTATTTGCTACTTTATGTAAGACAATTATGCCAGATAGAGAAATAAAAGATACAAATTGCCCAGCTAATTAATTAATTCAATCAGCTTGTTGCAAAAGTTGGAAAAAGGGAAAAGAAATATATGAAAATCAAGGAAAATAAAGATTCAATTTTTACTTTTTTCAGAAGTATAATTTGATTTTTTCAATATAGCAATCTGGGCTGATGTTGCAGGTAATCAAAAAGTAGATAAAAAAACGGAAAATGCCGCCTGTTGCTTGTTGCTTGTTCCCTAAGAGCCTTCAATAATTGAAAATTGAGAATTGAGAATTACCTCTTCTTATAAAAAAGAGGATTGGCTAAAAGAATTTTTTTCTTTTTTCTCCATGAATTGATAGGCTTTATACCTGAATTTTTCGGTAATATTTTTATACACAAATATGCGGAGGATTGCTATATCAAACTTTCATTAATTATTGCTCTGCTGATTAAATATAAAAGTATTGATATATAAAATTTTTAGCTTTTTTAGGTCGGGAAAAAGTACGAACTTTTAGGTCATAAAGGTTCAAAAGAGTGCATTTTTGGCTCAATATTACAGAAAAATCAAGGGACTATTATTCCGACTAGCTCTTCTAAATTCCCGGTTTCTCCTGACTCCTGACTCCTGAGGACTGACTCCTACCCTTACCAAAAGAATTATTCAGCAAACCCTAATTAAGAAGCTGTTGGCGAATTTCTTCACAAAGTTTTTGACTAAGTTGTTTATTGTCATATTTACCCTTTGTCGTTTCTGCTACTACTTCTTCTAATCTCTGTAGACTTTGACCATTTTGATTAATAGCTGTGTTAAGTTTAGTATTTCCAGCACTTATAGCAGACTCATAAAGAGATTCTTCCGATCTATTTTTAGCCACATTATTTGTACACCAAGTCATAGCACCAACCTTCTCAGCAATTTGCTGTGCCGTTTCTTCTGCTTGTACTGGCAAAGGTATTAAGGTAGTTAAACCAATAGTTAAACCGAACAAGATATAAAATTTTTTCATGGTAGTGCTCCAAATATATTTTTTCCTATATATCTAGGGTTTGCTGAAAAAGTCTTATGGATGAGGGTAGGAGTCAGGAGACAGGAGACAGGAGACAGGAGACAGGAGAAGTAAGGAATGATAAGGAGGCAGTCGGATATTTTATCCCTTGATTTTTCTGCCTTATGCAGCCTAAAATCCTAACTTTTTGCCACTCTTTTGAGCGAAAACCTTGCACTTTTTCCGGGTCTAAAAAGGCTTTTACCTTGATCTATCAATACTTTGAGATTTCTTCAGCAAGCCCTATCTATTATATCATCTGCAAATTATCAGAGTCCGGCAAGATACAAAATCAAATTAATTAAACTCAGAACAGATATACCCTACCGAAAAATATAAATTCACCAAGAAAAAACAATACCCGACCGGGCATTAACAATTCCCGACCGGGTATTAAATTAGATTAAATTCTCTAACTTCAGTCAATGAAATAAGGTAGAAAAGGAAGTAAAGGAATATATTGTAAATTATCTGAAAAATACAGAATTAATCAGACATTATCTAGTTATTCTTCTCCCTCTACCATCTCACGATATTGCTCGGCAGAGAAAACATCATCTCCCTCTAGTTCATCAGGGTCTTTAACACGCACCTTGAGGAGCCAACCCTCTATGTATGGGTCTTCTTCTGATAATCGCTCTGGACTTTCTAATATTTCCTCATTACGCTCTACTACTGTACCAGTAATAGGAGCTTTCAGGTCTTCAACTGCCTTCACAGACTCAATACTGCCACAAGACCCTTCTTTTTCTATTTGGTCTCCCTCCTCTGGAAGTTCCAGAAATACAATATCCCCCAACTGTTCAATAGCAAAAGAACTAATACCAATAGTGGCAATTTCGCCATCCATTCTTACATACTCGTGGGTTTCAAAATATTTAAGGTCATCTGGAAATTCTAGTGTCATTTAGTTCCTCACTGCAATAGTATGAATTATGCCAGTCAGCTCAAGACTAGACTTGCATTAAAAATTATTCCGTAAAGAATAATATAAGGTAAACACCCAATTCTTATGGACAAGAAAAATATTATAAGACTACTGGTAGGAAAACTTTCTATTCTTAGGTTAATTCGGTCTATCTTAATTATTTATGTCCTTGTTGGTTTGTGGGCTTTCTTTTTCTCAGATCGGTTAATTTTTTTACCTCCTCCATCTAGCTATCAGGAAAACCAGGATTTTATTCAGCTTCAGTCTAGCAATAGAGTCCAAATTACTGGAGTTTACTTACCATTACCCAAAGCAAAGTATACAATTCTCTATAGTCATGGTAATGCTGAAGACTTGGGGGAAATTTTGCCCCGGTTACGAGATTTGCGAGATATTGGATTTAATGTATTTTCTTATGACTATCAGGGTTATGGTACAAGTCAGGGAAAACCTTCAGTTAAAGGTGCTTATGAAGATATTAATGCTGCTTATGAATATTTGACCCAAAAATTAGGGATACCTGCAAATCAAATTATTGTTTATGGACGTTCAGTGGGTGGGGGGCCTTCTGTAGATTTGGCATCCCGTCAACCTGTAGCTGGTTTGGTAATAGAAAGTTCATTTACGACCGCTTTTCGGGTAGTGACGCGTATCCCTATTTATCCCTTTGACAAATTTCCCAGTATTGACAAGATTAAAAATGTTAATTGCCCGGTGTTGGTAATGCACGGAAATGTTGACCGAGTAATTCCTTTTTCCCATGGACAGCAACTTTTTGCTATAACTAATCAACCCAAGCTTTCTTTGTGGGTTAATGGTGCTGGTCATCTTAATTTACTAGAAGTAGCAGGTGAGGAATATGTAAAGGTTATGGGTGAGTTTGTTAAGTTGATAGAACAAAACTAAAGTGTAGAAACCGGGTTTGTATTTTAGATACTTTACCATACTAATATTTGTTTCTAACAAACCCGTTTTCTGGCAGAAGTCAATTAGTCAAGGGAATCCAATATTTTTGGAAAAAGCAGAATTTAAGGTAATCTTTGTTTCCTACTTTTACCCTAAATGACTAGATCCACAAGACTACCTGAAAACTTTCTCTAATTACCCATTATCAATTATCCATTATCAATTATCCATTGCTAATTGTGCTTTTGCCTTTTGCCACATTTCTTCAAACTCTACCAAACTATATTCCGAAATAGGGCGATCGCACATTGCCTCTAGCAAAGCAAACCGTTTCAAAAACCGATAATTCGTTCCTTGTAATGCTTGCTCTGGGTTTAAATCATACCACCGTGCCAACTGCACCAAAACAAACAAAATATCTCCCATTTCTGCTTGTTGATGTTCCTTATCTTCTGACTTTAAAGCTTCTTCAAACTCCCCTACTTCTTCGTGAAACTTCTCCCAAACCCCATCAACATTTTCCCATTCAAAACCAACAGCAGCAGCTTTTTTAGAAATCTTCATTGCCGCCAGAAGTGGAGGTAACTGCCGAGCATATCTGCCTAATCTTTTACTCAGTAAATCATTAGTTTCCCCAATTTCTGCTGCCTTAATTTCTTCCCAATTTTGTTTAACTTCTTCAGTGCTATTTACTTTCACATCTCCAAATACATGGGGATGTCTTCTAATCATTTTTTTGCTAATATTTTTAGCAACTTCAGCTAAAGTAAAATCATTGGCTTCACTAGCTATTTGTGCTTGCAAAACTACCTGTAATAATAAATCTCCTAGCTCATCAATTATTGCTTCTTTATCCCCACTTTTAATAGCATCTACAACTTCGTAAGCTTCTTCAACAATATAAGAAGTTAAAGTTTCTGGAGTTTGAGCTAAATCCCACGGACAACCCCCCTCTGGACAACGTAATTTAGCTACTATTTCTATTAGTTCTTGTAATGCAGATAATGTCGAGTTCATGTCAAATAACGAAGTTTTTTAATATTAACTAGCTATCAGCTGGAGCGCATTTAGCTGGAGCGTTCTTCAATTCGAGGGTTTAAGTCCCCCACATGCTAAACGAAAAAAGCGCGTGGTGCCCTTTGCGTGAGGGTTTGTAGACGCGGAGCGGCTTCTCTTGAGTATCCCCCATTATACACCTTGAAAAGCTGACTGCTGAAGGCCGCAGTTACGACCCAGGAGGCTAGCTGAGTGCTGAGTGCTACTTCAATATGGTATGATGTTCAAATAAACTCTGGAGTTGGCATCTAAGGTAGTTCTAAAGACATATCTGACTACTCCCTGGACTAAAGTCACAATAATTAATTGTAAGGGTTTGGTCACTAAACCCCTACCAAATTTTTCATAGAAGGTGATTTATTCACCATAGTAATTCTGACTCGAGTCAGACTAAATTCCTACTTGATCAAATTATTATACTTCTCTTTTTACTTCTGACTAAGAGGGAGGCTACTAAATCTTCTTTGACATCTCCAGGGGTTGAAACAGCCTGGATTCCGTGGTTAATCCACCGCAAATGGGATGAATCCACATTTGCTTAAAGCCTGAAGGGCAGACTTCTAAACTCCTCGACATAGACCGAAATCTAGCTGTGAGTCTACTTTTTTTTTAGCTTTCACGAGTGGTTTTACTCAATATGTTGGAGCAATCTTCTCGCTGCTCTAGCTGCCTGCTTGCTTTCAGCCGTCGTAAGAAATCAATTCCCCTTACAGGTGTCCACCGGAATTTCACCGCACTAGCTAGAGGTCATGGCGACAAACTTTGTTCTTACTTGCTATTTCTAGCATAGCAGACTTTTACGCCGCTTTATTACCCGCGTGTCGTTATTCAACCAGGGGATAAATCTTCCGGGAACTTTCCTCCCGCCATTTTTTCTGTTTAATTTATATAAAATAAACAAATAAGTTGACAAAGAAAGTTAAGTAATTTTTATGTTTTCTGATTATCCTTTTGGGGTTATGCTAAAAAGGTGAAAAATAATCATAATATATTCCTAGGATCAAGGCAAATTATCTGGAATATTTTTCAAATATGTATCTCTTGATACTAGCATACTAGGAACTTTCTTAATATGTTTGCTTTATATGAGTCAAATTCAGATTCATTTACAGTGCCTAATTTAGAGGTTAAAAGTAAAATTCTATCTTTAGAATCAACTATACAGGAACTACCACTGCAAGATGTTCTGATTGAATTTAGCTATTTTGGTAAAGATGTTGCATCTGTGTTTGAGGCGAATCCTTTACTACCAGGTGTAATTTTGATCGATCGGCAAGGTAAGTTTGTCGGTATGATTTCCCGACGATTATTTTTTGAAAGAATGGGAAGTCGTTATGGTATAGAGATGTTTTATAAGCGGCCTATAGAAGCTTTGTATCGCTTCTCTCCAATAGATATTTCGATTCTTCCTGGTAATACATTGATAGTAGAGGCGGCACAAAAATCTTTACACAGACGGCTGGAATTACTTTATGAGCCTATTGTTGTAGAAATAGAACCTAATGTTTATAAACTTTTAGATATACATCAATTATTAGTAGCTCACTCAAAGATTCATGAACTTACAAGTAGTCTACTACAAAAACAAACTCAGGCAAAAGCTATTCAAACAGAGAAAATGGCTAGTTTGGGCAGAATGGTTGCTGAGGTAGCCCATGAAATTAGAAATCCTGTTAACTGTATTTGGAATAATTTAATATTTCTCTGTTCTTATCTAGAAGAAATCACTAAACTTTTATCTACCTATGACGAAATATCAGAGCCATCTCCAATTATTAATCAAATTAAGGAAAAAATAGAATATGATTCCTTACAGGAAGAATTATCTGAGACGACTCAAGGTATTAGATTTGGCTCAGAACAATTACTGAAGATTGTGAATAGTCTTCGTAACTTTTCCCATATGGATGAATCTCAAAAGAAACCAGCAGATATCCATGAATGTATAGATAGTAGCTTACTAATTTTAAATAATCGCCTTAAATACGGTATTAAAGTTGTTAAAAATTATTGTACTAATTTGCAACTGGTTAGTTGCTATTCTGGTCAACTTAGCCAGGTATTTATGAATCTAATTAGTAATAGTATTGATGCACTAAATGAAAAATATGCTGAAATAGAGTCTTCAAATTGGCAACCTGAAATTAAGATTACTACAAAAGTTATAGTAGGGAAAGAGCATGATTGGGTGAGTATTAGAATTGCTGATAATGGTTCGGGTATTCCTTTAGAGATACAAGATAAAATTTTTGAGAACTTTTTTACAACTAAGCCTGTGGGTAAAGGAACAGGCATGGGTTTAGCTATTAGTTACCAAATTATTAATGAAAAACATGGTGGAAGACTTGAACTAAATTCTTTACCAGGTAAGGGCACTGAATTTGAAATTATTTTGCCAATATTTTAATTAATTAAATATAGGATATTTATCCTCAACTTAAAACTATAGAACTATAAAAAGATAATTTTGAGTAAAGTCTAGTGCAAATTGTGAAATTTTTAGGCTAGTATATAAGACTAGATACTTTAAACAGAACTGCTTAACCATATATACTCTTTAGACCAAGAAATAAGGTCAATAGCCTCCCCTGGGATAGGAGATGGAAAAAATAAAATTCAGTATTTCAAGCCTCCTAATACAGGGGTCGGTACTGATAAGTGATAACTGATAACTGAAATGAGTGTGCCAAATCGAAATTTATTAGTTTGTTTATTAATTACCCTAGGTCTTTGGGGTAGTAATGTTAAACCTATACTGGGGCAAGCATTAGTTCCTTATATATTACAACTAGACTCAGCTCAACTAGAACAGACAGGTTTAAGTTTAGCTGAGGAAGCGTTACAGTTAGCAAGATTTCAACAGTTTGATTTGGCTTTATCTAGAGCTGAACTAGCGACTGAATTAGCCCCAAATAATCAACGAACTTGGGCACTATTAGGCAGTCTTTACATTCAAGCTGAAGAGTTAGAAGAAGGTATTGCTGCGTTGAAACAAGCTCAAGAACTAAACCCAAGTAATGCGGAGATTAGATTTGTTCTTGGTAGAGCTTATTTTCAAACATCTGATTATAAAAATGCTATCAAGCAATTAAGAAAAGGTTTGAAATTTAAACCTGAGAACCCTGGAGCTTTATTTGATTTGGGTAATGCTTATTACAAAGATGGTAAATTTAAAAGAGCGATCGCACAATACGAACAAGCTTATGAGCTAGAAAAAAATTTATGGCCTGCAATTAATAATATTGGTTTAGTTCAATATGAGATGGGAAAAGTAGATGATGCGATCGCACAATGGCGTGAAGCTGTCTCTATTGATAGTAAAGCAGCAGAACCACTGCTAGCGCTAGCAGTAGCTCTCTATACTCAAGGTGATAAACAACAAGGTCTGGCTATGGGAGAAGAAGCACTGCGATTAGATAGCAATTATGCAGAAATTGATTATCTTGAGGAACATCTGTGGGGGGAACGGTTAATTGAAGATGCGAAAAGATTTCTGGCAACTCCCAGTATTCAAGAAACTCTAGCTCAAATAGAAGATTGACCAAGGTCTCCCCAGGTTTCTCCTTGATGTAGGTAGTGAGTTAATCCTCTGGCTAAAGTTTTCCACTTAGCTAGAATCGTGGTCTAGATGATTACTCACTTTCATTAATTGATAATGGATCGTGGATAATGATAATTACCCCTGGTTTTACCCTTGAGGATTGAATATAAGGAAATATCCTCAGCATCTTTGTCTCTTGAAATAGAAGGCTTTATACCTTGATTTTTCGGTAAAATCTGTAGCGACTGGAATGGATTAGAAGGAAGCAATCCCAAGCTTTTAGAGAAGACAAAAGACCAAAGTCTACTAAAAAAGCTTTTCAGCATACTTATTAAAAAAACATCTATGTTGTTTATCAACAAAAGCAAAGAAAAGTAGACCTTAATTGCCAAAATATTTACTCAGTTTGTGTCTGAAATAGAATTGATAAGAAGGGGAGCGGAGGAATAAAGGCTAAAAAGTTGAGAACGGTAACTATTCACTTGGATAACTGTTGAAATTCACAATTTACTATTAGGAATAGAATACTAACTAGGTCAATAGGGGCGAAAATTTTCCGTATGAAGAACCCAAATTAATAATTAATTATTCAGATTTATTTATCAAACAGGATTGGGTATAAAACCCAGCCTTTTAAGGCGAAACGTTTTTGGAGCCTTGCTCAAATCCCCGTTACAAAAATGTATGTCGCCAATCCTACGGCTTCCCTATCAGTAGGGTTGGGCTGTTTCATTCTTGGTTAAGACAGAAGGGGAGCAGGGGAGCAGGGAGAAGGGGAGAATTTTCCACGCTTTACCCTAGATTTTCCCCCAATTTATCAATTATTATTAAAGGTTAATTAACGAATTGTTGTTATTTGAGGGAATTGAACGAGATATTTAGACAGAGTTTAATGACACTTATCGGCTGAAAAATCGGCAAATTTTGGCAAATTTCTCTATTTTGTGATCCTCTAATCTCTCGTTTTCCTTAAATTGTTAACTCACGATACTTTGAAACAGCCTTGCCTATCTATACGGGCGAATGGCCATTCGCCCCTACTGACTTCTGAGTTCGTTAACAGAGTATTTATAGTAATTCTTTAATTTTTTCACTACTACAATTGCCAGGGGGTTTTGATGAAAAACAATAGTAATAATTCTTATAGTATAACCGCTCTAACCATAATTTTAAGTACATTAGCTGTAGCACCCCCCGCTAATTCTCAACCGATAACTCCAGCGAACGACGGTACAGCAACAACGGTAAATCAAAGTGGCAACCAATTTAATATCCAAGGTGGCACACGCAATGGGGCAAATCTCTTCCATAGCTTTGACAAATTTAACGTCCAGAAAAACCAAACTGCTAATTTCCTCACCACCCCAGACACCCGTAATATTCTCGGTAGAGTCACAGGAGGCGCTTCTTATGTTAATGGTCTGATTCAACTTATCGGGGGTAATTCTAACCTTTTCTTAATGAACCCCTCCGGCGTAATATTTGGTCCAAACGCTAGTCTCAACGTACCCGCTTCATTCAGCGTTACTACCGCTACAGGTATAGGTTTTGACAACAATAATTTCTGGTTTCAAGCAATGGGAACCAACGACTACTCAAATTTAGTCGGAAACCCCAGTGGATATAGATTTAATGTTTCTAACCCAGGCGCTATAGTTAATCAAGGAGATTTAAGTTTAAATCCTGGAGAAAATCTAACCTTATTAGGTGGAACGGTTATTAATACTGGAGAACTTTCTACTGCAGGAGGCAACATTACTATCGCAGCAGTAGAAGGTGGTAGTGTCTTAAGAATATCTCAACCAGGACATTTATTAAGTTTAGATGTGGACTCCTATGGGGCGAGTGGTCAGGATATCTCTGAGTTTAGTGCCCTATCTTTACCACAATTATTAACAGGTCCAGGAGAAACTTTGGAGGCCACATCTGTCATAGTTAATGAGAATGGTCAAATAGTATTGACAGACTCAAATACTTTAGTAGCGGATATTCCGGGAACTGCTATTGTTTCTGGCCAAATTGATGTATCAACAACTTCCACTTCCCACACCTCCGACGCTCCCCACACCTCCTTCCAGGGGGGAGATACCGGAGGTCAAGTTAATGTGTTGGGCGATCGCGTAGCTCTTATCGACACCAACATTAACGCCAATGGTACAAATGGAGGCGGTACGGTATTAATAGGAGGCGACTTTCAAGGTAATGGAATTGTTCCCAATTCTCAGCAGACTTTTGTGAATAATGCCTCAGTTATTTCTGCGGATGCTACCACAAATGGTGACGGAGGTCAAGTCATTATTTGGTCTGATGGAATTACTAATTTTGCGGGAAATATTAGTGCAAAGGGTGGAGAATTTTCTGGTGATGGAGGGTTTGTTGAAGTTTCGGGAAAACAAGAATTAATATTTAATGGAAATGTAGATGTTAGTGCTGCTTTTGGCAATCCGGGCACAATATTATTAGACCCTGAAAATGTGACGGTGGGAGAGGATAATTCAGATTCAGAAGCGGATAATTCGGAAGTTGTAGCTACAGAAAATTCAGATTCAGAAACTACAGAAAATACTGATAATTCTGAAACGGAAAAAGAAGGGGATAATTCGGAAGTTCCATCGAGTGAAAAT
>JAAUYJ010031195.1_pt1 | contig 10886 bp, 6 predicted proteins | sample 7278031 | NCBI WGS metagenome assembly JAAUYJ01 (sample SAMN14350222, study PRJNA611818) | marine sediment metagenome | isolation source: surface marine sediment (1.8m) | place: French Polynesia: Moorea | collected 2018-08 | reverse complement strand
GTGCCGCAGGGAGAAGCCCCGCCAGTGCCGCCGGACAACCCTCAGACGGAGGAGGACCGGCAGAAGGTGGCCCGCTACGAGCAGTGGCTGACACAGCAGGAGCAGGCCATCAACCAGCAGCTGCAGTATTACGAGAAGGAGATCTCCAAGCTCAGGAAGCAGAAGAAGGTACGCATGTCCTTCTGCGAGATACTGTGTAGGCTTTTTGAAATCTCTTTCATAACCAAACCAGTGGGACTATGGGACGGTTCGTATCTTTTTTGAAACCCCTGCCGCATTAACACGACCCGATTTCTGCCCTTCAAAATTACAGTTCCGTACTTTGGGGGGATGAGATTTTACTGCAATTTACTCTACTAGCTGAATCCTTTACTTTTGCTTGCTACCTGAGTGAGAGTGTGTTCCCTTTTCTCTTTCAGTCACTAAACACGAAACAGAGGACGATGAAGAAGAACGGTTCGGAGCTGAGCGAGGTGGACCAGTCGGAGCTGCTCAGGGTCACGGCGTGCGCCGCCGACCTGCAGAAGACCCTGGACAAGGTCAGAAAGCAGCATCGGCAGCACAACATGCTCGTGAGCGACCACCGGGCGAAAAAGGAGAAGGCGATGCAGCAGCAGCAGCAACAGCAACAGCAGATGGGTCAGCAGAACAACCCCCAGATGATGGGCCAAGGGCAACCTCAGCCGGGCATGCAGCAGCAGCAGCAACAGCCAGACGGCAACGTCGCTCCTCAAGGCATGGTACACGTGCAGAGAGCTCCGGTGCCGGGCGGGCCGCAGATGAGGCCCGCTGGGGATCCAAACATGGGGCCCAGAGGACCTATGCCCCCGCAGCACTTACAGCAACAGTTCCCCAATCCCATGCAGCAGCAACAACAACAAAGGATGCAGCACATGACGCCACAGCAGCACCAAATGATGATGCAGCAGCAGCACCTGCAGCAGCAGAGGATGCAGCAGATGAACCCCCAAATGGCCCTTCAGCAACAGCAGCGGATGAACATGGTACGCATGCAGCAGCAGCAACACCAGCAGCAGATGATGCCCGGCGGCCAGCAGATGATGGGAGGCCCCCGTCCTCCCCACCCTCAGATGATGCAACAGCAGGGCAGGATGCCAACACCCGTCGTACAGCAGGGACCAGGAGGACCCGGCCACATGTCTCCGGCTGGACCGAACGGGCAGAGCGTCCCACAAATGAATCCGAGGCAGCCAATGCAGCCTGGGCAGCAGCCGGGACCTCATCCGATGCAGCAACCCAACTCTCAGCCGCAACAGCAACAACCACAGCAGCAGCAGCAGTTCTCCAACGCCACCTCTCCCAGCGGTGTCAGACCTGCAATAACCTCGCCTATGCACCAACAATCTCCAAGCCCACACGGAAGCCACCCGTCTCAGTCGCCACAGCCCTCCATGTCACCTTCACCCGGACAGTTTGGACAGCCGCAGCAACCGCAGTATCCCAACAATGCGCAGTCTCCTCATGGTCTCCAGCCTTCTCCAAGGATGCCAGGAGCCCACGTAAGTACAACATATATATATGTTTAAAAACTACTAATATGTCGAACAGGACACCAAAAAACTAATCATTTTCACTTTTGAATATTTCGCTTCAATTATTCGAGTCAAACATGTATTCTTTTCTTTCCTTCACAGGATGAGAACCCGTTCAGTCCCGGCGGCATGCAGCGACCGATGAACACGGTGTCCCCCAACCTTGGCGGCTCTCCCGGCCAGAACCCCACTCACATCTCCCCGCAGGGAACTCCCAGGCACGGCTCCCCTCAGCCCAACATGCGGCCGCCCTCCGCGGCTGCGGCGGGCAACTTTGTGAGGCCTGCGGGACCCATGCCGGGGAAGGACATGAGGCCAAGGATGCAAATGGTGCCGCACGGACAAAGGCCGCCCCCACCGCCGGGCGGATTCCCCAGCCAGGTACCGCAGGGGCAGCAGGTCCCTCAGAGGCCGCCCATGATGAGGCCCCAGGGACATCCTGGAAACTCCCCGCAGTACGCCGGCAACAGCCCCAGCCACCAGGGCCAGTTCAACGCCATGAGCCCGCAGCCTGGGCTTATCCAGGGACAGAGGAGGCCTCCCAGCGCCAGCGGCAGCATCCCCAGTCCTGCCATGGACAGGCCCGTGACTCCCCAGACCCCAAGAACACCCGGGGGACCCCCGACTCCAGGGCAAGCCTCACAACCGCCAACGCCGTCGCCAATGGGTGAGGGGGACATGGCGCAACAGCAGCAGCAGCCACAGTTCCCTCAGCAGCCCATGCAGCAGCCACAACAGCAGCAGCAGATGCCCATGCAACAGCAAATGCCCATGCAACAACAGCAAATGCCTATGCAACAACAGATGCCAGTCCAGCAACAACAGCAGATGATGCCACAACAGCAGCAGTTCCATCAGCAGCAAGTGATGCCGCAGCAGCCTCAACAACAGATGATGATGATGCAACAGCCGCCGCAGCCTCACATGCAGCCCATGATGCAGCAGCAGCAGCAGCCACCCCAGCAGCAACAGCAAGGAGGCGGAGGGGGCAATCCCAATGTCGCTCCCGCCCACAACCCAGACGGCGTCGGAGGAGGGTGGAGGAATGGCCCCTTCGGACTGAAGGGCGGCTCCTCGCGCTCCGGGTGGGGAAGATTCATCGGCCTAAAGGGAGGGTCTCCCCCTCTGCCAGTGCTCACCCAGGCCCAGTCCAAAGAGGCCGCCTCCACCGTCCCCGCTGCAACCACATCCGCTGGGGCGGGAGCCGCCGCCACCCAGGTGGCCTCTGCATCCTCGCAGCAGGCGACGCCTGCGGCGACTGTAGCCTCGAACCTTCAGTCACAGCTGGGCAGCTCTGTCAAGATCATTCCGGTGTCTAGCAGTGGCGGGGGGACGGCGACGGGGCCTGCCGCGGGCGCCACAGTTCCAACCACCTCCTTACCGGCCTCTCTGCTTCCTTCCAACTTGCCTGCTGGGACCTTGGTGACGATGGTTCCCTCGGCGCCCCCCACAGCTTGCCCCGCCGGAGCAAAGCCGGCGGCGTCATCGGGCGGATCGCTCTCCATCATGACCTTCTCTTCCGCCGGAACCACAACCACCACTCCATCGACCAGTCAGGCCCCTAGTGCTGCAGCGGCAAAAACTGCGCCGGTCGAGGGCCCCAAGAACTTGCCTTCCACTTCGGCTCCAATCGACAGCAACCCTCCAGTTTCTCAGCAGAGTCAAGTCCCTCCACCCGCTGCCCCCCAGACCAACATGCCTGGGGTCGGACAGGCTTCATCGCTTCAGACACCACAAGTGCCTACAGCGGCGGGACCGACAGCGGCTCCAACTTCCAGTAGTGACACCCAGCCACAACATGCCGTCCAGGTGCCAGCAGCACAGCCGGCGGCCCCTGTTGACGATTCCAAAACGGAGCTGGCAAACCCCGAAACCTCAGCTCCCGTGTCGTCGGCAGCTCTCGCCACTCCTCCCACGACTGCTCCGACGGCTTCTTCGACATCCCAAACTTCTGCTTCAGCTGGGGTTCCTGCTCCCACCCCTGGAATCATCGCCGCCGCCTCCACCACGGCAGCTGCTGCTACCGGCAGTCAGGAAACTGTCACTCCAACCAGCGTGCTGGCCGGAAACCCTCCTCGGATGTCCGTTCCCACCACCACTGCAAGCCAGGGAGGGGCGGCCAGTGGAGGAGGAGGCGGTGCCTCCATCCTGAGCAAGGCCCTCACTTCGACGACCTCAGGCCCATCATCTTCCTCCATTCTGTCCTCCACCCTTTCAACAACGGCTGGAGGCAAGGAGGAGCAGGCGAACATCGGAGGGGGAGCCCCCCCACAGCCCCCTTCCGCAACCCCGACAGTCGCTCCCGCCGCCGCCGCCGCCGCCGCCAACACCACCACCACAGCGACGACGACAACGGAGCACCAGAACGCCCTGCTGAAGCAGTTGCTAAGCACGAGCACGTCGAGCGGCCAAAGCGGCACGGAGGTGTCTGGAGCAGCTCCGCCGCCCAAGCCAAACGTGCTTCTGGAATCTCAGCTTGACAGACCACCGACGGAGAATTTCAAGCAGTTCCAACAGAAGGAAAACAAGAGTCTGTCCTCGCTGGCGTCTCAGATTCCACAGGCTTCCCCGGCGGTCTTGGCAGCAGCAGGAACAACCGGGCAGGCGGAGCAACAGAGGCCACCTGTTGAAGGAGCTTCTCCTTCTGCGACTATGGAGGCAAGTGCAGACCAAGGAGATGCACAACAACAGCCACAGCAGCAGGCACAGCAGCAGCCACAACAGCAGCCACAACAGGCACCAGGACAGCAGCAGCCAACACCTGCTCCTGCGGGACTTCCTCCTGGTCAATCTATGCTGAACCTACCAACTGAACCGGTGCCCCCAGCGTCACTTTCAAAGCAAGGTGCCAAGGGACCGCAGGATCCTCTCAATCAGCCGCCGCAGCCTCAGCAGCAGCCTCCTCAACTAGCAGAATCTCAACAAGCCAGGCCTGCTCTTCAAAAGAATTGGCCTCAGCAGCCTGGCGTCTTCCCTCCGAGAGGGCCGGGAATTCAGGCCGTCAGAAGTCAAATGCCGCACCCGCAACAACAGGTGCGGCCTCCTGGGGCACCGGTGGTTCAACAGCCTCCACCCGGGGCCATGCCGCAACAACAGCAACGTCCATTTCAGCCGGGAGAGAGACCTCCCCAGCCGAGACTACCGCAAGTTCCCGTTGGAAGACCTCCTCTGCCGGGACAACAGATCCCTGGAAATCCGCCGCCTAGCCAACTCCAAGGACTTTTGCAGAAACAGACTCTGGTGCCACAAGAGCAGCTTGAGCAAAAGTCGGAAGAGCAAAAGTCACAGGCTGGCCAGGGCCAAGGACCACCTCAACCGCAAATAACAAATCAACCTGTGAACACAACAGCACCTGGTCAGCCACTACCAACAGGGCCAACGGCCATCCCTATTCAAGCAGGGCAGCCTCAACCGGGACAACAGCAGCAAGGGCAGCCTCCTCAGCAAGGACCACACCCGCAACAAGTACAAGGACCGCAGCAGCAAATGCCTCAGCAACAACAGCTTCAACAGCAGCCAAGACCAATGCATCCTCCAACCGGCGGCATGCCACCCGCCCCCGGCCAGCCCGGAATGCCTGTTGGCCCCCACCACCAGATGCAGTCGCCTCAGCCGGGCGGAATGCCAGGCCAACCAGGGTTTCCTCCCACTTCCATGGGCATGGGACCTCAGCCTGGCGGGCCGCCCATGCAACCGGGAATAAATCCTATGGTCCGTGGTGGGATGCCTCCGCACATGCAGCAGCAGATGCCTCAAAGACCGGGACTGCCGGACGAGGTCATCAGGGGTCACAGGCCGCCGCATCCAATCCCGGGACCGCCAACTCCTCAGATGAGGGCACAGCTTCAGCAACAGCTCCAAATGCAGCACCGATTCCGCATGCAACAACAACAGATGAGACAGCCCATGATGCACCCGGAGCAGCAGCAAATGAGGCCCAGGTTCCCTACCGGCGCCGGAGGCCCCATGCCCCCGGGAAGCCCAGGCGGCCCAGGCGGCAGGATGCCCATTCGCTCCACCATGATGCCCGTGAGCCAGCACCTGCAGCAGTCCAGCCCGATGATGCAGATGAGTCCCGGCGGCGGCCCTGGGGGCATGGTACCACCGGGCCCAGGCGGGATTCCTCCCCACCCTCAAAGGATGCCTGGACACCCGATGGGCAACAACCTTCGCCTGTCCATCCCGCCTCCCCAGGCCATGATGCCCCCAGGAGCAGGCGGCCCTCCGTCGGCAGCCTCGGGTCCGGTTGGGACCCCCACCTCCGCCGGCCAGCCCTCTCCATCACTGACTCCCCGTTCAGACGGCGGCGACGGCGACTACATGGGCGGCGGCAACGACAGCGGCTCCAGCCGCGGGACGACGCCAGGGCCGGGGGACCCATTCGACAACAGCGGGGCCTCCACGCCGGACGGCTTCTTCCCCAACGGGGAGCCGCCGCAGAAAATGGTGAAAAGGAGACCTTCGCAGCAGAAGCGGCGTCAGAGCCAGAGCGGAGGCGGCGGAGGCGGCCCCGGCGGCGCGGGGCCCGCGGGGCCTAATGGCAAGGACCAGGGCGGTCCGCAGGCCAAGAAGAGGGCCAGGAAGGGCTCCAAGATCGACGACGGGAACGACTACGAGGCCTGCATGGAGCAGATCGCCCATCAGCTCAAGAATTTCCAGACCATCCAGACGGTGGAGCCCAAGCTCGGGCACTACCTCAACGTGTGCCCCATCTACGGCGGCGGCGACCTGCCCAAGCAGAACGAAAGGGAAGGGGACTTTGTCCTCGGGCGCCTTGAGAGCGACGGCGAGGGGAAGGTCAGGGTCTCGGAGGAGGGGGACTACTACAACGTCATGCCCTTCGGAAAGGATCCGCCCGTCCCCGACATCCACAAGGTCAACATCACCACCAGGGGCTTCTACAAACAGGAATTCGACGGGAGACCCGAAAACAAGTAAGTTTAGCAAATCATTTCTTGTGATGCGCGGTCATGTCAAAATTCGGTAAGCCATCGGTAATGGTCTGTTTCACTAATTTTTTTTATCGTTTCTTCTCAGAAGGACGGATTTGGAGACGCCTGGAAGTCCTGACCTCATGTACTCGTCCTCACCCGAGCCAGAGTTTGATTCCAAGACGATCTACAAAACCACACTCTGGAAGCACCTCGCTCCCGCCGACTCAGACGACGAGGAGGCACCGGCTCCTTCGGCACCCGCCGCCAACGGAACAAATACCACAACCCCTGCTTCCACGCCTACAGATGAGGTGAAGAAGGAGGAGGGAGAGGAGGAGCAGAAAGAGAAGGACTCTCCGGAGCCCCCTTCTATCGACGAGCAGCCAAAGTCTCCAGCGATGGGCGTTCTCAAACCTATGGCCATCAGGCCCAAGCCGAGGCAGCTCATCAGCATGAGGGACACTCAGGGCAAGAAGCTTCTAAGCCTGCTGGATAACATCCCGGTGGCCTCGCTGCAAGTGAAAGCGGAGGCCAGCGCAGCCCAAGCTTCCAACAACTCTGGCACCGGCAGCGGGACGTCGACCACCCCCAAGGACCCTCTGAAGTCTGCCAACGGATTGACCATCAAGATCAAGATTAAGCCCCAGTCCGGCGAGTGGGTGGCGGAGGACAAGGACAAGGCCGACAAGGAGAAAGAGTCCAAGCCGGCCGTGGAGGTCAAGGAGGAGAAGCCGGAGAAGAAGAAGGAACCAGAAGTCGAGATGATGGACGCCCTCTCCGTCCTCCTGTCCGACCGCAGGCTGTGCAGGAATTGCAACAAGGTCCTCTGCGGATCCATGGTCAAGGTCAAGTCCGATTCGCTTCCTTTCCTCAACCGAGAGGAGGAGGACTGCCGCGAGGTCTCCTTCTGCGACGAGAAATGCTACTTCGAGTTTGCCATGCAGAAGACCGGCAACGCAGACAACAAGGAAGTGACCAGTCTGGAGCAGCTGGAGGCGCTGCAGGACAGCGACAAGCAGGAGAAGGCCAGAGTGAAGAGCGAGAGCGGCGAGGACCTTGGCGAGGATGCCGTCAGCGCCAAGGAGAAAGAGAAGGAGAACCTGGCCCCGGTGCACAAGGGCAACTCCTACCTCATGTGGACCCCAGAGTTCGCAGAGCAGAAGAGGTACAAGAAGATGAACGAGAACGAGCTGACCCAGATGATGTTCCGCATGGGGACGACGCTGATGCCGCACAGGGATGTGGAGGATCAGCGAGAGTGTCTCTTCTGTCACCTGAAGGGGGACGCGGCCGCGGACGGACCGGCCAGACTGCTCAACTACGACGTCAACAAGTGGGTGCACCTCAACTGCGCTCTCTGGTCGGAGGAGGTTTACGAGACGGTCAGCGGAGCACTCGTCAACGTGGAAACGGCGCTCAAGACCGGGTCCAAGCTCCACTGCAAGATCTGCGAGAAGAGCGGCGCCACCGTCAAGTGCTGGAAGGTCCGCTGCACCAACTACTACCACGTGGGGTGCGCCACCAAGGACCGGGCCATGTTCTACAAGAACAAGAGCGTGTACTGCAACCAGCACATTCCCAAGGGCGAGAAGGAGCAGGAGCTGACGACCCTGGCCGTTTACCGACGCGTCTACATCGACCGCGACGAAAACAGGCAGGTGGCCAAGGTGATGACGCAGGGCACCGACCAGCACATCCTGCGCGTGGGCTCCCTCTGCTTCCTCAGCGTGGGCCAGCTGCTGCCCCACCAGCTGCACAGCTTCCACACGCAGGACTACATCTTCCCCATCGGCTTCAAGGTCATACGGCTCTACTGGTCCATGACGGAGGTGAACAAGCGGTGCCAGTACGTCTGCTCCATCGGAGAGGCAGACAACCGACCTCGCTTCACCGTCACCGTCGACGAGGGCAAGCCGGAGGAGAGATCCTTCTCGGGCGACACGGCCACGGCAGCATGGAGGGAGATCCTAGACACCATAGAGGACCTCAGGTCCAAGAACAACCTGGTGAGAGTCTTCCCGCAGCACATCCGCGGGGAGGAGCTCTTCGGACTCTCAGAGACCAACGTCGTCAAGGTGCTGGAGTCTCTCCCGGGCATCGAGTCACTAAGCGACTACCAATTCAAGTACGGGAGGAACCCCCTGCTGGAGCTGCCCCTGGCCGTCAACCCGACCGGCTGCGCACGATCGGAGCCAAAGATGAGGACGAGGGTCAAACGGGTGCACAACTTCCAGAGAACCACCGCCGGTGGCGGGAGCGGAGGAGGCGGAGGCGGAGGAGGCCCCACAGGAGCCAAGCTGAGCAGGATGGCCAAGGAGAACGTCCCCGCGCTCATCGGCCTGGAGACGACCGGGCCGTACTCTAAGAACTTCGTCCAGTCGAAGAGCTCCCAGTACCGCAAGATGAAGACCGAGTGGCGGCAGAACGTGGTGCTGGCCCGCTCCAAGATCCAGGGCCTGGGTCTGTACGCCTGCCGCGACCTGGAGAAGCACCAGATGATCATCGAGTACATCGGCGAGGTCATCCGCTCGGACCTGACGGACGTGCGGGAGAAGCGATACGAGTCCCAGAACCGCGGCATCTACATGTTCCGGCTGGACGACGAGCGCGTGCTCGACGCCACCATGAGCGGGGGGATGGCGCGGTACATCAACCACTCTTGCAGCCCCAACTGCGTGACGGAGACGGTGGAGGTGGACAGGGACCTCCACATCATCATCTTCGCCTCGCGCCGCATCCAGCGAGGGGAGGAGCTCTGCTACGACTACAAGTTCGACTTTGAGGACGACAACAGGATCCCCTGCCTGTGCGGGGCGGAGGGATGCAGAAAGTGGATGAACTGACAGAGGGCCGAGGAGGCGGCCACGACGGCGCCTCTAGACAAAGCATGAAGAAGAGGAAAGAAATCGAATTAATTTTTAGCCACCAGAATCATGTGCGACTGCTGCAAAACGCCCAAAATAGCGACGACGACGACGGGAGTGAAAAAAAAATCAGCACAATACCCACTGACAACAAGCTGGACTCTTCACGCAGTATTAGTGACCACAACGAGATGGCACGTTGAGCTTACCTTCGAGAAAAATGAACCATTATTCTTCCCGATCCTTTCCCTCCGACAACTCTTTCCTTTCCTCCGCGGGCGCGGCGCGCAAGTTCCGAGGGGGGGACCGGGAGTTAGTCTGTCCCCTCTCTGCGCTGTACACAGACGGGAGGAGAGACTACCAAGATCGACAGAAGAGGATTAAAAGTGTGCTAAATACCCACAAAAGAGCAAGAAGAAAGAACGACAAAAAAAACTCTTATACCACACGCGGTTAAAAGTGCAATTGGAAACCACATGAACTTCTACTACTACACAACTACTAGGATTAGAGAGACGTTATTAGTTAATTGATTAGAAAGGACTATTATCCCGTCGCGAGAAAGAGCGTGTTGAGCTATTATTATACTGCAACAGTTTTATTACATTTTCAATTGTTTTCTTCGCAAAAAAGAGAAGACACACATCCTCTCTCCACACACACTTTGGAGAAGAGCGGGAGGGTTTTGACTGGGAGACTTTGGTGATATGCAAGCGGACTGCATAAAAAAGATCTCTTTGAAACCCACTCCCATGTTCCCACTCCCTCCATCCATCCCAAACACACATAAGAAGAATCCCCCCCTCTCGCACTCACGGACAAATATCCTCCACGGAAAAAGGGAGCAGACATAACAAACCTCAAAAAATCGAAAGCAGCAGAAGCAGCATCTTGTTGAGAATGAATGTTTTTTCCAAGAAAAAAGAAGAAAAATCTCGTGTATTATACTGTGTAAACTTATGGACAAGGAAAAGAGGGGGGGAGTTCCACCCCTTTTTCGCGGCGAGACTTCAGCGCCTCCGCCGAAAAAAAGCAAACAAAGACTTGGATCGCGATCGTCCGATGATTGGACCTCGAAAGGGAAAAAACAAGAGATTGATGCTGCTTTTTGGTCTCTTATATCGCAAGAATACCTACTACTACCCATTATCATGTTGTGTACGAATGGAATCATTATATAAGGCAAGATGAATAATGAAATTAAGTCAAAACAAAAAATCTCCTCGATGTATTCTTTTTTTTGCGGCGGTTGTCAAAACCACCGTTCTCCGAAGGTATTCCTGTGGTCTTATCTGTCTGTTCGTTTCGGCTACTAGAGGTGCTGGCAAAAAGTTCACCGACTAGCAATATTCCGCCCATTTTTTTTATTATCGTCGTCGTGGGAGCCGCCAAGTCAAGAACTAACAACCCTACCTCCCAATCGATTTTGTTTCAAGTTGGCCACTTCAGGACTACCGAGCCCATGGATCTACCAGCATCATCCAGATTCATTTCACAAACATATCCTACGTTAATTTGCCCTCGCATAATTTTTG
>JAAUYJ010093797.1_pt1 | contig 10887 bp, 7 predicted proteins | sample 7278031 | NCBI WGS metagenome assembly JAAUYJ01 (sample SAMN14350222, study PRJNA611818) | marine sediment metagenome | isolation source: surface marine sediment (1.8m) | place: French Polynesia: Moorea | collected 2018-08 | reverse complement strand
CCCGCACGGCGCGGGAAACCTCGCGGGTGAGATCCAGGACCTTGCGGGCGTGGTTCACACTGAGCGAACCCGTTCCGCAACTGGGCGTGATCAGGGACTGGCGCCGCAGAACTTCGGGATCAAGCCCGGCAGCCGCGGCCGCGGCCATCAGTTCCCGCCAGCGGGCCACCAGCGAATCAACCGATTCCGCGTCGATCACGTCCGCCGGTCCGGTGGGGATCAGGCCCCAGGCAACGATGCCGCCGCGCGCCAGGAAAGGGCGCACCTGGTCGGCATAGAGTAAAAAACGGTCGGCATATCCATAGGCATCGAAGTTGACTACATCCACTGTCGACTCCAGAATGAGCCCCCAGTCCGTATTGGCGCACACATGGATGCCGGCGATCCCACCGCCCTTGTGGATGGCCTCGAAGACCTCGTTTAGCGCCGCCAGGATTTCAGCACCCGAAATACTGATCATTTCCGAGGACCCGTAGCCGGCCAGGGCCGGCTCATCCACAAAGATGATGACCGGCGCCCCAAGGGTTTGAAGACGCGCCACCTGCCAGGCGGCTTTCAGGGCCAGCAGTTTGACGGCGGCATCCCGGGCATTCAGATCGTAGAAGACCGGCCGCGACTGACGGTCTTTCAAGCCCAGGCCAAAGGTCACCGGCCCCGTGACCTGCCCTTTGACGGCCACCGGCCGTGCGGCCGCCTTGGCGATCCGTGACATGAAAACATGAAATCCTCCGGCCACGTCCTTGGCCAGGGCAAATCGCGAGGTCTGCAGCGCAGCCTGATCCTCGGAGGCCTGCAGATAGTCCTCGTAAAACGTTGTCAATTCAGACTCGAAGGCATCGCTTCCGGTATCGACCCGCCAGTGTTCCTCGTCCTTCACCAGGCCCGGCATGCCGGGCATGAACTGCGGCACCATGCCTTCCTCGCGGAAGACGGGCAACTGCGCCCAGACGGGTATCTGCGGCGTGGCCGCCAGCACCAGATCAAGGGCTTCATTGTGATCGGCCACCGGCAGGCTGCCGATAAGTAAGGGACGGCAATCGGGTATGAAATCGGGCATCATGACCTCAGGTTAACGTGAATCGGTTTAAGGTTGATAACCTAACATGGTCGCCACAGATCTGCAAGACAGGCACCATGGGCCTTTGAGCTTGATCCTTTTCCAACTAGTCTGTTAGGGGTTGATAGCGCTAAAGCATACGCCGTCTCCCGCAGCACCGGTGCCATCCGGTGGCCTTCACGAAGAATACTTGCCTGCCGTTTCAAATCCTCTGGGGGGCATCGGTGAGAAGCGGACGGTAAAAAACAACGGACTGTTGGAGCCCGCCCTGGCATCCGCCGGATACGGCCCGCCCGCCAAAAACATGGAGCGTCCCAATGCGAGTCTGCACGGTTCAACAAATGCGCAGCATGGACCAAACCGCCATCGAAAAACGCGGTATCCCGGAGTTGATTCTCATGGAAAACGCCGGCCTGGCAGCCTACCGCGTTCTGTCCGCACGCTACGGCACTACCGGTCGTCAGACGTTGATCTGCTGCGGCGCGGGCAACAACGGCGGCGATGGTTTCGTGGTTGCGCGCAAAATCTTATCAGACGGCGGGCACCCCGTCGTCCTGCTGCTGGGCGACCCCGCCCGCTACCGCGGGGCGGCCCGCACCAATTTCGACATCCTCAGCCGGCTCGGCATCCAAGTCGCGGCCTTTACGGATCGGGCCGCGGCCCAGGCGCTGATTCGTCAGGCCGATCTGATGGTCGACGGAATTTTCGGCACCGGGCTCTCCAAACCCGTGGGCGGCCATTACGCCGAGGTCATCGACCTGATCAACGCGGCCGGCAAACCGGTGTTGAGCCTGGATATTCCATCGGGCATCAACGGGGACTCGGGCCAGGTCATGGGGGTGGCCGTAAAGGCGGATATGACCGTCACCTTCGGTCTGCCCAAAGTCGGCAACCTACTCTATCCCGGCTGTGGGCACGGCGGGGAATGCTTCGTCACGCGGATTTCCTTTCCGCCGGATTTGACCCGATCGTCTGACCTGCAAATTTCGATCAACCAACCCCCTTCGCTGCCGAAGCGTGACCCGGCCGGTCACAAGGGATCTTTCGGCGATGTTCTGTTTATCGCCGGCGCCGCCGGGTACTATGGCGCCCCTTACCTGGCGGCCATGGCCTTTCTGAAGGCCGGCGGCGGATATTCCCGGCTGGCCGCGCCGGCATCGATCGTTCCCGTGATCGCCGCGCAGGGCCGCGAAATCGTCTACCATCCCCAGGCCGAAACGGCTTCCGGCAGTCTCGCCTATCGTAACAAAACAGACCTGGAGGATCGCATCCGCAGGGCGGACATGCTGGTGATGGGCCCGGGTTTGTCGCTGGACCCCGAGACCGCCCGCCTGGTCGGCGATCTCACGGAAAGCACCGACATTCCGCTGCTGCTGGACGGCGACGCCCTGACAGTTCTGAGTGAAACCCCCGAGCGCATTGCCCGGCGCCGCAGCCCAACGGTTCTGACCCCGCACATGGGCGAAATGGCCCGTTTGACCGGTAGGACCATCGGGGACTTACAAGACGACCCGATCGGCCAGCTGCAGCAGACCGCCCGCCGTTTACAGGCCACGATCGTGCTCAAGGGCGCATCGTCGCTCATTGGACTTCCAGACGGGCAAATCCATATCAACCGCAGCGGCAGCCATGGTATGGCCACGGCCGGATCCGGTGATGTGCTCACGGGCACGGTTGCCGCCATGTATGGACTGGGTCTGCAATTCGAGGATGCCATTCGCAAGGGCGTCTTCGTGCACGGGCTGGCCGGCGAACTGGCGGCCGCGGCATCCGGCGACGATGGCGTCACGGCCGGCCAGATTCTGGACTGCCTGCCCCCGGCGGTCTTGAAGGACCGCAACGCCGCAGACGACCAGAATTTCGCGCACTATTGGGGCCCCCGGGTGGTTTAAGCGGCCATGGCCGGCGGACGCCGCGGAAAACGGCGCTGCCGGGATATCGAATCGGGCGGCTGAATTGACACCCCCCGGACACGCGCCTTACGTTGAAGCATTATCCAAATCCATCGAGGTACGTTGTCATGACCCCCAGGCAGGTGCCATTCTTTTTCATTCTGCTGATCGTCGCCGTAACAGGCTGCGCCGGCACGCCCCCCCCATCCTCCGGTGAACCGCAAATCTTCAGCCGTGTGGTGGAGGACATCCAGCCCGCCGTTGTGACGATCCGGACCTTTGATGCCCAAGGAAACCCGGTGGGACTGGGGACCGGGTTCTTCATCAATCCCCAGGGGCACCTCATCACCAACCACCACGTCCTCGAGGGGGCTTATGCCGCTTCCGTCAAAACCCATGACGGCGCAACCCACATCGTCGCGCATATCCTGGCGGACAACCAGGCCGTCGATCTGGTCAAGGTGGCCGTCGACATTCCGCCGACAAGGATCCGCTGGCTGGAGATCGACGACGCCGCCCCCGTCATCGCCACCCGCGTGGTGGTGGTGGGAAGCCCGTTGGGGCTCGAACACACGGTCAGTGAAGGCATCGTCTCCGCTATCCGGGACGCACCCGGCGTGGGCACCGTCTTCCAGGTATCCGCCCCGATATCCAAAGGATCGAGTGGAAGTCCCGTGGTCAACGCCGACGGACGGGTTATCGGGGTGGTCACCTTTCAGGCCCAGGCGGGGCAAAATCTCAATTTTGCCGTCGCCAGCGACAATCTGTTGAAGCTGGAGGATCAGCCCCCGCAGACGTCGGTGGCCGAATGGACTTATCACCAGGTTAAAAACAAACCCCAGGCGGTCCAGAACCTCTGCCGCGAAGGCTCCGCCTTTGCGATTCGCGGAGAATACAAAGAGGCCCTGAAATACTTCCGGGAAGCGGTCGAAAATAGCCCTGAAGATGCCGAAGCCTGGTTCGGACTTGGCAATTGCTATGTGGGGCTGGACCAGCCCGGTGAAGCGATTGCCGCCTATCAGCAGGTCATCGCCCAGGATCCGGAAAATGCCAATGCCCATTTCGTCCTGGGCCGATACTACCTGACCCTGGAGCGCTACAGCGAAGCCGTCGCCGCCTTTGAGGAAGCCATCGGTCTCAAGACAGACCACATCCTGGCACGCTATCACATGGGACTGGCCTACGGGCAACTGGGCCGGCATGCGGAAGAAAGACGCGTCTATGCCGAGCTCATCGATCTAGCCCCGGATTTTCTCCCGGCGCACTTTCGCATGGGCATCGTTTGCAACAAACTGGGCCTCTACCCCCAGGCGCTCGCCGCCCAGCAGGCCGCTCTGCAAATCAAACCGGACTTTGCACCCTCACATTATGGCCTGGGACTGGTTTACGGCAATCTTGGCGATCGCGAGCGCGAAACCGGCGCCTTCAAGGAAGCCCTGCGGATCAACCCGGACTTTGCGCCGGCCCATTACAGCATGGGCCTGATCTACCTGGAAAACGGCAAACGTGACGCGGCCCTGTCCCAGTATAAGATTCTCAAGCGACTTGACGAAGACATCGCCAATCAGCTTTTCGATCAAATTTATCAACATTGATGCGCGCTGAAGCATACCGAACGATTTCGGCATCCGTCCGGTTGCCGTCACGCGACAGCCGGGCGATATCGCTTTTTAGACGACCACGCGATGCCCAGGCGCGATGCCACCAACCCGACCATGACCACCAACCAGACACTGCAACGGTTTCTGACGACGCCACTGACCATCCGTGACCGCGAGGTCCGCGGACGACTATTCATGGCGCCCATGGCCAAACTGGGCAATACCGCCTTTCGCCAGATCGTGACGGCCTTCGGCGGCTACGGACTGCTGTTCTCGGAGATGTGCTGGGCCGCATCGGTGCCCTGCGGCAACGGGCACGACCAGGGCGGCTTCACCTGGCGGCCGGAAGAGGATTTGTCCGCGCTGGTCTGCCAAATTTTCGGCAACCACCCCGAAACCATGGCATGGGCGGCGCAGCGCATCGCCCGCGAGGGGTTTTTCGGGGTCGATCTGAACTTCGGCTGCGCCGTGGCCCGGATCTGTAAAAAGGGATACGGCGCCGCCCTGCTCAAGGAACCGGGTCAGGCCGCAGCCATCATCAAAGCCATCCGCAACGCCGTGTCCATGCCCGTATTCGTCAAGTTTCGCACGGGCTGGGATGATGATCCCGAAATCGCCGTCGACTCCGCCCGCCGTTTCGAAGATGCCGGCGCGGACGCCTTGACCTTTCACCCGCGGGTGGCCCCGGACCGCCGCACACGCCCGCCGCGCTGGGAATACATCGCACGGGTCAAGGAGGCCGTCCGCATCCCGGTGATTGGCAACGGCGATGTTTTCGATCGCCATGATTGTGAAAAGATGATCGCCCAGACCGGCTGCGACGGGGTCGCCTTGGGGCGTCTGGCCCTGGCCCGCCCCTGGATCTTCGCCGAATGGGCCTCAGGCTTCCAGCCATCGGCGGACATCTATCTTAAAAGCGCTCTAGCGCTGACCGAACATCTGGAGGCCTGTTACGGCCCGCACACCGGCAAACGCCGTTTTCACCGCTATGCCGCCTATTTTACGGCTAACTTTCGTTACGGCCATTTTCTTTACGGCCGTCTGTGCCGGGTGAGTGATCTGGCGGGTGTCCGGGCGGTGCTGCGGGAACATCTTACGGAGGATCCGGATGTACTGCCGCGGCCCAACATGCATCGTTTCCGGTGACGATTTTGTCAAAAGGCCGATATCGGCGTTACGCTTCGGCCCTCGTCATTGCGGCGTACCGTAAGTACGCCTCATTCCTCGGGGCTCGCAAGCCTTGATCTCGACCTTTTGACAAAATCGTCTCAATCTCGTTTTATTACGGCATTTTTCGTTGAACGATAAAAGGAGTCTGTCATGACTATGGCCAGTGTCGTTTTTCGGTCGTATGCCGCATCTGTTCCGGAGGTGCTGGAAAAGATCGGGGCTTCCGCACTCCTGCAGCGCCAGAGCGGCATCGTGATCAAACCCAACCTGATCAATACCGATCCCCACCCGGTCACCACCCCGTCGGCATGCTGCGAGGCCCTGATCGAGTACATTCGCGCCTTTTCGTCAGCCGAAATCGTGATTGCCGAAGGTTGCGGCGATGCCGTCTGTGAAACGCCGGAGGTCTTTAGGGCCCTGGGTTACGACCGTCTGGCTGAACGCACGGGCGTGCGACTCGTTGATCTGAATACCGCCCCCCTGCAACGCGTCCGGAACACGGGCTGTGAAAACTTCCCTGAAATGCTGCTGCCGGAAATCGTCTTTTCGCACTACCTGATATCAGTGCCCGTGCTCAAGGCCCACTCCCTGGCCGAGATGACCGGCACCTGCAAGAACATGATGGGAATCCTACCGCCGGAACACTATGGGGGGCATCCGGGCAGCTGGAAAAAGGCGCGCTTTCACCGCCGGCTGCATGCGTCCATCCGCGAACTGATCAGCTATCGCCCGCCGGATTTGAGTCTGATGGACGCCACCATCGGGCTGGCGCACTATCATCTCGGCGGCCCGCCCTGCAAGCCGCCGGTCAACCGCCTCCTGGCCGGCTTCGATCCACTCGCCCTGGACCGCCAAGCGGCCAGACTGCTGGGCCTGGATTGGCGCCAGATCCCCCATCTGGCCGAGGAAGCGCTGCTGCCGGCGTGAAGATGCCATTTATGGTTGGACACTAGTTCAGGCCCTCGGACGACCGAAACACGACGTTATCGGCCACGAACTTGATATTGATCGAACGCGATTCCTTCCCCCAGTCGCAGGTTTGCGCCCCCAGGATCGACTTGCAGGCCACCGGCGCCCCGAGAATTGCCACCACTTCATCATAGCTCATGCCGATTTCGATCTTCTTGAAATTCTCCTGATTGATCTTGCCGCCGCAGCCCCAAAACGCCAGCACCAAGCTCATCAACAGGACCACACCGATCCAACGCCATTGGGATTTCATAACCGTTCGCCTTTCGATTCAGGTGCCCGGGCAAAGATCCAAGCACACGGTATCGGGATATTGAATGTCAATGCCGGACTGGCTAGACAGCATAAAGGATGCGCCCCGGATAAGCAACTATGGGCCGGGTGGGGCAGTCCATGATCAACCACAACGGCTCTGGTCCGACCGTCATCGCCGCCATTGACGGTTAGGTTGCAGACCGGTGGTCCTGTTTTTCGGGTCGTTGGTCAGGGGATTTCCGGCAGCGCTTTGATCTTGATGACCACCAGGGTCACGTCGTCCTCCAAGGGATGGTCCCCTCGAAAGCGGTTCATGGCGGCAACCAGGTGATCGACAATCACGGCGGCCGGTTGATCGCTGTAGCGCCGAATCAAGGTATGGACCGCCCGTTTGCCGTAGAAAGCGCCCTGCGGATTGCGGGTTTCCCACAATCCGTCCGTGGCCAGGAAGACGACCTGCCCAGGCTGCAAACCGGACTGGCGATTCAGGCTAAAGTCATAGCCGGCATCCACGCCAAGGGCCGTTCCCGCCCCCATCAGTTCCACCAGGCGATCGCGGGCGGGGTCATACCAGTTGGCCGGATCATGCCCGGCCCGCACCCACTCCAATTCGGCCGAAGCCGGCAGCAGGCGCAGGAGGCACAGGGTCATGAAGCGGCCTGATTGCCCCACGTCTTGCGCCAGATGACGATTGACATCATTGACGATTCGGTCGAGGGCCCCGCCGCGCGCGATACTCAACCGCAACAGGGCCCGCACCGTGGTCATCAACAAGGCCGCCTCGACACCGTGTCCGCTGACATCCCCGACGACCACGCCGATATCGCCCTCCCGTCGATCTGAGATCTGCAGGTAGTCGAAATAGTCACCGCCCGTCTCGCTGCAAAAAAGGCTGTGACCGGCGATATCGAAATAGGGGCTCTGGGGCGGTTCGGCCGGCAGCAGGTTTTTCTGGATCTCATCCGCCAGGGCCAAAGTGTGCCGCAGCATTTCGTTCTTGCGTTTGATTTCCAGCCGAGCCTCGTTGATTTCGCGATTGATCTTGCGCAACAGCGAAGCGGATAGTTCTTTGTGGGACTCCAGCCGTTGACGGTAGAACTCCGAGCGGTTCAGTTTGCGTTCCAGAAAAGCGACCTGGCGTTGAAGGTCTCCGGGCGTGGAAACGCCTGCGGTATCAGGGTCGACGGTTGTCAACCGCGGGGACGCTTGTGATGTTGAATCCGCATCGGCTTGTTCGCCCAACAGCAGGGTGATAAATGTGCAGTTGTGCAGCAGGCTCTGACGGCCCTCCTCCAAGGGACTGATTTCCCCGAATGAATAAAACCCCATCAGGGCGGTGCCGGGCGGCATGTGAGCCTGGAGCAGCTTGATTTCTTCGGTGGTCTGGGTGCCCAGGATATGCTTGCGCGTCGCACAGGAAAAGATCAGTCCCGCCGATGCCTGCCATTCATCGCCAGCCAACAGCGACTCGGCTTTGAGGGTCTGGCGCATATCCGATATCATGCGCTCCCGGGTGACCTCGGTCAATTGAACGATCTGACCCTCCTGGACGGGCACGGCAAAGCGGACCCCGCCGGTTTCCTCGTCGTGGCCCAGGGGCGCCAAAATATAGAAACGGCTGCTTTCCGATGAATGCACGGCCAGGGGAAATTCTAGCACCGGATGGGAATGGGGACCCAGGTAATGACGGTAGAAATCAAGGGCGGGTTTATCGCCGATCACGCGGACTTCGCTTCCGGCGGTCTCCACCACCGGGGCACGCTGGCCCACCGGTTGCCAGCTGTTGCACACGCTGAAGCGGAAGCGAATCGGTCCTTGGACGAGCAGGACCACAATGGCGTCTTCCAGCACATCGTCGTTACAGAATTGACGGGTTGGGGTTTCGATGTGCCAGGGATGGGCCGCCACGCCCCCGAAAACCGCGCAGCCGTTGGCGACCCGGCGATTCAAAGATTGCACCGCCAAATGGGCGGGCGCCGAAACACCCTCACAGAAAACCAGGCACAACTGCTCCGGTCCCGGCAGGCTGCCGCGTGCCATGGCCAGGGCCTGCACCACCGCAGCCTCCGGGTCCTGTGACAAGGCCACCCCCTGCCCCACCCCGAAGGCCAACTGCCCCGAGCAAAACAACATCAGGGCCAGCGAATCGTCGCTGAAGCCCACCGCCGAAGCCATTTCGCCCGCCGTGGTACAGCCCACCAGGGGCAAGTCCGGAAAAGCGTCTTGGATGGTCGCGAGCACTTGGGAGTGGTCATACTCGACCCCGGCCATCAGGATGCCGGCCCGGGGGCGGCGCCCGGCGAGTTGCGCCCGGCACTGGGAGATGACGGACCCCACCGCACTGCGGGTGTCGATATTCTCCGCCTGCCCTACGACGACTCTCACGCGTAAAGCTCCCGGCGTTCAGATGACGGTATCTTTCGCCAGCCGACGCCTGCCGGGTGGTCATCTGGTTAAACGGCAATCGATGCTATTGCCGGGTGATTGGTCGTGATCGCGCCGTTGCAATGTCAAGCGCGGTTGCGACCCGATTCGCCCACCGGAGATGAACCGCAAGGCGCGAAGGTCAGACGCTGAATCACCCGACGTCTCCAATCGCAGCCGATAGGCACAATCGTGGCGGCCGCTTGCAACGATCGTCGCGGTATCACAGCAGCTCAGAGCTTTTCGACATTCGACTTGAGGTAATCGGCCACCCCCTCGGCGGTCGGCTTCATGCCGCCCTCGCCTTTGTGCCAGCCGGCCGGACAGACTTCGCCGTGCTCCTCGCTGAACTGGAGGGCATCCACCAGACGAAGCATTTCATCCACCTCGCGGCCGAGGGGGAGATTGTTGACCACCTGGTGCTGGACAACGCCTTCGCGGTCGATCAAGAAACTGGCCCGCAGGGCGACCCCGGCATCCGGGTGCTCGATCCCGTAAGCCTGGGCGATCTCGTGTTTGACGTCCGCCACCAGGGGGAAATCGATGGTACCGATGCCGCCCTCTTCGATCGGCGTATTGCGCCAGGCAAAATGGGTAAACTGGGAATCGATGGAAACCCCAATCACCTCGACGCCCTTTTCCTTGAACTGCGCCATGCGCTTGTGATGGGCAATGATCTCGGTGGGGCAGACGAACGTAAAATCCAACGGGTAGAAGAACAGAACCACGTACTTGCCCCGCAGGTCCGCCAGTTTGAAATTTTCTTCGATCACACCGTTGGGCATCACCGCCGGTGCAATGAAATTTGGGGCTTTATGGGTTACCAGAACGCTCATGGGCGACTCCTTCGTAATGTTTGAATAAAGTACATAAACGCCTTACAGGCCGTTATCGATAATTGGTTCTTAATCTAATACCGCCTGAAATCCTTGCAAGGGACGTTGGGCCGCTGTTTTGATTCTCGCTGTCTGCCCTCCGGCGACGCATCGATCGACACGACCGTCGCTAACAACCAAAACCCACGTGGCCGTCATTGCAGACCCCAAAAGAAAGAATCCTGCGACAGGCAGCCAACCGCCGGACGATAATCTAAGTCACAGCTTGATCCGGCCGGATGTCGTCAAATTGCGGTATGAACCTTATGACTCGCGGTCGGTATTATCACCTTGCCGATCGCCGGCGCGGCGTGCTATGGCCAACGGCGGCGCTCTGCGGGTCGGGATTGGCGGCCCTGTAAACCTTGGCGTTGAGCATCACCAAACCGGATGTATTGGCGTCGCCGGTATTGATCATTTTTTACATCTAAGACCAACCGGTGCATCAGCGCACCGAAAAACTGACCGAAACGCAACGAAATGGATTGATATGCGAACGGATGGAACGAACTCCGCGACCGGCCCGCATTGCTTTCGGATGGGGCCCTGGATCAGCTGCGCGCCCTTCGAGAAACTACTTCATATCGATATCATCGAAGCCGCCGATGGACGGGCTGTTCTGCAGATGCCCTTTCTTGTGGATT
>JAAUYJ010052233.1_pt1 | contig 10891 bp, 13 predicted proteins | sample 7278031 | NCBI WGS metagenome assembly JAAUYJ01 (sample SAMN14350222, study PRJNA611818) | marine sediment metagenome | isolation source: surface marine sediment (1.8m) | place: French Polynesia: Moorea | collected 2018-08 | reverse complement strand
TTCCCACGTCGACTCCCTCTTCCTCCATCCAGGCCGATTCCATCTCTGGGCCCCTGATTCCCCCTTCTCTCCCCGCGGCCTCGTGTAAAGGAGGAGCCTCGAAACTGGAAAGTCTACAAGCTATGATGTCACTTCCTCGGAGAGAGAAGGGGGAATCAGGGGCCCAGAGATGGAATCGGCCTGGATGGAGGAAGAGGGAGTCGACGTGGGAAAAACAGATGAGCTCGAAGAGGAGGAGGGGGGAGAGGAGGAGACGATGGGTGCATTAGCAAGAGAATCTGAGCGGCGGCGGCGGCCTCCTTCTCTTCCTACTCTTCCTACGGGCCACTGCCCGGTCGGAGGAAAATGGGAAGAAGAATGCTTGACCCACTTTGTACCACAGTACATAAAAGTAGAAACGGAGGAGACGGACGGGACCGACCGACGCCGCTTGCTTATACGACAGGGTAGAGGGGAGAGGCACTGTACGTATGTTGGGGGAAGAAAACTAGAAAGCGAGAGGGGAGGGGGAGGGGGAACAGATTCTCCTCCGCCCCCACTTCGTTTACTATTCACGTCTTGCCGGCTTCCTCCCCCTCTTTCCCCAGAGCCTTCAGTGGTCCTCCCTTCTCGTATTTTTTTGTATAGCCAGAGGCTACATCTTGCGACCATAACCCCGAACATGGAAGGGGGGAAAAACCGGGAATAAGACCTGATTGTTTTTCCCCGCTCCTTGCCACCCAAATGCTCCCAATTCGAGGCAATTTCCTTTGCCTCCTCGATAAAGTGGCGGATGAAGGCAGTTTGAGCGTTTGAGTTTCTCCAATTTCGTTTCGCTGAGCGTCGGGAGGCGGCATCGACTCTTTGCTTCCTCTTCCTACCACCGACCACCACCCGTTTGGTTCTTTCCCAACCCTTTTCCTGCCGCGTTCCTGCCAAGAAGTGATGTGATTGCCCCTCCCTCCCTCCCTCCCTCCGTGGCAAGCATTGTTCTTCTGCGCTGGGCCGTGTCCCGTCCGGTGGGGAGCGGTCTTTCGGTTTGTCTGTCGGACGCGGACGAGGAAAAGGAGGGTATAGAAAAGGAGGAGGAAGACTCCAAACAGAGTTGAATGGAGTGGAGGAAGCAGAGAGGGAACTTTTCGCTTTGTCACGAAAACGCTTTTCGGAGCCCAAACAGCCCCCGTTAAGTGCAACGCCACCGCTCGCGCGCCCAATCCCAAATACCCCGGACGAAAGAGCCAAAGAGAACACAACGACTGTCGACGAGAAAGAGGGGCCAGTGCGATCGAGTTTCGTCCTCGATGACAGGCCTACCCCTCCTCCTCGCTGCTCTCCAGTCAAAAGCGAGAAAAGCAGCATTTTTTTCTAGTTGAATACCCTCCTTACCCGCAACAGCGGGGAGCGACAGCATTTGGAGAAAAGGGGAGAGAAACACAATGCCTCCTCCTCCCTCGCCTGCTTTTTCTCGCACTTTCCTCTTTTGGCTCTCTCCTCCACCTTTTCTTGAGCGCAGATTTTTTTGCACTTATTAGACAGGAGGAGGCGACGGAGGATGATGGAGAAGAGAGTTCGCAGATTGTTTTGACACCGGCGCCGCGGGGGAGGCTAGGGTAGGAGGGGAGAAAAAGCAGGCCGTAGGCTTTTTCTTCGTTCAGAGAGTAGGCCTCCTCCTCCTCCTCCCCAAGAGCGTCACCACATTTCTTTCCTGTAGCAGCGGAGGAGCGGCGTCTCTCTCCGTTTCTCCTTTTTCCTCCTCCTCGTGCCCCCCGCCCTATCCATCATCTTCCAAGAGAACATCGGGTTTGGCGGCGGGGGAGGAGCGGGAGGGGGAGGGAAGCGTCGAGGCGGAACCAAAGAAAGAAGAGTCCCTTCGCAGCGGGTTTTCCTGAATGTTTTTGTTGTTATTGCCGCCTACCGCCGACGCCTCCTCCCTTCTGTCTATTCAATTACTTGGATGGTGCATCTGGGAGGAAAAAGAAAAAGGAAAGACCCTTTGGTTCGGCTCGTAAACGCAAGGGGCGCGATTTGCCCCACATCTCGCCCAAGAGAGAAGAGAGGGGCATTCAGCGATCTCGCCCATCCGTGGCGGAAACTCACTTGCTGAGTAGGAGGAGGGCGGCCCACTTTCCTACCTCTACCGACTTCTTAGCATGTGGGGCACTGGGTTGATGCCGGATCGGTATCTTCAGCACCTCACCTCTGATTCGGCAAAGATCAACTTCCTATCAAAAGTGTTGCAGTTTCCGCCCTTGTATTTCATTTCTCTTTTCTCTCGCCATTCTTCCCCGGCCTGGAGAGGGGGAAAGTCGTCATGCAGAAAGTAGAGTCCTTTTCGTTCATCCCCTCCTCCTTTCCTCCTCTTCCCCCATTCTGCATGGCCATTTTGTCTCTCCTCCTCCTCCTCTTGCGAGACCGTTTCTTCCCCTCATTTCGCCCGAAATACAACAGCCTCTCCCTTCCTCCCTTGCTCGTGACCCTCCCTTTTCCATGTGTCTGTCCCCTTTGCACACGCTGTTCCGGACCCTCCCCTCCGGTGTCGCACTGACCTTTTCCGCCAGAGAGAGAAAACGCGTTTGCACTTACAGTACCAACTTTTTTTAATGAAAAGAATGAAGATTTTTGCTTGTCTGTCCCACTTTGTGGGGCGAAACGCAGCGTAGGTACAACATACCCTGCAGGCCTACAAATCTGCAGTTTCCCCCCCTTCTCCGTTGTGGAAAAACGCAGCAGTCCACATCTTTTCTCTGCCATCGCTCGCCTCAAGAAAGTTTGCAACCGACCGAGCTGCCGCCTCATCTTACCCTCCCCCCTCTCTCTTTCCGCTTTGCTTTTATTACTGCCAGCAAGCAATCCCCATATCCCCGAGTCCCTCGATCCCTCCCCGAAATACCGAGATTCTCCCGCCTCCCCGCCTCGACAGAGAAGGAAAAAAGGCCGTCTTTCTTCCTTCTGCAGCATACACAGTACCGTGCCACCCCTCCAAAAGCCATTCCCGCTGCAACAGCCAGCGAATCCTCCATCCTCACTTCCAGCGTCTGCCAAAGTTTCCTTTAAAAAAACTGCTGCCCTTGAGTCTATCGTTGACCGTGACATTTCTCCGAAAAAGAAATTATGATTATCGGTTCTAGGGAGGAAGGGACGGCTCAATCTGCGCGGCAGTGCAAAGAGGCTCAATTCTCCAAATCCCCTTTGGGAAAATGGATCGAGGAGGAAGTAGCAGAGGAGGGGACTTGTTCCCTTCCTCCTCCTCTCAGCCCGGCTTGTTCCGGCCCAGTCAACGCATCACGACCTCAGCAATTCTGGAAGTGAAAGGGGTGAAGAAGGCGAAAAGGAAGGAGGAGGAATCGGTCTTGGCACCAATCCGCTCCTCTACTTTGTGTACTGTGCTTGCTCCATCCGAAGGAGGAGGGGGAGGGCCTGTCCGTTCGCCAGACTGATGGGCCGCGGCGACGGCGACGACTCAAGCGGCGCAGTGTCAGTCACAGAAAAATCTCCAGGAGAAAAAGAAGGAGTTGGCAAAACTTGCGCAGGTCGTTCTTCCACGGAGAGATTAATTGACTCCCTCGCGCCCTTTCGATTTTCGTATCTCTCCCTGGTGTATATCGGAGGAGAGAAAATTAAAAATTCAAAACTTTACGAGAAAATTATGCGCCCAGCATTCCCCCCCCTTCTTTTTTCCTTTTGCGAGTGTTGAGAAAAGGCCTTTGTTCCTGCTGCTTCCAAGGCCAGACAGACAAAGCGAAAATTCCTTTACGAAAATGGGCGCTCCTCCTCCAGACTGGCCTTGCACGAAACACAGACGATGTTGACATAAATCGCGATCGGCCCCCCTCCTATCAATAGGGAGCCCTAATTTCAGCATCCAATGGAGCAGTAAATTCCAAAGTTGGAGACAAATTTGTTCCATCGGGGAGCTAGATTAAAGGGACGACAACGGTTGGGCTGCTGAGGCTGTTCCGCGATCTCCGTCACACGTGGCACGAATGTCTCGGCGGAGGCGGAGGAGGAGGAGAAAGGAGAGACCGTCAAAATATTTCCCCCTGCTATCCTTGCTCTTCCCTCCCCCAGAGCGGAAAGAGGGGCATTGTAAAACTCCATTTATGAGGACGGCTCCGACAGAAATCTTCTCGGACGACGCTTTCGCCCCTCCTCCTCTCCTCCCGTGTGGTCTCACTTTTCGAGGAAGAGGACGGAACTCTCGGACCCCGCGGGGAAGAAGTCGCGACGGCATGTTTGTATGCAAAGGAGGAGTGGGATTTTGTGGCTGTCGGCACCTCCCCCTCTTCCTCCTCCTTCCCCCCAGCCGTGGTCTCCCACAATCCTTACATCCGCGACTCTCGGGGGGAATCTGGTAAAAGTGTGGAGGAGGAGGAGGAGGAGGAGGAGAACGGCGGTCCCCCAAGATCTCCCTCCCCGCGACTTCTGGACCATGGAAAACGCTTAGGGAATGCCGCGGACGACATTTCCCCTTTCTTTGCCCCTTTATCCAAAACAACAGCGGGGCAAAAAAATGCGGAGACGGAAAAAAGTAAGGGGGGTTGGCGGGATATCATGTTTCGTACACAATTTCTGCCGGACGAAAAAAAAGGTGGGAAAAGGCCGCGGCGGAACGGAGGGCACGGAAAAGAAGGCAAACATTTATTCTGGCTGCTGGGGAAGAAATGAAAAACAATAATTTCTCACATCGTGGTGGTAGGCGCAGCGTAGGCGTGGTGGGATTGTGCCTAAAGTACATTACGTATAGCGACAAATCTAGGCCGGATTTGGGGCAAGCCAAGCTTTGCTCTTAAGACGAATAAAAGAAACATTTTCCTCATCGACTATGCTACGGACAGCCAGCATCCTTCGAAGGAGTTGTTTATTTATTGGAGGCACAAATAAATAAACTACATCCTCCTCCCCGAGTGTCTGACTTTTCCTCCGACATTTCCCCCTTCCTGTCCCGATTGCTGGATCACTTGCCTACCTACACTCTGTTAAATGCCAAATATTTACAGAATTCTCTCATGGCCGTCTGTCTCTCAACTGCGCCCCATAAAAAGGAGGCCTGGTCTCTCGGGGTCCATTAAGCATTTATTTTGGAAACAGACTTGAGTGCGTTTGTTTGTCACCCGTCGAGGAGATTGAGCTCGGACCAGGCCCGCCTCAACTGCTTTATGATCCTGCGCTGCTTTCTCCTCTGTTCACTCTCCTCGCTCCTCCCCCTCCTGCTGCCCTTATTCTTGTCCCTCCTCCTCCTCCTTTTCCTCCTCTTTCCCTTCTTCCTCTTTCTATTCCCCTTCTTCAACATCTTCCTCCCGTTCTTCATCTTCAGCCTCCTCCTCCTGTTCCTCTCCTTCGACCTCTTCGTCTTCTTCACCTTCCTCGAGCCCTCCTCTTTCTTCGGCTTCTCGCACTGCCACCGGAAGCAGAACTTGCACACATCTTTGACGCAGGCCCCGGTCTTCTCGCAAATGGCCCTACATTAGCAGTTGCTGTTGTAGCTGTTGTTGTTGATTAGACATATCTGACCTGGTCCCGTTCCTCCCGCACTCCCTCTCCATGTTTCGCTGGTCCTCCCCTCCCTCGGTCCCCTCGCACTTGGCCCTCCTCCACTCCTCCCCCTGCCGCTCCGACCCCACCCCGGTGGTGCACCCGAGGTAGCGGTAGTTGAGCACGTTGGCCTCCAGGAGCGTGACGATCTGCGCCCGCGTGGCGCACTGGTAGATGCACTCGCAGCGGCACCCGCCGTCGCCGTCGCAGCAGGCGGGGGCGAACTTGACGCCGATGGGGAAGGTGGGGTAGAACGGGCACTCGCGGCCAAGGAAGGAGGAGCTGCAAGGCCCGATGCCTTTCAATGCTGTTTTGAGATTTGGAGTTCGATATCGATTTCCCGCAATTTTAATTTTCTCTACTGACTCGGGTTTGCGGCGTTCTGTCGGAAGCACCCCCCGTAGCCCTCCGACCCGTTGCCGCCCGTGTTGAAGAAGAAGCCCCAGTTGGCCCTGGCGCTCTCGTTTCCGCTGAGGGCGACGGGGACGCGGCGAGGAGGAGGGCGGAGCTGGGAGAAGCTCTGCTTGTAGAAGAGGTCGAAGGCGGCCGAGCAGTCTTCGTTCGGCCTCTGCTCGACGGCGCCTCCGGCAGACGTTGGGACGACGGAGCCGAACAGGTCAGGCACTGCTCATACCAAGCGATGTGTGCTTTCACCACAAAAACTACACATTCGAATTTTTCTACCCATGTGCGAGGACCTCTTCTTTGCATTCCCCGCCGCCTTCCTCGCGGACTGCCTCTGGTAGAAGGGGACCCTGAGGACGGAGATTATCTTCTCCTTGACATCCTTGCCGTCATCAGTTCCTGTCGATACAGCAACGGCAAAGGCGAAGAGTACCACCGCCAGACTTCGCCGCATCCTGTGGGCTCAGCTCGGATGCGGCATCTTCCTCGCCAAAAGCGGTCCGGAGGAGGAGAAACTCCGGACAAGCATCCTCGGGTTGCAGTTTTTTCTCACTCGACATTTTCTCTCTCTTCGTCTGCAAGTGTGTCCGGCAGTTTTTCCGCCGGGTTGGCGCCAACGATTGACGCGAACTTCCAGAACCTCCGACACCATTGTCTTGGCAAAGAGCGGGGAGGAGAAGAAGGGGCTCTGCTGTGTCGCGAAAAGATGTACGGCGGGGTCAAATGGCAAGGGGGAGGAGAGAGAGAAAAGAGCAGGGGGCGAAGGAGGCAACATAAGTCTTTCCAGTCATAAATCACACGGCGGCCCTCCTCCTCCCTCACCGCTTTCCTTGCTTCGGTTTACGGGAAAAGAAAAGCGGGTATATCCGTACGTTGGGGGGGGGGGGAGGGATGGGGACCGTTTTTGTTTGGCTTTGTTACCACTGTCATCTTCTGGAAGGGCTTTCCACTCTAGAGAAAAGGGGCACTTGAAGGGAAAAAACTTCTGTCCTGCGCAGCAAGAGAATGGGCCGATAGACGAAAAACACAGTCGTATTCCTGAATTTATTGCCACCCTACAAACAGAGCGTTTGCGTGCAACACGTACATACTTCACCCCCCTCCGAGGACGAGTCATCCTCCTCCGCCTCTGCCATCACCGACAGATTGAGGGGCACCGATCGCTGATTTATCGCCTCTTCTCCTCCGGACAGCAACTCCCGGCAATCCCTGACGCTGATGGTGCACCTGGAGACGACGGTGCCCTCTGCCACTCCCTCGCCGCCGCATCCCTCCCGCTCCCAACGAGGACAGTCGCAGAGTCCCGCGCCCACGTCTGGCGAAGACATGGGCGAGCACGTCTCCCCGTAGGTGGAGCGGTGGCGGTACAGCCAGGTCAAACACCCTTGGGAAGCAGCCAGGATTTGGACGAGCTTTTTTGCGTAGACGTAAGGGATGAATGCGAATTGTAGCGGTGGTGTGGGGGTGGTAATCCCCCTTACTTCTCTAAATTCTCAAAGGGAAAGGTGCCAAGTCGTCTGTCTGAGCGCGTTCTAGAAAGCCGAATATCAGATCCCAAGAGAGAGAGGGAGGGAAGAACTTCAAAAGGGATGATGACGCTTAAGCGCTTGCTTGGCAGCTTAATGTGCCAGGCCTGGTAGAGGCCGCAAAAAGGAAGGGGGAGGAGAAGAGGCTTCACTCACACACAAGAGACCCTGGCTGCATCCCAAAAGGATATAAAATATGAGGAGGGAAGGAGGAGAGCGGTTAGGAAAAGAGGAGTAGCAGGAGGCGCTGCACCGCCGACCCATCCTCAAGTGGAAAGGCGGCCGCCGACACCAAAATCTGTTGTAGCTCCTCTCGTTCCTTGCGGCATGCAGCGAGGAGGAGATCGAGAAGCCTCCGACGACGAAGCCGAGGAGGAAACTATTTTGTTGCACTAAAAATAGGCAGCTCTCCCTTTCCCCTTTCCATCCCCACTCGGTTTTTTAGTGCTCACTGGCGGATCAGCAACTGCCAATTCCGTTGTTGCGGGACCTCGCTTCAACCCTTGAGATTCGAGAAAAAGAAGAGGCCGGGAGGGAAAAAAAGAAGGAAAAGTCGTATATGTGCAGGAAGGTATTCCACTTCATAGGTGAAATTGCCTTCAATGCAGTGAGTAGCCTGATACAATTTTAGAAAAAAACCCTAGTCTCTATGTTTTCTTGCTATCAGAAAAGTCATTTTTTTGTTCGTCAATATGTACTCAATGCATGCTTAGACTGTCTTGTCTATGGCAGGAGTATCAAATCTCTGTTCTTTTTCCCCATCCAACCTCCCCCCTCAAAACCCTGTTACGACCTCTGTCAACATCCATAGATGAACTGCAGCATGTTCTTGACTTTTTTGAGGTTGCACGAATGGCCAACGAAACTGACAATTTTGCCCGAGGGATGCAATGTATTGAGGGGGGACCTCTATGCATTTAAACAAACCCTTCCATGCAGACTGAACTAGGCTAGGCTAGGCTAGACTGCATGAATCTATGGGGAACTGTATGTGTAGTGTACCCGGCATACGCCCCGAGGGATGTGTGTCGAAAGGGGACGGAGGAGGAGGAGGAGAATGTAAGGGAGTGGTTAACCTGCATGGGCCGTAAAAAGCAGAATTGTTACTGCGGAGGATACGACGACTTCGCTACATTCGCAAGGAGAGGAGGGAGAAGAGGCAGGTAGCTCCTTCAGAAGTCGTAATTTTCGGGTGAGATCGGCGGCGGATACGGCCTCCTCCTCCTCCTCCGCCGTTAAACCAAGTCATGCGCGTCGTTGCCTAGAGGAAGGGGGAAGCACCCGGCAGAAGAGTGTCTTTTGTTTCAGGAGCCTTGAACGGAGCGGTTTTGCTCTCTTTTCCAGAGATGCAAAGCACCGCGTGCAGTAGTACCGTATATGCTTTAAAACCTTGCAAGCGCTAGCGGAGAGTTCTGATGCTTGAGTTGTTTCTACCAAGGTATCTCGATACGATTTACGTAGAGCTAGGGAAAAATATTGCCGAGGAAAGCAGAAGCGGAAAAAGAAAGGAGTTGGCTTAAAAACCGGTACATCATCATCGCCGTAGAACGTCTCTCGTTCGAAAGTTGCTCTCCTGTTCTTCCCAAGGGAGGAAAAATTACTCGAAAGTTCCAAGGTCTTCTTCCTTTCTTCCGTTTCTCTGGAATAAAAAAAGTCTCTTCGTCCTGGCGGAGAGGAAAGACCCCGCAGAGAATCGCGACGGAGGGGCAATCATTTGAGGCCTTACTTGGCGTTCGTTCGATTAATTTTCTTCTTGATACCAAGGTCGAGTGATTCCTCCCTCAACAACTGCGGACAGAGCAACACGTGTCAGACGCGGCCACAGAGCAAAAGCCAAAGAAGTGGCCGAGTCATTATTTCTGCCCAGCTGTCAAGATCCCGCCGCCCCTGCAAGTGGGAGATAAGGACGAAAGCGCCGCCGCCACAGCCATTTCAAGACGTGGGAAGGGACCCTCCCCCCGAAACCCCGTTTCTCGATCATCCTTGCGCTGTAGAAACGCTTCTTTCCCAGCATCTGCTTTCCGTTTAGAGCATGGAAACGAAATGCTGGCCCCTCTCTCGCGCCGTTGGTTTTATCTCTTGAAACGATCCTAGCGCGCGTCCTTGCTGTCTGTACAAGAGTTCATTTACCCGGAAATGTATACTTTCGCGTCACTCCACAAAGCTACAATATTTTCTCTTATTTCCTTTTCTGCAATCTGGCGCCACAAAAAAATCGTAAAGAGATGGAAAAAAGTGTTCTTCTTGCTACTACGAATATAACAACGTCATCCAAAGGAGAAAATGACAAAAAGTCCTATCTCATATTTCCCCCTTTCCTCCTATTCGTACGCTTTGCTTCCCCCCGTCTCCACTTTTCATTTCAGTATGACCCGTTCTGGAGAGAACGAAAAGGCGCCTGCTCCCTCCCTCCGCCTTAGGGTTAATTGCTTGGAGAGGCGATGGAAAAGCGTGGGGTACGAGAGCAGAAAGAAGATTTGCGCAAAAGTGCCCTCCTTTCCCCTGCCCTCCACGGCTTTCCCTTTCCTAGCCGAGGCGACCCCGGGACACCATTTTTGCCGCCCTTCGCTCATAAGCCGAACCTTGTAACATTTGTTGCTGCTCTATTAGGGTCAATTATTGTTCCCTTCGCACCTGTTCCCGCGAAACAAGATAGCGTATCGGAATTACTCGTACGTGTACCACAACCCTTTGTCTATGCTTTCGAAGATGCTTCCGTCGGCGGCGGCGGGAAGAGTCGGAAAGAAGCTACGGCGAGAGAAAACGAGGAGGAGGATGGCGGAGCAGAGGAGGCTGTTGTGAGCCCATTAGAGTGGCACGCATGAGTGGAAAAGAGAGGAGGAGGAGGGAAGGGGGGCTCAAGAGGTTATGTCGCGGAAAAGGAGTGGCAATGGCAATGACCAATGTAGTGAAATGCTTCATTGCTCCTCCTCCTTCCGAGGTCCAGCCAACCAGCCAGGCGGTTTGGGAGATAGTTGTCAAGGTTATGGTTGTTCCTTCTATTCTACGGTATACCTACGAAGCATCCTTTGCCCAGCTGGTATTAGTCAATAAAAGTTTGATCATGTGCTTTTTAAATATAACAAGGGACAGACGGTTAGGAAGGGATAAACAATATGTTATTCGAAACAAGGGTAATTGTTAAATTACCTAACTCGTGAGAGAATGAGCCCAAGGGGGAAGAGAAAAAAGGAAGCAGATTGTTTCAGTCGCCGGAGGGGAAAAACGGGCCTGGTCCCCATTGCATCGCGGGCGCTGCACTGCCCATAATTTCGTAAAATGGTGGGCGATCAACACGGACAATTACCCAACAATTGCCCAACAACGTCAAATGAGGTGTAAAGAACAAATGATTTCTCACCGTTTGCTGCTAAAAGGAACGCCGTCATCTTGGAGGCACTCTTTCTTCCTCTGGTCATTTGAGTGGAGTGTATATTGCTACAGTTGTT
>JAAUYJ010015726.1_pt1 | contig 10894 bp, 21 predicted proteins | sample 7278031 | NCBI WGS metagenome assembly JAAUYJ01 (sample SAMN14350222, study PRJNA611818) | marine sediment metagenome | isolation source: surface marine sediment (1.8m) | place: French Polynesia: Moorea | collected 2018-08 | reverse complement strand
GTTGCACCAGCTGAGCCAGACCGTGCTAGACGAGGAGGTGCAGGAGGTGTTCATCGGGCGCATGAAGCGCCGCGTCGTCCTCCAGGACACCATGGGCGAGCGCGACGAGATTCTCCGAGAGTTTGCGCAGCGCAGCAAGCAGTTTATCAAGACCTCAGTGGCGTGGGCGCCCGACACGGTGCAGTCCCACCTCCAAGAGTACGTCAACGAGATCACCCGCGAGTCCGCTTTCTCGTATCACGCCGGCGTCGCCCTCGCCACCGAGTGCGTCCAGAGCTTCTCGCCGCTCAACGCCAACGCCGTGGGCATCACCTCGTCAGCCAACGCCGCCCGACCGCTCTGCGTCAAGAGCGACGCCTCGCGCTTCATGATCAGCATGAGCAACCGGCAGAGCTACGTCAGCACCGTCTCCGCCATGCTGCAGCTGAGCGACGACGCGCAGAAGAGGAGGGAGCTGCTGGTCGGGTTCTGCCACGCGTTGGACAAGGCGGGGAAGAAGGCAAAGAAGCTGAAGGAGAGGCAGAAGAACCAGGAGGGGCAGGAGGAGGCGCCGACGCTCCAGAGGGACTCCAGCAAGGCAGCCCCAGAGGTGCCGCAGACTTCTCAGCAGATCGCTCAGATGCTTCAGCAGGTCTACATGGAACCGAGCGGGTAAGAAAAGATGTTATGACACTTTCAAGTTCCTAGCAAAGAAATCCTTTATGCAGGCGAAGCCGAGCGACTCCCAAGATCGATGAGCTGGCCGTGGCCACCAAAGAGTTCCACGAAACCATCTGGAAGATCACTGCTTCTCTTATCCTCATGAAGCCAGCCAACGACGAGAAGCTCATCTTCCACCTGACAAGGGCGCCCATAAAGTTCTTCAACGCAGCAACCATGAAGGTATTTTTTAGACCGAAAGTTGGGTCCAACATTGTTTTATTCTCCAATAATATATTTTTTTGTATAGGTTATCGTTGAGTGCTGGAACTGGCTCTTATCTGCTCGCCCTGACATCGAGATGAAGTTCCTGCAGGAGATGATCTTCGCCTGGCACGGGTCCCAGACTGCCGAGCTGGGTCTCTTCGACACCCGGCAGGAGGAGATGTCTCCGCTGGCACCGGAGGAGAGGATGAAGGAGACAATGTCGCCGAGCGAGCCGGACATCGAGCCGCACGACATCTGGATCAGGTTCATCCAGGAGAGGATCGAGGTGGCCAAGTACTGCAGCCAGGAACAGGTGAGAAAGAAAGACTCTGTAGTCCCTTACTAGTGGGAAAAGACGCCAATGTATAATCAATTTCCTTCCCGCAGGTGGTAATGTTCACCCACATGCTTCACCGCACCCTAGACATCACCGTTGGCCGCGAGAAGCCAACGATGAGCCGCCACGTGGCTGCAGCCGGCACCCGCTTCCGCCTCCTCAGCTGCGGCATGTCCCTTCTCCAGGGCGACGTCCTCCCCAAGTCAGTGGCCAAGAACATCCTGAGGCAGCGCGTGTACGCCGCCGCCCTCGACTCCTTCTGCGGCGACCGGTGCTCCCCCTCGCAGACGGGCGCAGCCCTCACCGAGGACATACACGTCATGCTGCGATTCTGGGCCACCATGCACCAGGACAGGAAGTACATCAAGACCTCGGCCATCGGGGACCTTGAGGCGGTGGACCCTAGCCTACAGGTCAGTGCAAACGCAAAGTGCAATATCGTAGCAGCAGCATACCTTCTGTACATGGCATTGTGTACATGAGTTGTTCGCGAGCTACGGTAAGTGCTGGTAGGGGTTCCATGTAATAATGTCTTCCCCGCTGCACAGGTTGCCGCTGCCGTGACTGCCTCCGGCCACGCCGCCGAGATCCAAAGCCTTGCCAGCGAGTTTCCCCGCACCCCCAGCATGGCTGCGGTCCAGGGGGCGGGAGTAGGGGCAGGCAACTGGATGGTCTCCGGGGCCGCTTCCGGCCCTGGCGGTGTCGGCACCGGGGGCCATTCCACCAGCGCCGGGGCGGCGAACGGGATGGGATCCATGGCGGGAGTGTCGGGAACAGGAATGTCCGGGGCAGGGGGACATCCTAGCAACACACTGGGAAAGCGGTCAGCCTCGTCCAGGTATTTTGGAAACCAGCAATTTTTTTGGGGAGGAAGGGGAAATTCGACATGTCTCATACTTCCCGTATTCCCACCTTATTGCAGATTGCAAGGCCAGCTCCAGCAGCGTTCCGCCACCCCCGCACCCACAGCCGACTCGTTCGTCAAGGACTACACCAAAAAGCGGTGGCTCATCCTGGCGCTCCTCTCATCAGAGATCGAGGGGCTGGTCGTGTACGAGAACCCGTTGGAGACCAGGGACGGGCTCGTGTCGATGCTGCAGAACAGGCTTTTTGGGAGCGGAGCGGCCTCTGCGGCGCAGGGGAACGTAGGAAAGCAGGTGACATTTGCAGTGACGAAACATTAGGTATATTTCCTTGTCATAACACTGTAGCGTTATTTTTTCTAATTTTGTTTATCAGTTCGATGACGCCATGAAGTTTGTGGAGGAAGTTCGGGCCCGCATGCTGGAGAAGTCCTGGCGCGAGCACGCCCGCAACGCCTGGGACGTCTCCCCAGCTCTGGCAGTCTTCCTCCCCCAGAGGCTCAACAGCTCCACCGTGCTCGAAAGGGAGATCTCCAGACTGGTCCGGGCCAACCCGGAGCAGGTCAGCCACCTCCCGCGCGCCCTAGACTTTTTCCTGACCAAGGAGGCCCTGGAGAGCGACGCTCCGGAGCTGCCGCACGTGCTGACCTGGGCACGGTGCTCTCCGGTGAGGGCACTGTCGCTGCTGTGCCCGCGCACCCTCCCCACCCACCCGCTTACGGCGCAGTACGCGGTCAGGGTGCTGAGCTCCTACCCGGCTGAGGCCGTCTTATTCTACATCCCGCAGCTAGTGCAGGCGACGAGGTACGGTATTGGCTCATTCCGAAAAGTTCCATATTATCAGTGCTCAATATGTTTTGTGCAGGTATGACGATCTCGGCTACGTAAAGGAGTTTGTTAAGAAGATCTCCAAGGAGTCTAACCTGGTGGCGCACCAGCTGATCTGGAATATCCAGACCAACATGTACAGGGACGAGGACGGGAACGAGAAGGACCCCGTCATGTACGACAAGCTACTGCCCCTCATGTAAGCTGCTTGATTGAAACAATTTTACCAATTCTGAAATTACCATCCTGTCTTACAGGAACTCAATCGTGGACGGCTTCAGCGGAGACGCCAAAAAGTTCTATGAGAGAGAGTTTGACTTCTTCAAGAAGGTACATGCTATTCAAGAAATCTTGAGTGGGAAATATAGTAATTTCATTGTCGACGTCATAGGTGACGTCTGTGAGCGGCAAGATCAAGGACTTCCCCAAGGGCCAGGCGCGCAAGGCGGCCTGCGTCAAGGCCCTGCAGGAGATTGAGGTACAGGAGGGCTGCTACCTGCCCTCTAACCCGGACTCGCTGGTCATCGACATTGACAAGAACAGCGGGCAGCCCATGCAGAGCGCGGCCAAGGCGCCGTACCTGGCCAGGTTCAAGGTGCGGCACCTGGGCATCAATGAGATGGAAAAGTGCGGGCTGGAAATGGCCCGGGAGGGGGCAGGGGCAGCCGAGGTGCCAAAGGTGGAGGACGTGTGGCAGGCGGCCATTTTCAAGGTAGGATTTTCCCATATCAACTAAGTTCTTTATATAAACGGTTTCTTTTGTGGCTCAGGTTGGGGATGACTGCAGGCAGGACATGCTGGCTCTGCAGATAATCGAGCTGTGCAAGTACATCTTCATGCAGGCGGGGCTGGACCTGTACGTCTTCCCCTACAAGGTGGTCGCCACAAGTCCTGGGGTGAGTTGAAGAAGCTTTTTTGTCCGCTTAGGGGAAATTATGGTTTTTCACTTGAATTTGTTTTCAATTTATGTCCTTTCCAGTGCGGCGTGATCGAGTGCGTCCCCGACGCCAAGTCCCGCGACCAGATCGGCCGCAAGGTCAACACCGACCTCTTCGACTATTTCAAGAAGGAGTTCGGAGAGCAGACCAGCCAGGGCTACAAGAGGGCCAGGAGAAACTTCATCGAGTCCATGGCAGCCTACTCCGTCATCGGATTCCTGCTCCAGATCAAAGACAGACACAACGGCAACATCATGGTGGACAAGGAGGGACACATAATTCACATCGGTAAGTCAAAGCGAAGATTTTGTTGTTCAGTTCCCATACGTATTTTCGCTTATTGTCGGAACGGTAATTACAATCTTATCTGTTCTGTTCCTCCGGAGCCTTTGTTCTTCCTGTTTGTCCTCATCCTTATGGCATCCTCCATGTTCTGCGGCAGCGGGAATCCGTAGGTCTCCGGAAGTAGGAAGTAGGCGGCCGCGCCGACCAGCAGGGCAGGAAGTCCCAGAACCATCATGGGAAGGGGTTTCCACACGACGGCCAGGTTGGAGACGAAGGGGCAGACCAGTCCGAAGACTCTGGAGCAAGTAGAGCAGAATCCTAGCGCCTGGCTTCTCAAGTTCGTTGGATAGATCTCGGAAGTTATGAGCCATACCAGCTGGAAGGCCGCCCCAACAGAGCTCTTTCCCAGCAGGTAGGTCATGAGGACCAGAGTCGAGTAGCTCTTGGGGAGGAAAGCCAGTGTCAGGCAGCAGGCCCCCAGGATCCACAGGGACCCCGTCAGGTTAGGCAGCCTGCGGCTCCTAGTCAGGACGACGTAGAGGTAGACCCCGGCGGGAATTTCCCCGCACGCCGCCAGGACAAAGTTGAGGAAGACGTCCCCGGAGAGCCTAGTGGCATTGAGGGCCAGGGTGTAGGCGCCCACGTTGATGGTGGCCCAGCTAAGGACCAGGACGAGGGTGGTGGCGAAGAAGCCGTGGCGGAAGATGTGGGCGAAGGAGAGTCCGGTCTTGCCCGTCTCTTCGTCCACGGAGGAGGACTCTATGTCGTCCAGGACGTCGGCGATGGTCTTGACTTCCTCGTCGCTGAGGCGTCGGCCGTTCCCGACAGCTATTCTGTTCAAGGTCTGAAACGCCTCTCCCTTCCTCCTGTTCTCTGCCAGCCAGCGAATGGAGTCTGGCATGAACCACCTACGATAGTTGGAACATGAAAGTTGAAAAGAAACATTTTCAATCGTTAATTTTGCTGAATTGCCTACCAGGCCGGCAGCGCCACCATGGTCATGAGACCCACTACGAGATGCAGGTGCGTCCAGTCCCTGAAGAAGTATCCAGTGATGCCAAGGATGATGAGGTTTACAGGCCATAAGAAATCCTTGAAGCAGAGGACCGGTACGCGGTACTCCTTGGTGAAGCACTCTAAGATGAGGGCATGGTTGTTCACCCAAATTAGGGGGAAGCAGCAACATGTCAGCAGCCTGCAAATAATAATTATCTTGGAAGTACACTGTTTTCAGAGGTTTTATTCTTTCGCTACCTGAGGGCTGCATAGATCTCGTAGTTGGGCGCCAGGGCCCCCGCGGCCACACTTGGCCCGATGAGGATGATGGCGATGAGGATAGTCCTCCTCCGGCCGATCCTGTCCCCGAGGAACCCGGCCACCACCGAACCCAGGAGCATGCCAAGCATCATGAGGGTACCGAGGAAGCGGCGCTTGTACTGCTCCCCGCAGACAAGGCCGTGGTCGGTGGTGAAGGTGGCGGGGAAAACGCCGCGGTCGAACACATAGTCCTGGAATGGATAGATTTGGTATCAAGATTGTTTTATTCTTCCAGTGGCAACTTTAGCACCTGGCAAGCTACGGTGGCATTTTTGTCGAAGTTTTCCGGAGCGCACTCTCCCTCTGGGTCGATAATTTCGAAGTGGGAACAAGGGTCAAATGGGTCGCCGTCTGTGAGGAATTCGCCGGCAGCTTCTTTCCTGCAACAGAAAAAATCCATCGCATAATTAAAGCAATGGCGGAGAAATATTATAAAAATACAAAAATTTTACCTGTCTGGCAAGGTGAAACCCATCCACGAGTTGACCACTCCGTCATCCCCGACCTCGCCCCGCGAGTCGCAGACGGGCACCCTGCACCTGTGAGCCGGCGTATAGGCGGCCAGCAGGTGCAGGAAGAGCGGCAGGTAGCTGGGCACGCTGACCGCGGCCGCCAGGACCAGGAAGCGCACCTGCCAGGGGCCGGAGCCGCCCGCCACGTGGCGGAGCAGGTAGTCCACGTCCCTGCCCTCCTTCATTTTATAAGTTCTGGTTTGCCCACTGAGGCGCTTTTTTGGAGTCGGGGTCTTACGGAATTTCCCCTCCTCCTCCAAAAGTTGAAATGCCTCTCCACATTCTTTGCCTTCTCGGTTCTCTTCTTGTTTGACCACGGGGAACCATCCCGAAAGTGAGACTGCACTTCTTCTGTGCAAACAGCAACCCACCACGTCCGGTGCGGACCGATCCCACCGCAAAAAACTGTTGTCGTTGGGTCAATGATGGGGAAACGGGAACAAGTGTTTTACGTAACACGTGACTGAACTGTACTGTTTGAAAGGTACAGTCCTTTCTCTTTACGACACAGGAATCGTAATTAGCGTTTCATTAATACGCAACATTTTCCTCTCATTTCCAGACTTCGGCTTCATGTTCGAGTCCAGCCCTGGTGGCAACCTGGCCTTCGAGCCGGACATGAAGCTCACCTCCGAGTTCGTGGACATCATGGGCGGCAAGATCGAGGCGCCGCAGTTCAAGTGCTTCATGGAGAACTGCGTGCAGGCCTACCTGGCCATCAGGCCTTACTGGAAGGAGGTCATCTACCTGGTGCAGCTCATGCTCGACACCGAGCTCCCCTGCTTCAGGGGGCAGACCATCGAGCAACTTAGGTGAGTTTGACAAAACTTTCTTTATTTATACTGTTAATAAGAACGGCTGCAATAAGTCCCAATTCTTAACATGTAAAAAAGTAGATTTTTTAAACATTTTTATGTACTTTTGACCTCGATTTCACATTTCAATTCTTTTTATAAGCGTTTCAAAATGGGAGCAATAATTTACAATGTTCTTTCTTCTTAAAAGGAAGAGAAGGAAGGAGAGATTCCCCAGGACTCCTTAAAGTCTTAAATTAGCGAGTGGCGCCAACGCCCACGCTCCATTATAGTATTTTAAGGTGCTGAGCTGACGACTAGAAATATTCTGATTATTTTTTTGTGTATGAAGTTATGGATTCTTCTCATCTTTTTCAGGGAGCGCATGCAGCCCCACAAGTCGGACCTGGAGGCAGCCGCCTACATGATCGGCATCATCAAGCAGTCCTTCCTCAACTTCAGGACGAGGGCATACGACATACTGCAGTACCACCAGAACCAGATCCCATACTAGTCAAGTCAGTCACCCCCGTGTCCCCTTCCGCGCATTTTTTGAAAACTTCATTGCTGGCATTCGAACGTCCGTATTCATATTTATTATTGTAGTCGTCATCGTAGCTCGCGTTGTTGCAAAATTTATTCCCGTTGATCGATCGCAAGGAAAGGAAGAGCTTGGCTTGCAGTGTGTTATCCAGAAGAGAAGTATATTAAAATTAATCTGCGATACAATGATCCTTTTTGTTGGCCTCTTTCTTCGTCGGGGGAAGATGAAGGCCCGCCGCGAAGACAATGTGTACTCTAGCAATCGCCCAGGCCATCGGTTTCTGAAAGAAGATCGATATAGCGACGGGGGTCATTTGTCACAGATTTTTTTTCTCGCCCACCTTTGCCCTCGCATTTTTCCGATACGTCCACAGGTCCTGACATAGCTTCCCTCTTTCGAAAGGCGATTTGGCGTAGTATTGGGATTTGGGACGGTCGTTATTTGCGTTCCTAGATAGCTCCTCCGCAACTTCATGAATTAGGTTAAAATGCGACTCTTGACGCTCGAAAGTAGTCTACGTTATGTCCCTGTTGCAAGTAAACGGTACCCTTTCATGGTTTTGTCCGTACACTTCACTTACCTCTGTAGCAGAAAGACTTGCTTTTGCTTTGGGAGAAAACATTATTCGGATATCGACTATCCACGACTATCCACGAAACCAGGAAATCATACCGCGTATTTCAATATGCTTCCTAAATCTTCATTTTTTTACAGGAGAGTTTTTTTTGCGCATACCTGTTTACTCTCTGTCGTAGCGCAGTTAACCAATGTACAGTATGTCATGGTACTTCAGTAACTTTACCGATATTGTTCAACTTACCTCACTGCCTGGCCCTCATCCGAAAGCGCTGGAAGGGAGCCAGCGTTGTTGGTAGTGCCGGCTACGCTGGTAGCCAGGGTGGTGTCGCATTGAACAGTTTCTGTAGTAAAGTATTTTTTCAAGTTGGGAAATCGTCGATAGCAAAGGCAATTATATTACCTGTGACGTTGCAGGTCGACTCGCATAGCACCTTGCGCTCATTGGTGCACGGAGAGTCCTGCAGCTTCCCGTCGCTCTTCATCCGGAGGCACTGGTTGGAGCTCGAGTCGGCATCCGGGTTGGCGCCGGCGAAGTTGGTGGTGTCGATGGGGGCGCCGGAGAGGTCCTCGAACTGGTCCTTGCAGTCGGCGTGGCCGTCGCACTGGTTCTTAGACGGGTTCCAGGCGTCCACCCATTTGTCCCAGCCTTATTTTTCGCAAGACAGAAGACCAGGAAGCAGATTTTAAAAGAAATTAAAAATCTATGTTATTGGTTTTCCACATTCTTTTGATAGCGCGAACTTTTGATGCTATTTTTTTATTGGACACTTCTTGACTGGCCTGTCGACCAACTTTCCCTTAATCTTTGATTCAATTACATATGTGCTTACCGTACAATGGGGCAAAGTTCTGCTGCCACCTGTAGTCGGTGATCTTTGCCAGCTGCATGCCCCTGCTGACGCAGTACCACTCCGCGTCCGCCCAGGCGACCTTGAAGGCAGAGAGGAGGTAGTAGCGCCCGTCGTCCGCCCGCTTCATGTCGCTTCCTAGCGGCTTGGGCGGGCAGGCGGTCACGTCCGGCTCTGCGTTCAGATCAAGGGTTCGATTCTTAAGCAAGTTCGAAACCTGGAATTTCGATGCATCTCACCTCCGCAGTCCACCTCACAGAGCGCCTTCTTGGTGTCGCCGCAGTTTTCGTCCTTGATCTCCCCGTCGTCGTGGAACTCGAGGCAGTCCTTGTTGCCGACGCTGTTGAGGTTAGGCTCGTGACCAAAGTTGGCGGCGTCGATGGGGACGTTGGCCCGCGTTTTCAGCTGGCTGCCGCAGGCGGACTTGGATTGGCACTCGACATTGTCGGGATTCCAAGCATCCACCCAAAAGACTACAGCACGAAATCATACGTCAAAATTACGTATGCAGGGGGCGCAGACATATTGGTAAAAAAATTCAGACAATCCCACCTTGGACACATTGGTAAAAGTCAAGTTGGACATATTGGTAAAAAGTAAAAATCTGTTTTGGTCACTTTGGTAAAATATGTCTAAGGCGGTCACATTGGTAACTGATTTGGGTCCAAGACAGTCACATTGGTAAAAGTGCTTAAGCCAATCACATTTGTATTAGAAGTGTGTAAAGATCACATGGGGGTACCATCAAAGTTGGGTGTGGAGTCAGACGCCGTGAGGGAGGGAGCACAGCATGAAATATGTCCAAAAACTGTGTGTGTTTGTTACCACAAAAAATATTTTTACCCTGATTGCCAATTGCCATTTTTGCTCCTTGAATTTGTTAGACATCCTTGCACAATACGCGGGGTAAATGTACAAATATCTTATACAGTAGCATTCATGAGTGCAGCAGCAGCAACAACAACAACAATAACAATAACAACAACAACGAAAGCAGCAACAGTAGCAGCAACAGCAGCAGCAGCAGCAGCAACAGCAACAACAGTAGCAACAGCAGAAGCAACAAAAACAACAATAACAGTCAAAAAGCAGCAGACACAAAAGCAGCAACAGCAGCTATAGCAAGATCTGAAGTAGCAACAGCCAACCAACAGGGATAACCCAGGAGGAAAATTTTGTCTCACGTGATGTGCTGGCGATCGCAGCCGAGTCCACCGCCGCCTCGAAGTCTGTGGCAGTGGAGATTGATGCCAGCACGGCGGTAGGACCGTAGAGATCCGTGCACTCGGTGGGGGCGTTGCTCCACACCGTCGGGGAGCTCGTCCCGTAGTACTTGAGGCTGTCGCGGTGTCGGTGCAGGTTCAGGGAGGGAGGGCACTGCGCCGGGGCCGCCGTGGTGACGGGGGCCGGTGGCGGTGGCGGCGTGACAGGGCCTAACGTTGCCGGAGCTGGTGGTGCCGGCGGCGGCGTTGTCGGCGCCGGCGTGGTGGTGGTGGCGGCGTCGGTGCACTGGCAGACGAACTTGAACTCGTCCGCGTTGCACTTGAACCCGTTGACGTTCCCGCCGTCGTCGACCGACATGCAGAGGTCCGGGGATGGCTTGCACTCCATGCTGTTCGGGAAGCTCTGGCCGCTGAACGTGTTCGATGGCTCGCTGTCCCTGTAGTAGTGAACGATTTTTTTTTTTTTGAGCAGAATGCTAATTGAAAAGGATCAATATTTGAAAAATAAGAATACCACTCATAGGGGCAGCAGCTTGAGATTTGGCAAGAGGATCCGGCGTTGATGAGGCCCGTCCATACTTTTTCCCCGCCGCTGTCTGCAAAAACAGTAGTTTCATTGGCATTGCAAACACGCACAGTGGGATAAAAAAATTCTCACGGGCAAAGTTCTTTATGATGTTGAACTGCGACTGCGTCTCCCAAATGGCCAGCTCGTCCCCCGACTCGCAGCCGTTCCTGGCGCTGTTGAAGGTTTTGACGGTGTTCTTGAGGTAGTAGGTCTTGCCGCCGTCGACAACGCCCCCGGAGCGGCTGGAGCAGTCGGCCGAGGCGAGGGAGGGGAGCAACAACAACAACAGCAACTTTTTCATCGTGCTCGCTTGCAAAGTGCCTGCATACTCTAACAAGATACTCTCATGAGT
>JAAUYJ010016704.1_pt1 | contig 10898 bp, 9 predicted proteins | sample 7278031 | NCBI WGS metagenome assembly JAAUYJ01 (sample SAMN14350222, study PRJNA611818) | marine sediment metagenome | isolation source: surface marine sediment (1.8m) | place: French Polynesia: Moorea | collected 2018-08 | reverse complement strand
CCGTAAAATTGTTAACCAACTTGTTGTTTTATTCACAAATGTTGGTATTAGGGGAAGTTTATATGATTTGCAAAATATATGGCATTCCCTTGTTATGGATGTGGGATTATATTCGAGCTTCCATAGGAAATAGTGTGGTGACAGAGCAAGTAAGTCCGTTTATTTTTGACGGCAGTTATGATTATTCCTGTTCTTTGGAAATTACAGTAAAAGATACGGATTTAACAGTCAAATTAGCCGATGAATTAAATATTCCGTTACCATTAGGGCGTATTGTGGAAGAAAGATATCGAGAAGCAGGACAGAAATATGATGCCCATGATAATCATGTAAAAGTCACTAAATTAATTGAAGAAGACAATAATTTAGATTTGCGGGTGCCTGATTTTACGGCTCCTTCTCCTTACGGTTTAGACCGGAGTTACGTTCATTCTGAGACCAAAGTAGCAGATAGTTTTGGTCGCATTAAACCTCTGCCTTATCAACTGGAATATGCTCCTCCAGAACCTTTGGCAGATGAAAAATTGATGGATATTGCTAAATCTCTCACAGATTTTACGGCATATATCAATTACTTAGTTTTAGGGGAAGCTAATGATTTAGGGAAAAACATGGGCTTAACCGATGAATTCTTAGTGGATGTGATTCGTTGGAGTGTTGGAACCTGTTGGGTCTCTGATAATATGGATACTTATCAACCAAATCCAGAGATTGTCGAGAAGATTAAATCCTTTGATTTTGGCAGTAAAGTGAAACTTCCAGTTATGACAAATATGCTGGCACATCTGAGTCGTTAAAAGAAGTTTTTTGTTTGTAGTTTTGCTCTAGCCATCAAATATTTATTTCTGGGCTAGAGTAAAAGGTAGTGTATCAAGGAAGTGTGGGAAGTGTGGGAAGTGTGGGAAGTGTGGGAAGTGTGGGGAGGGTGGGGAGAAGCTCGAAAGTAGGAGGAATAATTGTACCTGTATCTTTTTGGGAAGTGTCTGCCACCTGTCCTAACTTTTTGGTCTTAAAGGCTGAAAAATTTGCACTTTTTTCGCTCCAAAAAGGCGCTCAACCTTTATATATCAGTGCTTTTAAATTAGATTTGCCAGCCCTACGCAGGCGAATCCCACACTTTGCTGATGCACAACTGAGCTAAACTACGAGCCTCATTATAATTGTTTTACTGGAAATGATATAATAAAAATTAATATCAACACATTGTTATTTATAAATAGTATAATAACCTTAAAATTATAGGTTTAATATTTTTTATATGCACAAAAATAAAGAAGATCCAGAAAAAATTTATAATGATGTGCAAGAGTGGATTTTTGGTGCTGAAATAGCTAATAGATTTACTTATGAGGCGGAAAAACATATACCTGATTATTGGAAAGTAATCGAGCTAACAATTAATATACTTAAAGATAATGTACCTAAAGATGGGTATATCATTGATATAGGATGTGCTAGCGGTAATACATTGTTGTATTTATACAAACAGGGTTTCAAAAATTTGTTTGGGATAGATTCTTCTCAAGAAATGTTAAAAGTAGCTGGAAAAAATCTGATTAAAGTTGATAAAGATTTCCCTTCCAGACTTTTTCAATCAAAAACATTTGTTCAAAATATGACTTTTAATGCTATTCTTTGTAACTGGACTCTTCATTTCATTCAAGCAAGACAAGAATACTTAAAAGCTATTTTTGATTCTTTAGTTAGTAATGGATTATTTATCCTGACAGAAAAAACACTTTCATTGTCAAATCATAGAAAATAAATATATACTTTTTAAACAAAATAAAGGATTAAGTAATGAAGAAATTGAACGCAAAAAACAACAATTAGAAGGTGTATTAGTTCCTCTGTCTGTGAGACAAAATCTAGAGTTATTAACTAAAACTGGTTTTTATCAAGTAGAGATAATAAATGCTAGACTAGGATTTATAACTTTTTTGTGTATAAAACTATAAGTATAGCAATCCTAAATTAAGTTGTCAGATTTGAGCCTAGGGGTTTGGTTTCCTTTCCCCAAGTTTAGATCGGGTTTGGAGACTAATTTTGATCAAGTAGAAATAATAAATGCTAGACTAGGATTTATAACTTTTTTGTGTATAAAACTATCAAACTCTAAGTATAGCAATCCTAAATTAAGTTGTCAGATCAAATCCGGTAGTATCGGTAGAATTTTTGCCCTGTAGGGGTTTGGTCTCCAAACCCTCCACCAACTAGAACTTTTCACTCTTTTCTGATGGTAGAATTATATCACTCCGATTTCTCGGAAACCGTAGCCAGCGGATTTGATATCAGATTTGAGCGTAGGGGTTTGGTTTCCTTTCCCCAAGTTTAGATCGGGTTTGGAGACCAATTTTGATCAAGTAGAAATAATAAATGCTAGACTAGGGTTTGTAACTTTTTTGTGTATAAAACTCTAAGTATATGAAAACTAAGTATATGAAAAAAGTTGTAAATATACTATTTTAGCTAATAGACTTCTCCAAAAATAAAAAATTAAGTCAATTATTATCCAAAAATTATCAATTACTCCCCCCTGTTCCCTGTTCCCTGTTCCCTGTTCCCTCTTTTCTGGAGATGTCTACTAATGAAGGAAAATCCGTCTTTTCTAACAGTTAACAACAAACGCTTCCACTACATTTGGTTGCGCGATAATTGTCTTTCTGAAAAAAATCTTCATCCCACTTCTTTTCAGAAACTCTATGATTTCAGTGAAAAAAAAGAATATCCCAAGCCAAAATTTATTGAGTTAACAGATAAGCAATTGATAATTGATTGGGATGAAAACCCTTCACATCGTAGTATCTTTCCTATTGAATGGTTCATGACTCATGCTTACGATAACCAAGATGACCACAACAACAAGCCTAAAGAATCACAAACTCGTTATCCTGAAGAAGTTTTGTGGGATAGAACTTTACTTGAGAACTATCTATCTGAGTGGGAAAATTCTAGTGTTGGGGTCGCTCAAGAATGGAAATATCCGCTTTTTAGATATGGTTTTAGTTTAATCCATGACTTAACCCCACAACAACATCAGGATTTTTTGGCTTCTATTGGACCAATGCTCTATACTGAAGCAGGAGCTTTCTATGATGTTGAGTTCAAGTCTGGAGCAAACGACTTAGGAGATACTTGCCATACTCTAACTCCTCACACTGATTATCCAAACAGAGATTATCCTCATTTGCTAACTTGCTTTTACATGGTTAAAAATGAATCTATAGGAGGAGAATCAATTTTAGTAGATGGTTTTCGTGTTGCTCAAGACTTTGCTGAAAAATATCCTCATTACTTTCAATTATTAGCTGAAACTCCGATCGAGTTCCGTCAATTTTATCAAAACTGGAAGTATTTTTATAGTAGAAGTACACCTATTCTGAAGTTGCATAATTCTGGAGATTTAGTTGCCGTTAGCTTTGCTCATTCCCATGCTAGTAATTGGAATCTTCCTTCAGATGGAGGAGTTTTATCAAGCTTATGCAACCTTCTTTAAATATCTCAAAAATCCAGATTACCAATACTGTTTCCGTCTGGAGAAAGGAGACTGTCTGCTAATGAATAATAATCGAATTCTGCATGGCAGAAAATCTTTCGACCTCAGTTCAGGAAGCCGACTTTTGAGAGTAGGATATTTAGTTTGGGATCATATCACAGGTAGAGACAATTTTGAGCAATATAAAGATTTATATCTGAGTAAATAGCTGTTGCATTTGTATTCTATTATTAGGGGTGTAATATTTTGAGAAAATTATGAAAATATCTAAGATTACTGTCTATCAAGTAACTTTACCTCTAGAACATCCTTACCGACTATCAGGTGGTAGGTTGTATTTTGATAAACTTGATTCCACTATCATTGCGATGGATACTGATGAAGGAATTCGGGGTTGGGGAGAAGGATGTCCTTGGGGTTCCACTTATTTACCCGCTTTTCCACGGGGTGTCAGAGCTGGAATTGAAGAACTCGCCCCCCAACTTATCGGACTCGATCCTAGACGTATTGATTTTATCTATCGGACGATGGATACAGCTTTACCCGGTCATCCGTATATTAAATCTGCTCTAGATATGGCTTGTTGGGATATTCTGGGTAAAGCAACAAATCTACCACTTTGCGAACTATTTGGCGGTCGTCTCGACCAAGAAATAACCATTCAAAACTCTGTTCCCACAGGTACTCCAGAAGAAATGATTGAATCCATTAAGCGGGGTCAAGAAAAAGGGGAGACTATCCATACCTGTAAAATTGGAGCAGATGTAGCTTTAGACATTGAGAGAATTCAAGCGATCGGTGCTTATTTACCTGCTAATGAAACTGCAACTTTTGATGTGAATAGAGCTTGGTTAGTAGATGAAGGTATGAGGGTAATGAATTCGGTAAAAGAACCGATTTTGTATTTTGAACAGCCTTGTGAAACTTATGAAGAGTGTTTACAACTACGTCAACTGACTTATCATCCCATTATTTTAGATGAATGTATTCAAGCTTATGGTCATGTTGTTCGCGCTCAAGCAGATCGTGCTTGTGAGGCTATTGGATTGAAAATTGGTCGGGTAGGAGGATTAACCAAAGCCAGACGTATCCGAGATTTTTGTGTGGAAACGGGAATTCGGATGAATATTGAAGTTACTGGGGGAAGTGTAATTGGAGATGCAGGATCGGTTCATCTAGCTCAGAGTACTCCACTAACTCACTTGCGGGCAACTTGGTTATGCCATGAAATGTTAACTGTAGATACAGCTAAAGGTGGTCCCCGGAATAAAGGGGGTAAGACTTCTGCGCCAGAAGCTCCAGGGTTAGGTGTAGAGCCAATCATGGATGTTTTGGGAGAAGCGATCGCTGTTTATGAATAACTATAATTGAAAATTTTATGAATTTTGGAGATGAAACATAAACCTAAGATTGCTTATATAGGAACAGGTCACATGGGACGACCCATGATTTTTAAACTCTTAAAATTAGGGTATCCTGTGCAAGTTTATGATAAATATCCAGAAGCAGCTAAAACAGTGATTGAAGCAGGAGCAGTTTGGTGTAATACTCCAAAAGAGGTGGCTCGGAACGCTGATATTGTGATCACTAATCTACCTTTACCCCATCATGTTACCGAGAACATTTTAGGGGAAAACGGGGCTTTGGCTGGAATGAAAACTGGCTCGACTTGGATTGATTTTTCAACTACAGATTATCATAATACTAAGTATATTGCTGAGGAAGCCAAGAAAAAAGGTGTTTATAGTCTAGAAGCTCCTGTGAGTAATTTATCCCACATGGGGGTAGATTTTGGTAACATGAGTTTTTATGTTAGTGGAGATAAAGAGGGGTTTGACGCTAGTCAGGAAGTTTTGAATGATGTAGGCAAAATATCCTTTTTCGTGATGAGTAAAATTGGTGAAGCACAAGCTGTGAAGCTTTTGACTAATTTACTCTGTTATACTGCTATAGTAGTTTTGGGAGAAGCCCTGATAATTACTAAAACCCATGATATTGCCTTAGATTGGATGTGGGAGTTTATGAAAGCATCCAAAGCTAATAGTTTTGCTGCAGAACAAATTTCTCCATTTATCTTTGATGGCAGTTACGACCATTCCTGTAGTTTAGAAATTGCAGCTAAGGATAGTGATTTAACTGTGAAATTAGCTGAAGAATTTAATGTTCCTTTACCTATAGGGAGAATTATTGAGGCTAGATATAGGCAAGCTGGAGAGAAATATAAATCTTCAGATAATTATATTATTGTGACTAAGTTAGTTGAAGATGAGAATAACTTAGATTTGAGAATACCAAGGTTTACAGCACCTTCTCCTTATGGTTTAAATCGGAACTATGTTTATTCTAATGAGTTTGTTAAAGATGATTTTGGTCGGAGCAAACCTCATCCCTATCAATTCAACTATGATAGACCTCAGCAGAAATTACAACACCCCTTAGAAGAAATTGCTCAAACTCTGACAGAATTTATGGCATATATCAATTATCTTGTTTTACAGGAGTCTTATAAATTAGGTCAGAAGATAGGATTAAGTCAAGACTTATTAGTGAAAGTGATTCGTTGGGGTTGTGGAAGTAGTTGGGTTTCTGATAATGAAAATTCCTATCAACCTAATGATGGAATAATCGCCAAATTTAAAGACTATAATTTCGATAAAAAAGTTAAGACTCCCACTATCAATAAAATAATTTCTCTGTTAGAAAAATGAGATAAATAAAAATATTTCATACATGGTAAGCATTCAACTATTAGCAATCAGCTATCAGATCTTTTATAAGTCAAGAAAATATTTTAACTTGTCGTATATTTTCAAGGCATAAATTGAAGTAAAAAAACGAGGGTTTGAGTTATCAACCCATACATTGTTTGGCAGGAAATTTTAGATATTTCCTGAAAGCTGATAGCTAATAACTGACGGCTGAATGCTTACCATAAATTACAAAATTGAGAGATTTTCAACTAAACATAACTTACACAAACTAACCAAGAAAGCGGGTTTATTGCCGTAACTCTTGTTTTTTAAACCAGGAAAATTAGTTGACAAACCCGGTTTTTGTGTAAGTCGTACTAAAGTAAATTAAGCAGGATTTAAAACAATGAAAAAAATATTAGCTTTATGGGCAGTACCACGTTCTACTTCTACTGCATTTGAGCGTATGATGCGAGAAAGAGGAGATTTTGCTGTGCATGACGAACCTTTTGGAAAATCTTTTTACTACTCCGAAGAGCGTTGTGATACAACTCGTTATCCAGATGTAGAACCAGATCCCCAATACAATTTTAGTTGTATTTTGGAAAAATTAAAGCAAGAAAATGAGAAGCAATCTGTTTTTATTAAGGATATGGCTTATCAGGTTGAACCTGTAGCTAGTCAAGAGTTTTTGTCTAATTTTAATAATAGTTTTCTGATTAGACATCCAGAAAAAATGTTGCCTTCTCTTTTTAATAATTGGTCTGATTTTACTTTAGAAGAAACTGGATATATTCAACTTGATAAATTGTTTGAAATTGCTAAAGAAATTACTGGAAAAATTCCAGTAGTAATTGATTCCGATGATTTAGTTAAAAAACCTCAAGCAACTGTTCAAGCCTATTGTAATGCTATAGGTATACCATTTATTGAAGAAGCTTTAGAATGGAAATCTAAACCTCAACCGGAAATTAATCAATGGGAAGGAGGATGGCATAATTATGTATTATCTAGTCAAGGATTTAAAGAAAGAACAAAAAAAGATTATGTGAAGATTGAGGATAGCGAACATCTCAAGCAAGCCTACGATTTTTGTTTACCTTACTATCAAAAACTTTACGAAAATCGACTAAAGATTGAATAATAATTTTTTGTTCTGCATACTAAACAGTGGGTTCTCCCTCTGTACTATTACAAATTCCCAGCATTAAGAGCGAAGATAGGGAATAAATAGTAGTAGGGAAGTTGTATGCAATGTCCTTACAGGGGGTAATTAACAGCCAGTTGAAAATTGGGATAATTTATCTTCTGCATATTCCCTAATTATTGCTGTGCTGATTAAATATCAACGAATTTATATCATGTCCGGTAGCATCGGAGCGTGTATAGAATTAAGGAAGAAGTAGGGGCATTTCATGTCGCCCCTACAAAGCCTGAAAAACCTGATTATGGCGTATAGAACCCCTAAGCGTATTTATTTTTTTATACATTGTGAGGGTGGGGAGTGTGGTCCGGGTGGGGAGTATTTTTAATCTTTTTTGTGCTTTTTCTTGGATTTTTTCTTCCAACCCAAGACTCTATAACTCAAAAATTTAATCCTGAGCTCATATTCCAAATGGGTTCTATAGATATTTCCCCAATTTTTACACCAACGATACTAAGGGACATGATATTACAGATAAAGGCCGGTAGGATCGGAGCGTGTATAGAATTAAGGAAGAAGTAGGGGCATTTCATGTCGCCCCTACAAAGCCCGAAAAACCTGATTATGGCGATAGATATTTCCCCAATTTTTACACCAACAATACTAACGGACATGATATTACAGATAAAGGTAAGTGCTGTTTTAGGTCTTGAATAAAGTATCCGGTCTTTAGCTGTTTATGCACAGTTCCCGAAAAATCAAAAAAGAGTGCATTTTGGCTGCTGAGTTGGGCAAAAAAATTACTCCCCTACTCCTTAAAAAAGACTGAAGAAGCGCAAACCCTAATTAGTGAAGAATATGAATCAGGCAAAATTTCTACAAAATCGCGTAGCAATAGTAACAGGTGGTACATCTGGCATAGGTAAAGCTATTGCTATTGCTTTAGCTCAAAGTGGAGCTAATATAGCAGTGGGTTCTCGTTCTGCTAGTAAGAGTTCATGTCAAGCTGAAATTGAGTCACAAGGAGTCAACGCTCTAGTGATGAATCTGGATGTATCCTCAACTGATTCAGTTCAGGCTTTTTATGATGCAACACTCAACAGTTTTGGCAAAGTTGATATCCTGATAAATGCTGCTGGAATAGCCTGTGAGCATACAATGTGCAATCATCCAGATGAAGACTGGTATAGAGTTATGGATGTTAACCTCAATGGTATCTACCGCACTACCAAGCTATGTTTACCTGGAATGATAGAACGAAAATGGGGTCGTATTATTAATATTGCCTCCACTTATGCTTCAGTAGGTATTCCGCTGCACGCTGCCTATTGCACTTCTAAAGCAGCAATTCTAGGACTTACTCGTTGTGTTGCTTTGGAAGGAGCAGCACACGGAGTATCCTGTAACTCCATTAGTCCTGGTTGGGTAGAAACTAAGATGGCTACAGAGGTGGCAATGCGACTTGCTGAAACTGAAGGTCGAACTGCTACTGAATATTTAGAGGAAATTAAAGAAAGCTATCCTCAGAAGAGACTGATACAACCAGAGGAAATTGGGGCAATGGCTGCTTTTTTGTGTCGTGATGAGGCATTAGGTATTACAATGGAGGATATAACAATATCCGCAGGTTCTCTATGGTAAAAAAGACTAAGTTTTGCAACAGTAATTGCACTTATTAGTTTCTTGGTTCCAATCTTTTCTTTTTCCTGACTCCTAACTCCTAGAGTGATACGATAACTAATTAGCCGGATTCTATATTAAACTTTCTTTTCCTTCTTCCCTCTGCCTTTCTTCCTCCAAAATGTAACTATTCAACCGGACATGATATTATTACATTATAAGTAAAGTTTCAATATCAAAACATTAAAATTATCGGTTTAATATTTTTATTATTATATTATATGCACAAAAACAAAGAATATCCAGAAACAAATTATAATGATGTTCCAGACTGGATTTTTGGTGCTGAAATAGCTAATAGATTCACTGATGAGGCGGAAAAACATATACCTGATTATTGGAGAGTAATAGAACTAACAATTAATATACTTAAAAATAATATATCTAAAGATGGATATATTATAGATGTGGGTTGTGCTAGTGGTAATACATTATTGTATTTATATAAACAGGGTTTCCAAAATTTGTTTGGGATAGATTATTCTGAAGAGATGTTGGAAGTAGCTGGCAAGAATCTTAGTAAACTTGACAAAAATTTTCCCTCAAGACTTTTTTACTCTAAAACATTTGTGGAAAATATGAGTTTTAGTGCTATTGTTTGTAACTGGACTCTCCATTTTATTCCAGAAAGAAAAGAATACTTAAGAGCTATTTTTGATTCTCTAATTAGTAAGGGATTATTTATCTTAACAGAAAAAACAATTCAAAGTGAAATAACTGAAAATCAATATATACTTTTTAAACAAAACAAAGGATTAAGTAATGAAGAAATTGAACGCAAGAAACAACAATTAGAAGGTGTATTAGTTCCTCTGTCTGTCAGAGAAAATATAGAATTATTAACTCAAACTGGTTTTAATAAAATAGAAATAATAAATGCTAGACTCGGATTTGTAACTTTTTTGTGTATAAAAACATAAGTATAGCAATCATATTTCAATTGTAAGATTTGACTGGTAATTAGGAGTCAGTCATCAGGAGTCAGATCAAATCCCCTTGCTACGGTTCCCGAGAAATCGGAGTAACAAGAAACCGGGTTTGTGGGATTTCAATGGTAGGGACGTTTTCCCGAACCTATCCCACTAATAATATTTTTGCTGAAAAGCCCAAATATTGTTAAAGATAAAAACGAGAAATCCAGCTTTTAAGGAAAATTTTACTTAAGTAAATAAGCATTTTTAGAATAGTGGGATAGGTTACCCTAAGAGCGGACATGAAACGCATTTTTGTTATGCAACGTCCGTACAAGGGAATTTGAAACAAACCCAGTTTCTCTGCTTTTTTATACCGATACTACCAGATTTGAAATCAGGAGTCATATAAAATCCGATTGAACAGTTGTCATTGCGACGATAGGAAGCAATCTCAGAAATTTAAGAGATTGCTATTCGTTCCGGAATGCTCCGCAAACCTTCCAATCCGTTCCAGTCGCAATGACTTAGGTATAGTAATTATCCGGATTGTATATCAGAATATAAAAGGATTTTGATTTATCTTAATTATTTTTAAATTCTATCAAAATCATTCCTGATTGCTATAAATGTCTCCCTAAGCAGAAAAATCATACCCGTGTTTCAGGAACACCTAAGTTTCTATTTGCTGATAATTGAATCCTATGTTTTTCAGTTAAAAGCCAGGAGATGTTTCCACAATACTCAGCAATTCGTTAATTTCTGTAATTGATTTGATTGCCGTATCTGCTATAAAATTATGACCATTATCAGTAGGATGTATCAGCTCAAAGAATAGAAAATCATCAGGGTTATTCGGACCAGAAGCTAAGAAACTATCTGTGACATTTGTAAAGCCAAAATCACCAGGATTAGCAATTATATTATCAACTAAAGTTCCAACATCAACATTAATAATATTAATATTCGGGTCTTGT
>JAAUYJ010080859.1_pt1 | contig 10899 bp, 21 predicted proteins | sample 7278031 | NCBI WGS metagenome assembly JAAUYJ01 (sample SAMN14350222, study PRJNA611818) | marine sediment metagenome | isolation source: surface marine sediment (1.8m) | place: French Polynesia: Moorea | collected 2018-08 | reverse complement strand
TGGATCTCAGGGCGCAACCCCCTCTACCCTCGCTTCACTACCGTACCAGTAGAAATATACCTACTTCTTATTCGAGGACTTGTTCCTTGTGTATCACCTGAGGTGCTTTCTCGTGCTTGTACAGACATCAAAAACAATATTTGAAGCAAACCACCAATTCAATTTTTAATTTATGGAAAAACCGTAAATCATTACGCCAGGTCAAATACTCCTTCAACATATATGAGGATTTATTAAACAGCATGGATGCAAGTGGGATACCAACGAATTCAGTAACATTCTTCAGCCGCCGCGACTCTACCAAGAGGCCAAGGCCGCGTGCTTCGGACAGTAGGCCTCAAACTGCTCCTGATTCATGGTCCAGCGGGGCATCGTCAGGGCGCACGGGAAGTGCGTCGTCTCCCTGTTGAGAATAAGCATGTGCATTGAAAACAATGATTTCGAATTATAGTAGCACAAGTCATACCTGCACCCTGGCTTAAGGCACGCGACGGTGCAACCGGGGTTCTTGCATCGGCCGCAGACGGCTTCCCCAGCATTCTCCACGGCGGCGTCCAGACCTTGAGCAATGAAGGACAAATTTCTTTGGGATGCTCTTTCCGAACACCAGACATTTGACGGCCTCACCAATGAGCCTGCTTCCAATCAGGCTGATGTCCGGCATCCAGCAGATGCAGTCCTCGTGGAACCAGACCTCCTCCTCCGCGGCGGCGGCGATGGCGGCTGTATTCCTCTCGTTGCTCCTGGCCCTGCCGCCGCCCTTTGGCGGACTCCCCGCTCCTCCCTCCGAAGCGGACCCCTTCCTTTTCTTCTTCTTCTTGGCCGAGTCCCCCCCGATGATAAACCCCGCCGCGGCGGAGCTCTTCTCGGAGGCGGCCGAGGTCACCGCGGCGACGGCGGCCGCCCTGGAGCCCTCGGAGGAAACGAAGTAAGGCCCGAAGAGGTCCCCGAGGCCGGAGAAGTGGCTGGGGCGACGACAGAACACGCACACCCAAGACGGATCTGGACGTCTGTAGCAAAGAAAAATCGGGCTTTAATAAAGTACGCATACAATATGTTTTTTAGCATAAAAAGCTTTGCCAAGTTGAAAAAAAATACAGAAAAAACAGCAACAAATGTAGTTGAAAAAGCAAACATGTGCCCTCACCTCGCGTCGTACTTTCCCGCCAGCGTGGACGTGGGCCCGAACTCTGCCGCCGCCGCCCTCCTCTGCAGATCCTCGTCGTCGACGCCCGGGAGCCGGCGCCTGGCAGCGGAAGGGGGCTTCCTCATGCCGTCCAGGGGAGAGTTGACCACCCCGCTCCACCTCGGGCTGCCAGGGTCGCCCTCCACGCGCACGAAGGGGCCGTCGTACTGCTTCAGGAGCTTCTCTTGCGGCGTGAGCTTCTCCGAGAAGTCCCTCGGCTTGCGCGGCGACTTCTTCTTCTTCTTCTTGTCCGATCCCCCGGGCGTTGATGCCGCCGCCGCCGCCTTCTTGCCGCTCCCCGAGGCGCCGCCGCTTCCCTTTCCTGCCGCCGGGGTCTTCTTCTGACTAGATGGTGTCACAGGGCCTTTCTTGCCCTGCTCCAACTTCTTTTCCATCCTCTTCTGCTTGGCCGCCTCCAGCTTCTCCGCCGAAGTCTTGGACCCGACCGGGCGGCCCCGCTTCTTCTCTCCGTCGCCGGCTTTCTGTCCTGACGGTTTGTCCTTGTCTAAATCGTCGAAAAACAATTTCTTCTTTAACGTGCCTGTTTGACTGCGTGTCAGCATTTTGAATAGATCTTGCACTTGCAGTTGCTGCGTTTTCCCGCAATAAATGAGAAAAATATTACCTATAAAAATATTATACTCACACAGGAAAGGAGAGACCGGGAAAATTGGAAGCCAGGATAAATTTGAGCATGAAGCCGTTGAAATTAATAATACCTTCCTCCCCGGCGAAGAGGGCAGCCATGGCCCCCTCCACGTCATCTCCTCCTTTGTCGTCCGACGGTCTCCTGGGCTCCTTTTTGACGGAAGGCTCTTTCTTTTCCGATTTGCTCTTTTTACTGTCCGAGTTCTTTTCCGGCGAGGCTTTTCTCTTCCTGCAACAACAGATTGCCATCCTATGCTCTAACTAGAAATATCATTGGACTCTACGTGGTTGATCCCCCCACTGTCCCTGGCATCTTCTCCAGCGGGGGCGGCGGGGGATTGGAGGCGGCTGCCCTCTTTTCCTTGTCCTCTCTGGTTGGGCTGCCGGTGTCGATGACCAGGGCCCGCTCCGAAGAGGAGGAGGAAGAGGAGTTTGTCCGACTGTCGAGGGTAGCAAACGGAGGCGATTGATGTAGATAGTTTTATTATTTACACTTCCTAGAGAGCGAGGTACTCACTCAAATCCTGAAGGAGTTGTGGAGGAGGAGGCCAAGGGATTCGTTGGCGGAGGAGGGGGCTCAAAGTCGGACACAGAGTCAGTCACTTCCATCCTGTCGGCAATACATGAAAAAGAACGTTGAAGTTTCATATCATGATTCGAAGAGTGAGAGATCGACGAGGACGTCACTCACTTGATTGGCTTGTTCTGCTTCCTCCTGCTGGCCTTGCCGGGGCTGTCCACGGAGGAGGAGGAGGGGCGGCCGGCCGGAGAAGAGCTGCTGTTGGTGGACACGGGCATGGTGGCGGAGGAGGGCGCAGGAGAGGAGGCGGAGGCGGATGCCGCTCCCGCTGCCAGGAGTACCTCGTCGTCCACGAAGAAGTGTCCTCGACCGTCGACCAGGGGAGGAGGGATGGGGGGAGGATGACCAGAGGATGTCCCGGCTGGAGGGCGGGAGGACATGTGGGGAGCACAACAGGACTCTCAGGGGCAGGGCCGCCCGTCACAGGTTCCCTTAACAACTCCTGCCCTGCAGGATCAGCTGTTTTCCTCTTCGTTGTTTTCCCTTGCGCGTGCGCAAGTTCCTTTGCCGGTGAAAGCGCAAAAGAGGAAGGCGCAAAAGATCAACCTCCTTTCAAGAGGCGGCGCGGATAAGGTTGTACTTATTCAGGAAATCTAAACCATTTATGAAGCTAGTACACTTTAAACCTGAGATGACCTTACAAAATTTCCTATCACAAGTTATTGAGCCGTGGGAAATCCAGTTTTGCCATTTTTAACCTGATATATATTATGGAGGTTGAGCGAAAATCTCTGTTGCGTCAGTCCATTTCGTGAGCGTAACGTAAACAACAAAATTGCGTCAAACCAGGCGCACAGGCGTGGGAGACAGGGAGAGTGTCTTGGACTCGATCCTCGACCAAATGTCAAATTGTCAAAGCAGTAAGATAAGCAGCACTTGAACTTGATCCTTGAAGTCAAGAGAGGCCCTCCTCTACGATGCCCTGCCCTGGCTTCCTCCCTGGCCTGGTGTCCAGCCTGGGGGAATTCCTGGCGGGGGCGGACTCGGGCGGAGCGGCACACTCGCCCACCCTGGAGGTTGGGCTGAGGGCCATGGTGGAGTGCCTGGACGCACAGGGAGGAGGGGAACTGGACCCTGACCTGGCCAGGGAGGCCGCAATCAGGGTGTGCAAAAGGCTCCTGGGACAAGACGGAAAACAGGTGAGCACAGGGGATAAATTAGTACCTGGGGGATGTTATTCTATCTCCTTCCCTGTTCCCGTGTAGGCTCTGTCCTGCAATTCCCTGTCCCTGTCCCTGTCCCTGCTTCTCCGCCTGGCCAAGGGGTGCCCGCCGCTGAGAGTGCCGGAGCTGCGAGCGGTCCTGACGGCCCTGCTGGACCAGGCCGTGAACATCCTGGAAGACAGAAAAAGGGACGAGGAGGATGAGGAATCGGGCGAAGGACGATCCTGGCAGGAGGGCGCCTTGGAGACCGCCTCGGTAGTGCTGTCCGAGAGGTTGCTCCTGGGGAGGCTCATCCTGCCGCACGCAACATCGGAGGACGAGAGATTGTCAAAGGACGATGATGGGCCTTCCTTCGGCCTGGAGCAGGGCAAGAGCATCTTCTGCCAGAGTCTGACTGTCCTGATGGAGGAGGATGGCGATCGGCGGGCGGACGACCTCCTCCGCCGGCTCTCCGGGAGGCTGCTCAGGGCCTCCGCCGGGTGCCTCTCGGACGAGGAGTTGGCGGCGAAAATGAGAAGCGTCCTCGAGGCAACCCGCGACACTTCTGCTGGAGGAGATTCCCGACTTGGACGCCAGGTGAGCCTGCTGTGCCTCCTGTCGGACAGAGCCTTCCAGTCGCCCGAGGCTCTGTTCTGCGAACTAGACGGAGAGGCGCTTTTTCCTCGGATCCTGCAGAGGGGCTTGGCCTGTAGGGACAACGCGACTAAGAAACAGAGCCTTTACTTGCTCAAGAGAACCCTGGACGAGTGCGACATGAGGAAAGCGGAGTTGCCCTTGTTGCTAAAGTGAGTGCGATGGTTGCAAGAGTTTTTTTTCTATTTTTTGCTGGCAGAGCTGGTACTTATTACCTGATTACACATTTGTTCATCATTTGCAGGGCCTCTCAGAAAAGTTGGGATGACTTCTTCCTCATCGTGGAGACGATAGACGAGAAGCAGGTGCATCTGGTCAAGCAGGTCGTCCCCAGACTGTGCAAACTATACGGGAACGGAGACGTGGACTTGCAACCTTCGTGGGTGCTGGTGATTTTTGAAATAATGTTCGTGCACCAGGTAAGTAAAGAAAAAGTCTTTCGCACAGCAATAGCCCTGATGCCTTTTCCACATATTCTACGTGATATAGAACTCTGCCATCGCCCGTTGGAGCGTTAGGCACTTCCTGGAGACCTTCCGCCGCCCCGACGTCGGCGGCGACCCCTCCTTCCTGGCCTTCCTCTGCGGTCCCCTCCTCGCCGCCCTCAACAACGCCCGACTGTACGAGAGGGAGAGCGCCGGCCCAGTCGTCCGGGCGCTGCGGTCGTTCCTCGTCGACATGCGGGGGTGGGACTTCGACCGCTGCTGCGGCGGGTGGAGGGGGATGATGAACGCCCTTCTGGTCTGAATCAATCCTACGGTAGATGGGAAACAATAGTTTCCGATTACCCGATTTTCTCTGTTGTTCAGAACGCCTTCTTGAAAGACGGAGCTTCCTGGGGTCCGGTTCCTCTCTTCCACGTATCGGGGGCTATGAGACTTTTCTTGACTACCGGCGAAGGTCCCTCTGGCATCCTCTTCGAAGACACCAAAGACGCCATCGTGAACTTTGCCAAACTGGCGCTCAAGTGTCAGGTATGGATGTCGGCACGTAAAGTCATCACTTTTTCCACGAGAAGAGCACGGTATCAAGATATTTATTTTCTCTCGGTGTTCAGGAGCCCCTCCTGCGAAACGGAGTTCTCTGCCACCTCTTGGCAATCGTCTGCCGATGCTCCCTCCCCGAGGACAGCCTCCTCTCCGCCTCGTCCAAGCTGGTGCCGTTTGGAGGGGTCATTTTCCCCGGCACGAATACCTGGGAGGACGCTCGGTGAAACCGTGTTTGATATCAGGTGTATATTATAGGATTCAATGTCTTCCTTTTCTCTAGATTGTGGCTGCTGGCTGGAGGACGGCAGCAGGAACAGGATTGGAAGGAGCTGTGGAAGAGCACGGTCGTTTCTAGCTCTTTGGAGGCACTATAAAGACTCTCGCTGGCAGTAGCGCTGAGCCTTGGAGATGCCGAAGAATGTTCCAGGTCGCCGTTTGTTCGCTTATTGCAGGTAATATGTTTTGCTTCGATATCAACTGTGATATACTACTTAAGAACGAAACGAAACCTTCAGGAGGACGTTTGCGAGAGCTCCTCTCGGCCTTACGCTGCGGAGGGGACGGCGGCAAAGGTCCTCTTCCTCCACCACCTCTATAAAATGTTTGAGGGCCCGAGGAGAAGGCGGGGGAGGGAATTCCTGGTCTACGGAGCATCGCCCACGGGAGACGATGGTGATGCCGTAAAGCGGCTAGACCTGGATCAAAGGCTCTTGCAGCCTTTGGCCAAGGTGACGCGAAGCGAAGAAGATGGGAGAGGGGGCGTGGTTGACGCCGCAGCAGAACTCCTTGGTGCTATTGTGGTCGGGGGAAAGGACTTGGACGAAGAGGTTGTCCTAGAGGTTGGTGAAGCCATCATTTACATGACTGGTTATGCGTACAGTAGTTTAAAGTCGTCTTCTCTTTCCAGGTCAAGAATGATTGTCGCTGCGTCATCCTGGACGAATCGACCTCCCTGCACGTAAAGGAGAGTGCCTTGAAGGTTCTGTGCGAACTGGGAAATTCGAGAAAGGTGAAGGGCGATGCCGACCTGGTCTTCCGACTGCTGAGCGAGGGGGGCCTTTTTGCCGGAGCCGCCGGAGCTGCGAGGGCCTCCGTAAATCGCTGCAACAACCTGCTGTGGCGACTGGCCGAAGGAGCCCTTCAATCCCAAGAGCAGTGTGGGAAAGACTTCAACCTTCCAGTATTGGAGCTCGCGGTCTCCGCGGTGGAGGACGGGGACGGGACGTCGCTGCCCCACGTCCTCCGCTCGGCGACCCATCTGTTGGGGATGGACGGTGGAGGGGAGCTTCCGCCCGTCCTGTGCCGTCTCCTCTCCTCCTCCCTCTCGGCCGCCTTCGAGATGAGGAAGAACGACCATTTCTGGCCTGCGCTGGAGGCCTGGGTGGGGCTGGCCTGCTCGGGAGGGGTGCTCTGCTGCCCTGACGAGGAGGTCCAGGAGTGCCTCTCCTCCTCCATGTCGCTGCTGCTGAGAGAGGCGGAGGCCATCCCAGGGATAGCGGTCTCCCTTGCCTTGGGGGTGGCAAGAGGAATCGGAACCTCCTCTCGCTTTCAGAGGCTGCCACGTTGCCTGAGAGAGAAGACGATGGGGTCTCTGTTGTGCGCTGGACCTCTCTTTCGCAAGGACCTTCAGGTATTTTTTTGCTTGTACTAAGGTATAGCCTTTTTATTTTAAAAAAATTTTCACCCCAGCTTGTGATGGACTCGAATGTTTTGGTCCTGCGAGACCCTCTGCTTCTCTCCGCCTCCCTGTCCGAGGGCAGCGATCACGCCGCCTGCGCCCTCGCCCGGGCCGCCGCCCTGCACGCGGCCTCCAAGCTCGACACCGGGGAGGCACTGGAGGGAGTCGTCCACAGCATTTTCGAGCATGATGCGAGCGTCGTCAAGTGAGTACTTTCGGTTGATTAGTCATTGGGCGGCTAGTTTTGATTTCGTGTTTTCAACCTGCCAGGAGAAAGACGAGGTACTTCGACAACTCCCTGGTCCACCTGACAAAGCACCGGGTCCTCCAGGCTTTGCTCGTACTCACTGCTGCCGACCTGGGCGCTGAGCTGGCGTCCCAAGTCTTTTCCAAAGTGGCCACGTCCATCCTGATGGAGAACCACCTGCCCAGCACCAGGTACTTGTCGGAGTGGATCCTGGCGCGGCTCCTCCTGAGGCACTGGGACGTACTGAAGGGGGAGTTCGAACGTTTTTACCGCGAGGCATCGACAACCAGGCTCACGTGCATTTCGTCCTTCTTGGGCGTGAGGGCTCAGGTACCTTAGAAAACGAATCCCGAAGCTTCAAGAGAACTGAAAATAGATAGGTTCGAAGTGCATTGAATGCCTTTTTTTCGACAGGTCGCCCTTCATTGGAATGGAGCCCACATTCAGGAGCACCTCCAGGACTGCCTTTCCCTGCTCTCCCCGTGGTGCATGGCCCAGCACTTTGCAACCAGGAGCTGCGCACAGGTCTTTTGCCGTAGGATCTTGGAGCGGGTCCTCCCCAGCGGCGGAGACCCACGGTGGGAGCTGCTGTCCTCCATGGTTGAGTCGAGTTGGGCCCAGGGAGACAAGGAGAAAAACGAGAGGAAGCTGGGGGAGGACTTCTACCTGACGGCTTTTGACCCTGAGAGGTGCTTCAACGCCAGGGACATCTTCAGGTGAGCAAAGAAAATTGACGGTGGAAATATTGTTAAAAAAATCCAATTATGGCTTCATGGGTGGAACAATGCTCACAGCATGTTTTTCCCCTTTCACAGTGAATTTCCCCGCCTGTGCGGGCTGGTGCCGCAAGAGTGGGAACATTTCGAGGAGTCCTTCCTCCGGTTCGACTGGTCCAACGTTTTCGGGCCGGGCGACCCCGACAAAACGAGTCGACTGTGCGACGTCCCGGTGGCGCCCGGCAAGGGCAGCCAAAAGAAGGAGTTGGACCTCTTCGACCCGGAGGACGGCGATCAGGCAAGTTTTGGTAGCAACATTTTCTTTGCATTGGGGAAACGTGGGGAAACAATAGGGTATAGGGGCTGCGGGGGCATAATGGGATTTCGCTTTGTTGTGTTGCACTTCACCCACAGGCTATTAATTGTCTGTATAGCTGTGGCTGCACCATTCGTCCTTTTCGTTTCTGGAACTAGTGGATGGCCAATGTTCGTTCTGCTATGTGAGAGTAAAGAGCACAGCTCAACATCAGGACCTTGTGCTCCAGTGGCAATGAGGAAGGGAAATGTGCTGAAATGTGGTCGGCAAATTGGCCTGAAGTTGGACGCGTGTTTTTTGTTCGCGCAATTTTTCCAATGCGGTTACCCCTGAAGTTTGAAATAGTGAACCCCTCCTTGGTTTGGGTAGCTAGGTACATGGTGTTCCCGAGTCTATTTCTGACGTGCAAGGTGACGTCTAATACGCAGCATTCACACTTTCTTATTACGTCACCAATAAATCTTCCAGCTGGATAGATCACCTGAAAATGGCAGAAGACCACTTCACTATGACGGGTTTTTTTTTCATTTTGTTGTCTTACCTTCATCCTGTTGCCTACTGCACAAACGTACTTCCGATTTAAGTATATTAAGTATCTTCGTTGTTGCACATCCTTACACACCAGCCTCTGTGCTGCCCCTGACCAAAGGCACCTAGTCGGACAATCTGTGTTGTCAATTACATCCAGCAACGGCTGGTACCTTTCATCGAAGATCCTATACGTTTTCACAGCGTCATAGCAAGAAGCATTGATCGTGTTGAAAAAAGCTATGTGGATCACAGAAGCACTGCACAAACTTCTTGCAACTATGTCGTCAAAGCCCATTTACGGAGTTTCGCTGTAGCCACTGTTGTCTTCGCCAGTCTCAGCGCTGCTTTCAGCACTTCCTTCTCCGCTGTCTTCTTCCATTGTTCATTGAATTCATAGCGCCGTAAATTTATTAAGCTCCAAGCTTGGCAAAAAGCTGCTTGGTTTCACATTTTCTTACTTTTCAAACACAACCCAGTTTTCCCAAAAGAAACTTTCTTTTGTTAAGTTAGGCATTTTCAAAATCTTTTTCTTTAGCGCACAACTACAGCAATTTTGCTTTAGTTGCAAACTCACTCCAATGTGTTTTGTCAATAACATATAGGAAGGGTTGGTGTCTTTGATTAAAAATTCTGTGCATTTTTATAACATCACAGCAGTGTGCACAAGTTACGTACAAAAAACGAGGTTGATCATAGAAGCACTCGCAAATTTCTAGAGACTACGTAATCAAAGCCCAGTTGTGAAGTGTTGGTACTCAGTGCTGTTTCCAATTGTTTCAGCTCTTCTTTTCATGTTGTCTTCTCTTCTGTTGTAGTATTCCTAAGTTCTTCATTGACTCCATACAACGAAAACTTTTTTTACTCACAGCTCAGTTTTCCCTCATAAAAACTTTTGCCCACTTTTTAGTAATTTTAAAACTTTTTCCTCAAGGGAAGGCACAGAACGATGGAAAGTTCAACTGTAACTAAAATGTAGCAGGACCCTCATGAATTTTCTTGTTCTTTCCAGATGGGGGACGCGGCCATCCAGAAGAAAATAACCCCCTGGAAATCCATGCTCTCCAGCGGGGGAGAACATGGCGGCTCCTCCTCTGCCGCGGCCTTTCCCGGCCTCTGCGTGGTGGCCTCCCTGGTGGACAAGCTGCCCAACCTGGGCGGCCTCTGCCGGAGCTGCGAGATCTTCGGCGCCGGCGAGCTGGTCCTCCCCTCCGCGGCCGCCGTCGCCCAGCAGGAGCTGCAGTCCGTCTCCGTCACGGCCCACCGCTCCCTGGCCTCCTCCGGCAGGCTGGCCGAGGTGGCCCCGGAGGACCTGAGGGAGTTCGTCGAGCGGAGGAGGAGGGACGGCGGGTTCTGCGTCGTCGCCGTGGAGCAGTCGAGCAGCTCGGTCCCGCTGGTGAGGAACAAAGCCATTTGTTCACTTTCGAATTAGATTCGTAATTTCCCCCCCGTCTTCCCCTCCCAGAACCGCTTCGGCTTCCCGCGCCGCACCCTCCTCCTCCTGGGCAACGAGCGCGAGGGCCTGACCCCGTCCCTGCTGTCCGCCGTCGACCGCTGCGTGGAGATCCCCCAGAGCGGGCTGGTGCGGTCGCTCAACGTGCACGTGGCGGGGGCGGTGGCGGTATGGGAGTACGTAAGGCAGTGGAGCGGACAAGAGAAACAGCAGTGATCAAGGAAGGAAGATACTTTTGTCATCATCCTACATTAAATGGCCATGTTTGTCAATAATTATAGTAGTGCGCACAAAGACAGTCTTGGTTGTATTTGCGCGTCATAACGTCGCTTTTTTCAGGCCAGGAACATGAGTTTGTCCTTTGCGGCCGGTGGCGGGGTCGATGGCGACGGCGAGACCATTTCCCCCTTCGCCCCTACTCCTCCTCCTCCTCCTCCTCTCCCCTTTGAGCCCCGGTTGTCGATCTGCACCATCTTGAATTTGCTGCGGAAGCGCTTGTCCTTTGGAGGGGGTGCTTTGGGCATGCAAAGAAACAGCGTGAACATTTTGTAGACTATTTGTACAGATCGTCGATTGTGTTTTCACCCCCTTCCTTGCCGCCTCCCTCCTTCCCAAACGCCTTGTTGCCTCCACTGTCCGCCACCACCACTCCGGCTGAGGCCTCCTCCCTCTCGCAGAGTCCCTTCCCCCTGGCGTCAGGATCAGACTCGGAGCCGAAGCCCCTCTCCTCGTGCCTCCCCTTGTCCTCCCCGCTTTCCTTAT
>JAAUYJ010130434.1_pt1 | contig 10907 bp, 20 predicted proteins | sample 7278031 | NCBI WGS metagenome assembly JAAUYJ01 (sample SAMN14350222, study PRJNA611818) | marine sediment metagenome | isolation source: surface marine sediment (1.8m) | place: French Polynesia: Moorea | collected 2018-08 | reverse complement strand
CCCCCCCCCCCCCCCCCCCCCCCCCCCCCCCCCCCCCCCCCCCCCCCCCCCACACCCCCCCCCCCGCCCCACCCCCCGGGCTCCGCCCGGGCGCCACCGACGGCAGGGGGGGAGCAGGGAAAGATTTATGTGTTATGCACCAGAGGAAGGGGAACAAGTAAGGAAACAAGGACGTATGAAAAAGAAGAAATAAAGAAGAGACCCACCCACCCAGCGTCCAGATCCCACCAAGGCGGAAGAGAGGAGACAGAAGACGCAAATAAATCCAAGCGAGGGAGACACAGAGCAAAGGGATTGCGTCTTGCTCGTGAAGGAAAAAAGGAAGAAGGCAAAAAATGCTGCGTGTACGGAAAGAATTGTCCTGCAATCGTAACGTGACATACGTAAAGTACACCATCACTGAATGAGAACGAGGACGCCAAAAATTAGCGTAGAATAGGAAGTAAGGCATATACCTACGTAACATATGGCTATGTAAAAAAGTTGCTGGGGCAGGAATAAATTATCCAGGCAGGAAGTGCTATAGGGCAACAGTGCGCAGGATTCTCTCCCTCCCGCCCCATTGTCACCCCCAAGAGTACAGAAAAATTCCCCACACTTATAGCGACCACCTAGGACCACCGCAACTGCAGTTGGTCAGCGACCATCCGTTCCATCTCATTTCGGAAGGCCCTTCCTCCCTCCCCCATCTCGATTCCCGATCGCTCGATCGCTTCCCCCCCCTCCGCCCGTCCGTCCGTCCCCTCGCCGCGGTCGGGTGGACTCGCCCACCGCAGACCAACGCGACGTGCGTATACCGCGGCGGTGGCGGCGGCGGCGGCGGCGGCGGCACAGGAGGGGGAGGGAGGGGGAAGCAATCACTTTCTCGTGAGGATCCTCTCTGCTGGGCGGAGGCGGGCGAGAGGAGAGAGAGCCCTTTGCTGGCCTCATCGGTTATCGCGGGAAAAAAAGGGAGAGGAGGAGGAAATGGACAAAGTGCATGAGGGGGAAAGAGGGGGGAAAGGGGGGCAATGCGCCGCCGATGCCCTTCCCTCCTCGCGTGTGCGGCACAGATTGGGGCGTAAAGGGATCCGGCGGCGGCGACAATGGCTGCCTGCACGGATGGGGAAAAGGGAGGAGGAGGAGGCGGTGGGATACACTATACCAACGAGGCAGGAGGGATTAGCCACTATGGTACGTACGTGGTACATGCAACGGAGCAAACCAAGTGGTGCTCATAGTGCAGCATCTGTTTACCAGTATCACAGTACTGCGGGGAAACTGTTTGAAATCGGTCTCAGCACAAAACCATCGTTCGTTTTGACACCCTGTGCCGCCGCTCCTCTCACGACACACCCACACAGTCACTCACAACAATGGGGGCAGAGAAAGGGTTCGCTCAGCTGTGCGGAGCGCGACCTATAGAGGCTTGCGTAGTGGGAGGGAAACAACCAGAGTCAAGCGAGCAAGGCGGCAAGCAGAAAGAGGGCCCCTCTCTCTTTTCCTCTTTCGGGGACGATGGCGGTAGAGGGGGAGGGGGAGATTACGCCAATGAAGGAGAAAGGGGGGACGATTGGATGGAGGAGGAAGAGGGGAAAGAGCGGTGGTTCTTTCTTGCTGACTCACATCATGGCATCATCTGTCGGCAATTGTGCCAATCTAATCAGGGCCAATGATAGACCGAGAAGGCCGGAATGGGTCTAGTCGGAAACTGTGTACCGCTCCAAAGAGAAAAAGAAAAAAGACGGAGAAAATCGCACTCAAGGGCGAACTCCCCCTTGTTTATTTTCTGCCTCGGTCGTTCCTTTCTAACCCCTCTTCTCGGTGGTTGCTTCCAAGCATCAAGGGCGGGGGAGGGGGAACCTTTTTTTTAGCCGGGCACTCTAAACCCTGATCCCCCTTTCATCCATCAGGGGCGCGGAGGATGAGGAGGGTGGAAACCGGCGCCTTTTCGAAACATCGCCACGCAATATGGAAGGAAAACAAAGAGAAAGCCTTCGTTGCCTGCAGTCGCTTTATCGCTACCTCTCCACCTCTTCGTCCTCTCTCGCTGTGGCTCCTCCCCCTTCCCCAACCTACTATTTCTTTCCTCCCCCCCTTTCCTCGCCGCAGGATTCATTTGTCTCGCATACACACGCACCAACCGCCTCGGAGGACTAGTCCTCCTCCGCCTCGCTGCCGGCAGACTGGAGCTCAGAGATGGTGATCTCCCCCCCCCCCTTCTAGCTCCTCTTCCACCTCTCAGGGAGAAGCGCCAGAGTGATAGCGAGAAAGGCTGAGAGTGACAGATTTCTTCCCTCCCCCTTCCGCGTGAATCCACAGAGTTGAGAAGCTAAGGAGAGGAGGGAGGGGGAAGTGGTCGGGCTCCTACTCCTTCTCCACTTCCACCTTCCAGCTATTTGCACTCGTTGCAAAATTTCTCCCCCTTTTTCTCTATCTCTCAAGAGAGGGCCCGACAGAGATAAAATATCGAGGGAGGAGGGAGAAAAAGTCTCTTTTAGTTCTCTAGGTTTTTCCCTCTTTCTTTCTCGATCAACTATCCTCCTTTCTTTCCCCCCTTTTTTCTGTCCTCAGTACTAGGCTGTACGACGTTCTTCCCGCTTTTACCTCTTTCCCCCCTCGCGATCCCCATATTTATGGTCCTTGTTTTGAAAGTATCGGGATAGTCCCGCTCCCGCCGCCGCCTCTTCCCCCCCCCCTCATTCTTAGAAACAGGGCGGCGCGCGAGAAGAGCGGAGAGCGGGAAGGTGAGTCGAATAAGCTTCTTCTCTTTGCTACTCGGAAGCGGATGGGAAAAACCGGGATTCACCGAATGATAACTGCACATTCTGAAGAATGATATTGAACTCGCAGGAATTTGACGAGAACTTTTACTGGCGACTAGATCTTTTCTGGTATATTCACATTCTACATATGTTGGGCGAATCCCCTACTGCAGTGAATATGGTGCGGCAGAAAAAAAGAGCGATATGACGGCGGTTTGGCGGAGGTGGAGGAAGAAGAGGGATGAGTGTGTGGAACACCCTTGAAGCGATTATGGCTGGAGGGACGGAGGGGGGCAGCATATTCATACGTACGGGCTCTACCACTGCCAGCCCCATTTAAATATCCTGAGCGTCCCTGCATCCAGACTCATCCTCTCGTCTTTCGATCCCCTCTTTCTCCTTTCACATTGAGGCTCCAAGGCACTTTGGAAAACCGACGCAGGAAAACGGAATCCTCCCTCACAACCTCCGGACTCGCTGGCTTCGAGGATCGGCGCGAATTGAGTGAAGAGGGAAAAGGGAAAGGGAAAGCGACAGAGGGTGTCAAGTCAAGATGTCGAAGAGAGAGAGGAGAGGGAATGGAAGGGGAGGCGATGGAGAGAAACTCTAGGGAGGAGGGAGGATAAAAAAATACCGCGACGTTCTCCTCCGCCCTTCGGCGAAAGGCGAAAAAAGTTTCTCCTTTGACAGCCCGTAATCGTCCTTTGGGTGGAAAAGCGACCGGACGGATGGGTGAGCACGAGAATCAACGCTGGGAAGAAGAAACCTTTCCACTTCCTCCTCCTTTTCCGGGGTAGGTTTTTCTCGGCAGCCGGGTGACTGAACCCGTTCCGGTGGTCCAGAGCCTTTGTCTTCTCGGGTTGCAGGAGCGGCCGGCGGCCGGGTAAACATTATGCCCCTTTCACCCCTTTTTTTCTTTGCCGAAGGGCCGCCGCCGTCCTCAGGGGAGTTGGGGTAGTGCACTCACTCCTTCGGTACAGTACAGCTCCTCCTCCCTCCTCCCCTTACTCTTACTCCTCTTCCAACAACAACACTTTCCCCCTCCCCCGATGTGTACAAGAGAAGAGTGAGTTGGGCGCCCCAACTGCCCCTTTCCAGGACTTGGCCTTTTCTCCGAGCCAGAATTGTCCCCCTTGCTCGATCCTCTCCCCTCCTTTCTTTTTCTCATTTAAGGATCTGGCTGTCAACTTTGGTCCGGCGGCGGCGGCGGCACTTTCCCCGCTTGCACTAACGAGCGGCGACCGACCGGCCTTGCACGTGTTTTCGGGCTCTCTCTCTCTTTTCTGGGCCTTGTAAGTTGTAACTGGTCTGCACACGAGTGCTTGCGAACTGGGAGGGAAAGTTTTCCTAACGTTCTCTATGTTCACGGACTATACTGTATATACACAGGAACAATAGCGGCAGGCCCCGAGCATTCGTAGCGGGGAGGAGGAGGAGTGGCCTTTGGCAGGCAGATTATTTAGCCCATTTGTCACGTCGTACTTGCTACACTATCCAGGCCCCCTCCCCCCTATCTACAGGCAAAGGCCAGTCCAACCTACAAAGCAGAGCCGATAGAACGAGAGAAGGGTCCCTCAATCGCTCGGCGGTGGCGGCGGCGGCGCGTAACCCACCACAAGCCACCACAAACATTTGTGAGCGGCGGAGAGAAGGGGAAGGAAAACCGGCATTCATTTCGGGCTGCCTCCATGTGACGATTGTGTACATACGTACACGCAGTACGTTCGCCTGCCTCCGCGAGCCCCTTTGCATAAGTGCGCACCGCACGCCCTCCATCCATGCAAGCTAGCGCGCTGTCTTCCCCCCCGTCCCCTTATTGCCAGCGAGGAGCCCCGGCCTTCCCTAATGAGTTTCCGGCAGGCGAAATGGGAAGGAGGAAAACGAGGCAGTTTAATTATGGGCGCAAAAAAGATCTCTTTCCCCTCCGTGTCTTGCGAGTGACGGCTGCGGCAGCCGCAAGATCCTCCCTCCTCTTTCAAGCGAAATTGGCCTTAGCTCAGGCTGTCAAAATCGCGCGACCGCAAACGGAGAGCGGGGGGGGAGGATGTCAGTCTGAAACACGGACGGGAAGGAAGGGGAGAAAAAGAGGAGGAAACAAAGTTTGGCGTTTTGGGGCGGAGAAGACGAGGAACATGCCGGCGGCGGCGGTCGCACTAGGAAAAAGTTGGAGAAGATGGTGGAAAAGCCGACCTGCGGCATGAGAGGCGAGGAGAGACCTTGGTTATTGATTGTCCCCATTTGCTGGCCCGGATCCACCCGGCACATGCTGAAGGGGCAGACGGCGGCCCTAAATGCCCCTCCCTCCCTCCCTCCTTCCCTCATTACGATTCCGTGCGCATTTCGTTGTCGGCGGCTGGATTAACCAACGGAAGGAAGAAGGGAGAGGGGATCCGTGCGGCTTTTGCAGGGGCTGTCGGCAGAAGAGAGGGGAATGGAATTCCAGCAAGAGTCTCTTATTCCTTTCTTTGGTTTCTTTGCTCTTTGACACGAATGATATTGGGGAACACTGATTTGAACGCTTTCCTTCCTATAGGCTTCAGCTTCAAAGAAGCTTAATTGATTGGGAGAAGCCTTAGAATGTCAAAGGGGAACTCTACTGTATTTTCGAAAAAAAAATCTTGAAGAGGCTATGTTTCTTGTGAAAAATTGTCCCCCGTTTGGTTTTTCCATATGTGTCGTTGTCTACCGTATGCAGTTATACCAACACAAATAGCCGTCCCTCTATAGCTCCGACATTGAGCGTTTCTCTGCGACGGTGGCAGTGATTCTCGCCAACGTGGTGACAGTGCAGTGCAGAGTGTCCTGTTTGCACTCCACTTAACAGGATGACAAAGGAAAAGGCGAATCGCATGAATGGGGGAGGATGGAAAGGAAGAAAAAGCTCAGTGTACAGGAGGTGCCGCACAAATTTGAGATTTGACACATGTTTATATGTACCGTACATAATTTTCTCAAATATTCTCACCCTAGAATGTCGGTTGAGTCCCCGTTGACGCCTCCTCCCACCCCGAATCGCTTCTCAGCTGCGATCTTCTCCTTCTCCGCCTTCTCCTTCCCCACCTGGCGGTTCTTGATCTTGTCCTGGTCGATCCCCATGATCTTCATCCAGGCGTTTCCGCCCCCGCTCCCCATGGCGCCGTACATGGTGGCGGCGTGGAGGGGGGAGAAGGAGAGGAGGAAGAGGATGTTCCCTTGCGGTCGCGGCGACGTCAGAGGTCTTCGTCACCACTACTTGATTGCAGATTTTGTCCGGCGATCTCCTGATATTGGGAACGCATTGGCCGCCACCTATTTTTCTCCCCGTTTCCTTCGCGGAGAGAAATGGAGACGTCGTCTAGGCGCCACTTTTGCTTCTCCCTTTTTCCCCCCGCGGCGGCGGCGGCCTTTTCCCTCCTTCCCCTTTTCTCCTTCTTTTGTCTGCCCCAGGCAATTTGGGCTATTTTTCCCCTCTTCCCCTCCCTCCCTCCCACGTCTTCTTCTTCCTCTTCTTCCTCTTCGGCCGCCTGAACCGAGCCCACCATTAGTCGACGGGCTACGGACCACCGCGGAGGGAGGGAGGGAGGCCCTTCTTCCGTTCTTTGCCCCTTCCTCACTCGTCAATGGAGTGAGACCATGTGGTGGCGGCGGCGATTCTTGGCTGCCTCCTCCTCCTCCTCCCGATCCTTCTCAGTCATGTGTTTGCGGCGGCCCCCTCACTAATGACTGCCTCACTCGCTCAGTCGGTCGGTCGCCGCTTCAGTGGGTCTGCCTCGCCCACGCCGCCGCCACCGCAAAAGGATCGCTCACTCCCCACCAACGTTGGGGTTGGACGCGGTAATTATTATTAGCCGCGGTCTTCCCTCCTTCTCTCTCTGCTGGCTATGTTTTCCCTCCTCTTTTCTCGATCGTGACCCTCTTCCCCCCTCTACGTTTCTTCCAGGCAACAGTGACAATCTTCCCTTCTTCTTCCACTTTTTGGAGGTCGCGATATTTGGCACATTTCTTCCCTCCTCCTCCTCCTCCTCTTCTTCTTCGTCTTCTTTCTGGCGTTGCCGGAGCCAGGGAAAACTTTTCCGGCGGCGTCCAGTCAGCCAGCGGCGGCCGCCGGTCTGTCGCAGCGAGGCCGCCCGCCGGACGTCAGACTGGATTGCCCTTCGTACCTCTCCCCTTCCTTTTCTCACTAGGTCGTTGCATGAGCAAAGTGAAAAAAGTAGTGCAGTGGAAGATCGCGGAATAGGCAAGGCCCACAATCGGGTTGCATTTTTCCCCGGCGAATTCGGTGCACTGTTGATAGTAGGCCGTTCAGACGATTGCAGCATAAATCGATAAACAAATCTCCCATTCTCCCTTACGACACGACACAACATCCGTTCCAAACCACCGCGTGCAACTTAGGGACACTTTGTCGTGTACTAGAGATGAACTACGTTCGCAAAAAATGGACAAATGGGGAAGCGAAGAAGAAAATCGTAGTGCCTTTTTCTGCTTTATTCGTCCTGCATACCGCAGCGGCACGCAAGAAGAATGGTCGAACGCCCAAGGGGTTTTTGGGAGGCTTCCAGTCCCTCTTCTCCTATCCCCGTGGAATGCATGCATAAATAAGCGCGGAGAGCCTCTGCCTGACTTTTTTCTTCGTTCCCTCCTGCCTTTTTCTTTCCCCACCCACCCTCCTTCCTGCCTTATTCTGTTTGTATCATGAGAAGGGGGAGAGAAGAAAGAATGGAGATGGAGGTGCATGGCTGCGGATTCGGTACTGGGTGGACCTCCCTCCCCTCCCTCTACAGTATTTCCCCGTTGCCATGAGCTCATTACTGGACGGAGAGGGAGGGGGAGAAGGAAGTCCAAGCCTCAGTCTTTCTCCTACTTCCCATGAGACAGCAGTCTCAACACCAGCGGAGTCGGCGGCCAAGGGCGGGCGTCGGCGGCCACAGGCAAGGCACCACAGGCCCAGCTATTCCACTGTTTATCCCCCACCATTTCCTTCCTCAGTAGGCCAATACAGTACAGCCATACAAAACACCTCTCTCCTCCCCTTTTACTGACGCCAAACTACGCCCTCCCCTGCTGGGCGGGAATGGTCCTTCATGCCAGCTCAACATAGAAAAGGAAGGGGAGAATGTGTAGAATGCTTTGCGAGGATTTAGAGCATGGAGAAGGAAGGGAGTTGTGCTAGGAATAACTGATGCGATTTTTAAAAGGTTGATGGGTTTCTAGTTGTTATCGGGGATTGGGCCGATCTTTGAAAAAGACTGTTCTACGGTTCGGCACAAGAGCTGTCAGTGCGGAATCTCGTCTCCATCGTGTGACCCTGCATCTACGATGTTTGAAGTGTCACTACTGCACCGTGGGCAGCTGCAGGCTGAGGGTTCTATGTGGAACGCTTCTGGAGCGCATTGTACCGTGCAAAGTACATCAACCATGGCTCAGATAAATGGGATCGTGAGGCAGGATAGCGATAAAGACAAGCTCTTCTCATTTGTCCGCCTGCTCTGCGGCTGAGGCGGAGGTTGTGTATGATCATCCTCCTCCTCCTCTTCAACCGCGCCGGCGACCTCTCTCACACGACGTACGTATACGTGGTATATCGGCCGCACTGCAGATGGCCATCGCCAGTGTGGAAGTGGCCCTCCCCCATTTCCCACTCTCCTCCCATCGTACATCCATCGCCAGCACACGCTACGGATTCATACATTCCCACGCCCAGGGAAGGAGGGACAAAAATAGTAGTACGGCCTTGTTTCCGAAGGGGGCTTCCGGGAATCGTCTCCCCTTCGCCTAAATTTCCTTGCTTCTGAAATATGCGGTTTGAATGTGTTCCAGGAATATGGCAGGTACCGCGAGAGGGGTTGTTCGCCTCAAGTTGGCAAGATTTTTTTTGCGGCATTCTCAGTGGCCCTTTTATATTCACTCTGCCACACATTTTCCCCCCGCTGCTCTCCTCCTCTTGCCGTTTGGCGCGTAGGACCGGGGTTCATGTCACCTGCCTTTTATTACCCCCGCTCCGCCGGCCAACAACAAACTCCCTTCCTTGCTTTTGCATACCTCTCTCTTCCCTCCAATCCTCTCCCCTTCTCCTCTTTTGTTTCTTCTCCAGTGGTCCACAAAAAACGCGCTATGGTGGGAAAGAGCAATGAAGCGGGGGGGGGGGGGGGGGAGACAGAGGCCGTAGCGGGTGCCATGTGGTGGTGGAGGAAGGGAGGGTTGTTGTTGTTTGCTGAGGAGGGAGAAGGGGAGAGAACAGAACCAAGGTGTTTCGCTCCAGCCGCCCTCCCTCCACCTCTACATAGAGGAGCAGCAGACGCAAGACCTGCTCTTTAGAGCACTGAGGTCGCTGCTACAACCACGGAGAGGTCAGGTCTTCGCTAAACTAAGTCGTATCCAAAAGTCTTTCCTAGCAGCTCCGTCAAAAAGTCCGAGTTTCTCAGACCTGAGAAATTCTCGCTCCTCCTTCCCCAGCGAAAAGCGTAAGCCGGACGGATCTTCTTCCTCGGAGATCCACTTTCGTCACTTGTGCATGGGAATGGTAGTGCAATTTCCTTTCGCGGTGAATCTTGTACCTGCTTTCTCTCTCCCTCCCTCGCCACCTTCTGCTACTGGCTGGCAGAGAAAAAATATGCATTGCGATTGCCCGCGCCACCTCACTGCCCTCTCTCTTCCTCCTCCTCTTTCCTTTTTTAGTCTGAGGAGACCAAAAAGGTGGTTTCGCGAGAAGGGTCTCCCCCTCCACTCCCCCGGCCCTCCCCTTGTCAAGGCAAAGGCAAGGGGAAGCCGAGCCTAACGGTCCGACCGCTAGACTATTCTTCTTCCCCTTTCCCCTCGAGGTGGGTAGCACACTTTCCCTCCTCTGCCCAGTCTCCCGCAAAATGAAAATAAAAACCAAATCGGCCTCCGCCGCCGCCGCCGGGGCAATTTCAGAGCCCTGGCCTCGGTGCCATTCTACGCCGTATACCGTAGTAGAGTGTATGCGCATATGAGGGGGGAGGGGACGAATAATAAATCGACCTTTCCCCCCGAAAGCACTCAGCAGACCCCCCAAAAAGAGTCGGGGGACGGCGAAAAAAGAAAGAAAGAAGAGGGGAGCCACACATTTCGCGGGTGATAGAGGGGGAGTCATTCCCCCCCGATACCTCCCCCCTCCCCAGTGCCGTGCCCTTGTGGTACCACCACCGTACTGTACACTCACTGTACATGGCAAGCAGAATGGAGTGGGGCCAATTTGGAATAAGAGAAGACGCGGGAGGAGGAGGAGAGGAGGAAGTCAAGCTGCGATAAGAGGCCCCCTCCTCTCTTGCACAGCGAACGCACACGGCCTTCTTGGCACGACACCGCCCCTCCTCCTCCCCCTTTCGTGCCCTTCCACCTTACGGCTCAGGAGGAGGAGGAGGAGGAGGAGGAGAGTGAGCTCGTTATTCGCTCAACTCACAACGGCGGCGGTCTTTTTTTTTGCCTCCTCCCTCTTGGCGTAGAGGGGAGTCCGCAATAAAATGGCATGGCGGAAATATCGCTGGATGGAGGAGAGACATTTCAAGGAGGGAGGTGGCCATCGTTCAGAGCAAGACGTGAGAGACGCGGAGGGGAAATTAGATCGGAATGTGAGTGGCGGAGCGTGATCTTCGCGTGCAGTACTGTTCGTGCAGCGAGAGCTCAACGGTAGCTGTCGGTTCCCCCATTCTACCACAACAGAAAGCCCCGTTTGCCCAGGGGCGAAGTCAGTTTTCTTAATCACTTTCCGCCAGTTCTTGAGTTCCTCCTGGCCTACCCGTCCTCCACCCACTCAAGGCACTCTCTCTTCCAAATGGAAAGAAGAGGAAGGGAGAACGAATCTCGGACAAAAGCCAGTGTGTGAGGAGGGAAACTGCCTTTTTTGGTCTTTTTGCTCCTTCGATCTTTGACGGGGAAAGAGAAAGGCAAAAGGTTGCACCTTACAGAGATACTCAATAGAGAAAGGGGGTGGCAATAGCTCAAAAGCTCTCTTCGCCACCAAAAAGTACTACTTTAAATTTTTATGAGTAATTAGCAGTGGTTTGAGGTGGCCTCCTCTGTGATGGAGGGAGGGACACAAAGAAGTTCGGTTTGCCGAATCCCCCCATCCCCTTCCATCATAAAGGAGGCCACCTCAAACCACTGCTAATTACTCATAAAAATTTAAAGTAGAACTTTTTGGTGGCGAAGAGAGCTTTTGGG
>JAAUYJ010054412.1_pt1 | contig 10909 bp, 10 predicted proteins | sample 7278031 | NCBI WGS metagenome assembly JAAUYJ01 (sample SAMN14350222, study PRJNA611818) | marine sediment metagenome | isolation source: surface marine sediment (1.8m) | place: French Polynesia: Moorea | collected 2018-08 | reverse complement strand
GAGGGGGAAGGGGAGAGAAGAAGAAGGTCGATGCCTTCGCCGTTTCAGTGGTAATGAAAAAGATGCTGGAAGGAGACCCCATTCTGTGGCAAAGACTCAACAACTATCCCATAGCATGATGGTTTTTGCCGCCCGAGGTAATGACTGAGGACGAATGTCCATTTTTCTTAGCCGAAGCAGCAATAGCCAACTTTGAAGCATGGACGAACAAGCGTATTCTTTTTCTGTTTGAGTACAATTTTTCTGCCCTTCAGCAAATGCTTCTCCTCGATCGTCCTCCCCTTCCCTCCATCTTGGGTCCTCCCATTTTTTGCTCAAACTTCCGGCGACGGAGGAGAATGGAAGAGGCGGAAAGGGGAAGAAGAAAAAGCTCCTTTTTGTCGCGTCTTTTGTTCCACCTCCTCCCTCCTCCCCCGGTCGTTTACCCTCTCCCTCGCGATATATCAATTGCACAAAAGGGGTTGAGGCAGGGAGGGGGGAGCGGCAATAAAGTAAAGGAGGGGTTTGGGTAGGTGTTTCGGGGGCGCTGCGGCACAGCCTTGGATTGGGGGGGAGGGGTGGCTGAAGCAAAGAAGGGGGCCGGCAGAAATTTGGACAGATACAGATTGGCGCTTTTTTATGGGCGTTGGACCCACGTGTGCCCAACGATCGAGAGGCGCCGCGTGATAGAGACGCGCCCATCGACGGAGTATATCAAACCTGAATGGTGATTTACTTCAGGGGTGATTGTATTTTCAAGGACTTTTTTGGCAGTGCATTTCTGTACCTTGTACCGGTAGTTATATAAACATACTTTTTTATGCGATCAGCAAAGCAGACAAAAAATCTTTGACAAAAAACGTACCAACATTTTTCAATGCAGACACAAAGGCTTTTGTCTCGGTGGAAAACTCTTTAACCTTTGTCTCCTGTTCTTCTTCCAGGCCTCATCGTCCTCCACTTCCTCCTCCAACTCCTCCGTCCTCCACTACTCCCCGCGCGTGGCCGACCACGAAAAGGAGCTCCGATGCGTCGTCGACAACCCGCTGCTGGACAACTCCGACATCGAGGACTCGCTCAAGCTGGAGATACACTGTGCGTAGTACTTCGGCTATAAAAGAGAGGGGGATGAAAGTTTTCCTTCCCTGCTTTGCTCGCCGGATCGCAAAAGAGAGAAAGAGAGAGACTGATGGGCCCTTTTTTACCTGCTGCAGTCGAAAGAAACCTTTTGTCTGCAGCCAAAGGCTCAGTTTTTCCCCAAGCTATTTGGCTCCTTTTGCCGGGAAAACTCGGGCTCCTTCCCGCTCCCTACTTTTTTACCTTTTTTTCTCGCGCCTCTTTCTTTCCTTTCTTCCCATTCCACTTTTCTGAAAAGGCCCTTCCTCTTTCCCTACTCCTGTTTTTACAGTCCAATCTGTACTTGTCCTGGACAAAAAATAGCACCCGCTTTGTTTTCGGTCCGAGCCCTCTCCGCCAACCTTTTTTTTCTCATAGAAGAAGTGTAAATGGGGCCTCTCAGCCCAGCGCCAAAATCTTTTGTCTTTTGAAACTGTCTGCCTGCTCACCTCTTTAAAGTGTTGCCAAAACGAACTTACCTTCCCTCTCCTCCAAAGAAAGTTGCAGACAGAGAAGAAATATCTACTCGCCATGCCCTTTTTTCCTATGCCGGATTACATCAAAAACCATAATTTTGAAGCTACTCCTCGAAAACAGGAAACCTCTTTTTCTTTGTCACTTCATGAAGGATGGTTTTTATTACGCACTATTTACATAAAAGGCATAAAATTTCTTTTGAACCTATGTGCAATACGTTCGTTTCTGTTCATCTTTGTCACTTTCCGCACAACTGTCCCATATATCGAACAGTTTGGGCGCGAGTTGACTGACTACAGTATACTAAGTTTGGGGAGGAACCACACTCTGTCGGAACAACATCCTCCCAATGTCATGTAGTACGTGGCAAGAGCTGATTTTGTCGGCCTGAACCCAGTATCCACATCCCAAGCGCGGTGAAAAAACGGCAGATGCAAATGAGAATTGAAGGTTTTTGCCCGGGCATCTCTCTAGTCTCAAGGCCGTACAGTATTGAAAGGGATTTTTTTTCAATTGTCCTTCCCAAAACCTATCATTCTTTGATTTTTATAAGAAACTAAGTAGGAATGTTAATAGAAGAAATAAAGTTTTGTAGCATCTTTCCAGTGCAGTGCAATCACGCCCTTCCTTGTTTGAGGAAGGGAGAAGGGGGCGGAGGCCCTCGGGGGAAATGTGGCGGGGATGAGCGGTTGTGTGCAATGCACAAGGGCGTCGCGTCGCTCGGTTTCATCATGCCCGGGAATAGGAGTACGGGGAAGTGAGTGGAAGCGGAGAAGGGGGAGGAGTAATCGCGCTCATTTGAGTGGTTATGGGCGCTCGTTAGCATGAGAAGGGGAGGAGGAGGGGCCCTCCGCCCACTCCTCTCCCTACAACACACAATGAGATCTCCCCTCACAAAAGCCCTCAGCCTGTATAGCATACGTACCTACGTACTTCGTATGCAGCGTGCTCTGAGTGCACGTAACACGAGGTTTGAGGTTGAGGAACCAAAACGATGACGATGATGATACGGGCGCGGGTCCCTATCAAAAACGGAAGGAAGAGAGGCCAAAGGAGGATAACCGACCAGGGCAGCCCAAGTGTTTTTTCCTACTTGTGCATGCATGGGCATGCGATGAGCAACAGTATGGTTGTTGCAGCGCGGGGGTTTCTCCGCCTGTCCTGGCCAACTGCCAATGCGGAGGAGGAGGAGGAGGAGATCGGAGGGCGCGAAAGACGTGGGACGTGTATCTGGTCCTTTTTCCCGCTCCTCTCCTCCTCCTTTTGTCATGCTAAGAAGGTCGGCGCCGCCGAACGTCTGGGGAGGAGCAAGAAAGGGATCGGGGCATGCCAAGCAAGAACGGGGCCAAAAGATCGTACTCTCCCTCCCTGGGGCTGCTTGCTTAGTTGGGGGGCGAAAAGGGAGATGAAGCGATTGCTCTGTTGGGAGATAGGGAGAAGAGGGGAGTGAGCGGAGGGCAAAAATCAGGACAGCTTCTTCTTTCGCCTTCTCCCTTTTTTTCGGAGCGGGCAGCCGAGATAGCCGGGAAGACACAGCAAACTGCAAAGACAAGGATAGGGGAATGGAAAGGGGGAGGATGGCTACTTTTTCTCTAGTATTTTCGGGAATGCATGGCTTACAGTCCATTTCAGCGACAGCTATAGGGTTTCCGCGTACACTGCATCTTCCACGGGGTATTTTCGGGAAAAAGACCCGCTTCCTCGAGTCTCCGATCTGTGCCAGGATAATCTCATTTATTTGTTTATGCTGTACATCTCGCTAGAAATACAAGGTAGGCGACGGGAGGGCGTGGAATCTGTGCACTGTGCTTGCTTGTGCAATGGGAAACAAGAACTTTTTTTGGCAGCCTCATTTTCAATTCCCTAATTTTTGGTAGCTCTCAATTTGTTTATTTGTCTTTATGGGAAAAACTTGCTCTACACAATGTATTACATTGAAAACAAGAAGCAATCCGTTCGCTCCTTTCCATGGTGGCGAGGCTAGCGTGCAAGAAAGAGGTGCCTAATCGGGCAAAGGGGCCAACCGAGGATATTTTGAGGGAAAGGAAAAGACACCCCGAGATCAAGAAACCACGCATGGGAGGGAAGCGAGGCGAAAAGGTTATTCGGGGGTCGGTCGCTATGCGAGGCCAAAGGGAAGCGACGGAAGCGAGGTTGGAGGGAGGGAGGATCGAGTCCCTTCAGGCGGGGGCGAGAAAATAGGAGGAAAATGACCTCCTCGCATTCCCCCCCCCCCTTTCCCTTCCGCTCTCGTCGTCGTCGCTTCCAGTCCGGCAGTTTGCCTATCCTCCCTTTCCCTCCCGGCCTTGAGCGGTATATACCTCGCCGTGCAGCTTAATTTAGCGATCAAATCATCTTCTAGAAGTGCACACCATATCAACAAACCCTTGCCTATTTTTTCTCTGCTTCTAGACACCCCCATCCTTAACCTGACGATCGGCTCCTCCCTGGACCCGTCCAACATCCGCGAGGGCGACGACGTCTACTTCGAGTGCCACGTGGCGGCCAGGCCGGCGGTGCAGGCCGTGCAGTGGACGCTGAACGTGAGTACCCTGGGTACAGCAAGTACTTTATTGTCGAGACGCAGTTGACCTGGCCCTCCTCCTCTTCCATCTTGGCCTTGTTTTTGGCAAGCGATATTCGTCCTCCTCCTTCTCCCCTCGTCGGACCTACGTAGAGCGATGCATATCGGAGAAGCGGCGCCAATAACAACAACCGTTATTCCGACAGTTTGGGGAGGATGAAGATGGATGTCGCCCTCCAGCCAGAACGAAACGGAACAACATATTTCCCAAGTCTTCTCACTTTTTTCTATTTTCCAGGGCAAGCCGCTCCGCCAGGACGTGTCTTCGGGGGTGATCCTGTCCAACCAGACCCTGGTGATCCAGCGTGTGCGGCGGACCCACGCGGGGGCGCTCTTCTGCAGAGCCGACAACGTCGAAGGCGCTGGGAAGTCAAACAGGGTCGACCTCAGGATCAAGTGTGAGTTTCACATTCTGACTAAAGGAAGCATCAGGGGACGATTTCGTGTGGTTATTTCGTTCACTAAGAGGGGGGGGGAGCTTGCCGGAAGATCGAAGAAGGGAAGGGGTCGCGCGTGGGGAAAATTACGATCCCGACGTCGTCCAAGAAAGGGGAGGGGGTAGCAGCAGGATATTTGAAAGAGAAGATTGGGTGGGGAGGGACAGAGGGTCCTTTCATATAGCAGGAAAGAGTCGTGGGATGATGGGAGAGCGGCCCTCCCCTCTTTCCTTGTACTATCCTAGTTTCCCTTCTCCGCCGACGCCGGCACTTTTTCAATGTCGCCCATTTTGTCACATCCGCCTCCTCTTCTCTTGCCCTCCCTCCCCTCCAGCGGTGGCTTCGGCTTCGCGGCGTCCTGCCCTTCTCCCCTCTCGTATAATCTAACGCCAGCCAGACCAGAAAACCCCCTTTCCCCCTCTCCCCTCTTTGTCCTTCACGCTCGCTTTCACCCCAAGAGAGGAAAAGGGGGGAAGATGACAAGGGAAAGGGGGAGGGAGGGAGGCTCCTCTCGTTCGTTCAATCCTGGCGGAGTAAGAGGACGAGAGTGACGCCCGCCGCCGCCTGCGTCCCTCCCTCCGTCTGGCTGCTAGGAGGAAGGAGAAGGAAAGAAGGACCAAACTCCTTTGACACCCTAGACGACAGACTTGTTATTGAGAACCCATCTTTTTCCTCCCTTTCCAAGAATAGGCTTTGCGCTGCCTTTTTCGACGGGCGAGAACTGAGGGGCAGTGGCAAATATTTTCAAAGGCAGCCTTTACTCTCCTGTGCACATCCGTATTACGCAACAACGACGGTCGCACGCTCATTTCTCTCATTTCTCGATCCAGGCTGCTTTTCCCGAGATCCGAGCTGATATAGTTTCTTCATGGTAACCTGGAGAAAACGAGAACATCCTATTATTTCCTTCTGGTGTTTTTTTTTTCAGTTTAGTCTTTTCTCACCTTCACTACTTTTGTGCCCAAGGCCAGACAGGAGAATCCTAGGAATAGCCCCAGCGCGCCTCCGACTGCGGATATGACGGAGGCCGGGTCGTGCAGGAAGTACTGCTCGTGCTCCGTCTCCACCTCAGCGTAGAAGTAGGCGTAGACAGAGAAGCCGTCCTCAACGTAGTTGATGCCGTGAGGCACGGGGTTGTACGGAACGGGTCTTGAGGAAGGGAAATATTTTTTTCAATAGTACCGGCGAGACAGCAGTAGTAGCAATTCTTACCTGGCTTCGTACTGTCTCAGGTGACAGGTGAGCTTGCATCGCTTGGACATATTTGCCATGACGGCGGAGCTCTCCTTAAGGGCTGCTCGCGCAATTTCGGTCTGACTGATGTCCTTGCAGACCTACAGAACAAAACAACACTTTCTTCCTCTGAACCTCATGGTTTCCCTCTTCACCCACCGGCTTTGTGAAGTTGAGGTGCGCCGCTAAGGCCGGCGGGAGACAAGAGAACCCTTGAAGCCGCTTAGCCATGGTGCCCTTGAGACAGCTCTCGTATTCGCCGCTTCCGAAGTCCTTGCTCTTGCTGCCAGCCTTGTTGCAGCTGATGCCCGCGTTCTTCCCGCTGAGGAAGTCGTAGGTCCTGGCGTAGAGGCCCAGCACTGTGTTGGAGGAGACCTGAGGAAGCGAAGTCACTGTGTTCAGCCCCCAGCTCTGCCACAGCATGAAGAGCTCCTGCTCAGGACGAAGGAGGAAAATATCCACGGCGGCGGCGGCTTTGGAGGCCTCGTCCTCGTTCGAGGAGGAGACGGTGAAGGCCAGGTAGATCCCAGTGGGCAGGGTGGACTCTGCCGCGAACTCCCTACAGCGCCCGTTGAACAGCGTGTCAACGTTGTTCCAGCGATGCGGGAAGTGCGCAGGGTCGTTGTAGTCGTCCTGGTTCATGCCCTTGAAGGATATTCTCGGCGTCACCACGGCGGACTCGTAGCTGCCGGAGAGGAGCATGTTCTCCCAAGTGGTGCCCTTTTTAAATGCCACGCGCGGGCAGAAGACAATTCTAGGCACCTGTTTCATAGGAACATATGCACCCGATGACAATCAACTTTGGAAGACAGTCCAGTAATTATTTCCTTAAAAACATCTCACCTCGTGTCCCTCCGTCGGCTTGTACACCACGGAGACGGAGGTGACCCTCTTGAAGAACTTGATCAGGTGGTCTTGGACTAGAATGCCAAAGCCCGCCAGGCAAGCGACGAAGATCATTCCGTTCAGAGATCGCAGGAGCAGGACGTGGCCCTTTTTCCTGCGCCGGTCGACAGCTTGGGATGAATTCTGGGCACTTCTTCCTCCATCCATGGTTGTCAGTCGACTGCCTTTCGTTGAGGGCTGCCCAATCGAAGGCCCCCCAATAAACTAGGGGTGTGTACCCAAAAAAGCTCGTGTTTCAGGTCAATATCGTGTTTCAAAGGGACTGTTTGCTTTTACTTGAATTTCTTTGCTAGGTTGCCATTTCAAAGTTAATTCCTGCTGTATTTGCGTAGACTGCAATCAAAACTGCACATACTGTATTTTTGAATTGTAAGTGCTAAAATATTGAGACCACAGAAATAGTTCGTTAGGCCACGCAAATAATGGGACCCCTGTAAATATAAAACTTTAACAGCTCAGTAGTCACCTTTTTGCGTGTCTCTCGCCCCGCCCCAATTGAAAACACGCTAGCACAAACACTACGGTAAATACTACACTAGACACACACAAGCATAAAAAAGAGCGCAACTCTTTCCCCCTAAATTGAATGCAATGTTCCGTCTCCTCCTCGGCCTTCTCCATTTTCGCTTCTTCTTTTTCTGCGCGTCACTAGTTTAGCACTCCCCCGGGGGCGATCGCGCAGGAGTTGCGCCCTTTTTTCAAGGACCCCCAGTGCGCATTTTAATGCCCTCGAAGGGAGTTTCGCCCCGGTCTTTTAGCCACTGGCGCCGTTAGCCAACCGTGCAACCCCCACGACCATAGTAAGAGGAACTTCTCACTGCCAAAGTACGACAAAAAAAGGTCCCGAAAACTCTGCATGCAGCTACAGCATGGGGGTTCGTACCAACGAGTAAGCTTTGTTCTCAATCTAATGAAGATGAGCATCAAATGGCGGAAGTGAGGAGGAAACTTTTTATGATGGAAACGACGAGATGGGTAGACAGACGCCCGATACGTCTGCATATGGAGGAGCCCACAAAAGTTGCTTCTTGATTAGCGAGAGGAGGCAGTACAAAAGTCCCACGCATCCCTCTCAGTGTCCGCCCATTAGCACCTTTTTTTCTCTCAGTGGGTTTAGGCGAAAAGAGGGCCCCCATACCTTCTCACCAGTCTATTCTTTCCCCTTTTGCAACAACCACACGTGTTCTCTACCCTCGGTGGCGACCATTCAGACGGGCCCTCCTCTTCCGCTCTCCTCCGCTCTTTCCATCTCCCCTCCTCCTCCCTCCGTTCGCAGACCCATTCATCACGTATGCCACCCATTCGCCCTCCTCCCAAGCGCCCATCGTCGTCTCCTCTCCACACTACCACGTCTAAGAAATGAGCTGGAAAGGAGGAGGAGGAGGAGGAGGAGGAGGAGGAAGGGACCCCGAACCAATTAACCGGAAGGAGGAGGAGAAAGGTGGGAGGCCGAGGGAAGGGGAAGGAGGGAAGGAGGAGCCCGGGCGTTTAATTAGAGGAAGGTGAGCAAGGAATGGAAGGAGGAACCCCTCCCCCCCTTCTTTGCTGGCGTCGGGAGGAGGGAGTAAGCGAGAGTGGGACTTTGGGCGGGTGGTCAATGGGCCTCTCCTCCCCCTTTCGCTTTTCTTCCCCTTCACTGCGCCACTTTTGCAATAGTATGGCAGGCGGGGAGGGGAAGCCAAACAATGGGCCTTTGGTGGGAAAAGAGGAGGTTTGTCTGGAGAAAGGAGGGAGAATTGCTCTTCGAGTAGGGGACAGCAAGATAACTTGGCAAAATTCTCGTGTTTCTCTGTCCTCTGGTCAAAACTACAATCATGGAAGGAATTTGTCTTCCTCTCGAGATTTTTGTGGGCATGGCCGTGCTAACAAATGGGCGACGAAACCACAGAAAGATCTCGATTAGACGGTGTCCTTTCTCTTGTCCCCTCCTCTGTTTCGTACGGGCGCCCTGCTAGATCGAGGTGGCGGCTCTTTTCTTCCTTTTCCTCCTCCCTTCATCATCCTTCCCTATCCTGCTGCAGCTAGAGATAAATGTGACAAAAACTTTCAAGGTTCTTTCCCCTCTCTCGCGTTGTTTACTGTGTAGTGTACGCGTATATTTCTTGGTGAAAAGCGTCGGACGCTGCATGGCTGGATCGGTCGGCAAGAACGAGAGGGGTGGTAAAGGAAAAGAGAGCAGGGAGAGACAAAGGAACTGCTTGGCTGGGCAATTGTTTATAACGGCGATGTCCTCCTCTCCCCCTCTCTCATCTCCTTCTCTGAATGAGGGATGGAGGTGGCGGAGCGAAGAAGAGAATATTCACCAGGTCCTAGATCCTCCCACGCCGCCTACACTACTACACCACGGACTGCCCTGCTGCCTTTCACCCGTCGATCCGATCGGTGTGCGGCACCGGTGGGGGGGACACAAAAGGGAGGAGAAAGGGGTAGGAGCTCTTTCCTACACGTCCTACTACCACTCTCATTCTCTCCCCTTCCCCTTTCCCCTTTTACTTCCCCCCGACTTTCAATCTGCTCCTCCCTCTGGCCTACACATCTTCCCCTCCCCCTCTTCCCTATCTCCCTCGTCCGATCTCTTTCACGTCCAAGCTCCTCCTCCTCCTCGTCGTCCTCTCTAGCTCCCTCCCTGTCTGGCTGCATTCCTGAGAAGGCGGTGGGGAGCATGGGAGAGTGAAGATCGCGGCCAAATAATTTGCATAATCACCCATCACGAAGGGAGGGAGGAGGGAGAGAGGCCATGGATCACGAGGAAGGTCGGAATGGGGTGAGATGGGAAGGGGCAGTGACATCCACTGACTTTTCGGCACGATTCCTTCTCTCTCACGAAGGGGGAAGCAAGCAGCTCGTTACGATCGGGAGTTCGCCCTTACAGCACTTCTGGGTTCGGTTTCCGATAGCGGATAACACGTGTCCGTTAGTACGTCGATCCCGCCGAATGCTCCTCCGCCGGCGGGAGGGAAGAGTCGTAGGAAAGGAAAGATTTGCATTCCAAATCTGCAGAATGTCAGAAAAAATATGGGGCCAAGGGACAAGGAGGGCTGTCTGTTTGACACTCCTTTTTCTGTCGCGTCCTTTGCCCGTTGTCTCCATCTTTGTCGTCCTCCACCTTGCCTTGCTCGTACACCATACGGAGGAGGGAGGGAGGGAGACACCAACAACGGCAACAACAATAAAGGCCGACGGCTCCCGAGGGAACCGAAAGAGGTGAGGGAGGAAGAGGAGGGGGATTGGAGACTAGACGTCAGGGAGGGAGGGAGGCGAAGGCTCAATCTGCGTTTGAGAGCCCCGAGGGAGGGAGGGAGGAGGAGGCATCGGCGCGAGAGGGAAAGGGGTCTACTTGCCCCTCCTCCTCCTCCTTGGCCGAACAGCCCAGCTAAAAGAGAAAATTGCAGCCATGTGTGGAGAGGGGAGAAGAAGATAGAGGGAGAGAACGGCTCATTTCTTCACCAGGGCACGAGGGAAGGAGGAGGGCTGTTTGCGAAATTGGTGCTGTGCCCAACCCTAGCAATCCCGCCGCTCCCCTCTCCCTCCCGACATCCTCAAGGTCAAGGCGCGAAAGAAGATCTCTCCGAGATTTTGTCTTCCCTTCCTGCTTACTCTATGCTTGTCTTTTCCTTTTTAGTCTCGCCCGTGTGCTCCACCCCCGAGTCCTCCTCGACGGTGGGCGTGGCCACGCTGGAGACGGCGCAGCTGCTGTGCGACGTCGACGCATTCCCCATGGACCTCAGCTTCCACTGGCGCTTCGAGTCCTCAGCACCGGACTTTGGCGCAGGGGCGGCCAAGGGAGGCGCAAACGCCAGCAGGGGAAAGGACGTACTGGACGATGAGGACTACGACCTGGTGGGTATTCATTCATTGTGGACTTTTCATGAACGAGATATTACGTGTTTTTTATTCTCCTCCAGAGCAACTTTGCCTCTAATGGCAGCCGTTCCGTGCTGACCTTCTCCCCTACCTCCCCTCGCGACTATGGCACCGTCTACTGCTTCGCCAACAACGAGGTGGGGCGCCAGAGGGAGGCATGCGTCTTCCACGTCGTCCCGGCCGGTGAGATGGAGGGAACGATTTTTAACAAGAACATACTTTGTTCAATGACCTGCGGCGGAAATTAGCAAAAAAGAACTGGTTAACTTTAATGATTTTTTTGCTTTCTTTAAAAAAAAGAACTATAAAATTT
>JAAUYJ010179378.1_pt1 | contig 10911 bp, 6 predicted proteins | sample 7278031 | NCBI WGS metagenome assembly JAAUYJ01 (sample SAMN14350222, study PRJNA611818) | marine sediment metagenome | isolation source: surface marine sediment (1.8m) | place: French Polynesia: Moorea | collected 2018-08 | reverse complement strand
GGTATCTTTTCTTAAGATACAAAGCCTTCAGGAAAGCCGTTTTCAGGAGCCTAACAACTATAAGAGTTCAGGAGACCGAAAAATTCTGAAAAATGACTGCCAGAATCATACAACCCAGATGGGTATTCGACTTGTAACTTGTTAAATAGATCTCAAATTGGTTCTATATGTTTGCTAGTGCATTCTGGACATTCCATAGATAATTCAACTCTAACTTTATCTAAAGTTTAGTTCATCTTTCTATTTACCAACGCCAAATTTTTTAATCGCCGAGGGCGGAACGGAGTTCTATCGGGCTATTATCCGGAAATTATATCATACTTTAGTTAGACCAAAATCAAACTAGGAATAATCTAAGAATAACTAAGATGACGTTCACTTAATTGAGCTGTTTTCAAATTGTATACACGACATTTCTTGATCGGCAGTGCATATAGATGTAATGTAATCGCTCGCTCGCTTAGAGGTTGAATGGAATGCCACTCGGCATTAGAATTTGTCAAATAGGATTTATCTCCTCGATCGTAAATTATGCGATCGCTTTTGCTTAAGATGAAATTTTTACCATTATCAGTCGTTGGATGATATAATGTTTCTTCCATTCTACCTTCGACGACATAAATCCAACAGTCTTGACCTTGGTGATCGTGAATAGGGCTTGCTTGTCCCTTCTGCCAACATAAAATTAGCAGTTCATATAAGTCTGTGCTGTGGACTAAATTTCGCGTATAAGAACCCTGTTTCCAGGTACAGTAAGACTTCACACTTTCTCGGGAAATATCAAGAGATTGAATCAGTTGGTCATAATAAAATGAATTTTTCCTAGACGGAATACTCAATCTATGAATCAGTTCTTCTAAATAGCAGATATCTAAAGTTTGGCTTAAATTCATGGTAATAAAAAAACTAAAGTTCACAACAAATGAACGTAGGATAATTCCTGTTTTTAACTCTCAGTACAGATTGACCTAAACAGAGCTTTCCTTCGTTTTTATCTCTATATTATTTTATACAATTTCTTGATTCCATATTCTGCAAGCGATCAAAGTAATTTTGAATATTTTTCAAGTTATATCATGTGCGGATAAATGCGTTATAAATATGATATTATAATTAATATACCTCTCCGTAAATCACACATATAGATTATTTTGTGTGCTTTTTTTCTGGAAATTTTTCCCTTTTCCCTTTTCCCTACTTCTGCAAAAAGTCTATTCTTTTTCGGAGATGTCTAATTATCTAAATTTGATATTAGACATAACTTAATAGTTAGGATCAATAACTATGCTTAAGTTTGTCAACTATTTTGTTTGAGCAGTTAGTACTCAAATGTAATAGACATCTAAATCTGATACAGTAAAAATCAATCAAACAAGAAAAACTGTTACCATTAATTTATCGAAAATGTCTACCACTAATTCTACATTCGACTCACTTTATTGGTATCGAGTTGAAAGGATTCACAACGAACTCAGAGAACTAGTGCTGCTACGCGGAAGTCAAAAGTCAAAAGTCAAAAGTCAAAAGTATTGATTAGTAAGGTTTTTAGGATTTTGTAACTGGTCAGTTATTTCCGCCATTCTGCACTAGGTAAAACAGGAGATAATTTGAGTGTAGAAGACTTAATTTCTTTCGATCAATTTCATCCCTGATCTACGAGCGCGCTGGATGAAGCCGTCAAGCAACTTGACATTTTTTCCTCAAGTAATGTACTAGATATTGGTGCAGGAGTGGGTGGGCCAGCGCGTTATCTAGCCGATCGATATGGATGCTTTGTCACAGGAGTTGAACTGCATCCCCAAATGTGTTCGGCAGCTATTGAATGGACTCAAAAAACAGGTTTATCAAAGCGAGTAAATTTTTTTCCAGGAGATATCATAACGATTAACCTGAATCAAAGATTTGACCACTGGCTTTCTCTCGGTGTTTTTCTCCACATTTGTGACCGTTCTACCTTATTTTCTAAATTTTTGAGTAGACTCAAACCAGGGGGAAGGGGCTATATTGAAGACTTTTTGAGAGCCAACCTCTCACCTGTGAAGATAAAACACAATTGTCTCAAACTCTTGCCTGTTCTTATTTACCAACTCGCGAACAATATGTGGCCGACTTAGAAGCGGCTGGTTTTGTTGATGTGCAGTTTGAGGATGTGACTCACTTGTGGAAACCCTGGGAAATTCAAAGACCAATAGATTTTGACCAAAATAAATCCCAACATCTGCGCGTCAACGGAGAAAACATTGTCCAGAGTTTGAGTCACCGTTACCAAGTTTGGGCAGACCTGTTTCTACGGGGCAATATTGGAGGGGCGAGAATCCGGTGTCAACGCCCCTATTTCTAAAATTTGCTCTCAGTCCTCAAGTATGATAAATACCAGAATTAGCATTTGGGGTACAGTCAGGGACAATATTGCCATAACGTTCATTTAATAACCAGTAGCCCACTAAACCCTCTTCATAGCCAGTTAAACGTTTGTTCATATTGGCTTTAATCTCTTCTGCTGAACGGGCGTTGTCCCAAAGACGAGCCTCAGCCATACAACCATGAAAATAACGACTACTGTCTCCATCTAAGCTACGACCAATATACAGAGGATTATTGCTAACAATTACTTCTCCTTGCACGGGTCCTTCTGTACTTAGTTCTCCATTAATATAGGTTTTTACCGTTGTTCCGTCGTTGGTAATAGCTATGTGATACCATCGGTCCCATTCAATCGAACCTTCAGGGGTATTTGGTGCGCCACCAGCATTCCATCCGTCTGGAGTTTGGAAGCGGTGGTGAACAAACCCTTCAATCGCTAACCAGATATTATAGTTACGTCCGGGTTTACCGAAAATTCCCTGCCAATCCTTGTATGGGTCGTTAACCTTCTCTTTAACTGCCGGTTTAATCCACACTTCCACAGTGTAATTCTTCAGCCGTAAACTTGGATGGTCTGGGATAGAAATATAATCATTCTTACCATCAAATCCCATGGGAGAAAGAGAATCAAGAGTTTCTGGGGTAAGTTCTTCACTCTGGGGACTTAAGGTTTTCAGGAAACTAAGGCAAGGAGTAAAGAAATATTCCCCACCTTTCATTTTCACCCAAGTTTTAAACTTACATTCTTTGGTTTCTTTTTCTCCCCAAACTGTCGGCCATTTATGTGTTCCATTTTGTGGACCAATAATCGGATCGGGACCAGTATTGACGTTAACAAAATTATTCTGGTTTGCCCAGGATGCTTGCATGAAATTGAACTGATTTTCGATATCTCCTTGGAAGCACAAAAACAGTAATCCTGAACCCGACGCAGATTCGCGGGTAATATCATTTTCACCATAACTAATCCCACGACGAGCAATGCGATGACCTCGTTCTGTTTCTAAAGACTCGTCATAACTGACATTAGAGCCAACCCGTCCAGTATCCCCACGGGGGTTAGTTTTGCGGGCGTGAGAATGGAAAGGACATTTTAACCCTTCGGCATCATCTTCTAAACCAAAATTATTAGTATCATCTGATTTTGCCACGGATGAAGATGTGACAGGGGTACCATCTTTAAAACGACCAACAACTAAAGCACCAGCTAATTCATCATTAATCCCGATATGTTCTGCTAGTTGGTGTACCTCTTCTTTAAATGCTCTAACATTTTGTTCTAGTTTACGGTAAACCAAATAGCTACCGTAACTATCATCTGTTTTACCATTACGATCTTTTTCTAAAACTAAACTCAATGGCGCACGACTATCCCACTTCCTGTCATTACCATGTTTTTCAATGTCCTTTTCAATATCTCGTTTCAAAAACAAGGGCTGACTAACACCATCCACATAGCCAAAGTGTTCAATGGCTTTATTGTTCTTACTCCTGAGTACAAACCCATCTTCACGATTCAAAATTTCCGCCACTTTTATCAATTTTTGTGACATTCGATTGACTTCTTGGAGTAAATCGACTACATCATCATCTGCCATCAAAATTAAGGCATGAATTTGATCTTGATATCCAGTATCCCAGGCTTCTGCAACCGGGTCGTTAAATAAATTTCTGATCGAATCACTTTTCATCCCAGAGATAAATGGTGGGTTTTTCGGCATCCGAAAGGGCTTAATTTCTAAATACTCATAACCGTAGCGAGATAAAAAGAAATTAGCAAATAAACTACCCTTGACTTTTTGTTCGCGATAAATTTTAGCTTCAGCGGCTTGTTGATAAGCAGAGGTGATGTATTTACGGGCAAAACTTTGAATCCATTGCTTAACTTCATTGACTTTTCCGGGTTTAAATTGTAAAAACAGATGAACGCTATGGTCTCGTCCATGTCCTTTGAGAATATTCCCTTGTAAATCGGTTAATAGAGCTTTATACTTATCATCTTCTGGGTCAATGCCGTATTCATGTACGGTAGTTAAATCTTGTTCTGTGAGTGCCATGAGTATTCTCCTCATCTGAAATATTTGATTTTAGAGACGCTCCATAGAGCGTCTCTAGCAGGGATCTGAATAAACTTACACTTCTAACTTCACCATCTTGGCCTTAGAAGGCTTACCGATGTCATTAACATAGAACATCATGTAATAGCCTGGTGGGTAAAGATTAGCGTTGTCTGGTGCAGTGAAATCTATTGCAGAAGTAGCACCGATATCGACGTTATTAATGGTCGCCTCTGCTAGCAATTGGCCGTAATCTAAACTGTGGGTGACAGTTCCCAACTTCACCATCACAAGTGAGCCATCTTGGGTAGCATCTTTGACAGCAATAGTGTCAGATTGACCATATTTTAGAGTTTCTGGCGCATCCACAATTTCTGGACGTGCCCCTGGTTTGAACAGATAGGGCGGACTAAAGATTTCTGCTTGGTAAATTTCTGCCGGAACGAAAGGTAAGGGATCTTCCTCGGCGAAATAACTATTTTGTGGGTCTTTGTAATAGTTTGTTAGAAATGTCTCATACTCTTGTTGAGTATTGATATGTCCTGAACCTTTCGGTTGATTCGGTTCATTGGTCAATGGAGCTAAAGTGTAGTAACCTCCAGAAACGGGCAGATCGTCAACTCGAACCGTTCCATCTTCTTTTCGTGCGGCCCGACGAGGGTTGCCACCAATAGCTAAAACACGAGCATCAGGTAACAGTAGCCCCGCATTATGATATAGCCGAGGAAGCTCCGCTGGACTCATAGTTTTTGCCTTGTAGCCTCCTGGTGCAGTTTCATCAGGTGTCATCAACACTGGTTCGTAGATCGGAGCGTATTCGGCATATTGACCGCCATTAATCACCAAGACTTCTTTGGTTGGTAAAATTACCGCCATATTCATAGCGCGGGGGGTATCCAAAAAGTCTTCTACAACTTCCCATTTACCCTTCTCACCTGGATTTTTTGGAGAAACCCAACGTTCTAAGCTGGTGGAAATCTTCGCACCTTTTTTCTTGAGTGAGTCTTTCAATTCAGGAAATTGAGGCCATCCGAAGGCAATGCTATTGGTATTAACCAAACCGCCTACAAGTAAAACATCACCTTGGTAATAGGGGTCAAGCAGTCCACTTCCATAAACCTTAGACAGTTCTTCGCGATCGGGACCAACTTCAAAAGTTACATCTAAGTTACCATCACCTTTGTCGATGACGGACATCAAATAACTCTTGTTACTGGCATGAACTTCGAGAGGAAATTTACCTGCACCATCACCAGTAATTAATAACCGACCATCAGCCGTGGGAAAGATACGGGGATAGATATCAATACTGTCGTAAGTATCAATTTTCTTGGTAATTGTCTCCCCTTTATACTCATAAGTATCTTCGTATTCGACCTTGACGTTGAAGGGACTATCTTCGATGTAGTCGAGATCGATATAGTTGAGTTTTTCAGTTTTGGGGTCATAGATTTCAATTGTATGAGCAATTTGACCCGGTTTACCAAATTTTAGTCCTGAGAAAATAACGATTTTACCATCAGATAGTGGCACTAAACTAGGATACCAACGTCCTTCATTAAACAGACCTGCCGTCGTCCATTTGTTTTCTTTCCAATTGTAGATATTGGTTTGTTTAGACCCTTCAAAATTTTCACCAGGATAGTACCGATTTGTACCACTGACAAATAGAACATTACCATCAAACAGATGAATATGACCGGAACAGAATAGATCGTTGCTTTGACCATTTTGTTTGCCTGGAGGGGAAGCAATTCGCTCATAAGTATTAGTTTCTGGGTCAAACAGAGAGCTATTATCCACTACGACATCATCGCTGGAGTCCACCCCATCACTAAAGATGAATTTATCGCCGTCTTCTATTAAGGTATTACGATTACTACTGCCGTTGGCAATCAATACTTTACCATTTGGTAAAACCGCAGTATGAACAGCTTGCATCCAATCATTTCGATTAGCTGGTAAGGGGACTGTTTCCCATAAACCGACTGTAGCGGCGGGGTTACTAGCTTGTCCATAAATTGTGGCAACAAATTTAGTCTCATCAAGTTCATCGCTTTTCCTGGTACCGACAACGAAATCGACTTCAGACCCTTTTTTGACTGTAGCCTTGATGCTAAAATCAATACCCTGACTATCGCTTCCTTCAATTTTTTTAGACCAAACCCGTTCGCCATCAACGAAGATATAGCCTTTGACTCCATCACCGCCGATTTCTGCTTTGGCTAGTTGACCTGTGATGGTGATTTCACCATCCACTTCGCTTTTCCACCGACGAATCGGCCATTTTTTGCTACCAAATTTACTGGGTTTAGCAGATTCTGAGGACAGTTGGGTGTTAGGATCTATTTGCCAAGTGCTATTGGTATAGTCTGACATCTCCTCGAAGTAGGGGACGTAAAGTTGCTCGCCAACATAGCCATAGAACCAATTATCTTTTCCTTGAGTTCCGGAAAAGTCATTGATCGAATCAGCGATTTTGACACCTTGAGCAGCTTGAGCTTGTGCTGGGTTAACAGTTAATGCGAACAACCCCAGCAAGAAAACCGATAGAAATGCTAGGATTTTCTGTTTATTCATAAAATTCTTTGAAGCTGGAAACTCTGTAGATTTGAGCTACGATTCTAGGGAATCAAGTCATTTTTGATAATTTTGAGTCTCAGTATTAATGATGACTTGACTACCTAATTAGCAAAAATTTAACTAAATGTATGACACATTGTCAATGATTGACATTTGCATCAATAGACATCTCCGAAAAATAAATATAGCAATGTGCGCTGGCACACTTTACAAATTGCAGGAGGTGTCCAAGAGCTAAAAGCCTTATATTATCGGCAATTTATTCTCACTATTGCCTGTTTTATGTTCCCTGTTCCCTGCGCACACCGCTATAAATTGTGATACTGTAAAAATCAACTATCTTAATTGACATCCTCCCGACGCTGCTCTCACGAGACAGCGCGGGATTCCCTAGCATCACTGTTAGGGGCTTTCTGCTTCAATGCACCTGCCTTCGGAAATTTACTCTCAGAAGGTCTTAAGGTCGCTCCTAAAGACTTGCCAGCGCGGCCAAAGGGGGTCTCCCCCATGAGCGACTGGCGCTGACACTGCGAGTCCCGCAGCCTTCTTGGTGGGCATTCCCTTGCGCCTGTCGGCGACGCGGGTTCCCATCCGCAAAATATTTATCGAAGCGTTGATATCCCGGTCATGGTGACTACCACATTCTGGACAATCCCACTCTCTAATATTTAGAGGTAATTTTTCTACTATATGACCACAATTAGAACAACGCTTGGAACTAGGAAAATACCTATCAATTTTTATTAGTTCCCGTTCATACCATGCAGCAGTTATAGCAGCTAAAGCTTTGTTGTAGATGATTTGTACGCTTTTTCCACCATGTACTGTTTAATTTTCAACATTTACAGCTTAACAGGTTATGTGTAAACCCACAACATTGATTGGTTTTCCCATGCGACGCTCCTCTGCGAGAGAGCGCGGGTCTTCAACCAACGTTTTGATAAATGGCGTTGGCGAAACCTAGCGCTAGCTGCATAGCTTGCCAAAAGATAGTGATAGTAAGCGTTTGACTATTTTTGGAGATTTATAATGCATCAATTAGGTGTAGGCTCCACCACCACTATTGCTTGTTCGAGTGCCTGTTCCACCTGGTTTTTCTAACACCCAAATATATTGATTGCTCGACATTTTTCCAGTTATATAATCTGTATTGGTGGGATGTGGCATTAATCTTTGATTGTTCCACGCAATATTTGAAAAGTAAACTCGATCACCGTAGTAAATTTTAGGATCGCTCTTGTCAACTTTAGTAATCTGCCATGATTGCATTTTTGAATTATGATCTGCCCAATAGTAGCACTCTTCTTTACTGCGCCACGCTCCTAAAATATTGCCTGTTGGTAGTCCTCCTTCTTGGGTAAGGATTTGCACTGTGGCGTTATTAGTTAACTCTCCGTTACCACCTTGGAATACCAATTTCACTTGACCCGATGAACCGAGCAGAGGATAGCAGCGCTTATAACGATCGTTAGATTGCGAAGCTGTAATCACATATCGGCCATCTGAGCTTTTGAGGTAGAACTCTTCACCAAATTTAACAACTTCCTTTTCCTTCTTTGGTTCGTGCTTCTGCACAAATTTCACCAAATCAGCCATAGTGAAGTCATCCCCCTCACCTAAGTAAGGCTTCCAGGGTGTGGGTGCATTCACATAAGATTTTGGGTCTTCTTTGAGAATGCGTAGCAAGGTCATGGCTACAATTCGACCGCCCACAGCTCCAAGCTTACCGCCTTGAGCTTCTGCTTCAGCTAAACAGTAGAACCATAGAGGTGTTTCTGTTAATCCTGCAGCTTTGACCTTATCATGTAGAGGAATAGGACTCACTCCAAAGGCTTTTGCTACTTCTTCACCACTGGGTAGACTATAGGACACCGTTCCTCGTAATAGGTTACGGAATGCTAAGGAATTCTCTCCGCTAGCCTTAGCTGCTGGGGGTACAAAGGGCAACTCCAAGAATTCTTTTGCCATCCAGGTATCAATCTTACGGGCCTTCTGAGGTTGGAGAGAACTATCTATCTCAAAGAAGTAACGCCAATCCACTATATTTTCTGGATGCACTTCATTGAATACCGATAAAGCAACACCTGGTTTATCTCTGAAGTTCTCGAACAGGTCTATATTTAAACGATTATCATTAATATGATAATGAGAGCGAGTTAATGTGTGACCAAACCGATAAGCTGCCCCGGCAAATTCGATGGGTATGATTGGTGCATTGCCCCAGATAGGATCGGACTGATAATCGCCACTGAAAATATCTTTTTCGGCCTGCTCTAGCACTTCTTTAGTAATAATCCTGGGCAAGAAGTCTTTGTGGACTATCCATTGATAATGCCGTTGCACTGCTCGCTTGGCCTTTTCAAATAGGACGTCTTTGTGTTCGACGGGTTCAAAGATTTCGATATCTTCACTGTCAATTCCTTCTAACACCGCGTTGTGGAATTTCATAAACAGCAAATGTAACTGAGAGATGATGCCATTTTCATCATTACGCGATTCGGGGATTAATGCGCGTCCTTCAATGTTGCGTGGAAGATCGTCGTCAGGATTGTTTTTACTGCCAATTAAAAAGGCATCTGGGTGTTTACGTTGATAAAGAAAGGGGATGACTTCTGGTCCATCTCCGTAGAGAGAATCTAAGTCAAGTATTGGGGTGCGAATATTGGGGATTGATTCAATATTACCAAATACTTTGTTGAGACCGGAGGTGGTATCAAAGGTGATGTCATGGTCGATAAATTGTCCCAAGAAAACGTAGCCATCAGGAATATCACTATCCCCTGATGGATCTTCGTTATCCCCTTCGTTCATGCTGTCAGCAAGTTTTTTTAGAGCTTCTTGAACATCTTTACGTTCAACAACGTGGCCTTTTGGTAGCATTCGGCCAAAGAATCCTTGGTGTATACCTGTTTGAGATGATGCTTCAAGCAGTTTTTGAAACGGACTCATTCCGTGATGTTGTTCTGGCATTTTTCTCCTAGTATCAGAAAATAAATTTGGTCAATCTGAGTTATTTGTAGAGGTAAATTGTTCTCCAGTAAATATGCAGAAATTACGGTGTATTGCTATATGTAGTGTATAATCTGCTAATTTTTGAAATGTTAGTTACTACTATAGTTAGTACGATTGCATCATTTCTGAATATAAATTCTGATTGAGATCAGAAGTCGGGAGCATTTATTTTTTACTAAACTAGAGACTTTGTGGCATCAAAGTGCTAGAAGCATTATAAAACCAGGGTCGATCAAGAAAATCTATAAATGAGAAAGTCTTACTATGTAAGGGTTTCAGGATATTAGTTCAACAAAGCCTAAATATAAGGGGAAAATACCCATTTAAGGGATTACGTACGCAAGACTTCATCGACGAACCTGATGCTACTCAAAATCTTTGGATATGTTAAAGCATTCCCTCAGACTTTTAATACATTATCTCAAGTTCAACGATCTACCTGTTCGAGCTTGATTCATCTCTGAATTTACCAACGCCCCTAAACTAGAGGTTAAATTTATAAATGCTCAACTAATATCATGTCCAGTTGAATACTTACAATTTTGGTCAATCCTTTTATAACACAGTTGGTGACGCGCAAAATATTAAGTAATATTAACTTTAAGTAATATTAACTTTGGCATCTCTGAAGTGAAGATGCACAGGAGTTAAACTCATACTGAATCTGCTTTAGTTCTGTTCTTGAAATATGAAATATATCGATCGGAACTATTAATATAAAGTATTGATTTGTTGCTTCCATGGGCTCTCATCAGTGTCAGTTTACCAAAATTATCAAATTATGGGGCGTTGCTGAATCAAGGTATGAAAATAAAAATTTAACAATCCCAAATATTTGTGATTCAATAGTTCAGCAATTACTAAAAAATACAAATCATACCCAAAATCAGCAACG
>JAAUYJ010039965.1_pt1 | contig 10912 bp, 10 predicted proteins | sample 7278031 | NCBI WGS metagenome assembly JAAUYJ01 (sample SAMN14350222, study PRJNA611818) | marine sediment metagenome | isolation source: surface marine sediment (1.8m) | place: French Polynesia: Moorea | collected 2018-08 | reverse complement strand
TTGTTTGAAGACCTGCGGCATGGATATGAATGCAGAAAGAAGGAAAATCTGAAAAAAATATGAAAAATCCAAGAGAAAGGTGATCAAAAGCACAAAAAATATATTTTAAAAAAATTTTGTGGACAAGGAGTGCACTGAAAAAAAAACAATGAAAATAAAAAGATCGGGCACCCCCAAAATATGTTGGGCTGATCAGGTCAAATCTGAATTTGGAGGTCATTTTGGAGGTCAAAAAGGCGACGGGTCACAATGTTGAATCGCAACGTCAGTCACAATGGCGAACAGACACACTGTTGAATTTCTCTGGGTCAGTCATAATGGCGACGGCCGGTTCAGTCACAATGGCAAAAAAAGGAAAGATGAATGCCATCACCATAATTCCGTACCGACAATGAGAAAAAAACATCAAATTCTGCCTCGGTTCTAGAACTACTCCTCATACACAAATCAACAATTTAAAATAGTTAGGTCATTTTTAGGTCTTAAGTTTGCCTTAAAACACCTACTTTCTCATCTTTGTTGTTGATTTTTGAGGTCAAAAACAAAATAATTTAAAATTTTACTAAGATGTACCAGTAACCACACCTCTTTAGGTATTAAATATATGTAACATAGTTTTATACACCCATTATTAACAGAGGAGTAGTTCTGCAAATGAGGCGTACTTTTGCACTATAGTCGGTACGGACTTATGACGACCGTGTTAACTGCATGACACACCTTGTTTCATTGTTTGTGCATACATAAAATGTGCAAGTTATGAGAGTTTTTTCATGGGTGGACCTAGCTTCATTGGTGTTTTTCTGTCCATATACAGGGGATTAAATGACTTACTAATTATTCATTACTAAATAGCCGAAGAGTTTAGTTTAGGCACATATTAGTCTGTTGCTTCACTTTTTTTTTTTGGGGGGGGGGGTGTTGGATACCAAATACTTTACTACTGTTTTGGGAAAAGGCTTACCACTTTGACCTCTCTGTATGGGGTTGGAGGTAGAGGGTGTAAAATCTCCGCGGACATTTTCCTTCAAAAATGTTTTTAACATATTCACTACACAACTCACTTCAGAGATTATTGATGTGGAAAGTGCGGATATTGTTTAGATATCCTTACATAAAGTGTCGCCTGTACAGTATCGCACTTTTATCTATTTTTGCAATTATGACTGCCCTATACAGTATTTCTTTCGCCATTATGACTACACTAGATTTTTTTCGTCACTATCTTACCCGAAATTCGCCATTGTGACTGATGTAGACCCCTACATAAAAATTCGCCACTGTGACATCGCCCCGTCAAAAAGCCTAAAAAGCCGATAATAGTTTTTGGCCATTTTTGGCAAAACTGTTGGTTACAAGGAGCTCAAATTTGGCACAGGATCTTTTCTCACTGGGATCTACAAGTTAGTTTTTATATAAAGATTTTTGTAGGAGGTTGTCTTGATAATAATGGAAGAACACCAACTAAAATAACAACAAGAAGAAGAACGTCACGAAGCAGTCCTAGACCTGTTCGGCTACGCCACAGGTAAAAATTTCCCTTGTTTCTCACCTGGTATCTTACGCTGACAACGGCCCCGCAGATCTCCTCCCCCACCATGAACTGCTCGCCCAGCATTGCCAAGATGAGATTCTCCCAGCATCTCGAGGCCAGCCCCTTGCGCAGGCGCACGATCCACTTGCCGCCGTAGCGGTTGGCCTCGTCCTCCCACATAGGCTTGATGCCCTCTTTGAAGAGGTGGAAGTCCGAGTGCGACTGGAGGTCCCCCGGACGGATCAGGTGACTGTACAGCTTCCAGAACTGCTCACAGGTGGCAAAGCGGCCCACCTGGCGCAGGTTTTGATCAAAGTTTTGCATCTGCTTGCCGCTGCTCTTTCGGCTGAACCACAGGCAGTAGATGGACTGCAGTCGGTGGTCACCCGGGGGGATCTCCAGCGGGGTGGCGCGGGCGGACTTGGTCAGGTCCTCCTCGCCCTCGTTGTCGCTGTCGTCGCTCACACCAAGTCTGGAATAGCAGGGAGAAAAAGGGGTGAGAAATCACCAATATGCACTCCGTAGTTCCTTCCAACTCACGCTTCGAATTTGTTGGCCATGTCGATGGGGAGGTGACGGCCAGAACCAGAGAGAGGAGGGGAAATGGGGTCAAGACAAGGTCAAAGAAGGCAGAGAGAGCGAGAGCTGAGGTGAAGAGCTGGAGGTCCTGGCTGTTTGCTCACTGGATTGTCTTCTCCCTTGGAGGTGCTGGAAAGTCCTCTATGGTACTCGATGGGAAATGCTCAGGTCCTGATGGGCTGGAGCAGGACGGGGACGGCCTTATCCTGGGAGCGGGTGGACAAGACTCGGATCTGAATCACGGAACACTTCTTTCCTTCACTGGCAGCTTTTACCCTTGCATGTTGCAGCTCTTTCTTGTTCTTGTTGCTGTCGCTGCCTTGGCCTCTTTTCTCCTTCTTCTTGGTGCGAGTTGGTGGCGAGTGGCGAGTGGCGACCTCTTGCGGGCGGAAAAGGGGAAAAGGAAGAGAGAAGAGGAAACTACAACAAAACAAAAAGCAGAAGGGGAAAGCCAGCTTCGGAAAGGTGGGTTTTGGGTAGCGATGGGTTCGACAAACTTTTTGCGAGTTCGAGTCGACTTCGAATTTTGGGGTTATGAGTGAGTTTGAGTTGCGTCTGGACAATGCGAGTTTGTAAAAAAGTGGGTTTTTCCCTTTTTTCAGTACCTTTCTACAAAAATTTGCGTAAAATATCTGGTCAAAAAAGGTTTCACTTTTAAAAACAAAATTAACAAAAGCTTTACAAAAAACTAAAATTTCATTTAACAAAATGTTAAAAAATAACAGTTTTTTCTCTTAAAATTATTGAAAATATGGACTCGCGAGTTTGGTTGCGAATTTCGAGTTTGTGCAAATTAGACTGCAAAATTTCGAGTTTACGAGTTCGAGTCCAGACTCGAAACCATCCCTAGTTTATGGCCGTTTCCCAATCTCGTCCCGGCCTTCTTCATCTTCCTCGAACTGTGTCGAACATTGAGTTATTTCCTTTTGAATCCTTTCTTTGGTGACTTCCTCCTACAGGTATAATCAAGTGAGTCATGTCTTTCCGCCGGATGTTGAGCCTGCCCTCACTCCTGCGGCGGAGGGCGCACTTGTCAATCTCCAACTGGACCAACCTGGTGGCGGACATCCTGGCCGGCCTGGGCCCCAGGGGTGGCGGGCCTCACCCCGCCCTGGCCATGGCACACACGAAACTCACAGGGTAATGCAGCAAGAGCAAATCCATCCTGAATTCCTCATACTGTCAAATGTACCGTTCTTTTTTAAATTATTGTGTAGCTTTGCATTGTACATTCATAGACAGTTCATAACAAATAACAAATTGTATACATTTTAGTATGCTAGCACGCCATTTATTTACTCCTTGCTCTCTGTGTATTCCCCCCTTTAGCGTTCCTTGCTCTTGGTCCTCTTCGGAGGATCCCCTTGCCTCGAGCTTTGGCGCCATCCTGTGGAACACACCAAAGTTCCGTCGCAGCCTGGAGCAGAGACACAAGAAGATGTTTGGCAAGATGGAGTGGGGAACGTTGAAAATCATGACACCAAAGCGTCGTCTGCGCAACGACCACAAGACGGGTGAGGACTTTGAGCTGGGCAAGCTGGCCCCGGAGTGGTACCGCCGTGCTATGGAGGAGACAAGGGAGATTCAGGAGCGGATGGGGCGAGCCTTTGGGATGGGGCCCAAGGACAGGGAGGTTGCCGTCATCTACAAGGGTGATGAGAACAGATTCGGGGAGGGGGACAGGAGCAGGATGCAGCTGGTGGAAATGGAGAAAGAGCGCCCGCCATTCTTCAGTCCGAGCCTAATGCAGAAGGCCAACAAAACACCTGCTGCTAAGGCCAGGGATGAATCGTCCACCACCGTCAGGCCCACAGGATTGGGATAAAAACACTTTTCTGTTCTTTTTTATTAAAAAATAAATGTTGGAAAAGTCGCTATACAAAAAAACTCGTAATCTTTCTAACGTCAGTTTTTTTTCTAATATGCAGTACCAAAATAAATCCAATCCAGTGAGAACTAGAACACGCGCTGGGAGGAATTGGTTTTGGGACAGCTTCCATGAAGAAGTGTTTCTCCTGGGACAGTGAAAGTATGAGGAGGGTGACTGGAATCTCTTTTGTTTTTAGCGCAAAATTCATTTGGCCAAAGGGATTCTCCTAAACTGGGGGTTGACAAAAAGGCCAAAAAAAGTATTCTATCTTTGGGAGTAAAGTTGAGAGCGGCACGCAAGTTTTGTAAATACTGAAATTGTAAAAAGGTGGCGAGAGCTCCGCCGTTTCGCTTTGTCTACGTGTCGCTGGCCGCCGCTGTTGCCCCTGCTGCCTTCGTGTCCACCTCCATGGGCTCGTCCTTCGAGCTGGAGTTGTCCTTGTTTCCCGAAGCGCTCTCCTCGAACTCGTTGTCCGCCTCTACCTTCTTGTCCCTGACGGCCTGCGGGTTGCGCTTGTCTGGGTTGGCCTCGTCGTTGGCCTCAGATTCATCCTTGAGCGTCTGGCCATCGGCGGGGATGTCTGACATTTGAACCCCGGGGGCGTGGGGCAGCATCCGAAGGTTTTCAAATAGACGTGTCCTGGAAATTGACAGGGAAAAAAATGTGCAGTAGAAGACAAGAAATATTGTAAGCCACATTTTATCCCAATGTGCCACAAAAGACTGCACCTGGTTAAACTCACTTGATCTTGTCAAGGTAGTCCCCGGTGTTCTGGTTGCCCATGTTGGATGGCGAAATGTGGAGCTTGAAGTCCGGCCCAAAGTACTCAAAGTAGTCATTGTAAGGCAGCTCATTTGCGATGTCCACGTTGAGTGCCACTGCAGTCTCGTAGGTCCAGCACCTGGCCACGTTGCGGATGGTGTAGCCGCCGCCTCCCAGCAGCATCAGAGGGAGGTTGTACTTCTTCATGAACTCCACACACTTGGCATGGCCCTTCAGGGTGAGGTTGAAGCAGCCTAACCTGTCACCGGAGAGGGAGTCTGCGCCGCACTGCAGCACCACAGCGGACGGCTGGTAACTCTCCATCACCTTGGACATGATGGGCACAAAGATGTTGTTGTAGCTCTCGTCGTCGATGCCGTCTCGGAGGGGGAAGTTGACTGCGTAGTACTTTCCCTTTCCTGCGCCGATGTCTCTCAGGTCTCCTGTGCCGGGAAAGTACTCCCCGTACTTGTGGAAGGACACTGTCATGACCCTATCGGTGGTGTAAAAGGCCTCTTCCACGCCATCGCCGTGGTGGATGTCAATGTCGATGTACAGCACACGCTGGTGGTACTTCAGCAGCTCCAGGATGGCCAAGACAATGTCGTTGACATAGCAGAAGCCTGAGGCCTCCGACTTTTTTGCGTGGTGGAGACCTCCGGCCCAGTTGATGGCGATGTCCGCTGCCTGCTTGTTGAGCTTGACTGCGGAGGCGACGGAGCCGCCCCCCGACAGCTGGCAGAACTCATAGAGCCCGTCAAAGACCGGGCAGTCCTCTCCCACATTGAATCTCTGCATCTGCTTGTTGTATTCACTCATGTTGTCTGGCCGGATGGAACGGAGGAAGCGGATGTAGTCGTCAGAGTGGAACTTGGTCATCTCCTCCTGTGTGGCCTTGTGCGGCCGGTAGATCTCCATTTTGCGGTAGAGGCCGTAGTTGAGGAGTAGGTTGTGGGTCATCCGGATGCGGTGGGGCTTCATCGGATGGCCCTGGCCATAGTAGTAGTTGCCAATGTCACCTGGAAAAGCAAACAAAAGCCTCAATCAATAATTTTAAGAAAATGTGTAAATAACGTGGAAAATCTAAAAACATAAGCATATGGACAACCCGTAGACACAGAAACATTGAATTCCGAAAAATTACCTATTTTTAGACCGTATTAACACAAAAGACAGTAAGTGAACAATAAAATCTCGCTAAAATGTCTAGCCAAAGCTATACTGACTGGCTAATATTATTATATAAGTCAATTTCACAAAAAAGCAGCAGTAAAAAAGTGGGTGCGGTGTTTCGGCGTCCACGGGCTGATTAGCCAGGCAATCTAAAGAACAAAACTCACTGTCATAGTAGTAGCAGATGCGCTTTTTGCTGTGCTGGGCCACTGACATAATGGCGGGTGTGAAAGGGGAGTGACCTCTGATGACTACGACAGCGAGGATGGCTCACAAGGACTTGATCCTGAACACCGACGCCGTCCCGGGCTCTTCTTTGCCAACGATTTCAGAGGTTTGCCAAGAGTTGCCAAAAGGCAAAAGGCAGAGGAGGGAAAGATTTTCCAAAGCATAAAGCAAGCATCCAAACAAAATCAGATGAAACGGTCTTGGAAGTTGCAAAACACCTAGAAAAGATAAACTGTGTGCCTTTTATATTTCTAATCAACACACAATAAAACAGGTTTGTAGAAGAGTTAAATATATGGCAAACCGTTTACCCTTCTCTCTGTCCCTGTTTTCTGCACTCTGCACTGACGACAGCGGTCTTGTATGCCGTCTCCTGTCTTAACGCGCACTGCAAAAAAAAAAATCTCCGGCGTTTACTAGGGATAGGTCTACACCATTGTTTAAGTCATGTTATAGTCATTTTAATCCTTTGACAAAAAATCACAAGTATGTGTTATAATCTCTTGCACATTATCTGAGCTAGCTAAAAACAACCCCAACGGAAAGAAAGTCGTTTTTTGAGCCTTTTTTGAGTTCAAGTTTTGATTGTGCGTTATGCCTATTTATGATTCGAAGAGACATAAACAACAAGTCAACAGGAAAATCTCGAAGAAGGCGCAAGGCTGACGGTTGACCTCACGACCTCCGCACGACCTCTTCCTCTAGGTGCTGTTTTATTGTAGGTCATTGGTCGAGGCGAGGTCAATCAGGTCTTTGGATTGGAGTCCGCACCAATCTTAACCAGTACCTGGAGGCCTCCACTGAGTCCACTCCACCATGTCCGGAGAGAAGAAGTCTACTCCGTCTGCTGAGGATTTTCTGCTCTTTCTGCGGAAGCACAACCTACAGGATGCGGAGGCGCTCTTCAAGGAGGAGCTGGCCAAGAAGGGTGCCTCCAACGGCACCGTAGACAACAAGGCCAAGGTCAAGGAGGAGACCTCCTCTAGCACGGGCGCAGGTGGCAGCAACGTCCTCAGCTCGTACAGCAGCGAGGGAGACCCATCCTTCTATGAGGAGGTGTACCAGGACCTGATCGCCTTTGTCGACGGCTCCCTAGAAATGTACCGCCACGAGCTGGCCCTCATCCTCTACCCTGTTTTCGTGCACATGTACCTGGAGCTGGTGTACAATGGCCATGAGCGTCAGGCGCTCTCCTTCATCCGAAAATTCGGCCCCGTGCAGGAGCCCTTCTACGCCTCAGACATACAGAAGCTGGGCTACATCACCAAAAAGCTGCACATGAGCGGAAGCGAGCTCATGGAGAATTTTCAGACGTCCCAGTTCACTGTACGGCTCTCCAGGGACAGCTACAGCCAGATGCGGCAGCAGCTAAGAAAGAGCATGAGCGAGAAAAAGCACACCATCCTGTGGAACATCATCCAGGAGCACCTCTACCTGGACGTGTACGAAGGCCTGCCGCGCAACAAGAGACAGATTGATGCCACCTCTGGCGGAGTCATAGGCGAGTCCAACCGCCAAGCCAACCGGGCTAAGGTATTTTACGGCCTGCAGAAGGAGATCGACCTGACGGCATTCCTGCTGCCGGATGACGATGACGACGTGGCCCCGGGAGAGGATGGAAAGCCACGGAAGAAGAAGACAAGGAAGGACCTGCTGGCACTCAAGAAGCAGAAGGCGGACCCTCATGCCCCGCCACTCAACCGAATGCCCTTCCCTGACCTGAGGGACGTGGACAAGATCGAGAGGGCCAAGGCGCTGCGAGAGTCCTTCCGCCGCCAGAATCTTGGCCCCGACAGCCTCCCCTCGGCCTGCCTGTACTCTGTGGCAAACTCCTCCGCCACGGTGAGCGCGGTGGCTTTCAGCGACGATGCCAGCATCCTGGGCCTGGGATTTGCCAACTCCAACATCCGGGTGTTCTCTCTGCTCTCGTCCAAGCTGCGCGGGATGAGGTCGGTGGAGGAATTGGAGGACATCGACAACGACGCCGACGATGTCCTCCACCGCATGTTGGACGATGCCACCGGAGAGAACTCCAAGACGCTCCTGGGCCACTCCTCCTCCGTCTTCGGTCTCTCCTTCAGTCCGGACCGGTCGCTCCTCCTCTCCTGCTCGGAGGATGGGACGGTGCGTCTGTGGAGCCTTCAGACCTGGACCTGTGTGGTGGTGTACCGTGGCCACCTGCTCCCTGTCTGGCAGGTCCAGTTCTGCCCTCAGGGTTACTACTTTGCTTCCAGCGGCCAGGACCGAACGGCGCGCCTCTGGAACACTGAGACCTCCTCCTGCCTGCGCATTTTTGCCGGCCACTTCTCAGGCGTCGACTGCCTCACCTTCCACCCCAACTCCAACTATGTGGCGACTGGCTCTAGCGATCGCAATGTGCGCCTGTGGGACTGTGTGACAGGCAACTGTGTCCGCCTCATGACCGGCCACAAGGACGTGGTCTCTTGCATGGCCTTCAGCAACGACGGCCGCTTCCTGGCCTCTGGCGGCGCGGACTCCCGCGTCCTCCTATGGGACATTGCCCACGGACACCTCCTTGGGGACTTCTCCCTGCACGAAAACACGGTGACTGCACTATGCTTCAGCCGGTGCAACGCCGTGCTCACCTCGGCCTCCTCAGACTGCTCCCTCCACCTGTGGGACTTTGCTCGCTTTGTGGGCGAGCTCAACCTGGAGGAGCTCAATGTGGCGCACAACCCACACGTCATCACCAACAGCAAGGCCTACAAAGTCACCACCTTTGGCACAAAGGACACACCAGTGGTGGGGATGCAGTACACGAGGCGGAATCTGCTGCTAGCCGTTGGCACTTATTTGTAGAAGAGTCAGGAAAGAAATACCTACGTATATCGTTTTTATTAAAAGAATGTTTTTATTGCTGCTAACTCCTGGGCTTTTTTTGGCGCGAATTTTTATGGATCACAGATAAGGTGGTGCGAGTAACAATAGCCGAGATTCTTCGTTACGTGATACGGTACTATGCTTTACAACGTTAAACAAAAACTTTTTACTGGAAAACTACTGCTTGTTTACCATGTTGTAGGCGAACTTCATCATGTCAAATACAGGCTTGTACTCGTTCACCTGTGTCTTCAGGTACCTGAAAAAGATATTGTTGGAATATTTCTTCCCTCTGTTTAGACGCCAACTCACTTTACTGTGTCCTTTAGCCCGTCGTGGAACTCAGACCCCTTCTTGTCCGAAAGTGACTCGCCAAACTGCAACACGGAGCTGAATAGAGACTCGCTCTGGAACCAGAAGAAATGGTTAAGTGTAATATTGGGACAGCTAAAAAAACTTTTGGATATTTCCCAACCTCGAAGTATTGCTGTACGTATCCGTAGTCGCACACAAGCTCCTCCCCCGCCTTGAGATCTGCCTTGACGGCGATGGAGCGGATCTTGCCAAAGCGAGGGTGGTCAATCATGGCAAACCTAAATTAACTCGTAGATTCATTTTCAAAATGAAGGGGATTTTTTAAAAGGTAGGGTACCATGCGTTTGGATTGTTGCTGTGGTTGATGAGGTGTCCCAGTGTGGCGCTGTACTGGTGCGGCTCCCGGAGACCCTCGGGGATGTTAAGCACCTGGGAAATAATAGAAGGGTAGGTCAATCAATGCATGTTGTGTTTCTTTGTTCGTGCGTCCATTTCGTTGTTCTTCTGCTTTGCAATTTTTTGGTCAGTTTTTCTGCTGCGTTTTTGCCTGCTTAAGGGATCGTCAAAAAGACAGCAAGAAAAGGGGTTTTGGAACTACTCCTTCCAAGCAAACAGTAATTCATTTTTCTGATTATTAAATTGTAGAGTCAAGAATAGATTTTTCTAAAAAAAACATGGGCCAAAAAATGACTATTTTAGTTTAGCTGTTGTAGCAGTCATTTAAAAAGGCCTTAGAGACACAGGACGGGTTAGAGGCAAGCAACACCAAAATGTATCGATCTCGACACTAAGTAGAGTCAAAATTTATGTGGGTGACAATAAAAGGGAGTAGTGAAAAACTCTTATGTCGGAAGGCCTTTCTGACGACCTCTGTATTTCCTGCTATTTTGATTGATCAGTTTTTGCTGTTGATGTTGTTGCTGCTGCTCTTGTTGATCTTGCTAGTGTTGTTGTTGCTGTTGCTGCTATTGCTGCTGCTATTGCTGCTGCTATTGCTGCATGCTGCTGTTCTCTTCAAGCTTTCCTGAATTAATATTCATCCTTTTTGTTACCTCTTTATCCTTGGCCCAGTGATTGTCCATCCTGTATGCGCTCTTCCTGTCCGCCTTCCTAAGCCTCGACTGCATGTCAGACATCCGGACACCGTTGTAGAACCCGATCACGGTCCCCTTGGAGGCGGCCTTCTTCAGGAAGACGCCCCTCCCGGCGTTGCGGATCTGCAAATTGTCCCTTTTTTGTTACGCCTTGTTGGGCTTCCCATAAAAAAGCCAAAAATAATCCCACGTTTGACTTCCTGGCCTCCAAGTACTGCGCTTCATACGGGTCCCTGAGGTGCTTGCCGCCTTCGCCTGAAGCCGTGGTGATGTGGGTGGAGTTGGAGACCTCCCGGCGGTACGGCGGGCCGCGCGGGGGAAGGAAGGACGCAAGGGCAATCCCGGTGTCTGAGGAGAAACATACCAAGAATGATTTTTAAAAAAGATTTAACATTTCGAACCCAGCTAACTTAGGGCGTGGTATACATCGTGGTACGGGTGCGGGTCACACTGTCGAATTCGATTCACAATGGCGAAAAAAAACTGCAGCCGTAATACTGGTGATTTTTTTTGTCA
>JAAUYJ010131508.1_pt1 | contig 10913 bp, 9 predicted proteins | sample 7278031 | NCBI WGS metagenome assembly JAAUYJ01 (sample SAMN14350222, study PRJNA611818) | marine sediment metagenome | isolation source: surface marine sediment (1.8m) | place: French Polynesia: Moorea | collected 2018-08 | reverse complement strand
GAATACTCAGGATTCAGCTCTATGGCTTTAGTATAATCTGCGATCGCTTGCTGGTAATCTTTCAGGTTCTTGTGGGTGTTCCCTCGGTTGTAGTAGGCAGTGGGGAGTCCAAAGTAAGTTTCAGATAGATTACCCCAGTTTTGGTTGATTTGAATAGCTTTGTTGTAATCCTCAATTGCTGCCTGGTAATCTTTCAGGTCATAGTGGGCATTACCTCGGGTGTAGTAGGCATCAGAATCGTCTGGGTTAAGTGCGATCGCCTGGGTGTAATCCTCGATCGCTCCTCGCTGGTCGCCTTTATTGTGTTTATCCAAACCACGATTAAAGAAGTCTTCTGACGACATCTGAAACAATGACGAAAATAATCTACTGAGAAAGTTTTGGTTTGCTTCTTGTGATTTGGATTCTTTGGCTGAAATTCGATTTGGTTGCCAGTTTTTGGCAGCATTTTTCTGTTGATACTCTGCTTCTTTTTCTACCAGAATTGATTCTTTAATCTCTGCTATGTCATTATCTTCCAGCCCTAAAATATCTTGAAGATCCTGAAGTTCATTTAGCAGCCGTTCGGTAAGTGGATAGTGATGTTTAACTGTATCAGCGAATGCTTGTTGGTAAAATTCTATATTTTCGATGTGTTTGCGATAGGGAGCTAATACTTCATTGATTATTTCCTCTGACCTTTCCTCTGTTATGCCTAACTCTTGCCGTTTTAGTGGCAAAATATATTTGCCAGTAACCGTTACTTGACCTTGAGTAGTATAATTCTCGACCAATTTACGAAAATTTAATTCTGGATCTCCAACTGGTGCTTGACTAAGCAGAATATTGAAGCCTTCTTTGTCAATAATGATTCCTGGCTGTTGTTTTGGCTTCACTTCCTGCACTTTAGCTTTGGCATAGTCGTGCAGTTCAAAAGCATAAATTTTACCCTGCTCTTTTTTCCCTGCTGCGCCTGTTTCTATCCCTTCAACTAGGTACTGGGTATAGAGGGATAAATTTTTACCTTCTTGCTGAAATGAGGGTTGGGTGGCTGTGGAAGAAGTCAAGACTACTCTCCCCTCTGCACCTAGTTCTTTTTCAAGATCAATCCCTACGCTTTTAGCTTGCCAACCTTCAGCAAAAGCACCACTATAACAGCAGTCGAGAATTATTACCTGTCGCTTGGCATAGCTTTCTAGAGATATATCTTGGATAAAGCTTGCGGGTACGGAAGTGGCTTTGTAGAAATCTTTAGAAGTGCCTTTGGTTGCTAAATAAAGCTTGTTGTTATCATCTGTAATGCCATGACCAGAGAAAAACAGCAAGACTAAATCATCTTTGCCAAGATGAGTAAATATTTGTTGTACTGCTAGTCGCATAGCAGTGGGCTCAGGATTAATGATTGGTTCTACTTGATCAAACCCTCCCATCTTGGGATTTTTCAGTACCCGTTCCATCGCTGCTACATCATTGATGGGGGCTGACAAAGAGAGGATGCCTTCGCCATACTCACTAACCCCGATCAGTAGAGCTACCTTCCTTGACATTGCTTTCTCCACTCATTGCTGCAATCAGGTTTAGGGCTGTTTTCTCAAATTCTGCCAACTCCTGACGACTCTTAACTTCAAATTCAATTTTGTTATCCCCTACTTTAATACTTCCTTTAATCGGCTTATCTTGTAAGCGATCGCCCAAAAATCCCAGGAATCCTTTAATATTTTTGACGCGGACTAGAGCCGTTATGCTGCCTATCAGATTAGCAAACCCTGGCTTACTTCCTGCTTCTAGATCTAAGTCTTCTGTGCGATCTGCTCTTTCCACTTCATCGAGGTTGCGTAACTCTCGCAGCAGCTTCTTGGCAAACTTCAGTCGTTCCTCATCCTCCAGTTCTGGCTCATCAAGCCCAAAAATGAATTGAATAATCCCTTTATCGCTCATAACGAGTATTTATCAGTTTATTTTTATAGTAGGAGCTTAAGGTGAAACTTAAGCTTACAACAATAATTCTTTAACATTTTGAGGTTCGACATTCTTACTGCCAATCGCTGTGCGTAACCCACTGATACATTGATTGACAAGACTAAATTGTTAAAGCGCGATCGCCACAGGCTCATCTTTGGCGATCGCATCATCTTACCTCTTGAATAGCAGATTCAGTTCCCAATTTAAGCGCGTGTTTGACAGTAGGGTAAATAAATAGGTATAAGTAGATTTTAAATTAAGAAATCTACTGATGGCTAAAAAGTATTTAAGTATCGGAGAAGCTGCGGAAGTCTTAGGTGTAAGTGTTGATACCCTTAGACGTTAGGAGAAAGAAGGAAAAATACAAAGCGAGAGAACCGACGGAGGACATAGAAGGTATAGGAGTGCTGACCTGATCAAAACCAATACAGCACTTACTTTATGCTATGCCAGAGTATCAACCAGAGACAGAAAAGAGGATCTGGAAAGACAAGCAAATGTATTAGCTGCTTATTGTGAAGCACAAAACTGGGAATATCGAGTCATTAAAGATTTGGGTTCTGGAATGAACTATAAAAAGAAAGGGTTGAACCAGTTAATCGATCTAATCCTCAATGAGGAAATATCTAGAATTGTTATTACAAATAAGGATAGACTTCTGAGGTTTGGAGCAGAGTTAATTTTTGGTATTTGTGAAAGGTGCAACGTAGAAGTAGTTATTCTCAACAGAAAAGAAGATTCTAGTTTTGAGGAAGACCTGGCTGCCGACGTACTAGAGATTATTACCGTCTTTTCTGCCAGATTATATGGAAGTAGATCGAAGAAGAATTTAAAGTTAATCGAATCTTTAACTAATTGCTGGCAAGAATCTAGCAAAAAACCTGTATAATTATTTTGTTCAGATATTTTGCTAACTATGGTGGCGGTCAGAAAAAGTAAAAAAGAACTACACAACAAGCAAGTAGTTACCAGAATTGCTTATTCTGACAACTTGAATATTGGCAAATACGAATGTCTAAGAGAAATTGCTTCTCGCTTAGGCAGACTCAGAACAGATTTATGGAACAAGTATGGAAGTCTCAAAGCTTGGGATTTAACCAGTTATAAAGCTAGACAGGAATTTTCTTATCATTCCAAATATTATCAGGTTTCTTACAAGCAATGGGAAGGAACTTTGCTTTCAGTAATAGATGACATTCATGCTGTTCAATCTGCTGCAAAAGATGCTGTAGTTAAAGAGCTATATAGACGTTTTGACAAGAACGAAGCTCAGAATTTATCTAGATTACTTCTCAAAAAATCTTCTTGGGAGCAAAATAACTTACTTCACTCTTTAGTTAGAAAGCATTATTTTAGAGGACACACCAAAGTTAAAAATCAAATAGTTTTGCCAGATGGATGCTACAAAACTTTTATCCATAAAGGAATATCGTGGTTAGCTGTTCCTAGTCTGAAAAAAGGAAAGAGAATAAATATTCCTTTAAATAGCCAATATGATATTTCTGGCAGAATTAGATTAATTCTGAGAAACAATAAAATTGAAGTTCATTTTACTCATGCTAGGAGATGTCAAGCAAATTGTGGTAATAAAGAACTAGGCATTGACAGAGGTTATTCCGAAGTGTTTGTTGATAGTGAAGGTGAGTTTTATGGCACAAGCTTTGGAAGTATTCAATCTACTGAATCCGAATATAGGAATAATAAACAGAAGAAAAGAAATAAGTTAAGAACTGTAGCAACAAGAGCAGCGAACAAAGGAAATCAAGCCAAAGCTCAACGAATACGCGCATCAAATTTGGGCAAGAAAAAGTGGAATAAAAGAGAAGCAAAATTTTTTTCTCGCGTCAAGGATTTAGTTTATAAGTCAGTTCACCAGCTTTGTGACAAAGCGAACAGTATTGTTTACGAAGATTTAACCGAACCTATCGCCTCAAATAAACCTCGTTCAAAAAAAACAAAACGCAGTCTGAACAGTTGGGTAAAAGGGACTGTCATAACTGCCCTACTTCAAGTTTCTGCTCGTAGAGGTTCTACGATTGTGGATGTCAATGCTGCATATACATCGCAAATGGATAGCCGATACGGCATCCTCCTAGGAGAACGTAAAGGAGATTCGTTTTACTGTTTCGACGGGGTTGTTATACAAGCTGACATCAACGCAGCTAGGAACGTTTTAGCCAGAAAGAGTGATGCAGAAATCACTCCCTGGACAAATTTTAAACAAGTTAAGTCCATTCTACTAAAACGAACCGGGCAATTTCAAAAGTCTCTTACGGGAGAGTCTTGGAGTCGAGATATAGCAGAGGAAGAGCCATTACAACTCGTTTTACCTCTCTTTCCCTCCGACAGCGAAACGTGATTGCCTAGATTTACATAGGTTTAATCAACCCGATAATATAACAACACTGCTCAAGTCGGTCGTTATTTATGTGCTGCAAAAAACAGGAGGTGAGTGTATGGAAGATGTAGAGAAAGTCCTCACTCCACTAAGAGAACTATATAGACGAGATACCAACAACAGAAAGCTTATTGCTGAATATGCCAATAACTTTAAGAAGCGTGGTGTTTTCCTGCGAAGTGAGGTGGATTTTCTAGTCGAGCGATTATCTGCACACAAGATTGAGCTTGATGTTAGTTTACTCCAAGTAAAATTGCTTACTGTTGAATTAGTCCCCTCAACCTGTTGGTTTTCTAATGTGCGAAGTCATGTTAACAAAAGCACCTGGGATTTTCTGCGCCAATCAACCTATAAACAAGCCAATTTTAGATGCGAAGTGTGCGGTGGTCGAGGTAAAAAGTGGTCTGTAGAGTGTCATGAAATATGGCATTATGATGATCGCAATTATATTCAAAGCTTAGAAGGCTTGATAGCCTTGTGTCCTAGCTGTCACGAAGTTAAGCATATTGGTTTAGCTGGTATTCGTGGTCATGGTGAACGGGCAGAAGCACACCTTGCTAAGGTTAATGGGTGGTCACAAGAGCAGACCAAAGCTTACCTAGAAAAGGTATGGCAAACGTGGCATGAGCGAAGTCACTATCAGTGGAATTTAGAACTTTCTTGGCTAGAACAGTACAGTATAGCAATCTCACCTAAGAGGTAAAAAGACATCTTCAATCTATTTTTTTATATGATTAACATCGATGGTTCATGGGGTGAAGGAGGGGGTCAGATTCTCCGTACCTGCCTTAGTCTGGCTACCATTACAGGTCAACCAGTCTGCATTGAGCGCATTCGCGCCAATCGCCCAAAACCAGGACTAGCAGCGCAACACTTGACTTCTGTAAGGGCAGCAGCTACTCTTTGCCAAGCTCAGGTCAGGGGAGATACATTGGGTTCAATGACCCTGGAATTTATACCCAGTCGGGAGCCTCAAGCTGGACAATATACCTTTGATGTTACCCAAGCCAGAGAAGGAGGCTCAGCAGGAGCTGTCACGCTTATTTTGCAAACAATTCTTCTTCCCTTAGCAGTAGCCAATGGCAACTCCAAAGTGATTCTCAAAGGCGGAACTCATGTTGCTTGGAGTCCTCCTGTTACTTATGTTGAACAAGTATATTTGCCTACCCTCAGACAGCTAGGTGTACAAGCTAAAGTGAAGCTAAATGCTTGGGGTTGGTATCCCAGAGGCGGAGGGGAAGTAGAACTGTGGGTAACTGGCAATCAACAATCTCTGAGTGGTCTTCAATTACTAGAACGAGGCAAAATAAGGCAGATACGTGGTTTAGCAATAGTAACAGAATTACCTGCCCATATTCCTCAACGCATGGCTAATCGTGCAGCAAATCTATTACAACAGGCTCATCTTCCATCTCAGATCAAGCCAATACGCGGACGAGGTATAGCACCAGGGGCGGGTATCTTTCTCACGGCTGAATACGAACACAGTCGCGCTGGATTTAGTGCTTTAGGGGGTCGAGGAATCCCAGCTGAACGGGTAGCAGAAACTGCCGTTCGGGAACTACTAAATTTTCATGCTCAAGCTGCACCAGTAGATACCTTCCTAGGAGATCAATTACTCCTACCCTTAGCTTTGAGTTCACAGATAAGTCAGTATCGCGTAGCCAGCATTAGCCAACATCTAAGGACTAATGCCTGGGTAATCGAGCAATTTGAACTAGCTAACATAGTCATGGAAGAAAATCAACAGTTAGTTAAGGTTATACCCGTCAGCAGCAGTTGACTGATTTGCGATTTTTAAAATTGATTCTTTTTGTTTTCTGAGAGATTTGGCAACAGAACCAAATCTCAAAGGACTATAAACGACTGGATAAAATAGTAAATATCTCCTCACGGCTCAGGTGAATCGGATTATTCCGATTAGAAGTTTCTTCAACAATGGTTTCTAGATCACTAGCGGTGACTCCGTAGTCACTCAATTTCGGAACTTCTAATTGTTCTATCCACTCAAATAGAGTTTTTATTAAGAAATCTGCATAGTAGGATTCTGATTTTCCTACTTCCCTTGAAAATATGCGACCCACCTGACTCATCTTTACCAAAGCTGGATTTTCGGGTTCTCTTGCTCTCATAGCTTCTAAGGTTACTTTATTCCCTATCCCCATTAACGTGCCACAAACTACTCCATGAGGGATGGGAAATAAACCCCCCAGAGGCGAGGCTAAACCGTGTACAATGCCCAAGCCCGCGTTAGCCAAGCAAATTCCTGAACATAAGGAAGCATAAGCTATTTCTTCCCTTACTTGAGGATTCTTCCCTTCTGACCCACAAGCTGCTAGAAAATATTGTGCCACTTTTTCTATGCCACTCAAAGCCAGTGCATCTGTTAGTGGGGATGCGGTAGGAGATAAAAATGGTTCTAACAGTTGGGTTAAAGTATCGAGACCACAGGCAACGGTAAGAGACTGGGGACAGGATGTGAGTAAGTTGCCATCAATAATGATTCCATCGGGAATCAAGTTATCATGACGCAGGGATTTTTTATAACCTTGTGTTCCGACTTCACTGATAACGGCATTTTTGGTGACTTCTCCTCCTGTTCCTGAAGTAGTCGGAATCGCTAGATAAGGCAATTTTACTCCACTGTGAGGAATTCCCTTGCCCACTCCTTCCAAATGGTCAAAAATCGAATTTTGATGGGGGAGCATTGCGGAGATTGCTTTACCTAAATCAATCACGCTTCCTCCGCCAATGCCCACCACCGCTTCAATCTGTTGGGGTCGATATTGTTGACACAATCTATCTACATCTGGGGTTGAAGGTTCTCCTGAATAAGCTATTCTCTCAAAAGATATCTGATTCTGCTCTAACAAAGACTGAATCACTGACCAATTGCCTGAATCTTCCAAAGATTTCCCTCCTGTAACAACTAAGACCTTATGAGCCTTGACCGACTTAAGGAGAGAGGGAAGTTGCTCTATTTTTCCCGTACCAAAATGAATCGGAGGAACTTTCGCAAAAAAGAAGGGAGAAATAGTCATAGCTCTTTAAATAGGCGCAATTACATTATAGGGAACACCTTGACGGGGTTCTGCCATCCAATCTGCCACTGTTTCGCGCCAAGTCAAATAGTGTTGAGTTTGTTTATGAGCTTTCGCTCCTGCTTCTGTTTTATAGGCTTCATAGAGAATAAATTGGCTTTTGTCTTCAGGTGCTTGTAAGATATCAAACCTCATATTCTCTGGTTCTTGAATTGATTGTTGATGATTGAGCTTCGTCGCTTCAATAAAATCTTGAATGTATTGGGGTTTTACTTTGACGTGGACAATTGTAACAACCATAGAGAAATCTGTTATCGGTTTCATCTATCTAACTTGATTATCTCCAAAGCTTACCACTAAAAATGAGACTTTCCCTTGCCATTAGATTAAATCTCAACAATAATAATTATCCCCAGTTTCAAACTGATAGCATGAGGGGATTTTACTGTTATAGGTAGCTGCACCATGATTGTACTTTGAGACAAGTTGGGTTTAGCTTCTTCTACGCTTAAATAATTAAATATTTCTCTTTCATTACAACAACACCCAAGCTAGACTCCCTGAGAGATTTCCTCTTTTTATTATTGCAATTTGGAGTTTTACTGCTTAACACCACAGTCAATTAACTCCCTCTTTTCTACTTGAGGAAATATCAGCTTTTTAGTTGGGTGTTATCGTTGTTAGTTAACGAGACAGATCTTAAATTGAACAGACTGTTTGACCTCCTTTTTAAAATAGGGACAAACCTGTAATCTCTGTCAGGAAAGCTTTTTAGACTTCAATTATTAATTTATCATTTTCTCTTTTAATTCTGAGTAAATGATACATAAGTTTACTTAGTTATCTCAATTTTGAAATGGCAAATTTAGGCAAAAATACCTAAAAATATTTGTTAATATTCTCTGTATAGATTTATTTACAACTCAAAATCAAGAGTAAAATATTTGATAAATTATTGGAATTAAAGCTTTTATTCTCTTTAGTATTCTCTAGATTTGCTCACTATCCCGTTTGCTAATTACTCTAACTAAATTATAGTAAGAGTTGAGTCAAAGTCTGGCTGAACTGGAAGCGCAAGTCAGATAACTCCGCTCTTTAGTTAAGAAATCAGGGAATTGCTTGCTATGACATCCTTCTCTAACAGTTTTATTGATAACTACATTCAGCGTGTTACTGAACTGAACCAGTCCCCTCAACGAATTCCCTCCGTCGCCGAACTGGAAAAACTGGCAGCAGATTTGGGAATTAATCCCGAAGAAATTGAATCCGCTCAGAAAAAGTCTCAGGCTCACTTGATCCGCGCACAAGGCTATATGCGCCTCAAGCATTGGGATGATGCTATTGAAGAACTAATTGAAGCAATCGCTTTATCTCCCTGTAATGAAGATTTGCTACTGACTTTAGCCAACGCCCATCTGGAGCGTTGGTATCAGCAACATCGGCGAGATGATGCTGAGAATGTTCGTCTGAGAGTAAAGGACTGTCTTTTTCTTCAGCCGAATTCAGAAGAGGCACTCAACCTCTTGGCTAAGTTAGATAAGGCGCGTCAACAGCGCAGAACTTTTTGGGTTAGCTTAGTAATTGGTCTGGGTAGTTTCCTGACCATCAGCAGCCTTCTTTGGCTCTATCCTGAATCTTTCAACTACTCATGGTCAAGACTCTGGTATCGAGAAGATAAGCTCGAACAGTTAGAACAACGACTTTTGGCAGAAATACAAGGGTTAAGGCAAGAGCAAGAGCAGCTTAGGAAAGAAATTCAGTCTAGCCAGACTAGAGAAACATTGCGCTATCATAACAGACTCGCTCAGTTGGATGAATCCCTAAAGCGACTGAAAAAAGCACAACAAGCTTGGTACTACCAGCTTCGTAACCGACATTGGAGAGAGCGGAGAATCGACGGCGTGCAACCCTAAAAGTTGTTTATGGTAAAGAAAGTAAACAAAGTAGGATAGTGCTTCAAAAACAAATAGGATAGCAGATTCACTTATTTCTCTTCCATAAGGCGATAGCGAATTCCTTAACCAACTCCCAAGTGATCTTATCTCGACTAACTTTTAACTTTTAGACTTCAAGTTCAAGTTCTAAAATTCTCTTGTTGAGTTTCGGGGTTGACCAGCGCCTAGGGTTAAGAAATTTTCACTCTTACTAAAAGCTATAAATATTGGGAAGATGGGGTCTGGTAAATCGACAACATATTCATATTTGTCTTTAAGGATTTAGCGAGATTCAATCAGCAATCAATTTCTATGGGTGAGTCTAATATCGTCAATCTTGATGGATACTAGCTACTAATTGCTCTCGCATTTGGATAAAGTCTGGTGTTACCCGCAAACTAGCAGCAGATTGCTCTTTCAATTTGTGAGCAAAAGGATTGTCTATAATCTTGACAATTCTTCCAGGGCGTGCGTGCATGACCACAATGCGAGTAGATAAAAGCAAAGCTTCTTCAACGTCGTGAGTAATGAAAAAAATCGTTTTTTGGGTGCGCTCCCAAATACCCTGTAAGTGGCTTTGCATCGACTCGCGAGTCAGAGCATCTAAAGCACCAAAAGGCTCATCCATCAAAACTATTTTGGGGTCTGCTGCTAGAGTACGGGCGATCGCTGCTCGTTGTTTCATCCCTCCTGAAATTTGATGGGGTAATAATTTCGCAGCGTCTATTAACCCTACCATGTCTAAATAATAAGCAACCTTCTTTTGGCGATCTAGTTTGGATACCCCTTGCATTTTGGGACCGAACTCCACATTTTTGGCAATACTCAGCCAAGGAAACAAATTGGGGCGTTGAAATACTACCCCGACATCTGCATTGGGCTTGCTATGTTGCTTCCCAGATACAGAGATCGACCCTGTTGTAGGCGGTTGATATCCTGCCAAGACTCGCAATAAAGTAGTTTTACCACATCCAGAAGCTCCCAGTACACACACGAAGTCTCCCAAGTTCATCTCTAGGTTAATATCTCTTAACACTTCATTGCGATCGCTCCCAGAACCGAAGGTTACACCGATACCCTTTAACTGACAGATGATATTTTGTTCAAGGGAACTGCTTTGGTGTGAAATAACTTCCATTTATTTATCTTGGGTAATTTGTGACACACCGCACCCCGTTTTACGGGGTGGGCTTCCTACTTCGACGACACTTGACTAGACAAAGCTAACGCCCTGTCCCCGCCAGAGGTATCTCCATGGGCTAAAACCGTCCGTCCGACGGCTAAAAGATTTAGGGCAGCATTATAGTCTCTCAAGTTATGAGAGCCACAAACACAATCCCATTCTCTAATTTCTAAAGGTAGTTTTTCTAGTACTTGACCGCAAGCATGACATCGTTTGCTCGATGGGAAGAAACGGTCAACTTGTACTAAAACCCTTCCATACCAACTAGCTTTATAGTCTAGTTGTCTAATTAATTCTCCCCAAGCTGCATCAGCTATTGCTTTAGCTAACTTAGGATTTTTAATCATATTCTTCACAGCTAACGATTCGGTAATTACAACTTGGTTCTCGCGAATTAAACTAATCGTTAACTTGTT
>JAAUYJ010110326.1_pt1 | contig 10914 bp, 15 predicted proteins | sample 7278031 | NCBI WGS metagenome assembly JAAUYJ01 (sample SAMN14350222, study PRJNA611818) | marine sediment metagenome | isolation source: surface marine sediment (1.8m) | place: French Polynesia: Moorea | collected 2018-08 | reverse complement strand
GTTTACGGCAATTCTCAATCTTGGAGTTTGTGTTCGATCTAGTACAAAAGCGTTGTGACGTTCGTTCTTTGCCTCCCTCTTTGGTTATTTTGGTGCATTTTTAACAGCTTGTTTTTTGCAATTTCCCTCCTCTTTATTGAGCTTGGTTCAAATTACTGTTCACCTGTACACAACTCCTCTTTATTCTACACATCAAGCATACCGAAACATGTACTGAAAATTGAAAATGCGATGTAGTAATTTGCGTAGTTTCAAGGTTCCTTCTTTCAGTCTTTAGTCCATAATCCTCCAGTCTCTTCCCGTCCAACCTTTACGAGAGCCCTCCAACCATGTATTTTTTCTTCCTCTCTCAGAAGCCCCCACCGCCGGCGGCCTCCGCCTTGGGCGCCTCCTTCTCCACCTCCTCCTCCTCGGACTCCTCGCTGTTCTCCCCGTCGGAGAAGATTATTTTCCTCTTGACCTTGTGTCTGACGACCGCCATCCTCCACGTCCTGGCCTCCGCGCGCGCCGTGGCCTCGATCTCCTCCTGAGTGCGGGGGCGGAGGGCGGAGGCCGGGGGGCCGTCGACGCCCAGGAGGGCGTCGAGGTCTCCGTTGTTGAGGAGGGACCTCACCCTGCGCTGGTTCTCAGTAGGGCCCTGGGGAATGGGAGTGTAAAAAAGCATGGTTATCAAAAATGGGATTATAAATAAACATTGTCGGAGGAAATACTATGATGAGAATGAGAGAAACTTACCCCAAACAGTCTCCTTCTGGGGACCGGGACGAACCTCCTCCTCCTAGCGCTACTGCTGCTGCTGCCGCCGCCGCCCCTGTTGCTGCTGCTGCCGCCGCCGTCCCTGTTGCTGCTGCTGCCGCCGCCGTCCCTATTGCTACTGCCGCCGCCGCTGTCCCTGTTGCTGCTGCTGCCGCCGCCGTCCCTGCTGCTGCTGCTGCTGCTACTGCGAGCGAAGGCTGCCATCTCGAATTCGCGGATTCGCCGATATATATCCGCTTCCGTGATTGTGCCCTGCTGTTGCTGGATCACGGTGGTACCCTGGAGATCTCCGGCCGCGGCCGGGACGATTGTCCTGTTGTTGCTGTTGTTGTCGTTCCTGGAGAGTCTGTTGATGGCCCGTTCGATGGCCTCCGTGAAGGAATCACCACCCTGCTGCTGCCTCGAATTGGACATTGTGGTCGACGACTTTAAATGAAGTTACTTTTTTTTACCGATACCGGGATGTGATTTCGGTTTCAGTTTCTTGATGCGAATGAAGAGAACCGAGCCGGCCCGCGCTTTTCTTGGGGGAACGGGAGGAAGCGACGCTGCTGTCTGTCAGAGGAGCAATTTTTTAATCCCGCCCTCCAGTCAACTAGGGCACAGGATAGATAATGGGTTAACCGCTCCCAAAGATTCTCAAACAGTTAACTTTTATCGAAACAAATAATCGATTTTTTATAAATATGACGCTTTTTAACATCTGTTATAAATTTTAAAGCTTTTGCCTTGTTCTGCAGCCAATCGTATATATTTTTTAGTCCATAAATGTAAACTCCAAAAAATATATTGTTCCGTTTCCTGTATTCTCATTTTTTTCTTATTTGTTTTAGTCGATTGTAATCGATTAATCGTTTTTTCATAGTTCTTTTTAATCGAATCGTCTTTTTCCTTTGTCCTACTCTCAACGCCGTATATCTGAGACTAAGAAAACAAAACGTCATATTCCCACCATTACCTGTTCTGCGCACCGTTCGATCGTGATATCCTAGTTTTTAAGACTAAGGATAACATACAGTATATGCGTGTTATCAAGTGCCAAAAAAGAGCTTTTTGTAATTCCCCGTCACTTTAGATCTTCCGTTTATTTTTAGATGATTTCTTCAAAAGCGGTACATCCCCCCTCCCAAGATATGGTCGAATTTAATCAGCGGCATTGAATAATCTGGTCCAATGGATCTTGTAATGAGTCTCGTGCCATTCCTTAAAATATGCATCCCATTTAGAGTTTAAAATTAGGATCAAGTCTGAACGGCGGGCACACGGCTTCTCATACACTGTAAATTAGCGCAGGTTCACTGGAATTTCGCACAAATAATTCGATTCAAACAGCTTGTGTCTTTTTCGTTTACTTCTTATATTTTTCCCTACACCTTTATTGTTTTCTTCCATCAATCCACTCAGAATATCTGTTTTATCATCCTTCCTCCCAAATCCCTTCTAAACTTTCATCCCATCCCAGTAGCCCCACGCCAGCCACCGTCTTTCCCGCTCAAAAGTGACTGTCCTCCCCCTTGAACTCCTCCTCCTCCTCGCTGTCCTCCCCGTCGGAAAAGACGGTTTTCCTCTTTATGCCCTCCCGCACCTTGGCCAGTCTCCTGCGCCCAACCTCCCCCAGGTCCGCCACGTCCAATTCGAGCGGGCGCCCGGCGTGGTGAGGGCGGCGGCGGAGGGAGGAGGAGGAGGAGGAGGAGGAGGAGGAAGGGCCGTCTGCGTACAGGAGGGCGTCCAGGTCTTCGTTGCCGAGGAGGGATGACCCCACCCGGCGCTGGTTCTCAGTAGGACCCTAGGGGAATGCGAAGAAATATTAATGTCAATAAAATATTAATCGAAAACATTAGCATTAGCATTGAAATACTCTTTCAAAACTGTGGTGCGGTACCTCGGAGAGCCTCCTCCTGGGGACGGGGACGACCCTCCTGCCGCCGCCGTTGCCGATGTATCTGCTGCCGTTGTCGCTTTCTCCGCGGCGGGCGGCGTGGATCCTCTGGATGCGGCGGACGGCCCTCTCGAGGTCATCCGCGGTAAGGCCGTCCGACGGCTGCTGGAGCGCGGCGGCGGTGGCGGCGCCGCGGCCTCCACGCGTCTGGAGGTCTCCGAGGCTGGACACTGCGTTGGCGGCCGAGGACATGGCGTTGGAATTAAACACTGGAAGTGGAAAAACCCAGCAAGATATAACTATTTCGCAGTACGCCAATTTACCAATCAAGTATATTTTTTCTATGCAAAATTCTGAAAAAAATAAATAAAATAATGTCCGTTGGATGAATGGACAGTTTCTATTCGTGGGCTTTTTACAGTTTCAAAGTTTTCTGTGATGTGCAAAAGTAAAAAATGTTTTCATTTCTTACCCTTTTTTATTTGTTCGTCTCCAAGGTGTGTCCCCCGTTGTCGATGGTTAAAGCGAATGATGGAGGAAGAACGGGCCCCCGCTTTTCTTGGGGGAAGAGGGGGAAGCGACGCCGATGGAGGAGCAATATTTGGTTCCCGCCCTTCTCCGCCAATCGGTAAATCGGAGACTAAGAAAGCAAAGCGTCATAGACTCTCCAATTTACCTGCGTGGCTCTTGTAATCGCTCCTCCCTTATGTATCGTAGTTTTTCAAGACTAAGGATAATAAATATGCGTGTTGTAGCGCTCTCAAAGAACTATCGTGAATTCTCGGCTAATTCATTTCTTTTAAATAGACTTTCCGTTTATTTCAGGCGATCCCCTCGAAATATATTTTTGGCTTCCGCTATCATAGACACGGATGTGAGGAAATCGAGTTTGTGCGCATACTGAATGGATTTTTTTGTCTCCGTTTCATACAACATCATTCTTGAGGTCATCTTCATACATTTTTTGTTCCGTTTTTCTCTCGTCTTTCATAATAATAGTTCAGTCGATGCTGTCAATGTGGTCAAGGAGCTTCGATACCCTACACAGAAAAAGATATTTTTATTGAAACATAAATATGTTTATGTCAAATTGCGTGTTTTATGTACCTTATCCCCCTCTCGTTGTTCTTGTACATGTCTGCGAGTTCCCTCCTTAGCCTGACGACCTCCTTGCCCAGCTTCCTCTTCTCCTTGGACTTCCTCTCCGCCCGCTCCTTGGAAGCCCCGACCTCGCACTCAAGCCTGTTGAGAAGGAAAATAAAATAAAAATATTTGCGCACAAAGCACATAAAAGTCAAAATTCACTTTAGGGCTCAATAGCAGCAGAGACATTTTCATATACGAAGAACAAAAAAGACTAGAGCAAAGAATGACTATGTATTGTCCAACAACGCTACTTACCCCAAAAATCTTTAAATTCCAAACTGTTTTTGAGTAAAAACAAGCGACCATCTTTAATTACCTTGTGACCTCCTGGCACTTTTCTGCCAGCTGTCCCTCGACCTCCCTCCCCCTGGCCCTGTGCTCCTGCAGCCTCCGCTCCAGAGCAACCTTCTCCTGGTTGAACTGGGTCATCACCTCAAGGAGGTCCTTGCGCAAAAGGTAGTTGGAGTCCTCCTTCTCCTTCAGGGTGATCTCACGCTCCTCAAGAGTCGAGCGAAGTTGCTCGTAAGAACGCTGTAAAATATTCAAAATTAAATGTAAAAAAAAAAGTGATAATTTCTTTTTGGAATTTACCTGGAATGTCTCCCTCTGCGCGCAGAGCTCGGCCTGGCACCTCTCCAGCTCCTCCCTCGCCGATTTGAGCAATTCCTCATTCTTAGGACGGGATATTCCAAAATAAATACATGAAAAAATACTTTTAAATGTATAAAAAATCTTCTTCCTACCTGTTCCGCCTTGGCCGTCCAAATCCTGTCCTGGTTCTCCAGCTCCATCCTGAGCATCTCCGCCCTGGAGCGCTCCCTCCCCAACTCGGATCTGGCCTCGCGCAATCTGGTTTCGGCGGCGTCCGCGCGGCAGTTGGCGGAGTCAACCGCTGCGGAGGAGGAGGGGGGGGAATCGACGGCATCCTATGCGCGGAAATTGATTTTTTTTTAAAAAAGTCTGTGTTTTATAAGTGGTTTCGCTTTTTATCTATACTGCGGCCGATACCATAGAGTACATATTGCAGTTTTCTTAACCCTGTACCTGATTTATCTGGCTTTTGTGCTCTTGTGTCAACGGCAACTGTGCGGCCGTCGCCTCCGCCGCTGGCGCCAACTGCTCCAACAGCAGCTCCTCCTCCTCCTCGACCACCTCCACCCTCTCCTCGTGCACAACCACTGCTTCGGCAGCGTTGATCTCCTCAACGATCTCCTCTCGCTTTGTCTCAGCCTAAAAGTTAAGAGAAGTATACAAATCACCAAACATTTGGTACAATATCGTCGAATTCCTCCATACCTGGACCGCAGCTCGCTGCTGCAGGCGGAACTCACTGTGAAAAGAGATCTCAATCAGTTTCTTTCTCCCGCGTTGCTTTCGTTTGTTTGTTCGCGTAATCGACTTGAGGTGGGCAACGACCGTAAGTGTCTAATTTTGAGATGATGAATTCACCCTCACCTGTCCCTCATGCTTCCTTCCTCTTCTTTTTTCATCGGACGATCGTCTTGTTCGTTGTCCACTTCCTCCTCCTCCTCCTCCTCCCCGTCCGTCGATCCGTCCTCATCAGCATCTCCGTCGTCCTCCTCCTCTTCGTAGCAATCCTCCTCCTCCGCTGCTGTTGTCTCTGCGCGGCCAAGCGTAGCGGCTTTTTCCTTGGCAAGGTTCTCCTCATCCGACTCTTTCTCCCTCTTGGCAACTACTGCTATCTCGCCCTCCTCCTTGGCCTCGGCGGCTGAGGCGGCGGTGGCGTCAACGGTGACATCCGGCAAAAAGTGCGAGGTTTGAGGGGGAGGGGCGGAGGAGGGGAAATCATTGTCCGCGACAACTGCGGAGGAGATGTTGTTATTGTTGTTGCTGACTTTGCCCTTTCTGCTGCCGCGGTTCCTCCTAGAATGTTTCTCAAAAATATTAAGAAAATCAAGGGAATTTGACATCTTTTTCTCACCTGCTCCTCCTCTTTCCCATGGCTCTGTCCAGCAGCAGGTAGGCCACCAGACTGAGCCCGAGGACCTCCGCCGCGAGACGGGCGAAGGGGGGGAAGGGCCAGAAGGAGGGAGGGGAGGTCAGGGCGGACACCTCGCTCGTCGTGGGAGAGGCCTAGAAGAAATTCGCGTGAAATCGAAGGCGTAAATTGGAGGAGGGAGAGAAACGAATAATGTTCTACTATTTTTTTATATTTTGATTTCTGCATCGTTGTGTCAGGAAGCGCAAAAATTGCCAAAAGAGAAGACTAGATGATCCCGTGTGATGTGTTGTATTTGATGGGTGAATGTCTCACCATATTGCCTGTCATGATGTTGCTGTGCTCTGGCTGAATTTCGTTCTCTTCTTTTTCTAGGCCGCAGAATTTGGGGTGACTTTTCTCCTCCCTCGACTTAATTTCTTGCCTCACTCCTCCTTCTTCCTCCGCCACTTTCAATCATTGCTCCCAGCACTTGACGACCGGCGAAGGCCGCACTCACTCTCGTTTTCCAATTTCAACTACCAGAGGCAACTGCATTCTTCAATTCGCCGAAAAAAAATCCCGAGGCTCGCAAGTGTATCGTCTTTCGAAGAAATGCCTTTTTACTCGTTTTTTTTCACGGGCGTTCCACCTGCATGCTTTCGCCCCCGCGCCGCGCGAACGGACACTGACTTTCCCGACTTTTAGTAGATTGACTTCCTCCTCCACCCCCCACTTTTTTTAACCCTCGGCGGGTTCCTTTGTAGTACAACGGAGGTGGCCGCTCCCCCACGCCCGTCTTGTTACCTGCGCCCAAGCTAGGGAGTCTTTTCCACCTTTCTTCCTATGGGAGGTAGATAGCTTAGATGCAATTTGCTTTCTATCTCGAGGAGAGACAGCTTGTATCTCGGCGGAGGCCAAGGACCGACTGGGAAAAACTGTAAATGAGGCCTACGTACGTACGGCCTACGCCCGTTTCTTTTTCTTTTTCCCGCATACACACATATAACATCGCGCTCAAAAAAAACCGGGAAAAGAAATTCCTTTCTTGGACGCCGTCCAGGGGCGTAACTCAAAGAAAGAAGGAAGAAGTAGGAAACAGGAAAAGAGATAAAAGATGATGTTTCGGGCGGCGTCAAAAGACGTTTTGTTATGAAGACTGACCTTCTGTGGAGCTAATATGTGTGAGAAAAGGGAGGAGTTGAACAACATGTACCCACTTGACGACAAGGAACCCGTCTGGAAGGAAGTACAGTACTTCGGAGGAGGGAACAAGTGTTGAAGAGTACCGCAAGTATGTACTAGTACTACAGGAGAAGAGGAAAAGTAGATACTTGCCAAAAATTTGACGGATACAATAAATGTTCTTTTCCGAGGAAGTAGTTTACCTGGCCCTTTTCAAACCAGCGCTTAAAAAGCAAAAATTATACTTGTACTCAACGCAAATTGGATGACTCATTCTTGCAAGTGCCACATTCTTGCTTCTGTTTTATTGCCAAGGACCACCTGTGCGTTTGCGGCCTCTTGTATTCCTCTTTTCTCTTTACCGCAAAAATAGAGGCCGGGCTATTGACATCCTCAGAAGAAAATGTTCTTTGCCTGCCGGTTTTTCCCCATCCGCGAAATATCCTCGTTAAAAACGATCGCCTCACACAGTTCTCCTCTGGGAGGGGATGAGAAAAAAAAATCTCGTTTACGTCGACAACTCTTTGTTTCCCCGTCAATATTTGATCACACGCCCCCCTTTCCCTCCCCTCCCTCGGAACATTGCCTCAATCGCCGGGAAATCACGTTCCGTGTGTTCCTCTTCTTTCTTCTTCCGGACAGACAGAAGTGCTTTCACTTGACAACTTTTTCCTCCTCTCCTTGCTCCACCTTCCGATGTCCGATAGAGTGGAAAGAGGTTTTTTGTTGGGAGCATGGGCAATATTATAGGATTGGATTTCCCATTGCTTCATAAATATGTGCAGTAGATCCTAAGAAATCCCTCATTTACGTACTTACGTGAACACTTAACATAAATATATTTTTACGAACATGTCGAATAGTTTTTTCTATGGGTTTGCCACCGTTTATGTCTCGTCAGCACCTCCCGCGGACACGCAGGAGGAGAAACAGGACAGAAAGAGAGGGAGAAAACAGACGGATGAGCACGCACCCCAAGTTGACAAACTCTCGTCTTTGAGTACGTGGAAAAGTTCCCGGAGAAGAATTACTCTTTTTTTGCCTCTATATACCATACGTCTCCCTGCCATTGTCATCGCGGCCGTTCCTCATTTTCGATTGCTGTTGTCCGCTCCCCCCACGCGCGCCATCAAACGGGGGCGGAAGAGAAATTAAGCGGCGCAGTCGATGGATGAATCGTCGTCCTTCCTCTCTTTTTTTACGCGGAGGTAATTTGCGGCGCGGAGAAATTAATGTCGGCCCACACTCTTGTCATGGATAAGGGACATAGGCACAATTGACAAAAGTCTTTGGAACGACGAGGAAACGGGCAAGCGGACCCTAAACATGATATTTTCCTGCAGCAAGTACAGGAGAACTAATTTTCCCATGGAGAGGTCCGCAGCAGGAATACAGTACAAAGAACAAAACAGAACGTCGAACGCAGTCAGTTTCCCAGCCGAGTCTACCTCAGCAATATCACGTGCGCAATGTCTCACGTGAACTTACTTTACCTAATTTTTTTGTGCCTCTTGACATGCTTCTCTCGTGTCGGGACTTCCGAAACGTCCTCCTCCTCCGTCCTTCGAGTCCTCGACGGCCTCTCCAGCCTCCGCGTCCTCCGCGGCCGCGCGGCCGTCTTGACCTCGGGGGAGGACGAGGGCGTCTTGGAAACCGTGGCTGAGTGGGCGGCAGGGAGGAGCGGCGTGATACTATGCCTAATAAGGAAAACGGGAGATTGCAAGGTGACAACAAAACATGAAAGTATTTATTTCCTAATATTTTGCAAAATGGCCTTTTTCAGGATTTCACAGTGGTCGTGTTCAACGGCCAAGAAGAAGAATTGCAGAGTCTGAACCGCGAGACTTCATCCTCCAGCACTTGGATCATCCAAGATTCGCCCTCCGCGGAAGCGACTTTGGCCAACGTTACTCATTCGGCGCTGGGGATGACATCCAAGGTCTTCCTCTACGACACAGAGAGCAAAAGGCTGAGGGAGGCTTACCGGGCGTGCGACTATTGCAGGATGAGGTTTAATCCCGTGGCCTCGTGGTACGTCATTTACCTCATTTACGGATTTACGGGGAATTCCCTTAAAATTGATTTTTTTTCTTCAGGCAGGTGCATTTGAAAGACGACCACTTTGACCGTCGGCGCGACCTGTCCGAGATCAATTTCCGCGTCTGCGTCGAGCACTCTCCGCCGCTGCAGACAGTCAGGGGGAACGGGCTGAGGCCGACCGGCTTCTTCCCTGATCTGTTCTATGAACTCAGGCAAGTTGACTAAAAAAATATGAAAACTGCAAAATTCCACTTTTTTTATTTTCTCCTTGCAGAGAATTGCTCAATTTCACCGTGGAGGTAGTGCGCCCTCCGGACGGAGCCTGGGGCAGCTACAAGTAAAATAAACACGCCATATTATTCAATGATTTTTTAAAAAGTTAACGAAATCATTTGCAGAAACTCCACCGGCTGGTCCGGCATGGTTGGCATGGTCGTCCGCGGCGAGTCTGACCTCTCCATGAGCGAGTTCACCATCAGCGCTCAGAGGAGGACGGCCGTAGACTTCTCCGTCCCGCTAATGGCAGACTCGGTGCACTTAGTATTGGGGAAGCCAGGTTTGAATTCAAAATTAATTTTTTTAAACATGAGGGAAAATTGTTTTAAAGGCCAAGCCACGGACTGGGAGCTGTACCTCTCCGGCTTCAGCTACTCCTTCTGGGTGGCCCTGCTGGCGGCGGGGGCGGTGGTGTACGCGGTATTCCTGGCTTACAGATACGCGAAAAGTAAAGATTTTTTTAAAAAGGTTGTACGGGCGTTGGGTAGTACGATATTTTACAAGTGGAATACATACCGACAACTGACATCATTACATGACCTGCCGGCCTACTACCGAACCTGGGACGAATTTCACAAAGCTTGACGTTTTAATGTCGGTAGCTTTTCTTACTTGCAGCAACGTTTTTTTGTTTATTTTTTTAACCAGCTTCCCTTCGCACCAATTAAAAAGGTATTATAAATTTAGAAATTATTTTTACTGGCTTCCTACTGCCGTTGCAAAAACGTTACTGCAAGTTAGAAAAACCTACCGTCATAAAAATGTCAACCTTTGTGAAATTTGTCCCAGTTTGACTACGCCTGAACCTCCAACAGCTTCGAGGGGATGCAAAGACCAGATTAAGGTATGTGACAATTAGATGTACATACTGAACCATACCCGTACGTAAGCCAAAATATGTTTTAAAATTGCAGGATTGGATTTCGATGATGACAGCGGTGGTGGGAGTACATTAGATCAGGCGACACAATTTATGGATGCATATGAATTTCGACTTATTTGCTGTACATATCAGTATACCATTGAAAACACGGGAGAAAAGCAATAATAAAAGCATTCCGGCAGCCAATATATTTCTCTTTCGCGATAATTCCGATGTTTAGGTGGATATTACTTCTTTTCGTCCCAATTTGGGGTTGGCGAGGGCGAGAAAGGATCCCCAAATCGCGAGAGAGAGGAGTATTTGTTGTTGGTGCACCTCACCTTGCAACTGTTTGTACCTGTACGGTCGGTCAGCTATACCTGCAGCGTCTGCGGATCTGCACTAACCGACGGATCGTTCAGTTCTAGTGTTGCCAATTATTATTGGGATAATTTTGAACGAATCGGGCAACGCCTTTCGCATAACTTTTCATCAAATTGATCCCAGGAAGGACAGGTGACTGACTCACGCTCAGTTCTTCTTTACCCAACCGCGAACTCCAAGGATACATTTTAGAACGATGTTTGCTCTTTTTATCTGCGGCGAAGCCGACAGATCAGGGAGAGGAAGGTGTTGTTCTTCTTCTTCTTGTTGTTGTTGTTGGGGGATTTGGGGGGACTGTTTTCAGATCTCCCATGTACAAACAAAATGGGTGCATCCAGAGAAAACTTTTCTTCAAAATGGTTGTATCCAGAGAAAACTTTTCTTCAAAATGGATGCATCCAGAGAAACCTTTTCTTCAAAATGGGTGCATCCAGAGAAAACTTTTCT
>JAAUYJ010188703.1_pt1 | contig 10915 bp, 10 predicted proteins | sample 7278031 | NCBI WGS metagenome assembly JAAUYJ01 (sample SAMN14350222, study PRJNA611818) | marine sediment metagenome | isolation source: surface marine sediment (1.8m) | place: French Polynesia: Moorea | collected 2018-08 | reverse complement strand
GAAATATTTAGCCGTGTCACCTCACCAAATCTCTACGCCCTAACCAACTGTTACCTTGAGTACCGTGAACCTATTGCTAGGGATTCCTCAAGCCTCGATTTCAGCGATAGCTAATCGAGGTAGTTGACTGGGACTTTAGAGGTAGAGCCTTCTTCTACTGGCGGTTGCCAATCCTCATCCACAAAAACATCCACATCAAAATGGGTCTCTAACCAAACCCTAGCACCCCCTTTATCTTCCCTAACTTCATGGGAGTAAAACATTCTCGATGGTCCATGAATATCAATAGCATGACCCTGCATGACTCGTTGACGACCTCGTTGAACACTAATCACAGTCTTATTGGTTTGATGATCGGCATTGCCATCAATATTCTGTCGTACCACTTTGATAACGGCTAAATCTTGATAACGACGCTTTTTGACCCGTTTATGCCAACTGGCTTTAGGTCCTCGTTTCCCTTCACTAATAACCGGTTTGCCATCACACAAAGGGATCACCCATTGATTCCCTAGCTTAAATGCTCCTTCGATACGATTTTGAGTCAGTAAATGATGAACTCTTCGTCGAGACACCCCTAATATTGTAGCCGTTTCTTTTGTAGTGGCAAACATAAGTATAAATAACTATTCACAATCTATAACTTTTATTTTAACATAATTCATGCTATAGGAATCTACAGAGTAGCTCAGACAGTAAGTGCGATTGCATGACGAGATATGCGATCCCACTATTAATATCTAAAATAATTTTTTATCTTGAAATGTATTTTTGTAAATAACTGTGTATAATTTCTTTTGTAAAATCAGAAATAGATTGACCTAATTGATTGGATAATGTTTTGATTTTGGCTAAATCTTCATCTGATAGAGTAACTTTAATTTCATTTTGAGATAATTGAGAAGCTGCGTAAGTTTGATATCGTTTTATTTGTTCAGATACATTATCAATACTTTTCCATTCTTCATTTTCAATACTATTGAGTAATTTTTATTCTTCGGGATTTAATAAACTCATTTGTTTAATCTCCTAAATATCTCTTCTTCATTTGGTTTGAGTTTCGATACCAACCTACAAGATAGGCGATAGCACTACTTTTTGAATTCTTCTAAGCTATGATTCTGAAGCCATTTACCTAGCTTATATATTCTATCAAGAGAACCAGTAGATTTTGCAGGTTTAGAAGAATTATAACTAGAAAAGCGGTTATTTTTTGAATTTTCTTCATAGAAATACTTAATAAGATCCTCAAACATTTTTAAAGGTAATAGTACAGCTTCAGTGATTAATCCATCTTCAAACTCAAGTTCTTCCAATTTAAAGCGATAACCTACCCACCAAATGGTAGGTAATTCATTATTAACCCATTGTTGCAAATTATTGATTATCCCATTATGAATGGGGTCTGGATTCTTGTTATTAAAAACAATATACCAAAATAAATTATGCCGAACATAATATTTTTCCTTTTCATCTTTACAGATTTCTACTTCAACATCTTCTATATTTACTAACCAGCGTGTCATTTTTTTCGGTAAAGATGGTTTGATTAATTCTTCGGACTGGTTTTTTGAGTCTTTTTGGTTGTTCATGGTGTTTTCTAATAAAGGTAATTTTTCTTTTAATTTGTCTTCTAAAGGTAAGTTAGATAGAGTAAGAATTTTCAGGTTTGTTATCATCAAGACATCAATCCCTAAAATATTCCCCTTATGAAGATAATGATTTCGTTTATTACTGTGAATCTCTAAATAATTGATGACTTCTAACCCACTATAAAACTCAAACTGATATCCAGACATAGTATAAATAGGGGTGTCTATCCAAACAATTGTACGCTTAGAATGTCGATACAGTCCAGACCAAGCATTTCTTACTAAACCCCCATGTTTCTTGGTTGCTGAGTTTTGTAATATGTTATAGTCATTAGGGTTAATTAGACACAAAACATGAATAACATTATTGTTATCTCGATACTGACCTAGAATTAGGGATCTGACGGTTGGATAGAGACTATTAGGTTTATTAAGTACCTTAAGAATACGTTTAATTTCTTCTTCGGGAGAGGGAACTCTAGGAAGATATTGTTTGACTTGAGTGTTATTGAGTTCTGGGTTAAAGGTATTGATATAGTAGCGTTCTTTTTCGTCTAGTTTTTCAAGGGGAAATGGATGATAATAGATAGTGTAATTGAATTTTTTATGCGATTGATTTAGTTGAGGATATCGATGATGATTCTTACCTTGCCATCTTGAGTATATATTCTTCGCTTGTCCGACATACCAGACACGATCATCTTTATCTGCGACTACATAAATACCTGAGTATGAGGGAAGATGTTTTTTGGACTTTAGAGATATATGTTGCCAATTTTTCCATTCCATAAAACTGAATAAACTTATCTAAATTGTATAAAAAAAACTGATTTATTGATTTTATAAGAATCAAAAACTTTCAATTAATTGTATATAAAAAATCCCCAACTTCTAAAGTTGGGGTAATGCACAATTCTGTGTAACAAGGTTTACAGTAAATAAACCAAGATAAAAAGAATGATCCAAATGACATCAACAAAGTGCCAATATAGTTCTGCTGCTTCCACACCAAAAAAGGACTCACTGGTGTAATGTCCTGGTTTACGAGAACGCCATAAAACGGCGAGGGTTAATAATAGTCCAAAAGTAACATGAAGACCATGAAACCCAGTTAAAGCGTAGAAAGAACTAGCAAACAAATTGGTGGTTAATCCCATCTCTAGATGGAAATATTCATACATCTGACCGATGAGGAAGATAACCCCCATAAGCGCAGTAATACCAAACCAAACTTGTAGCCCTGAAACATCATTTTTCTTGATCGCAGCCTGTCCCTTGTGCATGACAAAACTACTAGAAACCAGGATGATAGTATTGATTCCAGGTAATAACAATTCCAGTTCTGGAGTACCTTCAGGGGGCCAAACTGGGAGAACAGTGCGATAGATTAAAAAAGCGGCAAATAAGCCCATAAAAATAGCACTTTCTGCTACTAAAAATAGGGCAATACCAAACAGTCGATAATCGGGATGACCGCCATGACCACCATGATGGCCACCCTGTTCAGGAATCGCTCCTTGAGGTTGTTGAATCGCTGATCCTTGCATAAGAAATTGAAACGTTGAAGTGATTGAATGACGATTGAAAAAAATAGTAGGGGCTTAATGATATTAAGCCCAGAGGACAAGAAAAACTACTTAGAATTAGCTCCTACTTCGGCTAACATATCTTCGACGCTTTCCTCAGCGTCAAGCCCTTCTGAGTCGGTTCCATAATCATAAGGACCTGCCCATAAGATGGGTTCTTCATCGAAGTTTTCAATGGCAGGGGGAGAAGAGGTTTGCCATTCTAATGTAAAGGCACGCCAAGGGTTACGACCGGCTTTTTCTCCTTTGATTAAACTAAGGAAGATATTAATCACAAAAGGAACCGTTGACACAGCCAAAAGATAAGCACCCAAGGTACATAGTTGGTTTAAGGGTTCAAACTCGATGTCATATAGAGCAATACGACGGTTCATACCTAATAACCCTAGTTCGTGCATGGGTAAAAAGGTGATATTCAAACCAAGAAACAGAAGAATAAAATGGGCTTTTCCTAGAGGCTCGTTGATCATTCTCCCAGTCATTTTCGGGAACCAATGATAGAACCCGGCAAATAGTCCCATTGCGGCCCCACCAAAGAGAACATAATGAAAATGTCCTACAACAAAGTAGGTGTCATGAACATGAATATCAAAGGGAACGGAAGATAACATGACTCCGGTTAAGCCACCTACTAAGAAAGTAGCAATGAAGCCTACACCAAAACACATCGCAGTGTTGAGGTTGATTTTTCCGCCCCAAATGGTAGCACACCAGCTAAAGATTTTAATTCCTGTAGGAACGGCGATGAGCATAGTAGCCGCCATGAAGAAGATTCTTAACCAGCCAGGGGTTCCACTGGTGAACATATGGTGCGCCCAAACGATTAAACCGAGGAAACTGATGGCTAAACTGGAATAGGCGATCGCACGATAACCAAAAATGGGTTTACGAGCGTGAACAGGTAAGACATCAGAAATCAAGCCAAAGAAAGGCAAAATCATGATGTAAACCGCAGGGTGGGAGTAGAACCAGAACATATGCTGGTAAACTACCGGATCACCGCCTCCTGTGGGGTTAAAGAAACTGGTGCCAGCGATTAAATCGAAGGATAAGAGAACTAAAGCAGCAGCGAGAACAGGGGTAGAAAGAAGAATTAAAGCAGAGGTTGCCAGCATAGACCAACAAAATAGGGGCATACTGTGCAAGTCCATATCTTTAATGCGCATTTTAAAGATGGTGGTGACAAAATTAATCGCCCCCAAAATGGAGGAAGTCCCCACCAAGAGGACGCTTAAAATCCAAATTTCTTGTCCCCAAACCCCACTAATTAAACTCAGGGGAGGATAAGAAGTCCAACCTGCTTGTGCTGCTCCACCATCGACTAAGAAACTGAGGAGGAGGAGAACACCCCCAGGAGGGGTTAACCAAAAAGCCACTGCGTTGAGGGTGGGAAAAGCCATATCATCGGCCCCAATCATTAAGGGGATCAGATAATTGGCAAAAGCTGCCCCAGCCGGAACGATCCATAAAAAGATCATAATCGTTCCGTGGATTGTCATGACCTGGTTGTACATGACTGGGGTAATAAAATCGGGATCGGCGGTGGCTAATTCTGTGCGAATAACTTCAGCAAAAGCCCCACCGATGAAATAAAAAACGAAGGACGTAACTAAATATTGAATACCGATCACTTTATGATCAGTACAAAAGGTGAAATAGTCTGTCCATTTCCTTTGTTGATGTTCCATGTGGGTTGATTCGACGGTGATTGTCATCGGAAAAATTGGCCTTCAAACCCCGTCCTAGAAGGACGGCTTTACAGATGTTTACAGTTGACGACTTAAAGAAGACTCGCCATATAAAGGCGCAAGAGTGTCAAAGAGATTTAATCAAGAATTACGATCATTAGAATTCAGAAGTCAGAATCTTCTCTGTTGAGACTTCTGGCTACTTAAAAAGAGTGCTCAGAATGGTCAACTAATTCAGCTACCATGTCGTGATTGATGCCCATTTCTTCGGCATAGGGGCTTAAATATTCCTTATCAGTCATATTTTTAGGGTTAGTCGCTACAGTTTCCCCTAAGCTTGCTTCTTGTACTGGTTTATTAGCGTCTTCCCATTGAGCGTAAGCCTCTTTACTATCCACATGAAGGACTGATTTCATGCCTCCATGATAAGCACCACAGAGCTCGGCGCAGATGATGGGATAATCCCCTTCAAGGTTCGCTGTAAAGGCTAATACTGCTTCTCGACCGGGAATAGCATCTTGTTTTAGACGTAGTTGAGGAACCCAAAAGGCGTGGAGAACATCCCCTGCATTAATGTTGAGTCGTACCGGGCGATCGATGGGAACATGAAGTTCACCAGAGATAATACCAGTTTCAGGATAGGTAAAAATCCAGGCGTATTGAATGGCTTTCACCTCCACGACAACTGCAGGGGTGTCTCCCGTGTTAGAATTACCAATCCCCAAGGCCATTTGATGATGCTCACTTCCCATGGCAATTTGTTGGGGAGGGGTATCTTTAGAGGTCATCGGATCGAGTCCCCCCATATTGTTATAAGCCTCAAAGCTGTAGAGAGCTAAGATAAAGACGATAATGGTGGGAATAGCGGTCCAAAGGATTTCTAGAGGCACATTTCCTTCGATGGGAGGACCGTCGCTGGTATCTCCTTTGCGGCGACGAAATTTGATGACACTATAAACTAAGACCCCTTCTACCAAGAGAAACAGCCCAGTGGCAATGGTCATCATGAAGTTGAATATATTGTCTACCTGTTTGGCATCTTCAGATGCAGCCACGGGTAAAAGGCCATGATTTTGACCATACCAGAGACTGATTAATGTAATGATGACACCAATGATTAGGGTGATAATGTTACTTGGAATCTTCACAGTTATTGATGGGTTAGCGGATTACCTATCTAATAACGGTAAGACAAACTTTTACAAATGATTGGCTTTTTTATGACAGATTTAAGGATCTTTGTTATTTCTTTAGGATTGAATAAAAATTGAGAATATAATCAGGGAATTAATCCCCAAAAGTTTATTTTTTTTTAATAAATATTTTTAGTTTTTTTAATATTCAAGGCAAAACAAAATGATAACGTTAGGATAAACGATGCGACCAGAAGTAACCCATAAACATGACAAAGACAGAAACCCAACAAAATCTTATTACCAATATAACAGGGGAACCCTATCAACCCACAAGACTTTATTATCATCTGTCGAATAAAAAGACAGTTTTAGGGGTGTTTGAGAAGTTGAAATGTATGGAATATTATCAAAAGAGCGATCGCTGGTATTGGTTTTATAATGAAGAGTCCAAAAAAATTCGTTTTCAGCAATCTTACAATAAAATTCCCAAGGAAAATAGGCCCATTCCTTTAGGTTATTTTCAGTTCGTAGAAGATAATTTAATGATTCTCGAAACTCGCTCCTTTCAAAGAATATTAGAAGCGGTAAAATTTTTCAATACAAGACTAAATTGGAGAGCAGCAGAACCGGTAAGATTGGGAATTGTGAATAAGTTGTTTGGCTGTTCTCCTGATGAAACACCACAGCCTCCTAACTCCTTTGCAGAATTTTTTGATCGAGATGATCTTGTTATTCATACTCCCGAACAATTAGAAGCAGAAATTAATAATATTATTGGTCAATATGAAACAGAAGAACAAAAAAATCAAGCAGTCAATGCTTATATGGAAGAAAAATCCAAACATCCCTTACCCGAAATTGAAGAAATAGCCGTGAGTATTCATGATGAAGGATTATCAATTTTAGAAATGGCCTTGCGAATGAAACATATTGAAGCTTGGCAACATTGGCAAGGGAATATGGATTTTACCCAATATGATTTAATTCAAAATATGATGGAAAATATGCCAAATCCAGTTCATTAACCACACTCAGAAGTTCCATAGTAAAGTTCCTGCGCTATGGCACAGAAGTTGTTTGTAATTCCTAGGCTTGGAGAAACCCGCACCGTAGTCTCTTAGATTCGGTGTTGGGAGTGAGGAGTTTGGGGTTATTCTTTTTTAAACGAGACAATTAGGGTTTGAGACTGCTGATTGTAGTAATTTGTCTCCGAATTGCCCTATATCGAACTCAGGTTGTAAGGCATGGAACAGATTACGCTATAACAGTAGAACGTACTTGTCAATGAAGGCTCATTTTAATAGACTATGTTTTCTCTTCCTCTGGCCATTAAGAAACCAATCTTAGGAACCGTGGGCTGCACTTTAGCCGTCGTGATAACCAGCATTACCTTAAAAACCCCCCCAAAAAATGCCTACGCTCAAAACTCACCCCCCAATAGCCCTCTCACCGTTCGTTCTGACATTCAAGAAGCCAATTCAGAAACGGGAGTTGTAACCGCTAGAGGCAACGTACAATTTTTCTATCCAGCGCGACAAATTCAAGGGACATCCGCCCAGGCGCAATATTTTAGCCGAGAACGGCGTTTAGTGCTGACAGGAGACGTTTATGTGCTACAAGAAGGCAACAGTATGCGGGCCGAAACTATGACCTATTTAATTGATGAAGGGCGTTTTATTGCTACTCCAGAATCAGCACAACAGGTAGAATCAATCTATCTGGTTACTGAAAATCAAGGGAATCCCCCTGCACCCACCCCGGTTTCTCCTGCGCCTCCCTTGGATAACACCTTACCCACCCCTGACTTTTAATCCCTTCTTATGACACTGATTTTAGAGAATATTCATAAAACCTACGGTAAACGCGACGTAGTCAACCGTGTCAATATTAAAGTTGCTCCAGGAGAAATTGTGGGGCTTCTGGGGCCCAATGGTGCTGGAAAAACCACCACCTTTTATATTGCCACTGGTTTAATCAAACCCAATAAAGGTAAGGTTTGGTTAAATCAACAAGAAGTCACTCGTTTACCCTTAAATAGACGGGCAAAGTTGGGAATCGGTTACATGACTCAACAGGCCAGTATTTTTCGTCACTTGAGTGTAGCGGAAAACATTCAAGTTGCCCTTGAACAAACCAAAGTCCCCTTTAGACAACGCCCCCAACGTCTTCATAGTCTTCTTAGAGAGTTCCGCCTCGAAAAAATTGCCCACACTAAAGGCTCTCAGGTGTCAGGGGGAGAAAGACGAAGGACTGAATTAGCCCGTTCCCTGGCTGTGGGTAAAGATGGGCCAGATTTTTTACTATTAGATGAACCCTTTGCCGGAGTTGATCCCATTGCTGTTTCAGAAATTCAAACCATGATCGCCCAATTACGGGATCGCCAAATGGGTATTTTGATCACTGATCACAATGTACGAGAAACCCTAGCCATTACTAACCGAGCTTATGTGATGCGAGACGGTCAAATTTTGGCGGCCGGAAGTGCTGAAGAACTGTACAACAATTCCCTAGTGCGACAGTATTATTTAGGAGAAAATTTTTAACCCATCAAGCTGCATTCGGAGATTGGAGCTATGGTTTTTGTAATCATATAATTCGGGGTTCCAGACTGCTTATGTCCAACTCAGGTGCCGAAGACAATCCACTAACCTTTCTCCCATCACTGGGGTATCTACCTTAAACTACCTCCTTATTTAGAATAAAATTTTTAACCCACCCGATCACACACAGATTATGGATATTGGTCAAGCAAACCCACTTACAATCAAACTTAAACCTCAGATCCCTGGTTTATCAATCATGGATCGTTATGTATTTATTGAACTTCTGTTGCCCTTCCTGTTTGGCATGGGCATATTTACTTCTTTAGGACTATCTATTGGTACCCTATTTGATCTGGTTCGTCGGGTAACAGAATCAGGACTAATGCTATCAGTTGCGGTCAAGATTTTATTCCTAAAAATGCCAGGGTTTGTTAGTTTGGCTTTTCCCATGGCCATGTTACTAGCAGCTTTGATGGCTTATAGTCGTCTATCCAGCGATAGTGAAATTATTGCTTTACGCAGTTTAGGGGTTAGTGTCTATCGCCTGATAATCCCTGTGATTCTGTTTGGTTTTGTGGTGACAGGTTGTGCCTTTGTGGTCAATGATTGGATCGCACCGGCTGCTACCCATGAAGCGGCGGTTACTTTAGAAAGGGCTGTGAATCAAGAAAGGCCAGATTTCAAAGAACGCAATATTGTTTATCCTGAATATAAAACCATTCAAGAAGAAGATGGTCAAGAAGCCACGATCTTAACCCGTCTTTTTTATGCAGAAGAATATAACGGGGAACAAATGCAAGGGTTAACTATTCTCGATCGTACCCAAGAAGGGGTTAACCAAATTGTCACTTCAGAGTCGGCTACTTGGAATATTTCCAGCAATACCTGGGACTTTTTCAACGGCACCATTTACCTCATTGCCCCGGACGGCTCCTATCGTAATATTGTACGCTTTCAACATCAAGAATTAGCCTTACCCAGCACCCCTTTAGACTTAGCCAACCGTCGTCAAAATTTCACTGAGATGACCATTGCTCAAACCAAAGAATACCTCAAAGCCATGCAGTTAAGTGGCAATGAGAAGCGGGTTAGAAAGGTAAAAGTTCGCTTACAAGAAAAGTATGCCATGCCCTTTGTCTGTTTGATTTTTGGTCTCGTGGGAGCAGCGATTGGCGTTAGACCCCAAAATACCAATAAGGCCACCAGTTTTGGGGTCTGTGTGGGCTTAATTTTTGGTTACTATCTTTTGGCCTTTTTGAGTACCTCTCTTGGTATTTGGGGCATTTTAACCCCGTTTTTAGGGGCTTGGTTGCCTAACCTTCTGGGATTGGTGGCCGGTAGTTTATTATTAGTTCAATCAGCAAGTTTACGATAGTCCCTATGTCTGAACCTCGTTCCTTAACCATTGGTTGGCTTTACCCCAATTTAATGAGTACCTACGGTGATCGCGGTAATGTCATCTCTCTCCAAAGACGTTGTCAATGGCGTGACATTCCTGTGACCATTCTTCCCTTGGATCAACAAGTCGAAGCTTCTAGTTTCTCTGAGGTTGATATTATTGTCGGAGGTGGAGCCCAAGATAGGCAACAAGAAATTGTCATGCGGGATTTACAAGGTGGTAAAGCTGACGCACTACGAAATAAGTTGGATGGGGGAACCCCTGGGGTGTTTACCTGTGGTTCCCCTCAATTGTTAGGTCACTATTATGAGCCGGCTTTAGGACAACGGATTGAGGGGTTAGGATTATTGGATTTAGTCACCAAACATCCAGGACCAGATGTGTCTCGTTGTATTGGTAATGTGGTGTTTGAAATTACGGCTTCTCCTCTGGCAGAAGACTTAAAAGAAATGTTAGGAGAACCCCCGATAATTATTGGCTTTGAAAATCATGGGGGGCGCACTTATTTGGGCGATGTACAACCGTTAGGGAAAGTTCGCTCAGGTTATGGCAACAATGGAGAGGATGGCTATGAAGGGGCGTTTCATCGTCATGCGATCGCTACTTATTCTCACGGACCTTTGTTGCCTAAAAATCCCTTTGTGGCAGATTGGTTGATTAAAACCGCATTACAAGAAAAATATCAAACACAAATCAAGTTAACCCCCCTTGACGATAGTTTGGCCCAACAGGCAAGAGAAGCCATGTTAAAACGACTGGAAACAGTGATTTAAACCCTTGAATGAAGAGGTGACGAAATGATGGGCAAATATCAATTCTATAATTTTTCTGTGTTATGTAGTCTTGTTTTTGGGACTATCACTTTAACAGAAATGTCGGGAGAAGTCCCCAGCTAAAATCTCCTTAGCTAAAAATATACTAGATTTAGCTGGGGATGAATCGCGACCATTAACGAAGTCAGAAGTCAGAAG
>JAAUYJ010148226.1_pt1 | contig 10918 bp, 6 predicted proteins | sample 7278031 | NCBI WGS metagenome assembly JAAUYJ01 (sample SAMN14350222, study PRJNA611818) | marine sediment metagenome | isolation source: surface marine sediment (1.8m) | place: French Polynesia: Moorea | collected 2018-08 | reverse complement strand
GTATCATAATCTTTGAATGAAGGAAAAAGATTATGATACCAATTTCATTAACTTAGGCTACACTACTTATCTTATACTGAAACGTAAAATCATTTCCTGAAATTACTGTAGCATCAAAGTTTTGAGCCGATCAAATCTTACTTTTGACTTTTGACTTTTAACTTCCGTGAAACGCTATGAGTAACGGTCCTGACCCTAATCTTAAATATCCAATGCCTAATCAAACTCGATTAGTCTATTTAAAAAATATTATTAACAATCCCAACATTATTGTGGGAGATTATACTTATTATGATGATTTGGAAAATCCAGAGAATTTTGAGCGGAATGTTCTCTATCATTTTGACTTTATTGGAGATAAATTAATTATTGGTAAATTTTGCTCTATTGCCTCTGATGTAAAATTCATTATGAATGGTGGAAATCATCGGACTGACTGGTTTACAAATTACCCATTTCCTGTGTTTGGAAATGGTTGGGAAAAAGCCATGCCTGACTCTTGGCCAGACAAAGGTAATACTGTTATTGGTAATGATGTTTGGATTGGTTATGGAGCAACAATTATGCCCGGTATTCAAGTAGGAGATGGAGCGATTATTGCGACAAAATCTGTGGTGACAAAGAATGTTGAACCATACAGTATTGTAGGTGGAAATCCGGCTAAGGAAATTCGGAAAAGATTTGAGGAAGCTATTATTAAAGAGTTGTTAGAGATTAAATGGTGGGATTGGGAAATTGATAAAATAACTCGGAATTTACAGGCAATTTGTGGTTCGGATATTAATGCTTTGCGAGAGGCTATTTGAGTTTTATTTGATAAATCTCCGTTTCATATTTAATTTGCTATACTGAGGAAAATTTAGAATAAACCTAGAAAATGTCTTATCTATGAGACTATGTTGTTTACTTTTGTTCATCTATCAACAGCAAGTCGATCTATCCGATCCTTGGGTGAAATATGCTGGTATGTTCAAAGATGACTCCTTATTTGATGATTTTGTAGAAAATATGGCTGCTTATCGAGATGAAGTAGATGAACAAGTTGCTGCTCAAGAAACTGCTGTGGAGGAATGTCAATCAGAGTGAGCAAATATATTCTAGATACCGATAAAATTAAAACTAATAAAAAAGACCGGAGCATATTAACATAATTCCAGAACCTAACCAAGAACCAACAATTGTCCGCACACAAAGGGGTCTTTCAATATCAGGAACCCGCATCACTCTCTACGATATTATGGATTATTTGACAGAGCAATATCCACCGGCGTTGCTGAATCAAGGGATGAATCTTTCAGTAAAAGGTAAATCAAATCTTTTAGTTCCTCTTTCTCCAAAACTATAATTCATCCCATAAATATGCAACGCCCCACCTAAGTTCATTGCTTCTCTGTTTAATCTCTCTTCCGAACAGATTAATTGTGCATTAAATTACATAGAAGAAAATCGTCCTGAAGTGAAACGAGAATATCAAATTGTTCTCAAGGAAGCAGAGGAACTGTGACTGTTTTATGAGGATATCCCCCTTTGACAAAAAAGATAATTTCCGACCTCAAAAATGGTATTGAAGCCATTCATTCTGACTCCTGAGTCCTGACTCCTGAGTCCTGACTTCTAAATCTTTCCTTCGCCGACTCAAACGCCTCCTGCATCACTCCCTGAATTTTCTCTGGATCTGGCTTTTTCCCTCCCATCAAATCTCCAAAATAAACACAAGCACTTTCACCTAACGCCCAAGTATAAGTTGCTGCCCAAGAAGCAGCAATGGCGCTCCCGAACCCAGGCACAAATTTAATCAACTCTCGCCCCACAGCTTGAGCAACAAAACCCCCACCAATAGCACTAACAATTCCACCTGCTTGAGATGGAGAAATTGTTTGCCCATACAAATTTCCCAATAAACCCACCATCGAAACTTGCAAGGCTGTCAATACTGGCATTGTCGCAAAAGGTAGAGGTACTGCTGCTGCGGTAGCCGCCATAATAGTAAATGATAAAATGTAACGTCTCCCAACATCTCGATAAATATTCCCCAGTTGTTTGTTTGCTTCTTCGTCTAATAATTGATAAATTGTTCGAGCTTCTGCTTCTGGCAGCAATTCCGCTAAATTATCTCTAAAAGCTTCTAAACCATAAAATACGGGGTTATACCCATCCTCTTCCAGGGTAAAGTCGAGCAACACAGAGCTATTATACAACTTGCCAAAATCTTCCTGAATAGCAGCAAAAGCGCGGTTTAGTTCCTCATATTCTGGAGGATATTCGGGATGGTCGTTAGTGGGGTTGGGATAAACTTCGTGCAGACAAGTCACTGCTAACAAACAAGGAATATTTGGATATTCTTGTCGCAACTGTTGTGCTACCTGTCGTAAAGTATCCGTGGCAAAATCATTAATTTTTACAGTCAAAATCAAAATTCTGGCGCGGTTGCTTTCCTGCTGCAACTCTGCCAAAAGTTCGTCAATAATAACCGGAGTTTCCTGTTTCACATCTCCCAACCCCACAGTATCGGTAAAAATTAACAACGGCAGATCGTCAGAAGGATAAGCATAACGTTGGGTGTGTTGGGTGTGGGGGCGAAAACCTTGACCGACTATTTCTGGAGAAACTCCTGTTAAACCGCGTACAATAGAACTTTTACCTGTTTGTGGTTTACCGATTAATATTGCTTCAGTTGTAGGAAGTTCGGCGCGTACTTTTGCCAATATTTCGGCAACTTGAGCTTCATCTACTGTAAACCATTGCATTATTGTTTGCGCTGCCTTATCTACAGGGAAAAGTTTAGTTAAACGGTTGTTGGTATTATGCCAAATTCCACTAATACGATTTTGCCAAGAGTCTGTTTTTGATTCTGTTTTTACATCTTCATTTGGTTGTTCGGACTCTTCAGAATTACCTGCTTGGGAGTTAATATCATTTTGTTCAGTCATTTCAGTTATTACTTATTATTAAATCTGTTTCATCTAAAATAGCGAAATAGTAGGGGCTGGTTTAACCATTAAATTAATGAGTTTTCACATTTAATTAAATCAACCCGCCCCAAAATCTAACACACACCCATTAGATATAGAGGTTATGCGTAATTCCTGTATTAGTAATCTTTGTACAAATTGTATCCGTAATATTTAGGTCGAGAATCTAATCTCACATGAAGCCAAGCAACTCCACCACCTGCCGTACTTAGCCAAAGGGGGTTATCTGAAATCTGTTCTTGCACGGTTTTTCCCACAATTTGCCACAATGCCTGTTTTTGAGTATCAGATCCATTGCGCATGAAGGCTGCTAAATGGGAATAAGCCGAAAACGGAGTTCCTCTAGGAGAAGCATTAAAATTTATTGGAGATGGAACCACGAGTATTGCATCTTTGCCTAAATTTTCAAATACAACAATTCCATTATTAACATCATCAGTTGTAAAATAATTCGCAAATGTCATTTTGTCTGGGTTGCTTGCCAACCCTGGAGAATTAAGCAGCACAAATTCAAATTGACGCTTGAGAGTCTCTTTAGTAATAGGTGGTGTCTCCCAGCGATATGCTGAAAAGGGCGACTCAGATAAAAGAGAAATGAAAAAGGAGCAGAAGTTTGAGTCAGACTGCCAAAGGTTTAAAACCTCAGCATAAGATATCGGTTTACTATTGTCAGTCACTGTGTATTTATGAACGCGACCTTCGTTGAGAATTTCATGGGTAGTATCAAACATTAAATATCTCCAGAAAATAGGGAATAGGGAATAGAGAATAGGGGAAAATAACTGGTTGGGGTTGAGAACTTAATTGTGAGGCATTAGAATTGTTAGTATTCATTTTACTAATTTTTTTAGGATAAAAGGTTTAATATTTTGTCATACTCGAAGTCATAAAGACATTGTTGGAGAGTCTCGGCTAACTCTTCGTCCTCCAGTGCAATTTTCTCGACTATACCATTCATGGCTTTGCGATCGCCACTCAAAATGGCATCCTCTAATTCCCTTTTCCATTCTTCGGGTAATGCTGCTAAATTTTCTGGCGTTAATATCTCACTCGTTCGTTTAATTTCTTTCGGTTGCACCTCTTCATAGATAAATTTCACACCGATATGTTCCTGCATGGCCTCAAATATCTCTTCCTCTCGAAAGGGTTTCCTCATAAAAGCATTACACCCGGCGGATAACACTACTGCTTTTTCTTCTTCCAGAACGCTGGCAGTCAAGGCAATAACTGCCGTTGCCTGTCCTTTTGTCGTGGCTTTAATTTTCTGGGTGGCTTCGTAACCATCCATCACAGGCATCCGCATATCCATCCAAATCAGGTTGGGTTCCCATGCCTCGAATATTTCCACGGCTTCTTTACCATTGCTCGCTTCTTGGAGTTCAAATCCCAGGGGATTGAGCAATTTTACTAATAACTGGCGATTGAGAAGTTTGTCATCGACAATGAGAATACGATAGCGGGGTTGGTTAGGAGCAAGAGCAATGACTTTTCGTTTCGGTTTTTTGCTTTCTATGGTGTCAGCTTCGACTTCTTCGGCTTGAATCTCAAAACGGAAGGTTGTCCCTTGGCCCACTTTCGAGGTGACTTGGATATCCCCTCCCATCAATTGTACAAATTTGCGAGAAATGGGCAAGCCAAGTCCAGTTCCTTCTTGGGACTGTTTGCCCGTTTCAGTTTGCACGAAGGCTTCAAAGAGTTTGTCGAGTTCTTCAGGAGCAATTCCCGCTCCAGTATCTTCTAGCGCAAAGGATATTTTTGTTATGGGTTGTGGGTTATTGATTGTTTTACTGTCTTGATGCGCTCCCGCATTGCTAGTGACTGAAAGAGTCACGCCCCCTTCCTCAGTGAATTTAATGGCATTGTTAAGCAGATTGATGAGAATTTGGCGCAGTTTCACTTCATCGGTACGCAGGTAACGGGGTAGTTTGTCCTTTCTTTCGAGTAACAATTGCAACCCTTTGCTGTCAGCTTTAAGTTGGAACATATCGTGAATTTCGTCGAGAAGTCGGTGTAGATCGAAGTTCTTTTCGTTGAGGGTGGTTTTTCCGGCTTCGATTTTGGAGAGGTCAAGGACGTTATTAATGAGAGTGAGGAGGTGTTCGCCACTGCGGGAGATGATCTCAATGTTCTCTTGGTGGTCGCGGGGGAGGGTTTGAGAACGGGTCATAATTTGAGCAAAGCCGAGGATGGCATTCAATGGACTTCTCAACTCGTGACTCATGTTAGCAATAAAGGAGCTTTTGGCTTGGTTGGCGACTTCGGCTTTTTCTTTAGCGACTTCAAGTTCGGCGGTGCGTTGACTCACTTGTGCTTCTAATTCACGATTGCGCGTCTCAATGGCATATATCCGCCAACGGTAGCCCCCAAAAGCGAGTCCGAAAACAAAGACCAGTATCGACCCGCGAAACCAAACTGTTTGCCACCAAGTCGGGGTCACGATTACCGCCAGTTCGGCAATTTTATCGCTCCAAACCCCATCATTGTTTGAACCTTGCACTTTTAGGGTGTATTGCCCCGGAGCAAGCCCTGTGTAGCGTCCTTGACCCAAAGTGCCTGATTCAAACCAGTCGCGATCGAATCCTTCCAATTGGTAACGATACTGATTCTGATCGGGGTGACGGTAATTGAGGGCAACTGCTTTAAACTCGAAGAAGTTTTTCTGCCCGTCCAAGGTAATAGCGGTAACTCGTTCGGGGGCGGAGCCAGTATCAATCGGCTCGCCCCCTTGGGTCAGGGAGGTCAGAAAAACCGGGGGTTGATACCCATTCTCTTGGATTTGTTCGGGACGAAATGCCGTTATTCCTTTGAGACTAAAAAACCACAATTCCCCGTCCCGCGTTCGCAGGGGTCTGTAACCGTTTGCCATGCCAGCAACAATCCCGTCATCCGTGTTATAGACTTGATAATCCCCCGATTCGGGATTGAACCGAACTAGCTCCCCCGTGGTGAAGCCCGATATCCACAAATTACCGTTATCATCTTCAAGTATCTGACTGACGGAATCTAGGGGAAACAAGCCATTTTCCGGGTTATAACGCTTAAATTTGCCGGTCTCTGGGTCAAAGCGATCGATTCCCTTGTCGGTTCCTACCCAATATCGGCCAGACGAGTCATGATAAACTCCATAAATTGTATCGCTGCTAATCGTCTCTTCATCTGTGGGATTATGTCGGTATTTGGCCACGACTTTTTTTGTCATGGGGTCGAACCGATCCAGTCCGCTTCCCCTAGTACAGAGCCAGAGCATACCGCTATCGTCTTGGTGAACCCGGAAAATTGCATTCGCCGAAACCGTTTCCTCCGGTCTTTCTGACGACGGTTTAAAGTAGGTCATTTGACCGTCCGCCGTGTCGAACTCGATCAGGCCAGACCGCCACGTTCCCCACCAAAGCGTACCTAGATTGGTAGCATCTTCAATCGGCATAGCGGGCGCACCGTTTGCAGGATATTTGCGGGTGACTGTCCCAGTATCGGGGTTGAAGAGAACAATCCAAGAGCTGGTTGCAACCCAAAGATTCCCAGCTCGATCTTCGATCGCTCCATGTGCAGATGCCTCCGGTAAACTGTTTGGGTCACTTGGATCGGGCAGATAATGGGTAAATTGATTGGTGCGTCTGTCATAGCGGTTCAGTCCACCCCCAAAGACAGCAATCCAGAGGTTTCCCTCTCGATCTTCGATTCCATCCACGACGAAAGAGCCATTGCTTATCGTATTGGGATTCTTACGATTGTGTATATAACTGGGAAATTTTTCAGCGCCGGGATCGATCCGGTGCAGTGTCCCTCCCTGTGTGGCAAACCAGATAACTCCTAGCGCATCCTGATATATCTGTGACACCAAATCATCACTGATACTATCGGGATTATCGGCTTCATAGCGATAGCGAGTGAAGGTTTCGCTCTGTTTGTCAAAGCGATTCAGTCCCCCACTCCGAGTGCCCACCCAGATGATTCCACTAGCATCCTCCGTAATGACTCGGATGCTATCATTGCTCAGGCTATTGTCATCATCGGGATTGTGGAGATATTGGGTGAACTGGTTTTTCCCCTCGGGCAGTCGATTGAGGCCATCTTCTGTACCAATCCACAGATCGCCGTCTCTATCCTCAACGATACTGGTCAGATTCTTTCCGTGCAGGCTCTCAGGATTGCTGTCATCTGACTCATACTGCTCCAACACCTTTCCCTGCTGGGGGTCAAATTTGTGCAGACCCGTCGAGGTTCCAACCCATAGCATTCCTTCCGAATCCAGATCAACGCTCCAGATGTCGTTGTCTGCAAATAACCCCTGATAGCGTGTAAAAATTCCAGTATTTTTGTTAAACTGGTTCAGTCCATCTTCAGTGGCGATCCAGATTCTGCCCTTTGCATCTTCTGTAATGGCCTGTCTTTTCGCGGTGGTAATTGTATGGTTGCTAATACTCTCGGGATCGGCTCGATCGTGACGATAGGATGTAAAAGTATCGGTGGTTTTGTCATAGACATTGATTCCGTCTAAAGCACCAACCCAAATCAGTCCCTCCCGGTCTTCATAGATAGCATTTACAAAATTGGCATCCAGTACTCGCGTAAAATCAGACCCATCATACTTGTATAGCCCCTTATTGCTGCCGAGCCAGAAAAAACCGTCACGATCTTGCATAAAGGTAACGAGAAGAAAACCCGTTTCAATTTTGTCAAAACGAATCTCTCTTTTCCGAGTGTGGCCTTGTTCGTTAGGAGAGGGTTGAGAGTCAGAAGTTGAGGATGTTGAGGCAATGGAAATGTCGAGCGGTTTGGCTTCAGCGCGAATTGCGGGCATGTAGCTGGCGGTTTGTGCTGAAGCCGTTAGGGTCAACAACATTCCCATCCAAACTGTTTTTAAGTTTCCTTTCATAACTTGATTTTTTCGTCATTAAATAATCAAACCCACATTCGGCACCTCAAATTGTAACACTAAAAGTAGTGTGGAAATCATATCATGTCCGCTAGCATCGGTATTGTATAGCAAAGGTAGGGAACACTTAACTGGGAACACTTAACTGGTAGGAAGGCTTAATATCAAGCAAGAAAAAAACTTAAATTTCCTGTAAATATTTACGCTTGGGTTTACACAAACGATATAAACGGACATGATATCAGATTCTCTTGAATGCGATCGCCCACTTCTCCCATTAATTAATTGATTGGTCAAATCCTTGACTACTTTTTGCCCGCTTCGGAAGGATAGCCATCCCGTAAAACCAACGGCTGCAAAAATCTGGAGAACGAAGGGAATGGCTAACACCTGGCGAGTGCTTAAATAAATGAATTTATTATTGCTCTATACGCAATAGCAGAGACATTTGGGCTAGACTAGGATAGACGGTGCGTTACATTTGATTAACGCACCCTACTTAACTACGGTTAAATGTCAAACATTAAATTGCGCCGTAATACACCGAAACATTTGGGATAAGCGGTGCGTTACATTTGATTAACGCACCCTACTGGAGTGTCAAACTTCTGACTTCTGACTTCTGACTTCTAACTTCCGATCACGCACCACCGCGTAACTTATCCAATACACTCCGGTCTTGCAAAGTCGAAGTATCTCCAGCAATTTCCTGACCTGCAGCCAAGGAACGCAACAACCGTCGCATAATCTTACCAGAACGAGTTTTGGGTAAATCTTCAGTAAACCGAATCTCTCCAGGACGAGCGATCGCTCCGATCTCCTGTACAACGTGCTGCTTCAACTCTTTCTCCAAAGCTGCATCAGCTTCCCGCTCACCTTCCAAAGTCACAAAAGCTACAATATCTTCACCCTTAATTTCATCAGGCTTACCAACAACTGCAGCTTCAGCTACAGCAGGGTGAGACACTAACGCAGACTCTACTTCCATTGTACCCAGACGATGACCAGATACATTCATCACATCATCAACACGCCCCATTACCCAAAAATAACCATCTGCGTCTTTATGAGCACCATCACCAGCAAAATAAATATATTCCCCATTTTTCGGGCGTAGATATTCCCAATAAGTACGACGGAAGCGATCGTCATCACCATAGACAGTTCGCATCATTCCTGGCCAGGGATGCTTAACTACTAAATAACCACCATTATTACCATCAACAGTTTCTCCTTCCTGGTTAACAATATCAGCAATAATGCCGGGGAAAGGCAAAGTCGCCGAACCAGGTTTAGTAGAAGTAGCACCAGGTAAAGGAGTAATCATAAATCCACCAGTTTCAGTTTGCCACCAAGTATCAACTATCGGACAGCGCTCCCCACCAATAACCCGATGATACCAAATCCAAGCTTCAGGGTTAATTGGTTCTCCTACCGTTCCCAACAAACGTAGAGAACTTAAATTTCTAGAATTAGGGTGTTGTTCTCCCATTTTCATTAATGCTCTAATAGCAGTAGGAGCAGTGTAGAAGATGGTAACGCCATATTTTTCTACTACATCCCAGAGACAACCAGGATTAGAAGCTCGTGGTGCGCCTTCATACATGAGGCTAGTGGCACCGTTGGAGAGAGGACCATAAACAATATAACTGTGACCTGTAATCCAACCTACATCAGCAGTACACCAATATACATCTGTGTCTTGGAGGTCAAATGCCCATTTATTAGTAACATGAGTATAAAGGTTATAACCGCCTGTAGTGTGTACGACTCCTTTAGGTTTGCCTGTTGTGCCACTTGTGTAGAGAATAAATAGCATATCCTCACTATCCATGGGTTCCGCCGGACATTCCCCAGAAGCACCTTTTTGCAGGTCATGCCACCAATGGTCGCGCCCAGACTCCATGTGAATTTCTTGGGCAGTGCGTTTGACAACTAAGACATTTTCCACGGTGGGGGCACCTGCTATTAATGCTTTGTCTACTTGTTCTTTGAGAGGAACAATGGCATCTTTGCGCCAACCGCCATCAGCAGTGACGACCAGTTTAGCCTCAGCATCAACGAGGCGGTTTTTGAGGGCATCAGCACTGAACCCACCAAATACAACCGTGTGGGGTGCGCCAATTCTCGCACAAGCTAACATGGCGATGGCTGCTTCAGGAATCATTGGCATATATATGCCGACGCGATCGCCTTTTTTAACTCCCAATTGTTTAAATACATTTGCCATCTGGCAGACTTCTCTATGCAGTTGGGCATAAGTTAGAGTGCGAGAGTCTCCTGGTTCCCCTTCCCATATTAGGGCTGCTTTATTCCGTCGCCAAGTAGTTAGATGACGGTCTAGACAGTTATAGGAAATGTTGATTTTGCCATTAACAAACCATTTCGCAAAGGGTGGTTGCCAGTCGAGAACTTTGTCCCATTTTTGGAACCAGTCTAATTCTGTTTCGGCTAGTTCTGCCCAAAATCCTTCTGGGTCATTTTTAGCTTTTTCGTAGAGTTCTTTGTATTGGTCTATGCTTTTAATATGTGCAGTTTGGGAAAATTGTTCCGGTGGTTGGAAAAGACGTTTTTCTTCTAGGATTGATTCAATAGTTGATTCTGACATTTGTTTTCTGTATTTATAGTTACTGCTAATAATTATTGTGAACCTAGAATGAACATAAGAATCTTTATTTTTTTTAAGCTGCCTTAAGATTTGTAGGGGTAATCCTATCGTAGTTGCCTTAATAATTCCCTACCACTTAAAGGAAAATTAGTCAATAGATGAGAAGATATTACTATTACTATAAATATCTTTAGACAATATTTTGATCGTTGATTAATCCTTAATCCGTAATATTAACAATCAAACGCTACAATATAAGTTATGATATAAAACGTTTTTCAAGATTCATAAGAATGGGTCTTATGCTAGGAGGGTGATTGCAAGCAAGAGAAATCGAGCCTAAGCTAAAACAACTTAGCCGTCTTGCCTGGTCAACCGAACCTGCGTTAGCCCAGAGGTTAGATGAAGTCAGGCGCTGGATTAAGGATATTAGACCAGGCTTACTGACGCAGAAAGGTGTCT
>JAAUYJ010199373.1_pt1 | contig 10919 bp, 5 predicted proteins | sample 7278031 | NCBI WGS metagenome assembly JAAUYJ01 (sample SAMN14350222, study PRJNA611818) | marine sediment metagenome | isolation source: surface marine sediment (1.8m) | place: French Polynesia: Moorea | collected 2018-08 | reverse complement strand
TGTCGGCCGTGCCCTGGAACCTGGTGATGTACTCGATACCGGGCGTGATCATTGGCGGGCAGATTGGTCCGCGCCTGCAGGGGCGCATCTCCCATCGCAGCATGGAGCTGGCAATCGCTGGCCTGTTCGTGGTGCTGGGCATCGCCATGATGCTGGTGGCCACCCAGAAGCTGGGTTACTGGGGTGGCGCCTGAGGCTTGAGCGTCAGGTCACGGCGCCGCGCCGCGCCTCTAATGCCTCCCGCACTTCGTGGGCTTTCTCCTCGGTGATCGGATAGGAGGCGATCATCCAGATCGCAATTGCCGAGCCGATCACCGGTATCGCAATGTCGAACACGCGCATCAGGAACAGGGTACTCTCGGCCTGGTTGCCACCCAGCTCGACATCAAAGCCCGTGAAGTTCAGCAATAGCCCGCCGATGGCGAGCGCCGCGGCCATGCCCAGTTTGACGATCCACCAGTAGATCGATCCGAACATGCCCTCGCGCCGTTCGTGGGTCTCCAGTTCATCCAGGTCGCAGACGTCGGCAATCATCGATCCCATCAGGGTGAACAGCCCGCCGAGGCTGAAGGCCATCAGGGGGGCTGGTAGCAGCAGCATCCAGGGGTGCTCCGGGGTATAGCACACCCACTTGAGCAGGTAGCCGACGATAGACACGCCGGTGGAGAAGAAGAATGCGCGGCGCTTGCCGATCTTCGTTGACAGCCAGCTGATGAAAAAGATCACACAGAAGGTGCCCACGGTCTGCACGGAACCCGCCCAGCCGGTGTACTCGGCGCCCAGGGCGGTGTCGCCGGCGAACACGTAGTAGATGATCACGTAGGACTGGAAGGCCGCCACCATGATGAAGCCGTTGAACACCAGGAAAGTGGCCACGCACAGCTTCAGGAAAGGCGTAAACTTCAGGGTAGTGACGAAGCCCGTGAAGAACTCGCCGATGATGCGCTTGAACGCCTTGCCGGTGCTCTCCCGGGGGGCTTGCTCCGCCTGGAGCTCGGCTATCGCCACATCCTTGAAGCGCTCCCGCAGTACCAGCGCCGGCAGCACGCCGATGATGATCGCGGCGGCGCCGACAATGATCGCCAGCCCGGCGGCGCCATCGACCAGGTTATCGGCGAAGCCCTCGTGCTGCATGATCCACAGGAACCAGGGCGAGACGAGGTAGGCGAGTTGGCCCATGAAGCTTTGCACCGCCATCACCCGGGTGCGTTCGTGGTAGTCCGGCGTCAGCTCATAGCCCAGCGCCACCCAGGGCGTGGCGAAGATGGTATAGCCCAGGTAAAACACCAGCGAGCCGCCCAGGAAGTACCAGAAGTAGAAGCTTTCGCTTTTTCCTTCCGGGAGCTGCCACAGCAGCATGTAGACCACGCCAACAAAGATCGCCCCGCCGAAAATATAGGGGCGCCGACGCCCCCAGCGTGACCGGGTGTGATCGGAGATGTACCCCATCAGGGGATCTGTGAAGGCGTCCACCAGGCGCGGCAGCGCTGCCAGCAGGCCGGCCAGGGCAGGGTTCATGCCCAGCCCGAGGTTGAGCACGATCAGCATGCGGCCCATGGCATCGGCCAGCATGTTGTTGACGAAGGCGCCGGTCCCGTAAACCGCTTTCTGGTGCAGCGGAACCTTGTCTTCTGGCGCGGTCTCGTAGTGCGCGGCTGTATTCATGATTATTATTTTCCCGCTCTGTGGGGCGCTATGGTCGGCCCCGGATTATCCTGGACCCCGCACTGCAGGGTGCCAATTATTCAAGACCGAAGCCTACCGGGAAGCGTGGCTCGTAGCCGGTGTCACTCACACGCACCGGCGAGGTAGTCTGCGGCCAGGAAAACGACAGCTTGCCGCTGAATGCATGATCGCCGAACAATACGTCGGCAACGCCCTGGCCCTCGGAACCCGGCAACCAGGCGGCAACAAAGGACTGGGAGGCATCGATCTCGCTGTTGGCGACCAGCGGCCGCCCCGAGACCATCACGGTCACCACCGGTATGCCCTTGTCGCGGATACGCTGGATGGTGGCGAGATCTTCAGGATGCAGGTCCTCGAGCACCAGGCTGGACCCGTAGGGCTCCAGCGTTTTCAGCTTGCCGTTGATCTGTGAGCCTGCCTGGATGATCACGTCATCGCCGTCGCGAATATCACCCATGCCTTCCGCGTAGGGCGTTTCCCCGATCACCACAATGGCGACATCGTGCTGGGCCGGGTCGGCGTCCTCTCCGTCCGCGCTGCTCATCACCGCATTGGCTGCCAGTGACTGGATTCCCTGCCAGATCGACGTGCCACCGACCACGAACTCGTTGCCGGAGGTACCCTGCCAGGCCACCGTAAAGCCGCCGCACTGGTGGCCGATGTTATCGGCGTTCTTGCCGGCCACCAGCACCCGGGCGTCCTTTGCCAGGGGCAGAAGCTGGTCTTCGTTCTTCAGCAGCACCAGTGACTTGCGCACCGCTTCCCGGGCCAGGTCCCGGTGCTCCTGGCAGCCGAAACTCTCGTGGTTTGACCAGTAGCGCTCGGCGGGCCTGGGTTTGTCGAACAGGCCGCAGGCAAACTTCATGTACAGAATCCGGCGCACCGCATCGTCGATCCGCTGCATGGACACTGTACCGTGGGTAGCATGGCAGCTCAGGTGCTCGATAAACGGCCGCCAGTGCTCGGATACCATGAACATGTCGATGCCGGCATTGACGCCGATGGCAATGGCATCGAAATAGCTGTCCGCGGTGTAGTCGATGCCGTCCCAGTCCGATATCACACAGCCCTGGAAGCCGAGCTGCTGCTTCAGCACATAGTCGATCAGGTAGCTGTGGCCGTGGCACTTGTCGCCATTCCAGGAATTGAAGGACACCATGACACTGAGCACGCCGGCATCGATCGCCGGCAGGTAGGGTGCCATGTGCACGCCTCGCAGCTCGCCCTCGGAGATCCGGGTATCGCCCTGTTCAATACCGTGAGTCGTCCCGCCGTCTCCGACCCAGTGTTTGACGGTGGCGACGATGCCGTCCTGTCCCAGGTCGCCCTGCAGTCCCTGTACGAAACGGCTGGAGTAGCGGGCTACCAGCGCTGAATCCTGGGAGTAGCTCTCGTAGGTGCGCCCCCAGTGGGGATCGTGCGCGACCGCCAGCGTCGGCGCAAAGGTCCAGTCCACGCCGGTCGCCAGCACCTCCCGGGCGGTGACCCGGGCTATCGCTTCCATGAGGTCCGGGTCATTGGCAGCACCGAGGCCGATGTTGTGCGGGAAGATGGTCGCGCCGCTGACGTTGTTGTTGCCATGGATGGCATCGATGCCGTAGATGATCGGTATGGCCAGGTGCTCGTCGTCTGCCTCCATGGACGCGGCCCAGTAGGCGTCATTCATGTCGACCCAGTCGGCAACCTGGTTGTCGCCGGGGCAGGAGCCGCCGCCGCTGAGAACCGAGCCGATATGGAAGGCCTTGACCTCTGCCGGGGTGATGACCATGCGCTCGGTTTGCACCATCTGTCCGATCTTCTGGGACAGGGTCATCTGCTGCAGCAGGGACTCGACCTTGGCGCGAATAGTTTCATCCATGGTGGTTACTCCGCGGTGACCTCGAACTCCGCCCACAGCTCCGGATCGGAACTGCTGCCGATCCAGGCGTGGAACTGGCCGGGTTCAGTGATTCGTTCCATGCGTCGGTCGTAGAAGGCGAGATCATCGGTGTGAAGTTCGAACACAACGTCCCGGCTTTCACCGGGTGCCAGGTGAATGCGCTGGAAACCCTTGAGCTCCTTGACCGGGCGCGTGACGTTGCCCACCAGGTCGCGGATGTACAGCTGCACGACTTCGTCGGCGGCCACCTCACCGGTGTTTTCGACCGTGGCGCTGAGCCGCAGGCTGCCGCCCAGGGCAACCCGGTGGTCTGACAGCACCATGTCACGGTAGCTGAACTCGGTGTAGGACAGCCCGTAGCCGAAGTGGAACTGCGGTGTGAACCCGGCATCCAGGTGAAACGCCGACATGCCCAGCGAGGTCTGGGGTGCCTTGCCGTCGATATCATCGATATGGGTAATCGAGTCATGGGACGGCGGGCGCCCGGTGTTTTTCCGGGAGTAGTAGATCGGGATCTGTCCCACCATGCGCGGAAACGTCACCGGCAGCTTGCCGGAGGGAGACTCCTCGCCGAACAGCAGGTCGGCAATGGCGGGGCCACCCATGGTGCCGGGATGCCAGGCGTAGAGCACCGCGGACACGCGATCGATGATGTTGCCCAGGGTCAGCGGCCGGCCCGCGAGCACCACCAGTACGATCGGCGTACCGGTCTCGGCCACCGCATGCACCAGTTTTTCCTGGTCGCCGGGCAGGTCGATCTCGGCACGGCAGTGGGCTTCGCCGGAGAGTATGGATTCCTCGCCAAGGAACATGACAGCGACATCGGATTGCCTGGCTGCCTCGATGGCCTCATCAAAGCCGCCACCATCGCGGCAGCGGGAATTGGCCATGGCCGGGGCCCAGTGTACCTGCACCGAGTCGCCGACCATGTCATAGATCGCCTGCAGGCAGGTGCGGCTGTGGCGGGATTCGCCATCAAAAATCCAGGTGCCCAGCTGCTCGTAGCCGTCATCCGCCAGCGGGCCGATCACCGTCATCGAGTTCAGTTGCCCCCTGTCCAGGGGGAGCACCCGGTTGTCGTTCTTCAACAGCACGCAGCTTTTCGCCGCGGTATCGCGGGCGGCTTTCAGGTGCGCTTCATTGACCAGTGCCGGATAGTCGTGCGGGTTGGTATAGGCGTGCTCGAACAGCCCCAGCTCGAACTTCACCTTGAGGATGTTGAATACCATGGCGTCCAGCTGCTCGATGCTGAACCGCCCTGACTCGATAAGCTCGGGCAGGTGGTCGCGGTACAGGGTGCTCGCCATTTCCATATCAACGCCCGACGTGGCGGCCTCGAGCGCAGCGTGGGTATCGTTTTCGGCAAAGCCGTGTACCGTCAGCTCCTTGATCGACTCCCAGTCGCTGACCACGAAACCCTCAAAGCCCCATTCTTCCCGCAACACCTGTTTCATGAGGAATTCATTGCCGCTCGCCGGTACGCCGTTCAGGTCGCTGAAGGAGGCCATGAAAGTCACGGCTCCGGCGTCGAGTGCTGCCTTGAAGGAGGGCAGGTAGGTATTGCGCAGCTCACCCTCCGGGATATTGGCAGTGCTGTAGTCCAGACCACCTTCAACCGCGCCGTAGCCGGCAAAGTGCTTGGCACAGGCGGCAATCGCATGGACGTTGTCCAGTGACTCGCCCTGGAAACCCTGCACCATCGCCGCACCCAGTTCGCCACAGAGCACCGGGTCTTCACCCAGGCTCTCGGCAATGCGACCCCAGCGCGGGTCGCGGGTGATATCGATCATCGGTGCAAAGGTCCAGTTCACTCCGCTGGACGCCGCCTCGGTGGCGGCAATTCTGGCGCCCAGGCGGACCGCGTCGCGGTCCCAGGTGGCGGCCTGTCCGAGAGGGATCGGGAATATGGTCTTGAAACCGTGGATCACGTCGCGACCGATGAGCAGGGGAATGCCCAGCCGGCTTTCCTCGACTGCGAGTCGCTGTAGCTCATTCACCTCATCGACGTGGACTTCATTGAGCACGGAGCCAATGCGGCCCTCGCGCACGGCATCATGTAGATCGTGCGCACCACCGTTGACCTGGCAGAGCTGGCCGATCTTCTCATCGAGGGTCATCTGTTCGAGAAGGTCCCGTGCGCGTTGTTGCGGGCTGGTCTCCGTCTCGCTGACCTGGTTCATATGCGGGTTCTGCAGCATCAAGTTTCACTTGTATTCTAGTGGCTAAATACGGGCTGTCGCTTCTGCGCCGCCGATACCCGGCTTTGTGGACGCAGTGCGGCTATTCTGGCTCGCAATTTTTGGGAGATTCGTCGGCGTCTTCTATCGATAATCGCTTAAGCGGACCCAAATCGGGATAAACCGGACCGATTGCAGGGGTTTACAGGGCAGAGGTCAGGGCGCAGGAGAGGAGAACGCCGATGTTGATTGCAAAACAGCAGCTGGGATTTCTGCTGCGCGCAGTGCTGGAGCAGCGGCTTGCCCAGGGCTGCGACCTCGACAGAGACGTGTTCATCGGGCGCATCCAGGCCGCGGCCGACAGCTACGATGCGCTCCACGCCCTGGCCCTGGAGCTGCGCGACCCGCCGCTGCGGGCCGACTGGCCCTATATCGAACCTGTGGTGTGGGACGCGATTGTCGATGAGGCGCCGTTGCTGGCAGATGCGAGCGACTGGGTTGCACCTGACCTGCCGCGGGCTTCCGAGGCTGCGCAATCCGGTTTCCTGGCCTCCGTGTGTGGCTGCATCCTCGGCAAGCCCATCGAGGTCGACCCCTCCCTGGCCGAGCTCAAGGCGGCCGGCATGGCGCAGGGGGAGTGGCCGCTCAGTGATTACATCAGTGTGGAGTTCCTGGAACGATTGGGCCGGCGGCACGACTCCTGGCAGCAGACCACCCGCGGCAATATAGGAGCCGTGGCCGCGGATGACGACATACACTACACCTTGCTGGGCATGCGGGTACTGGAGCAGTTCGGCCCGGCCTTTACCCACGACGACCTGTTTGCGACCTGGTCGCTGAATATCCCTCCTGGCTGGACCTGGGGCCCCGAGCGCTCGGCACTGCTGGGGCAGGGCCTGGCGCGGCACCACCTGTTCACTGAGGCGGGCCTGCAAGCCGAGGCGCGTGACGTCCTATTCCTCAACCCGGGCGACGAAATGTGTGGTGCGCTGATTCGCGCCGATGCCTACGGCTATGCCTGCCCGGGTAATCCCGCCCTGGCGGCGCAGCTGGCATGGAAAGACGCGGCATTCACACATATCAAGACCGGCGTGTATGGGCCGATGTTTGTTGCAGCGCTGATCGCCCTGTGTCATGCCGCCGAAGCTGGCCAGCCAGGGAACCAGCGTCTGGAGCTGGCCGAGGCGGCCAGCGACTATATACCGGCCAGTACGCGCTTTGCGGAGGTGCTCAGGCAGTCACGCGAGGCAGTGTACGCTGCAGGGGACTGGGAGCAGGGCTACCACGCCATTCACGGCAAGTACGGTGAGTACACGCATTGCACCGTATACCAGGAGATAGGGACCCTGCTTAACACACTGAAGTTTGCGCAGGATGTGGGCCATGGCCTGGGCCTTCAGGTATCCCAGGGCAACGATACCGACAGCTTCGGGGCCACCGCAGGTTCTGTTCTCGGTGTGCTGTTTGGCCCGGGTTATCTCGCGGATCGTTGGCTACAGCCCTTTAATGACAGATTGAACCTTGCCCTCGGCGAGATTAATGAACAAAGCCTGAACGAAACCGCATTTCGCATGGCCGCGCTGCCTGCGCTTGTCTACTCTCGGGAAAGCGGACGGGGGGCCGTTATCACTGGCGCGTAAAGTGTAAACGTTTACATTTTTGCATTGTTGCGCTAGTCTGCCTCCCGACGTGCAGATTTCGGGGTGTATCTGCGTCATTGAAGTAGGGGCCCGGTCGGGTCCGGTTTGCCGCATCGATAGTCCACTTTGTCGGAATTCGATGGAGGTGTACCCCGAAAACTTGCATGTTTACTCTGCAAATTACGCCAAATCAGGTTCCGAGGCCTGTTTGAGGCGATGACCATAAAGCAGTGCGCATAACAGAATAACTGGCGCGCGGATTATAAGAATGTGTCAACGGAGGTCGACAGCATGAGCAGCAATCCCTTCAGGATTCCCTTTAAGCAACGGATGATCGCGAGTGCGGTGACGTCCTGCTGCCTCGTTGGTGGTAGTGGTGTGGCTCTTGCGCAGAGTGCCGTCGATACCATCGACGATGGCACGCCCCGCATGATCGAGGAGGTCGTGGTCACCGGTATCAGGAGCAGTCTGGCGCGCTCCATGGACGTGAAACGTGACGCCCAGGGTGTGGTAGACGCGATCTCCGCCACCGACATCGGCAAGATGCCCGATACCAACCTGGCGGAGTCCCTGCAGCGCGTCACTGGGGTATCCATCGACCGGGTAAACGGCGAGGGCAGCAACGTCACCGTTCGCGGCTTTGGTCCGGATTTCAACGTGATCACCCTCAATAGACGGGTCATGCCGGCGGCTAACCTCGAGGATACCTCTGCTGCCAACTCACGCTCCTTCGATTTCGCCCAGCTCGCGGCGGAAAGCGTCAGCGGCGTGCAGGTATACAAGACCGGCCGCGCCGATCTCGCCACCGGTGGTATTGGCTCGACCATCAATATCTCCACCACCCGGCCGCTGGAGATGCCCGAAGGGGCCATGAGCTTCACGGCCAAAGGCCAACACGACACCACCAACGAGGACGGTGGCGACGACTGGACGCCGGAAGTCTCCGGTATCTTCAGCCGCAATTTTGCCGATGACACCATCGGTATCGCGATCTCAGCCAGCTACTCCGAGCGCGACAGCGGCTACGACCAGGCAGGCACGACTTCTGGCTGGTATACCATCAACGGTGGCCAGGGTGACTGGGGTTCCGTGGCGCCGGATGATCCCAACTGGGTGAATGCGCCCCAGGACGGCGAGGTGTACTCGACGCCCCGCAACATCGTCTACCAGTTCGGCCAGGTGCAGCGTGAGCGCACCAACGCCATTGCAACCCTGCAGTGGCGTCCCATTGATTCGGTGACTGCGACCCTGGACTACACCTACTCGAATTTCGACATTGAAGAGCAGCGCCAGGAATTCTCGGCCTGGTTCAACGGCAACCCCACGGGCGGCGAGTTTTCCGGGAGCGGCGTCAAGGCACCGGTGCTCTTCAACGACTCCACCGGCTCCGACGTCGGCCTGGGTGTCGGCGAGTGGGGCCGTGAGAACGAGCTGAATTCTATCGCTTTCAATCTCAAGTGGGAGCCCACCGAGAACCTGATGCTGGCCTTCGACTACCACGATTCTGACGCGGAGAACCAGGCCAAGGACGACCGCGGCTCTCAGAACGTCATCTCAGGTGTACAGTTCAATCGGGTGGGAAATACCGTGGACTACAGCCAGGACCTGCCGGTGTTGACCCTTGCCACGGGCACGCCGTTGGATCCATCGGAGATGCTGTCCTCCGGCACCTCGTTCCGTAACAGCTACATGAAGAGCGAGATCGAGCAGGCACAGGTCTACGGCAAGTTTTTCAATGACTCTGATCGCTTCTCCTTTGTGGAGAGTGTCGATTTCGGCGTGTCGTATCTGAAGAACACGAACCGCTCGGCGTTCTCCAACGCCCAGCGCGATACCTGGGGTGGCTACGGCTCTGCGGACCAGTATCCGGACGAGTTGTATTCTCCCGCGAGCTTGCCTGGCCAGTTCGACGAGCTGAGTGGCTCCGGCAACCCGAACCTGGAGCCCACCTACTACGAGGTCAACTTCAACGGCATCCGTAACGCGATTTCCGATATCGCCTCGGCGAATGGCGAGACTCTCGGCCCCTGTGGCACCTGGCTCTGTGCCGACCCCTTCTTCGATACCGATCGCGAGGTCGAGGAAGAGCAGCAGTCGATTTACGCCCAGGTAAACATGTCCTGGGATGACATGGCCTGGCCCATGCGCCTGACTGTGGGTGTTCGCTATGAGGACACTGACGTCGATGCCAAGGCTTTCGTTCCCCTGTATGACAGCCTGGTCTGGTCGGCGGACAATGAGTTCACGCCGCTGTCCAGCGGCGGCGGCTTTGTTGACGATGACGGCTCCTATGATCACTGGCTGCCGAATGTCGACTTCCAGATTGAGCCCAGGGACGACGTGGTGCTGCGTGCGTCCTTCAGCGAGACCATTACTCGCGCCAACTTCGAGGACCTGCAGGCGGGCAAGACCATCAACCAGCCGGTGCGTTTCAACGGTGGTACCGGCGCCTCCGGCAACACCAACCTGCAGCCCTTCGAATCCGAAAACTGGGACTTCTCGGCGGAGTGGTATTACGACGAGGGCAGTTACTTCTCTGTCGGCTACTATCTGAAGGATGTCGACAACTTCATCGGCAATACCTCTGTTAACGAACCGGTGTTTAACCTGGCTCACCCGGCCCAGGGCCCTCGCTACGATGATGCCGTGGCCGCCCTCGGCACTACCGACGCTGCTGTCGTCAGGCCCTACATGGAGGCTCTGTACGGCGCGCCGGTGGCGGGTGATGCGGCGCTGGGAGACCCGGATACGCTGTTCAACCTGGTCACCCCGGTCAACGTCGAGACGGCGGAAATCGACGGCTGGGAGATCGCCTGGCAGCATATGTTCTGGGAGTCGGGCTTCGGCATGATCGTCAACTACACCACGGTGGACGGCGATATCGAGTACGACAACTCCAACACCAACAAGGGTGAAGGGGTCGAGAACCAGTTCGCGCTGCTTGGCCTGAGTGATTCAGCCAACTTCATTTTCTTCTACGACAAGGACGGCATCCAGGCTCGGGTCGCCTACAACTGGCGCGATGAGTTCCTGGATGGCACGTTCGACGGAAACGGTGAACGCAATCCGGTCTACATCGATGACTACGGCCAGTGGGACGTGAATGTGAGCTGGGAGCTGCCCTGGGTCGATGGCATGACCCTGATGGCTGAGGGTATCAATATCACCGAAGAGACCCAGCGCCACTTTGGCCGCACCGAGGATATGGTGATCGTCGCCATCGAGCAGGGCGCTCGCTACAGTGTGGGTGTGAGGTACCAGTTCTAACGAACCGGTACCCCATTAGGCTATCAAGCCTTTGAGCAGCCGCTAGCAGTAGCGGCTGCTTTTTTGTTTCATGGGACTTCAATTCACACCCTCAGTGGCCTTTGCCCACTCGAGCTGTATATAGTGCGTGAGTCAGCCTGCGAAGACAGGCACATGCACGCGGTAGTACTGTGAGCGAACAAGCGATAAGAAAAATACTGATACTCGGGGGCGGCTCTGCCGGCTGGCTAACCGCAGGTGTACTTGCCGCCGAGCATGGCGAACGCCTGG
>JAAUYJ010202885.1_pt1 | contig 10922 bp, 13 predicted proteins | sample 7278031 | NCBI WGS metagenome assembly JAAUYJ01 (sample SAMN14350222, study PRJNA611818) | marine sediment metagenome | isolation source: surface marine sediment (1.8m) | place: French Polynesia: Moorea | collected 2018-08 | reverse complement strand
CCCATCCCCCCCCCCCCCCCCCCACCCGGGGCCCCACTTTCCCCCCCCCCCCCCTGCGAAGAGAAGTTCTGAAACAGTAAATGAAGCACTGATTAACCAGCCTCCCCCTCCCCACCTTCCAGAGATCCCCCTGCTCCTCCCCCTGCAAACAACAGGACATTGTCAAGCAGCGGTCAGTTGTACTATACCCACAGACTAGTCTGTGACTAAACCCAACGCCGTAGACAGCAGCACACAGTTTACAATATGTTTATTTCCCTTAGGCGTCTTTTTTCACATTCAGTCCAAGTGTGTGTGGGGGAGCTCCTCTCCATCCGCAATTCAATAACGTGCTCCCTTCTTCTCAGCGAGCACCTTTTATTGTTGTATTTTTTGGGCTTCCTCTAATTTAACGTTTCGGCCGTCGTCAGACTTCGTTCCTGAGGCCGTCGTCGTCATCCGCCGCCGATACCCCAGCTCCCACGAGCAGTCCCATATGCTGTTGCTGCTGCTGCATGAGGATGTTCTGCTGCTGCTGTTTGCTTCTGGTGACCTCGGCCTCCTCCACCTCCTCCTCGAAGATGACCACCCCGTGCTCCCTCTGGACGTGGACCATCAGGGTCCTGCAAAAAAGAGCCGTGACCGTGTTATTTCTATTGTCTTGTGTGATTTTTTGGGCAGTAATTTTCGCACGAAAAAGGGATGTTTCCAAAATAAATATTGGGCCTTTTTCAAAACCTGATTCCTAATGGCACAAAATCTTTGGTGAGACATTTAGGTCAACCAGGTGTTGGTCTACTACGTCAAGATCATCTTCCAGCTAAGAGGTGCTCCAGGTCGCAAAGATGCGTCAAGCCAAGACTACAGATCTCTGTCATGCAAGGACTCCGGGGACAAGAATAGTGAACAAGGCTTTCTTTGATCCAGCTGTTTATGAAAAAACTGCCATGAGACTTGACATGAACCTAACATAAACCAAACCAAACCAATATTACCAGGGATCTCCAAAGCCCCTCTCGCATGTGCTGCACAGTAGCAGGGCTACACTCTCCGGTCCAGGCTTGCCGACTTGTAAGCTGGAGTGATTGGAGGTCGGGGCCGCCAGCCGTGCGGGTTCTGGAGAAGATTTTATTAAAGTTGCAGAATGAACGCAACTTGTTTTGCCAAGTTTCCTTGCCTCTCTTGTTCATGGTGGATATTATGTCGTAGTTTGTCCTTGGCCCGCACTTGCAGGCGAACCTCAGCTTGCAGTAGTTCTTCTTGTGGTCTATGATGTCGTTCAGGGCGGTGAACATCTCCTTGCAGTTGCCGCAGATCAGGATGTCTGGTATGTCTAATGAGGAGAGGTCAAAATGGTCAGTGACATCAATGAGAAAAACTGATACAATGGTGTGGTATCCAAAAATTTGTTGCTTTTTTTTCTGCTTCTACTGCAGCTAGTGCTACTGCCACTGCTGAAATAGTTGTTGCTGCTGCTACATATTGATCCTGAAATCATTGCTGCTGCTGCTATTGCTCCTGAAATAATTGTTGCTGTCCTGTTGCAATTTTTTTGAAATAATTTGTTGTCGTTGCTGCTGCTCAAAATAGTTAAGATTGCTGCAGATGTTGCTGTTGAAATGGTTGTCGTTGTCGCCTTTGCCATTATTGCTGAAATCACGCACTGATGCTCCTGCTGGTGGCACACCAGAAAACCCGCCCAAATTCCAGCTGTTGTTTTTGTACACGTACCGTACGCTTTGAGGTTGTTGAGGTCCTCCGCCGTGATGGTCGCCGCCACCGCCGCCGCCTTCTCCGTCTGCTCGTTCCTAGACCGCTTCCGCGAGGACACCGTCTCCCCTCCACCGCCTCCCCCTCCTCCTCCTCCCCCGCCACCGCTCTGTCCGGAGTCCGTTTCCTCCGTTCCATTGTTTGTTCCCGGCGACCTGGGTGACCTTTGTTGAAGTTACAGTTTAGTAATGAAATATTTTTTAGGGAGCTTTTGCTATCTTAAAGTGTCTCACTCTGACTGCGAGCCGTCCGGCTTCTTGTTCTGCTGCGGCTTCGACTTCCCCTGGTGCGGTTTCGGCTCAGACACCATGTTGACGTCTGGGGTAGTAAGTAAGCAAAAGTGTAAAACTTTCATTTGACACAAACAGCGGATACAAAACCCCACCTATGACCTGCCCACAGATTGTCCTCCCGTCCTCCCCGAGGCAGGCTGACCGGGCGTCGAACGGGCTGGCGAACTGCACGAAGGCGTAGCCCTTGTGCATGGAGATGCCTTGAAAAGATCGAGCGGGATAGTTTCTTGCTTTTTTTTCTTGCTTTGGTGAAACATTATACCAATGAGTGTAGAAGACTCACCCACTATCCTCCCATATCTCTGGAAGACCTTCTCCACGTCGATCTTGTTGACCTGGAAGGTGTTGAGGTTGCCGACGAAGATCCTGGAGTTGACCGCGTGCGGGTCCTGCGAGCTGGTCTGGTTTCCAACCTTGCACAGATTCATGGTGGCGGCGGTATTTTGAAGGAACGTTTTTAGGGGGGTAGGAAGTGGAACCACACTCTCTTGAAGGATCTATAAAAGACAATTTTTTTATCCCCCGTCAAAAAGAGATGATTGTCAGCTGGATTGAGTGGTGATGGTCGAAAAGCAAAAAAAGGCTGTTGCGGAGCAATCCGGTGTGTGTAGACGGAACAGGAGGAGGAGCAGGGGCATGAACAGCCTTTACATTTCAGCCCGGGAAAAAGAAGAGGAGCCAGCAGCTCCTTCCCCCGCCAAAAGAGTGAGGGAGCTGGAGGGAGGAAACGAAAGAGAAAGCCGTTCCTCCCCCGGGATAGAAAGCCGCCTTACTCAGCCGAGCCCGCAGGGAGGAGAGAAGGGGGGGAGGGGAGATCCAGGGGGCGGCATGTGTCTGTGTGTCTCTATGGCTCCACATTATGTACAGGAGACAAAAGAGAGATGAATATCGACCAAGCGGAGGTTACGAGCACTTGCCAAAAAATATGACATGCGAGAGAACAGAGCGACACATTTAGGGAAAGCGATAGGGAAACAATTCATAGCTATATTTCGAGGTCAATTTGTTTAGCTGGAGCTGTAGTGGCATCGCAAAGGATATGAATAGATGTACAGTGCGCAAGGCGAATATAACAATAAAAGTGAGTAAGACTCTTCGCTTCTTTTCTTCGTACTCTTAATGCACTTATTCCTGGGATGGAGGTTTTTCCTTTTTTTCTTACATATCACATTATGGGCCACCGACAGACGTAAGCATGTATTGTTCTGCTGTACCAGAGTCCTGACTCAAATCACAGTCCAAGCCATCAGTCGGTGGGTGCCTTTTTTTCACGAATGATTTGGTTCTCGCAAAAACAAAAAGAAATTATTCAAACGGAGAAGAGGTATCCGTGCGTCTTGCTCGGCGGTATGACGTCGGTGAAAGGGGAGAACCAGTGGACGGAGAACCTCCCGAAGACGGCCTGGATGCTCTTCCACCTTGACTTTCGCGCCCACCTGGCCTCCTCCTTCTTGAGCGACTCTATGCCTGTCTCGTCGTACCAGATGGCGCTGACCTGGGTGCCGAACATGATGGCGGTGAAGAGGGCGAAGAGGAGGCCCTCGAAGATGAGGAAGAGTAGCAGGATGATGGTGGCCGGCGGCGAGAAGGCCTGGCACGTCTTCCACTCGGAGCCAAGGCAGTACAGGAAGTGGCTGATGGCCAGGAACAGCGCGTGGAACGACATCGACGCGATGTAGAACTGTTGGTTAAAAAGACAAAGTAAAATATGCAACAATCGCATCCAATGTATGAAATACGCTCACGGTGAACAGGACAAAGAACTTCTGGTTGCTCTCCCCCACGCAGTTGTTGACCCAGGGGCAGTGGTGGTCCATCTTCCTGATGCACCTCTGGCAGACGGAGCAGTGGTGCGCCCTCTCAGGCTTGATGGAGCAGCACTTGGGGCACTTGAAGATCACCTGGCCCTCGCGGAAACCCATCCTCTCGATGTTCTCCTTCGTGGCGTTGCCTCGCGGGACGGCGCCCTGAAAAAAAAGGAGAAAAAATAATTCTCAACAAATTCGTAACGCCACATTGTAAGTTAGGAGTTGGGAAATGAAAGTGAACATAATTGGATGTTTCTGAAAATTAGCTGAATGGCGGGATCTAAAAAAATGATTTTCTTGTTGTAGAAGACCTCTACCCTCTGGAAAGAAAAAGAACACAGGTAGAGTGTCCAAGTCAACAAAGCAACACTAGGATGGGCACAATCATTTCCCAGCTACACAGGCGCTGAAGTCTCAAGAATGAGTCAAGCCTGCAGTCCATGCCATCAGTCATGGGAACAATATGATGTACATGTTACATGTGCATTTGTACTTTCTTCATGTTGTTTTCACATGAACCTTATTAATACCAAACCAAACCAAACATTGTGAGTTGGGCGAAAAATGAAAGGTGCACTAAAGGCCTTCTCAGGTAAATGTGCCGGTCCAGTAAACAGCACCAGGTGGGGATTCAGGTATTTGGTGAGGTGGAGGACCTTCATCCGCCCGTCGCCGCAAACGGAGTGAAAATTTGCGGAATACCAAGTCATTTCTTACCGGGTCCGTCAACATGGTCTTGAGGTGCGACGAAACGGCTAGCATGGTGAAGGACTGGAATATGAAGAGGTTGACGGCGGCGTACAGGGCGTGCCCGGCCAGGTCCGGCAGCAGGATGACGCGCACCACCACGTACTCGGCGTACAAGATCAGCAGGTAAGTGAAGACGACGCACACCACCCCGCAGCAGTCGCGGATGCACCACAGGCGGCTGTCGCAGCAACGGTTGTGCGGGTCCGCCACCCCGCGCACCTTGGGGGACCGGCCGCGCCGCTGTCTGGGCCCGTCCCCGCCGCCGCCGGAGACGCCGCCGGAGACGCCGCCGCGGTCATCCTGGCGCACCAGAGGAGCCCTGTCGTCCTCCTCCTCCTCCACCTCCTCCGTGGTCATCTGCACCGAGGTGCTGAGGGCCTTACGGGAGGCCATCACCATCACTTCGCAACAGAAACTCCCCAGGGGAAGGATATATCTTTGTGTCTGCGGACCAGCGTCCCTCCGGATGTCTCCCGAGGCCGCACCCGGGCACCCGGACGCAGACAGAGGCCGGAACAGAGGCGCTCAACCGATTCCCGAACAAGGCCTTCACGAACAGAGTTGACAGATGTGTAAGAGAGGGGGAGAGAGCAGGCCATCCGCCATCGCTCCAAAGGGACAAAGACAAGAACTCAAACAAAGGCGAAAGGATAAACTGATAAATTGGACAATTTTACTGGAAAATAAACTGTAAAATAATGATTTTCTTTGTTCTAAGGTTAATTTTGACAGATTTTTCTCATTATATCCTTCTCTTGGCCAATCTGGCAACCTTGAAAATAACAGCTGAAAAAAGTTGATTGCAAAAAAAGCCGCTGAGGTGAGAAGACTGAAGAGGTGTTCAGCTCCTGCCACTGTGGTCCTGCTCCCACACCTGGTGCACCTGTCCCGCCATGTCCTCCACCACCAGCCTGACGGACCTGTCCTCTTATCGCGACCAGCACTTCAAGGGCTCCCGCGGAGAGCAGGAGCGCCTCCTCCGCCAGACGGCCACGCTCTACGTGGGCAACATGTCCTTCTACACGACGGAGGAGCAGCTCTTCGAGCTGTTCGGCAAGTGCGGAGACGTCAAGAGGATCGTCATGGGGCTGGACAAGTTCAAGCGGACGCCCTGCGGGTTCTGCTTCGTGGAGTACTACTCGCGGGAGGACGCCAACCACGCCATGGCCTACGTCAACGGCACGAGGCTGGACGACAGGATCATCCGCACGGACTGGGACGCGGGATTCATCGAGGGGCGGCAGTACGGGCGCGGAAAGAGCGGCGGACAGGTCAGGGACGAGTACAGGACCGACTACGACGGAGGGAGGGGCGGGTACGGACAGATCATGAAGCAGAAGCTGGAGCTGCCCGACTTCATCAACTGAGGAGGAGGAGAACACGTTGTACCTTTTTGCCTTTTTCTATTTTTCGCCCATTTAGAAAATTAAAACCGTGTCAGAATGTTCATTATTACAGTTTCGTGCTTCCCTTGTGCATAGGCACGGTGTACACGTCCGCCCCCTCCTCCCCCACCCGCACGCGAGACAGGTCCCCTAACAGGCTCTCGTCCTCCTCCACGTCCCTCCTGACCGGGACGACTTCGGAGATGTCGTACTCGGTGCCCCTGACCTGGCTGCAGGTGTGCCAGGGCCCAGAAGAATCCAGCGGCTCAAGCTCCCCGTCATCGCTTTCCTGGTCGTCCTCCGACGGTTGGTAGTGCTGGTAGTTGTCTGGGTTGTCGTACCGCGTGCAATCGTCTTCGTCTCCTTCGTAGAGATTAGTCGACGATTCGCCGCTGTCGTCGGCCTGTAAGAAAAATCAGGACTGCAAGATTTGAATAACGCCTTTCGAACGATCGCACCACGGTCGGCGACGGAGCACCGTTCGATTCCTTCTTCCTTCCGAAGAGCGATCCCAGCTTGGACTTTGACCAGGCCCTCTTGATCAGGCCACCTCCCTCCTGATGTTGCTGTTGCTGCTGCCCTTGCACTCCTCTAGGAAGGGTGAAAGAATCCCCGCCTGATCTTCCCCTGCGGACGCGGCTGCAGTCCTGGCTGGAGACCCTTGACCAGGCCCTGGCCCTGGACTTGGGCGGTGTTGAAGGAGGTGGTGGGAGCGCCTGGGAGGAGGACTTTTGCTTCGGCATGTTGGATTTGAAGGCCTGAATTAATGAGAAATAAAATTGAACATTAAGATGAACCGAGGCTAAGTTATTATCTTTGCCTGTTCTTTGGTGGCGTCGGTGGTGCTTCTTGGCCTGGGAGGCCTCGGAGACGGGATGGGGTGGTGCGGGTGAGGGCGAGACTTTATCCTGGTGCGGACGTACTCCGCCAGCGCCACCACGTCCGAGCAGTAGAATTTTATCTCACCCTCTCCGAACGGGCAACGGCTTCCCACCTGTTTTTTTGCGGTTTACTTCAGGTTGCTTTTACTTTTTTGTGTCAAAAACTGCTGTAGTGTCTTATTTGACTTTGCTGCAACAGCAGTACAGTAGCAGAGCTAAGTTTATATAGCTCGTGTATTGTAATTTGGTTCGAAAATACCCGACCTTTATGTAGTAGTAAGCGTATCCGACGGACTGCCTCATGCCAAACTCTCGCAAAAGAGACCTGCAGAAAGGAAAAAAATACTTATGCAAAAAAAGAGTTGATTTTTTTTGCGAGGAAGTCAGAAAGGAAAAAAAAATCACCTGGATATGCGCGTAATTGAGCAGTCGCCCCTGTTGTTACTGATTTTTCCGCCGCTCCTCTCCCTGAGCCTGATGCCCGCCCTGTCCACGTAGAGCTGGTAGGCGACCCCCGCCCTCAGGGACCACAGTCTCTCGTACTCGGTCCCCTCCACGCTCACCATGATCACGGCCGCGTCGTCGTCGCCCGTCTCGTTGTAGTAGGTGTGGGGACTGTCACCGATCCCGGCCATGTTTCGCCCTCCAAACATTAACTTCCCCCCCCAATCTAGGAAAAAAATGCTCGCAGCGGAAGTGAGTTTTCTTTCTCAAAATCCGTTATCGGCTTGGTTTAAAAAAATTTCCTGCTGTTTTCTTACTCGAGACATATGTTTTTCTGTGCGCATAGAAAAAAAATATCATGCATACCGTATACAATGTGACAAAAAAAGTGCAGTACAGTCTTCACTAGCGCACTGTTTCATAGGTAGATGGAGTAGATGGAGTGGTAAGAAATTCTCTGGACGCTTTCTCCTAAAAATATTGCGTCTTTTCCTGCACCAAGTTCTTGCATATTTGGACGTTTACCGTCATTCTCGCCGTAATTAAATGCATGCAACGATTTCTAGAAATTCCCTGGTGATGCTGCATGTGGTGCTGAAGTTCCAAACGCGCCAGACAGAGGAATATCGAGTTCCGGATAGGGGGGGTGGGGGAACGCGTAATAACCCGACGACTAGTTTTTTATGCGAATAATGCTCGACCTCGCCGCCCATCCAACGTTCATTCACTGAAGGATAAAAAAACCAGGATCCTGCATGCGGCGGTGGCTACTCGCTTAGCATTTCCAGTCCTCGTACAAGTCCGCGGAAAAAAACAAGAAATTACGGCTCCGAGATTGTGCTTCCCGACTTCCCAGACATTCTAGTCAAGTCTGTCTTGAACGACGGACCCAAAAGCAGCTATCCGCATAGAAATCATGGAAGGACACCCTAAGGTGGACCCTCCCGGCTCCAAGGCCCTGGGGACGGTGGCGATGTCGCTGCTGCTCCTGCTGCTGGCAGTCAACGTGGCCGTGACTTCGTACATGGCCGTCAGATCAAGGCAATCTTCCATCAACTTGTATTTTTCGTAAAAAAGCAACATTATTTTGTTTCCCAAACAGACATCACGTTCAACGCCAGCAGGACGTGGCAGACCTGGAGGTCAGGGTGGCGCACCTGGAGGAGCAGGTCGTCCTGCTATCGCTCCCCATGATGCAAACGGCAGACTTTGCCGAGTGGTCGAGAAAGGTGATTTTTTGCGATCTCGGAAGACAACTCTTCTTGTCCTTTTACGTTCTTTCCCTTGTGCTTGAGCGGATAATGCCGTTCACTACCAGATGTTCTCAATCGAAGCTGGATATAGAGCGAGTTTTTCCGACCTTGAACTTGGCCATCATTCTTGCCCCCGTACCCTGCGACGTAATTGCGGACAATATCCGTAGTATAAATTCTTAATCATTCCGGCTAATTAAAAACAGACTCTGCTCACAAGGTCTTCGGCGGGATTTGACAAAGTTTTGAAGCTAGAAATGACTAAAAAATCTCACGACATGAACTGAAAAATCCCTAAAGCAAATAAAAAAGTCAAATTTGAGGCATGAGACAAAACTTTTATAAAATAAAAAAGATTGTCTACTTTTTTAATATCAAAGTAGCGCCAACAACAACAACAACATCGAGTGTTCCATGGTTTGGGCTTCGCCGCAGACAAATATCCTATGCATAATTATACCTAAACGTACAGCGCTTCAAGCGCGAGGCATCAGCGCTACCAGAACCCGAGCCCGAACCGGTCGCCGCTCCGGAGCCCGAGCCCGAACCCGAGGCGGCCGCAGCCCCTGTCCCAGGCCCCGAGCCAGAGGCGGACCCCGAGGCGGCCAGCGACCCCGAGCCGGACCCGGAGGCCGAGGTTGCCGTGCCTATTGTGGAAACTAGGTATGACTTTTTGATAAAAAAATTAAATACTTTTTTTTGACGGAAAATATGTTCCCCCTGTTCTACACCTAGCTACGTTGGCAACGAAGATCTTAACACGGAGGGTCTTAGGATATACGACGCATTCTTCCAGCACAGGCAGAACCACCAGATTCCTCAGGTACAAAATAGTTCGACTTTAGTGGCCTTGTTTTTCGGTGAATTCTTAACACTTAATTATAAACTCTAGTACGGTACCTACTTTTTCGCTGTATATAGGATCCCACGCTACCAGTGCCGAGAGTGAACCTGAGGCAGGGCGGCGGCGGCGGCAGGAGGCGCAGGGTGGAGGCAAGGGAGGATTTCGACGGCTCAGGGACCATCCTCAGGCACCACAGGTAGTGGGCAAGGTTTTTGTCCCTGGAAAAAAAAGCCACGGCATTTATTATCATCATGAACAGAACTTCTGCAGCCTGGGTCGAGCGCGGAAACGGAGGAGGACAATCCCAGGTTGTTTCTAGCAGCAGGAGGACGTCATCATCATCCATATCTGGAAACTCGATGGGATCTTCTTTGGGCGGATCCTCCTCTTCCTCCTCCGGTTACGGGACCCGCGTGTCGTCTTCGTCCGGCTGGTCCACCTCTGCCAGGGCCTTCAGGGGATCCTACACAAGGCCGTCAGGGAGGTCCTCCTCATTCTCGTCGCAGATCGTCACGCAGCAGGGGAGATCGCAGCAGCAGCAGCAGGATGAGGAGGAGGAGGAGGAGGAAGACGAGCTGCGAAGGCAACAGCAAGAGGAACTCCGTAGGCGGCAAAGATTGGAGCAGCAACGAATGGAACAGCAGCAGCGTCTAGAACGGCAGCAGCGTCTAGAACAACAGCGCCTAGAACAGCAACGTCTTGAGCAAGATCAGCAGGAAGAACAGCAAAGACAGCAGCAGCTTCTGGAGGAGAGGAGGCAGCAGCAACAGCAGCAGGAGAGCATGGAAGCCAGAGCCGCAAGGAACCGGGCTTCTGTGAGATCTGGAGATCGGTCGGGCTAAGAAAAAAAAATTCCAATTTTTTCCATTGAATTTAATTTCAATTCCAATTACAAATTCTTCCTTCCAGCCACCACAATAACCAACAGCTGCGAACATCCGTCTCTTCCTCCTCCTCCTCCTCATTGTCGAGGATGGGCTTCCGCGGCCTGAGCGCCGTCCACTACGTGGCCGAGGACTCTGGCAGCAGCGACGCCAACGGCAACTCCGTCTCCAACTCTGCCGACGGCGTCTTCCGCCGCTGGAGCCCCGCCCGCTGGGCCAGGAGAACGGGCGCGGAAGGGGGCGCCTTCTCGCTGGACGCAGCCCAAGGAACGGTGGCTGTCGGGGAGGCCGGGATCTACCTGGTCTACGTTCAGGTGAGATCTTTTTTACCTGCGGCGAAGCCGACAGGTACTAGAACTGTGAGAGTTATTGTTGTTGACGGTTTTCTGGAGGGGGGCGGGGGGGCAAGCAGTTTGCTTTCAACCTTTGGGTGAATTATGCCATCCCTTTTTTATCTCTCATAATTTTCTTCAGGATGGGATCCATTGCTCCCTGACCAGATTTCTCTTCGTGGTGAGATCCAATCTAACCAAGAAGGGAAACTTCCCCTAAATACAGTTTCTAAGCAAATTTTTTCCGCCGCAGGTCTTTGAACACAGTCTGTTCTTGTTTTGCAAGTGTTCGTTTTTGG
>JAAUYJ010035955.1_pt1 | contig 10922 bp, 13 predicted proteins | sample 7278031 | NCBI WGS metagenome assembly JAAUYJ01 (sample SAMN14350222, study PRJNA611818) | marine sediment metagenome | isolation source: surface marine sediment (1.8m) | place: French Polynesia: Moorea | collected 2018-08 | reverse complement strand
TTTTTGTTTCCCTAATGTCGCTTGTTTGTCAAGAAAATTTTGAAGGCGGTATCTGCCATCTGAAAACAGTCTAGGAACGACGCGAAAGGTTCCTAAGAGTTCAAATATGTCCCTGTTCAATTTCTTTGAGAGCCTTCTCTTTCCTTCCGACGCTTACCAAACTACATACGTATGTAAAAACATCAACTACTGTGTAATACGAAATCCTTGCAAGAAATACAGAATACCAAGACGAGAACGAAATTATAGAACCTTCAACGTATTATTTGATATAGCTAATTTATTGATCATTTTAGATATTACAGAGTACCTTGATCAAGAGGAAACATTCCGATAATTATGTCGTTTATGTAGTCAACACACGCATTTGGAGTGCACAAGCGTTCTTCCCTATAAATTTTAGTGTCACGGCAACCAAAGGCACATCGAACACCCGCGAAAACGTGATGAGTCAAATTTGTTCTTTTAATATCACGACTCTTTGCCGCCGTAGAGCCGCTTGTAGACCCTCTCCCGGTGGCCCGGCTCGAGCACCGGCGCCAGCGCACGCTCCATCCGGGCCAGATCAGCCTTCCTACGGGCCAGGTCGCTGCGCCGGGACTCCCGGAGGGCCTCAGACAGCGCCGGGTCCTCGGGGATCAGGCGCCAGCTGTCCGGGCTTGAGAAGGAGGCAAACTTCTTCTTCTTGGTCTTTGACTTCTTCACGGAAAAGTCCACCATATCACAGCCATCGTCGCCCTCTTCCTCTTCTCCGTATGCCTTTTGCCACTTTGCGTTGGCCTCCATCAAGCGCTTCCGGGAAGCCTCCGGGTCGTCCGGGTTTGCGCCCGGGTGCCTCTCCCCGGCGCCGACGGAGGGAGAGGCGCTGTCGCGTTTCTCTTTCCTGTCATTGTCAACGACAGCGTCCCCTTTCCGCCTCACAGCCGAGATGCCCTTGTTGGCCTGGATGGGACACACCAGACCGCAGTTCTGCAAAAAGATAAAAGTTTAAGTTAATCAGTTCTGAGGCGATGGAGAGAAAAAATTGCAAAAAACGTACAACAATTCATTGCTAAGGCTTACCATGAACTCTTCCGGCATGTCCACCAGCACAGCCTTGTCGTCGTCGTCGTCGTCTTCCTCTTCGTCGGACCAGTCGATATCGTCCTCATCATCGTCCTCTTCCTCTTCCTCCTCGTCAATGCCGCCTTTCTCTCCCTCCCCACCACCGCCAAAAACGGTCAGGAGACACCTGACAGGGGACTTCCAGTCCTTCTGCTGCTGCGGTGAGGCTGCTGCTGCTGTTGCTGCTGGGGAACCAGAGGAGAACTCAATGAAGGAGCCGCCGTCGTCGGAGGAGCAGGAGCTTAGTGAGCGGAGGCGGAGACGGCAATTGCTGCTGCAAAGAAATAAACGCGATATTAGAATCATTCTCACCTAGGATTTTTTAATCGATTTCTTCCGATTTGCACTTTCCCAAAGCATGCGTACACGTACAACGTTTCGCGTCGGCACAACTTTCGTCAGCTCCAAAGATCACCGAGCGACAGTATTTCTATACGCAGTTGTACTAGGACAAAGAGGGGGTTAGGAAAGGATGATGAAACGGGAATGGTTCCCAGGACGTTCGTTTGCCACTACTTCCTACTTTTAATTTTCCGGGTCCCAGTGAGTCACCGTAAATGAGACCAGGTTCAACTCCAAGGAGCTCATTTCGATGCTCTAAAATCGAGATTTTTGACGCTATAAATTTGCACGGTGGGCAAGGAGAAATGTCGTCAGAACAACCTGCAGTTTTTGCCGGCGAAATGTAGTGCGTAATCTCCATCCAAAGTCAACAGAGGTCACATTGCTCTTTCTTATCTCACCTGTCTGCGGAGGAGGGCGTTACTTGGGCCTCCTCCTCGGCCCTGGTATCCAAGGTCACAGTCTCCATACTGATGGGACACGAAGTAGACGATGACTTGTGGATGGTTTTGCCGGCAGTTTCTTCCGTTGGAAGCGTCTTACTGTCGGTGGTAGCTGGAGAGGAACTGGATTCGCGACGAGGGGAAATTCTCGGCGTCCCATCTTCTTCCCTCTCTCCAACCAAATCAGAATAATTTTGCTCCTTGTTTTGGGCCTTCTGATTGGAAGATGGGTGGGGCGAGGATGCCGCAACAGCAGACTTTGGCCTGCAACCTGACGGGAGGAACTCCTTTGCGTTTGGGTTGAGCGGCGTGAAGCACTTGGCCTCCGGGTTGAGGCTGGACGTCTGCTGATTGAGGAGGCTGGTCGACAAGGTGTTGAGGACGCTGCCGACCAGGTTGCACACCTCGCTCATGCCGGGCAGGGAGAAGTAGCCCTGAGGCTGCTCAGAGGCTTGCTCGGGGACGGCCAAGACGTGCTGGGATGTTGTTGCGGCGTGGTGGAAACTGGGCCACACCTCCACCCGCCCCGTGGTCAGGTTCAGGGGCATCTGAATGGTCGTCATGGCGGCGGCGGCGGGGTGCTGCTGCTGGTGCCACCAGGGGCGATAAGGACGCTGATGATGATGATGATGCCGGTGATGGTGGTGGTGGTGATGGCTATGCTGGGGCTGATGAAAGTTGAAGGACTGTGAGCGGGAGGGCTTCTTTTGGTCGTTTTGGCGATGCTGCTGCTGGGGATGGCCGTTTTGACTAGCGTTTTGGAAGTGCCTGTCGTGCCTCCGGGCGGAGAACCACTTGTCCTCTGCCTCCGTCCTCCTCTCTGCGTGGTGGTCCATCTTGAAGGGGTTCTCTCCTCCGTTTCTTCCCGAGGAGGCCTCGGATCCCTCCGGAGAGGAAGGAGCCAGCGGGCCCTCCACGGAATCAAGGCGGACGAAGCCAACGCCGCTGCCGTTGGGCTTCTTGGAGGTATGGGAGCTCCTGTGGGAATAATGAAACAGGTAAAATATTGGTTACGTAAGCTCAGTACCATAGCTAAGGACAAGGTTAATGTCAAAGGTGAAAAAACTGAGTGCATTTTCATACATTGCGTCCCAGTTTGGCATCCTGCTGCGCTGGTCCCAGGACTTCCTGCTGCTGTTATGGTTTAGGACGGTAGAGCCCGTGGAGCCGAAGCCGAACGGAAGATCCATGATCAAGTTGGCGAAGAGGCTTAGTAGAGCCGCCACCGGAGGAGCCGGGAAAAGGAGGCTGATTTCGATTTGCACTTCTCGAGACGTAGACCGTCTAGCCGGTTCTGTCCCCTCACTCCCGCCAAACCCACTCCCACGAGTTCGTGGTCACAGACACGACACAGAGGTCCTCGTTCTGCCCTGCCCTGGGGGCCGCTCTCATCCAGGCACAGGTCGCAAAAGTCTTGGTCGCACTCGTAGCACAGGAAGTCAAAGATGAGGCTGCGGTGGCACCCGGTGCTGCATTCCATGGTCTTGGTATTCATGGTGGCTTAGTTGGAGCTGTGGTGGTTGGCCGTGGACATCATGGTGGTCTTCATCATCTTGTTCACGTTGTGGATTTCGGGGAAAAACTGATTTGTTTTTTCTTCTTGTGTCCTCTTTGCCTGGGCAGACGAGAAAAATCTGCCCTTTTCTGGGCGCAAGACAGGCTGGACAGATCTAGACTAAAGTTCAGGCCAGATAACTGTAAGATCTTATACTTTCACGCCCTTCTTTCTCCCTTTGATGATTTGGCGTACAGAAGTTGCTTTAAAAATATCATAACTAGAGAGGGATTGAATTAGTTTCACCGATTTGTAGCTGAAGCCTGAAAGTACAGTATTGGCTGTTGGCACAAAATTATATTGAAAAATTGAAATTATCCATCTTGCTATCTCTGTTTTGCTCTCTGGCCGGTTTGGCTGTCAGGCCTTGCTTGGAAAGGGGTGGAACATGTGGTGACGTCACGGGGGACTATTTTCTCTGGGCCTCTTCGGACGCGGAGGAATCGACCAAATTGCATCAGATCCCTTTTCGAGGTAAAAGGGAAGAGGGGATCATGGGACACGGACCCCATGGATGCCCCTCGGGCGCACAACAGGTTCCCTGAAGGAGACCATATGTGTCCCACAAAAGTAACCCCTAGCCGCTAACGGCCGATCGGTCGGTAGGGGCGGCGCGAGAATTTTAAAGTGTTCTCTTGGAAACAGCTCGCAACAATGGAACGACCCTATTTGCTGAGGAAATAGAAAGAGAAATGGGGTGAATAACGCACTTGTGTGCCATTGCCAATGTTAAGGCATATGGCGAAATTGCTTCTTTTTGCATAACGGCAAAAGAACGGTACTAGTGAGAATTATTCCTTTCCAATCATTGCAACAGCACATGTACTGTACTGTAACTCCCTTAATGTACGTAAAATAAAATGGTAAGATACTTATTGGTTAGGAATCAACCAGATACTTTGGACCAGAGGCAATCTAATTGTTCGTCAGAGAAGTTTGAACTGCCGGCCGAACTTGAAATAACAAAAGCGCTTAAATCGCATAATGAACCTTTGTTGAGTAAAGGAAAGTGGAAGGGGGCGTTTTCCCTAGGCGCATGGAAAAAATAAGCAGCATATGCAACTTGTAACCGTTACATGAAGTCTCATCCAGAGGAATGATACAGCACCTGGGTGATATCCCTGTATTATTACATTGGTCCAATTTGTCGCACTGGAGGTGCTTCGCAATTAATTGCCCGTGTGAACATGCGTGCTCAAACAAAATCGAAAAAAAAACATTTAGTCGCACGTCTGCTTTTTTCGAAAGTCGACCTCCTAGTTCCTATTCAACCTTCATAATGCAGTTAGGTAACACGGTCGCAGTTGCAAGCGAATTGTACTGTGTGTAACACCGACAGACGACCTCTGAAGTCTGAATGAAAAAGAGAGAAATTTCTGCTTCAAAGCTTCTTGGGAAGGGGGAGAAAAAGCCTGTAAAGGAGACAGGGACACGAAGGAAGGCCTTATCAATTTTCAGCCGACGACAACCAAGGAGCAAATGTGACTTTTTTGCGGAAACCACGTAGTAAACCTGTTTGTCAAAATGGAGCAAGTAGCGGAAAAGTAGGTTTTAAAAAATACAACTAAAATACATGTGCACTCTTGCTGTTTTTGCCAGGCATGTCTCAAACTCCACCACCAACCAGCTCATCTACCTGAGGGACACCATCATGGTGAAGCTTAAGGGCCACCCCAGTGCAAAGTAAGGTTCGAAGTTCCTTTTTAAAACTTTTAAAAACCTCTTAACATTGTCATTTTCTGTACAAAAAAGACCTTTCCTGAACAATGATGGCTCGCCTACTGCTGCCGCCACCAAAGTCATGGACCTCCACACCATCGACACTAAACTCAACCTGGGGCAATATCCGGTAAAAAAGAGACAGCCTAGTTTTCCCTCAACTTTTTTTCCAATATACGTGTCTTGAATTTTCAAAAAGTGCGCTGATCGGTGCCTTGAGGACCTGGACCTCATCTTCGACAACTGCTACAGGTCCTCTAAGAACGGATCCGAGCAATGGAGGGAGGCCAAGAAGCTGGAGTCCTTCTACATTCACTCGCTTAAGCAGATGCCCCTGCAAGAGGTGGAGGTGGAAGACGCGAAGGGCAATAAAGGCGAGGGGAAAACTTGAACTGGATTTTTTTCACTTTTTTGCTTATATTTTTTTCCCGTGCCGTTAAATCATCACCAGACGACACTCTTTCTTTTTCCTCCGAATATATGTATGTGGTAGATACTTACTGTAGTGCGGGTACGAACGGAGACGCTACTACGATACACATGTCCGAAACAGGGTGAGACCGTAACATTGTCCACACTCAATTATAGGTATATCGTTATATGTAGGTAGGCGCGTTCTTTTTTTCATTTGCTTTTTTCCGTATTTTTTTCATGATCTGCACGTTAATTTTTTTTCGGCGGCTAACCCGACCTCTTCTAAATCCGCAGTTTACTTTCTTTTTTTTTCCCAAACATTCAAGCGTTTGATCATAACCTTGGGGATCACCCACAAAAGATAAAAAAACAAACCGGACAATGCAGTACAAGAATAGCAACCTCCCAAATGAGAAAAAAGTCTGACCCGTTTGTAGGAGAGGCATGGGGGGGCTTCGGTAAGTAGGTAAGGTAGATGGTGGAAAGGGTTTGGAAAAAATAGTAGGATCTTCAGTATTCTCTGTTCTTATCAGTGGATCGTGGAGGTTCGATTGTTGGAGCCAAAAAAGCAAGAAAGTATATAATCAACTCAGGTACGTCTTCTTACTGTACATCTTACTCCTAATAAAGTGCACAGGTTTTGTTGAGGGAGGGAGGGGGATCATTGAGTCCCATGGCTTTCAAATCAAGCAAGAAAAGTCTCAATCAGACTTCTGGCACCTTTCAAATCCTTCTTCCTCCCTACATCCAAGCCGTGCACGCCTTCTCCCTGTGCTTGGCCAGGTCCTTTACCCTGAGGAAGACCTTTGAGCACAGGTGGCACTCGTACTTGTTGACGGTGACTCCGCCCAGCTCCATGGTGGGTTGCAGGACGCGGTTGAGGTGCGGCAGGGGCGGCCCGGAGCCGGGGAGGAGGAGGTTGGGCGGCGCAGACAGGGGGGGAGTGGAGAGGCCAGACTCGGAGGCCGCGTAGGAGCCGTGCTTGGAGGTCTTGAGGTGACGCTCGAAAATGGACCTAGAGCCAAAGCAGCACATTTGTGAGACGGGGACGGAACATGGCAAAACATACGAAAAAAGAAGGAATTCGCTATGCAGCAAGTAAGAAATCTATGTTTTTTCGGTATGTTTAGTTTGCCGTACTTTGCCGGGAAAATTCGGTCGCAGGTAGGGCAGGTGAAGTCCGAGTCTGCCTTTGGAGGCCTCCCAGGGCCGGAGGTGCTCTTTGCCTTTGAGGGCGAGGAGGCCCCTGAGGCCGCGCTGCTGGTGGAGGGTCGGCCTCGCTTCCGCTTCTTCCCCGCGGCGGCGGCGGCGGAAGGGGACTGGGGGACTGGGGGGAAACCCTCCGCTGAGAGGGACTTCTTTGGCGGCCTGCCCCTGTGCCTCTGGGAAGAGGAGGGAGATCCGTCGTCAGAGTCGGACTCGGAGTCGGACTCATCATCGTCTTCGTCCTCGTCCTCATCGTCCACGCCGCTGCCCGCCCTGTGCTTTGGCACGACGACCACTCCGCTGTGGAAGTTCTTGACGTGTCTTCGGAGTGACCCGGCCGTGCTGAAGGCCTTCTCGCAGACGCGGCAGTAATTGCCCCCCGCCGGCACCGCGCTCAGGCGACGGGAGAGGAGGCTCTGCTTCTGCAGCTGCTGGGCCACAGGGAACTTGACCTTTAGCGATAGAGCTGATGGCGAGGGAGAAGGCTGGGGCGACGACAAAGACGAGGACGCTGCCCCTACGGCGCTGCCGCTCTTGATCTTTTCTAGCTTGATCTGCAGCTTCTTCTTCCCCGCCAGCAGCTTTGCCGTGGCCTTTGCCAGCTTGGCCTCCTCCCTCCTCCTCGCCTCCTCCTCCCTCCTCTTCCTCTCCTTCCGCTCCCTCTCCCACTTCCTGACAAAGTGCGCGGCCGCCCGCCGCACCGCCGCCCTGGCCGCGCGCTCCGCCGCAGTGGGCTCGTCCCTGCTGACGCGCCGCCGGTGGAATCTGGCCAGCCTGTGCGAGGCCTCGTGCAGCTCCAGCTGCAGCGCAGTGCGGAAGATCCTGTTGCCGCAGGCCGGACAGGACCGCAGCGCGGCCTTGGCGCCAAGGTGGTTCTGCAGGTGAGTGCGGAGGTTGTCCTCGTGTTGGAACTGCTTGCCGCACATGACGCAAGAGTGGACTCCTCCGCCTCCTTTGCCCTTTTTGCCATGTTCTGCCCCTTCCTTATCCTTGTCACCTTCGCCCATATCGTCTGGGTTGACCTCCACTGCTTCTTCCTCCTCCTCCTCTTCCAAATCTTCCTCGTCGGAAGAATTTGCTACCACCTCGAAGGCCCCGGACTCTGCAAAAAGGACAATATCCACAATGAGGATAAATGAAGGCATGAAGAAACTTTGTGTACGCACCTCCTGCATGAATGGTTGCTACTGGAGGCTCTTTTTCAGGCGGTGCAGAGGTGGAAGGTACGGAAGTCCCCTCCTCCGCGAATTCTTCCGCAATGACGGTAGGCTGCTCCGATCGAGGTGGAGACACCTGCGGGCTCTGGAACGGCCCCTCCTCCGCCCCTTCCTTGCTTGGGAATTCCGGCAACGGAGAAGACTCCTCTTCAGTCAGTTCCATCTTGATCTGGTCCAGGCCGCCGAATTTGGCCTCCTCCACCCAACGCTCATTTTTGGCGGCGGTGGCGGCAACTGCCGCGGCGGCTCTTCGTCTCCTCCCCGCCGCCGCCGCCTCCGTCTGTTGGGGCGGCCTTCGCACCATCTTTGAGACGCTGACGCCGCAGGTCATACGCAGCGTTTCGATCACCCCTAGGACGGGGGCCAAGTCTGCCGCTGTAAGGTACATGGCGCCAGTGTATAGGTAGTCCAAGACCATGCGCAGGTGCGAGGGTCGCACGTCCGGCAGATGAAGTGTGGCTGCAGCGGCGTCCACGGCGGAGTCGCCCAGCAGGGAGCCAAGGAAGGGGGAGGCCGCCGCCAGCAGGAAGCCGTGCGACCACAGGACGGAGTCGGGGTCTCCGCGGCCGCCGCCCAGGCCGCACACGATCTTGACGTCGGCGAAGCGGCCGGTCTCGCCCGCCGCCGCCAGCGCGGCCGCCAGCGCGGCGCCGTGCCCATCGCGGAGGAGGACGCGGGATGGGGAGGCGTCGTCGCGGCCGCCGCGGCGACCCCGTCTCTTGGGCGGCTTAACATCTGGCGGCGCGGCCGCGGCCGACGCGACCGCCGTGGACGACCTCCGCCGCTTCGATACCCTGGTGGCGGCCGCCGTTGCCGAGGCCGCGGGCATGGCGTGGTCGTGGAGGTCCTACTCGCGGCTGTCGTGGCTGTCCATGCAGTTGAGGTTGCCGAGGAGGGCCGTGTCCCGTGTTGTTGTCGCTGCTCTCCTCGTAAAAATGAAGCTGCTTTTGTTGCCTTTCCTTTCCCTCCCTTCTTGGCTGCAACAAATCGGCCAAACTCACACCAAAGCGGGCAAAGGAAAGGCAGAAATGGCCGAGGGAAAATGTGACCAAGAAAGGGGAGATACCTTGTTACTCTTGAAGATGTCTCATCGCAAAAGATGAATCGTGGTAGAGATTCTGCCAAAGAAATGTAGACATTTAATTAATTTTGAAAAAAAATAGCTATTTTCTATTTTCCCTACAAAAACTGTTTTTTTTTCTCCAGTATCCTGGTCACCTCCTCTCTTTTGTCATGTTTTTACTGGTCACGTATTTTTACAACAAACCTGCATCATTTTTGCCGCAAGTGTACCACAGGAAAAAAAGATAATTATTCATGAAATAAATTAACACGTGTGTACTGTGGAGGTGCGGTCTTGAACAGCATGTCTTCTGCCCCCGCGCCCAGCTCCTATGAGGTGCCAAACTGGTGAGAACAATTTCAGATCGCTTTCTTGCGCTAGTTGCTGAAATATTACTCTATGCAATGCCTATTTGTTGTTGTTCAGGGCGGGCAAGCCCCCCACCGGCCTCCACCTGGATGTCCTGAAGGACGGCAAACTCATTCAGAAGCTCATGATCGACGAGAAAAAGTGCTACCTCTTTGGAAGGTGAGTGAAGGGCAGGCTTTTTGGTGCATATGTGGAGGATTCGCATTTTGAGGAAACCGATGGTTATTTTTTCTCGATTCTTGACCAGGAACTCGCAGATGAACGACTTTTGCATCGACCACCAGTCTTGCTCCCGGGTGCACGCGGCCTTCGTCTACCACAAGCACCTCACCAGGGCATTCCTGGTAGACCTGGGAAGCAGTGAGCGGAATAATGAATATTTTTATGTACCTGGAAAACGTACAGTAGCGTCTGTTCTTTTCCAAATAGCCCACGGCACGTTCATTGGCAATGTCCGTCTGGAGGCCAACAAGCCGACGCAGCTCCCGGTAGACTCTTCGTTCCACTTCGGGGCATCTACCAGGAACTATGTCATCAGGGAGCGGCCACAGGTGCGATGAACAAAACAGTCCTTACCAGGTTTTACCAGCATAATTCATAAATTACGATTGTAACGTGATGTTTATTTTCCCCCAGGCTGGCCCCCGCGGCCTCATGGACGAACTGGAGGCCTCCTCCGGCCAGGCGACCGACTCCTCCGGCGCCCTCCTGGGCCTCCCCGAAACGGAGACCGAGTTGGACAACCTCACAGAGTTCAACACTGCGCACAACAGGAGGATCACCATGCTGGGCATCTCGGACGACAAGGACAAGGGCGGGCCGCAGGGGAAGAAGGGCAAGCGGCGCATCCGGATCACCTTCAACGAGGACGAGGAGGTCATCAACCCAGAGGACGTGGACCCGTCCGTAGGAAGGTTCAGGAACATGGTGGAGACCACGGTCATACCCAGGAAGAGGCCGAACTCTGGCGTCCCTGGCCTCCTCGGCACTGCCCCCACCCCTTCCCCCACCTCCGGGGCCTCCCCCGCCAAGCGGTCCTTCCCCGGTGGGTCCCGCTCCCCTCCCCCTCCCCACCGGGCGGGGCTGTACGAGGGCCTCTCCGGCCCCTCGCCGTCCCACGCAGCCTCGCTCTACTCCTCCGCCGCGCTGGCCTCGAAGCTGGGCATGGCGCTGCCGAACCCTGCGCCGGAGATCGACCTTGCGCCGGCGCCGGAGCCAGTCGTCCCGGCGGCCCCGGCGCCGACAATGCCGCACCCGGAGGCCATGATGGGTGCAGACACAGGTAAGATATAATAAAGTTTTTGCTTGAGCACATTTAATTTTCCCCTCTGGAAAATATGGTTGGTAATTTGGCTCCGGTTTCTTAGACTCAGTTCGCAACCGCTTCTTGACTTGCTTCTCGATTTGCTCGTGCAAAATCATTTTCCTCCTTCCGTCATTTTCCAGGCATCTACGATCCAGATGAGCCCAAGAAGAAGAAGTACGCGAAG
>JAAUYJ010000501.1_pt1 | contig 10922 bp, 10 predicted proteins | sample 7278031 | NCBI WGS metagenome assembly JAAUYJ01 (sample SAMN14350222, study PRJNA611818) | marine sediment metagenome | isolation source: surface marine sediment (1.8m) | place: French Polynesia: Moorea | collected 2018-08 | reverse complement strand
CGAGCCCCGGCAGCTTGCCGTGCGGGATTGCGATGCCGTTGCCGACACCCGTGGTCCCGAGGCGTTCGCGTTCGATCAGGACCTCGAAGATGGATCGCTCGGGCTTTCCGGTCAGCTCAGCGGCGCGCTTGGCGAGCTCTTGCAGAGCTTGCTTCTTGCTCGTGACACGCAGGTTGGCAATCACGCCTTCCGGGCTGATCATTTCCGCTATCTCCATAACAAACCTTTTGTTCTTGTCGGCTAGGCGCTGCGGTTTCCGCGGGGATCGATCCAGCCGATGTTTCCGTCGGCGCGTCGGTAGATCATGTTCAGGCCGCCATGCGCGCTGTTGCGGAACATCATGGCGGGCAACTCCGCCAGGTCCATGCGCATGACCGCTTCGCTCACGGTCAGACTGGGAATTTCGGTCGCCATCTCCGCGACGACGGCCGGCCTGTTGTCGGCCTCCGACTCCGCCGCTTCGGCGTTGTCCTCATCGGCTAGGATGTACTGCTGCGCCGGCAAAGGTGCCTGCGCATCGGACGGCTCCTTGTGGTGATCGCGCAGCCGACGCTTGTGCCGGCGCAGCCGCTTGGAAAGACGGTCGAGCGCGCCGTCGCAGGCACGGTAAGGATCGTCCGCCTCGCCCTGGGCCGACAACTGAATGTGCCGGCCGACATGGGCGGCGACCACCGCGCGGTAAAGATGCGCCTCGCGCGACAGCGTCACGTGGGCGTCGATCACGTTACCGAAATACTTGCTGAGGGTACGCTCTAGGCTGGCTTCGATATGACTGCGAAGCGCATCGCCAACGTCGAGCTGTTTCCCTTTGACGGAGAGCTGCATCAGCGTCGATTTTCGGATCCTGTCAGGCTCTGGCTGTGCGCCAGCCTCGCTAGCCGGATGTGGCCCCCCGGCTTCAAAGCGGGCGCACCTTAGTGGCGGCCCCTGAGCCTGTCAATAGGGCCTCCGGAAGCGCCGCCGCGCAATGCGCCGCCGCCCGCCTAAGCTCTTCAGGCAATAGGAATGAGGTCTCTATCATGCGATAAGGTATCGATATTTCAATAAGTTGCACGATCGTGCGCGCCATGGCAGCGCCCGAAAGGGCATCGCTCAGAGCTGCATCGCTTTCTGCCGCCGGCGCTCGACCGATGAGGGGATTCGCATGGCCTCGCGGTACTTTGCGACCGTACGCCGAGCGATCTCGATTCCTTCCTTGCCGAGCAAATCGACGATGCTGTCGTCCGACAGGACCTTGCTCGGGATCTCGGCATCGATGAGGCCCCTGATGCGATGCCGCACCGACTCCGCCGAATGGGCCTCGCCGTGCGTACTGGCGATCGCCGAGGTGAAGAAGTACTTCAGCTCGAAGGTGCCGCGCGGCGTGGCCATGAACTTGTTCGATGTCACCCGGCTCACCGTCGATTCGTGCATTTCGATCGCGTCGGCGACGTCGCGCAGCGTCAGCGGCCGCAGATGCTGCACGCCCTTGCGGAAGAATGCATCCTGCAGGCGGACGATCTCGGTCGACACCTTGAGGATCGTGGTCGCCCGCTGGTGCAGCGACTTGACCAGCCAATTGGCCGATTGCAGCGCTTCGCTGATGTATTCCTTGTCGCGCCGCACGCGCGCCGACTTGGCGAGCTGTGCGTAGTACTGGCGATTGACCAACACGCGCGGCAGAGTCTCGTTGTTCAACTCGAGCAGCCAGCCGCCGCCGGGGCCGGGACGCAACAGCACGTCGGGCACGACCGGCTCGGCGACGCGGGAGTCGAAGGCCAGCGCCGGCTTCGGGTCTAGCGCGCGGATCTCGGCGATCATGTCGCTCAGGTCCTCGTCGTCGACGTCGCAGATCCGCTTCAACTTTGCGAGCTCGCGCCGGGCCAGGAGCTCTAGGTTGTCGAGCAGAGCCTGGATCGCCGGGTCGAGCCGATTGCGGTCGGCCAGCTGCAGGGCGAGGCATTCCTTCAGATCGCGCGCAAAGATGCCCGGCGGATCGAAAGCTTGCAGCCGCTTCAGGGCCGCCGCCACGCGCGCCTCCCCACAGCCCAGCAGTGCCGCAACGCCGGACAGCTCGCCGGTCAGGTAGCCGGCTTCGTCGAGCATGTCGATGAGATGCATGCCGATCATGCGATCGGCCGGGTCGGTCAGCTCGAGCTGCAACTGGTTCAGGAGATGAGCTCTGAGCGTGACGTTCTCCGACAGCCGTTGCTCGAGTCCGGGGCCGTCGTCCTCGAAGCCGCCGCTCCCGGTGCCGCCAGGGCCGGCGGTCGAGAGCGAAGAGCCGCCATCGCTCGGGGACCAACCGTCCGCGGGGGTCGTGTCGTAGAGCTCCTCGAAGTCGGTGTCGAGCGGCGAGTCGGCGGCGTCCGGCGGCGCCGATGCTTCGGAGAAATCCAGCGCCGCGTCGGCGCCCTGGGCGGCGTCGGCGGGCGATTCGCCTTCGGCCGTCCCCGGCCTATCGCCCTCCGCACCGCCCGGCGCTTCGGCCGGCGGCGAGGGGTCACCCGCGGTCGTGCCGTCGGCTTCCTCGCGCTCCAGCAGCGGGTTGCGCTCGAGTTCCCGGTCGATGTAGTCGGCGAGCTCGAGGTTGGACAGCTGCAGCAGCTTGATCGCCTGCTGCAGCTGCGGCGTCATGACCAGGGATTGGGTTTGTCGGACCTCTAGGCGCTGGGAAACCGCCATGGACGGCAGCCTTAAAGGCTAAACGTTTCGCCAAGGTAAACGCGTCTAACGTCCTGGTGGGATACGATTTCGGAAGGCGGGCCTTCCATCAGCACCATGCCGTCGTGGATGATGTAGGCGCGGTCGACGATCTCGAGCGTGTCGCGCACGTTGTGGTCGGTGATCAGCACGCCGATGCCGCGGTCCTTGAGGTGCGCGACCAGGTCGCGCACGTCGGTCACGGCGATCGGATCGATGCCGGCCAGGGGCTCATCGAGCAGGATGAAGCTCGGCCGCGAGGCGAGGGCCCGGGCGATCTCGACGCGCCGCCGCTCGCCGCCCGACAGCGCCAGGGCCGGTGCGCGCCTGAGATGGGTGATCGAGAACTCGGCCAGCAGATCGTTCAGCATGGCCTCGCGCTTGTCGCGCAGCGGCTCGACCACCTCGAGCACGCTGCGAATGTTCTGCTCCACCGTCAGGCCGCGAAAGATCGACGCTTCCTGCGGCAGGTAGCCGATGCCGAGCCGGGCGCGGCGGTACATCGGCAGGTCGGTGATGTCATGCCCGTCGAGGGTGATCCAGCCGTAATCCGGCGCCAGCAGTCCGGTGATCATGTAGAAGCAGGTCGTCTTGCCGGCGCCGTTGGGACCGAGCAGGCCGATCACCTCGCCACGCTGCAGCGACAGCGAGACGCCACGCAGCACCGGACGCTTCTTGAAGGACTTGCCGACATTGACGGCCGCGAGACCGGCGTTGTCGGCGACCAGCGCCGGGCGCGCGGACGACTTCCCGCCCGGCTTGTCCCGGCGCCATTTGCTCGGCTCTGAAACTTGGCTCATCCTCGGCCTGCCCCCTTAGGATCCGGTACCTTGGCTCGGCTTACGCTTTGGAATGATCAGGCCGCGCACGCGGTCGCGCTCCTGGCGGCCCGGCGGCGCGCTCAGCAAGCGGCTGATGCCGCTGGCCAGATCGACCTCTGCGTACTCCCCGTTCAACTGGTTCTCTCCCCGGGTGATCTTGACGTTGCCCGACAGAGTCGCGAACTCCCTCTTAACATAGTACACGGCGTTAGTCCCCTCCGCATACTCCGTGGGCGAGGCGACCTGGACATTGCCCTTCAGGTCGACCCGGTCGATCTCGAGCTTGTTGTTGGCGTCGGGGACCAGGTAGGCGGTCAGCAGATCGGCCCTGACCCGTTTGTCCTGGCGCTGTGCCACCGCGTTGCCGCGGGCGACCGCGATCTGTCGGTCCTCCCAATACTCCAGCGTGTCGCGCGCGGTGATAACGTCTTGGCCGTTCTCCAGCTTCAGGTTGTTGCCGGTCATCACGATCACCGACCGCTCCATGTCGTAGCGGGCCCGCTCGGCGTAGACCACCTGATCCGGCGAAACGATGCGTACGTCGCCGTCGGCGTCGATCTGGTAGATCTTCGAGCCGCCATCACCGTCCGGCCGATAGTGGGCGGTCAGCACGTCGGCCAGGACCTCGACCTCGCCTTGCGCGGCGCGGGCATTGCCGCGGGCGATGTACTGGTTGACGTCGCGGCGCCACTCGATGCCATCGTCGGCATCGATCTCCAACGGCTTGTCGCCGCCTTGCAGCCCTGAGACGCCCTGGGCCGCGGCCGGGCCGGCCGCGATCATGCCGGCCATGAGCAGCCAGAGACCGCCGAGGAACGCTGCAGCTTGCCGCACGCCTGGGGTGCCCCTCACTTCTTGTAGACCAGCATCCGGCTCTTGCCGGTGAAGAAGACCCGCTTACCCTGGTCTTCGATTCGAAAGCCCTCGGAGGTGAGCGTGCCCAGAGGCCCGTGCCCCTCGACCGGCTGATCGCCCTCCGCGCGGCCGTGTTTCAGGTAGATGTGGGCGACCTCGGTGCGGACCTCGAAGCCTTCGTCGTGGAACAGGACCACGTCGCCCGCCAGGTTGACGACATCGGCCTTGCGGTGATAGCGCCCGGCCTTCGCCATGATCGCCAGCCAGGTGCCGTTCTCCATCGTCAGGTCCGCCTTGGGCAGCTCGAGATCGATGATTTCCGATTCGCCCGTCTCCTGGGTCGCCAGGTCGGCGGTCACGCTGAACGGCCGGTTGAGATCGTCCAGGCCGTCGAAGCGCGGGTTCAGCATGCTCAGGCTCTCGGCCTGATCGAGCGAGATCTGCGACACCCCGATGCGGAAGGCATCGTCCCGCGGATCGAGTTGCGGCCAGGCGAAGACCAGCAGGATCAGGGCCGCAGCGAGCGCCGGGAGCAACACCTTCAGCAGCACCACGAAGATGCTGTAGCCGTTGCGCCCCGAGAACCGCGGCGGCTGGCGCAGCGGCCGCGCCGCCCGCCGCCCGCGCGCCGCCTTCTCCGAACGTTGGCTCGGCGCGGCCGCCTTGGCCTGGGGTGCGAGTGTCGTGGCTTCGGCCATTAGCGTCGGTCTTCCGTTCAGCTCACGCCGGCCCGCAGGCAATCATGGATGTGCAGGATGCCCACCGGACGCGGCAGGTCGCCGGACCCGTCCTCGACGACGAAAAGGCTGGTGACCGGCGGCAGGCCGCCCTCTATCGCGTTCATCAGCCCGACCGCCTCGGCGGCCAGAGCTTGCGGGCGGATGGTCTTCTTCGGCCCCGGCGTCATGATGTCGCCGGCGGTCTGGTTCAAGAGGTCGGGCGCCATGTGGCGGCGCAGATCGCCGTCGGTGATGATGCCCGTCAGACGGCCCTGCGCGTCGACGATGCCGACGCAGCCGAAGCGCCGGTTGGTCATGACCAGGATCGCCTCGGCCATGGGCGTCTCGGCTCGGCACAGGGGCAGCTCCTCGGGCCCGTGCATGATGTCGGCGACGCGCAGCAGCTTGCTGCCCAGCGTGCCGCCCGGATGCAGGACCTGGAAGTCCTGCATCGAAAATCCTTGGCGCTCGAGCAAGGCGATGGCCAGAGCGTCGCCCAGGGCCAGCATCATCGTCGTCGAGGTCGTCGGCGCCAGTCCCATGGGACAGGCCTCGGGCGCATCGGGCAGGATCAGCGCCACGTCGGCCGCTTCGGCGAGCGCCGAGCCGTCCTTGGAAGTAATGGCGAGCAGAGGGATCGCGTAGCGCCGGGTGTAGGCGATGACGTCGCTCAGCTCCGGCGTGTTGCCGGAGTTCGACAACGCCAGGACGGCGTCCTTGTCCGTGATCATGCCGAGATCGCCATGGCTCGCCTCGGCCGGGTGGACGAACTGCGCCGGGCTGCCCGTCGAGGCCAGGGTCGCAGCGATCTTGCGCGCGATGTGGCCGCTCTTGCCCATGCCGCTGACGATGATCCGGCCGGTGACCGCGGTCAGACGATCGATCGCGTCGATGAAGTCGCCGTTCAACGACCGACTGAGGGCCGCGAGGCTTTCCGACTCCATCAGCAGCACGCGCTGCGCCGCCCTCAGGGCGCCGTTATGGTGACTCTGGTCGGTCTTGGGTTCGAGCTGCGGCTTCATGACTTCCCCGCCTGCGGTTGGGCCAATTGCTCCGGGCGCAGAATCAGCCGCCGCATCCGTTCACGATACGTTGTCAGGCCGCGGAATGCAAAAGCGGCTTGTTCCGGATTCCGGTGCGCCGGCTGGGCGCGCCGGTCATGCTGTGTCATACGGGTCAATGGGCGAAGATATCCTCGTCGGCCCAGCCGGCCACATCGAGCGCGGCCCGCGCCGGCAGGAAATCGAAGCAGGCTTGGGCCAGCTCGCTGCGGCCCTCGCGCGCCAGCATGGCGTCCAGGGCCTCGCGCAGGCGGTGCAGATGCAGCACGTCGCTGGCCGCATAGCGCAGCTGCTCCTTGCTCAGTTCCGCCGCGCCCCAGTCGGAGCTCTGCTGCTGCTTGGAGATGTCGACCCCGAGGATCTCGCGGCAGAGATCCTTGAGACCGTGCTTGTCGGTGAAGGTGCGCACCAGCTTGGACGCGGTCTTGGTGCAATAGACCGGCCGGCAGTCGACGCCCAGATGATGCCGGATCACCGCCAGATCGAAGCGCGCGAAGTGGAACAACTTGAGAACGTCGGGGTCGCCGAGCAGCGCCACCAGATTGGGCGCCCGGTAGGCGGGGTCGGTGAATTGCACCAGGTGGCAGGTGCCGTCGCCGGCCGAGAGCTGCAGCAGGCAGAGCCGGTCGCGGCCGACCCGCAGGCCCATGGTCTCGCTGTCGACCGCGATCGTGTCGCCGAGATCGAGCCCGTCGGGCAGATCGTTCTGGTGCAGGACGGTTTTCAAGCTGAGACCCCGAGATTGGCCCCCGAGACAAACCGGGGTCGGACCGGGACCACAAGCCCCCGACTCCGGCGAAACCCCCGAAAAGCCAGGGCATTCTCGACAGGCGCCGGGCCGTGTCAAGCCGCCTGGCCGCTGGGCTTTCGGACCGCGGACGGCCTCGCGCCATTCAACTATCAACTTCGGCGCCGCAGGGTGTATAACCGGATCGGGTGGACGGACACGGCGGGGCCGCGGGGCAGGTCGGGCTGCAGCGGTTTCCGGCCTGCGCATGGGGGACCCGGCATGGCAGCGCGGCTGGTTACGATCTTCGGCGGCTCCGGCTTCATCGGTCGCTATCTGGTGCAGCGCCTGGCGCAGCGCGGCTGGCTCGTCCGCGTGGCCGTGCGCCATGCGCGCAGCGCGCAGTTCCTCAAGCCGCTCGGAAACGTCGGTCAGATCACGCCGGTTGCCGCGGCCTTGCAGGATCGGGATTCGGTGCGCGCCGCGGTCGAGGGCGCGGACGCGGTGGTCAACCTGGTCGGTCTGCTTTACGAGCGCGGCCGCCAGAACTTCGCCGCGGTGCACTACGAGGGGGCCAAGCTGATCGCCGAGAGCGCGGCCGCCGCCGGCGCGACGGACCTGGTTCAGATGTCCGCGATCGGCGCCGACCCCAATGCCGAGGCCGACTACGCGCGCTCCAAGGGGGCGGGGGAACAGGCGGTGCGGGCGGCGTTCCCGGATGCGGCCATCGTGCGGCCGAGCATCGTGTTCGGCGCCGAGGACGGTTTTTTCAACCTTTTCGCCGCGATCGCCCGCCTTTCGCCCGCCCTGCCGCTGATCGGCGGCGGCGCCACGCGGTTCCAGCCGGTCTACGTCGGCGACGTGGCCGATGCCATGACCACCTGCCTGAGCGATCCCGCCTGCCGCGGCAAGACCTACGAGCTGGGCGGGCCCAGCGTCTACAGCTTCAAGGAGCTGCTGCAATACTTGTTGAAGCAGATCCGGCGCCGGCGCCTGCTGCTGCCGCTGCCCTTCGCGCTCGCCGAGCTGCAGGGCGCGGTGCTGCAGACCTTGCCGGTGCCGCCGCTGACCCGCGACCAGGTGCGGCTGCTGCGCCACGACAACGTCGTGTCCGAAGGCGCGCTCGGCTTGGCCGACCTCGGCATCGAGCCGACCGCCGTCGAGGTCATCGTGCCGACCTACCTCGAGCGCTACCGCCCGGGCGGCCGCTTCAACCCGCAGCAGGCCGCCTGACTCCCGGTCCCGCTTGACCCCGGTCAGGGGCCGAGCGCGAGCCGAATCTCCTCCTCATAGGCCAGCCAGAGCAGGAAACCGCCGATCGCAATGCGGTAGACGACGAATGGCGTGAAGCTGGCGCGCCGCAGCCAGGCCATCATCAGGGCGATCGCGACCAGGGCCGACAGGAAAGCGAGCCCCATGGCCAGGCCGGCGTCCAGCCCGAGGCGCAGATTGCCGGTCTCGTAGAGCTGCAGGCCGCCGATCAAGGAAGCGCCGACGATCGCCGGGATCGCCAGCAGCAGCGAGACCCGTGCCGCCTCGGCCCGCTCGAATCCGAAGAAGCGCGCGGCGGTCATGGTGATGCCCGAGCGGCTGGTGCCGGGGATCAGGGCCAGGGCCTGCGCCAGCCCGATGACGAAGGCTTTGACCAGGGTCAGGTGCTCGATCTTGCGCAGGGTCATGCCAAAGCGGTCGCTGACGTAGAGCAGCACGCCGAAGCCGAGCGTCGCCCAGGCGATCACCTGCAGGCTGTAGAGCAGATCCACCAGGTCATCCTTGAGCAGAAGACCGACGGCGGCCAAGGGCAGGCTGCCGACCACGATGTAAAGCGCCAGACGCGCGCCCGGCCCGCCGCGCCCCGTGAACAGCCGCAGCACGCCGACCGCCAGGGACCAGACGTCGCGCCAGAAGTAGAGCACGACCGCGAAGAGCGTGCCGAGGTGCACGGCGATGAACAGGATCAGGCGGTCTTCCTCGGGGGCCAGCTTGAACTGGGCGTCGTCCATGGCGCGCCAGGTCAGCTCGAGGTGACCCGAGGAACTGATCGGCAGGAACTCGGTGATCCCCTGAACCACGGCCAGGATGAAGACGTACAGCAGGGGCAAGAGACGGTCTCCCGATCGCCGCCGCGGTCCGGCGGCGTCGCCGCAGCGCTTATAGCAAAGAGCCGGCGATGTCGCCCAGCCCACATAAGGGTCCGATGCGGTACTAATTTGCAGGTGATGATTTCCGTGAATCTGACTTGATCGCCAGGTCCGTTTTCCACCATGTGAAATAAGTCAGTACATTTGACCTAATCAGCGGAATTCTCTCGCGATCGGCGATTAGCTCCCGTATAAAAGAGCACTCTGCGCGTTGACCGGCGCAGTGCAGGGATCCGGAGACACTGGGGGATAAAGATCGCGGCCCGGCTTCGCGCGAGCCGGCGGGGGAGAAGGCCGCGGCGGGATCGAGGGACGTCGGACCATGGCCAGCAAGATGTTGAAGTTCGTCAGCGTCGACCAGCGCATGCCCGAGAAGCGGGACGCCACCGCGCGGCGCTCGGACTTCGACGAGATCTACCAGGAATACGACCCCGCGGGCGCCGCCGAACAGGCCGCCCGCTGCTCGCAATGCGGCGTGCCCTTCTGCCAGGTGCATTGCCCGGTGCACAACAACATCCCGGACTGGCTGATGCTGACCGCCGAGGGCCGCCTCGAGGAAGCCTATGAGGTCAGCCAAGCGACCAACAACATGCCCGAGATCTGCGGCCGGATCTGTCCCCAGGACCGCCTCTGCGAGGGCAATTGCGTGATCGAGCAGGCCGGCCACGGCACCGTGACGATCGGCTCGGTCGAGAAGTACATCACCGACACCGCTTGGGAGCGCGGCTGGGTCAAGCCGGTCAAGCCGACTCGCGAGCTCACACAGTCGGTCGGCGTCGTCGGCGCCGGCCCGGCCGGCCTCGCCGCGGCCGAGCAGCTGCGCCGCAAGGGCTACCAGGTCGAGGTCTACGACCGCTACGACCGCGTCGGCGGCCTGCTGATCTACGGCATTCCCAATTTCAAGCTCGAGAAAGACGTGGTCGCGCGCCGCGCCAAGCTGATCGAAGACTCCGGCGTCGTCTACCACTTGAACTTCGAGGTCGGCCGCGACGCGACGCTCGAGGAGCTGCGCGAGAAGCACGACGCGGTTCTGATCGCGACCGGGGTCTACCGGGCGCGCGACATCAAGTGTCCGGGCATCGGTCTGGACAACGTCTTCGCGGCGATGGACTACCTCACGGCCTCGAACCGCAAGGGCCTGGGCGATGCGGTGCCCCGCTTCGACGACGGCACGCTCAATGCCCACGGCAAGGATGTGGTGGTGATCGGCGGCGGCGACACCGCCATGGATTGCGTGCGCACCGCCGTGCGCCAGGGCGCGCGCAACGTGCGTTGCCTCTACCGGCGCGACCGTCAGAACATGCCGGGCTCACAGCGCGAGGTGAAGCACGCCGAGGAGGAGGGCGTCGAATTCGTCTGGCTGGCCGCGCCCGAGGCCTTGCTCGGCAACGGCAAGGTCGAGGCGGTGCGCGCCGCGCGCATACACTTGGGCGTGGCCGACGCCACCGGGCGCCAGACCCCGCAGATGATCGCCGACTCCAGCTTCAATGTCGGCGCCGACATGGTGATCAAGGCGCTTGGCTTCGACCCCGAGGACCTGCCGACGATGTTCGCCGCGCCCAAGCTCGAGGTGACGCGCTGGGGCACGCTGAAGACAGACTTCCGCACGCTGATGACCAGCATGGACGGCGTCTTCGCCGCCGGCGACATCGTGCGCGGCGCCTCGCTGGTGGTCTGGGGCATCCGCGACGGCCGCGACGCCGCCGAGCAGATTCACAACTACGTCACGGCCAAGGCCGCCGGCGCAGCGGCGGCCGCGGTGGCGGCGGAGTGAGGCGATGGAACGCTATTCGCCGTGGTCGCCCGACAATGTGACGCCCGAGCAATCACGACAGAGCCACAGGGCACCCGGAGTTAATCGTGGCTGGAAAAGCCTCTCCCCAACAGTACTTTTGGCAATCGCGGTCGTCGCTTTG
>JAAUYJ010105387.1_pt1 | contig 10931 bp, 14 predicted proteins | sample 7278031 | NCBI WGS metagenome assembly JAAUYJ01 (sample SAMN14350222, study PRJNA611818) | marine sediment metagenome | isolation source: surface marine sediment (1.8m) | place: French Polynesia: Moorea | collected 2018-08 | reverse complement strand
TATTTCCCCCCGAAATTTTACAGGATTTAATTACGGGAATTTCCAGGTCTTCGGCGGGATCGGGTTCCAGTTCTGCTTCATCAAGCATCACCATCACCGGGAATATCTTCTGCTGACAGTCAAAACTATATCACAAGTGATCATGTCGCCAGCCAGTCAGCCACCATTGCCTTACCTGCGGCGGCCTCTGGCGGGGGAAAATATCTTTGATGAGAGAGTCCAGCACGCTGTAGTCGGGGAGGTTGTCCACAAGAAAGGTGTTGAGGTTCCTGAACCCCAGCTCCGCCTCCAGCAAGTCTGCCAGGTCGTTTCCCCCGTCCGCGGCCTCCCCGGCCAGCCTGACATGCCTCCCCACCGGACCCACCGGGCGCTTCTTGAACCTGCCCCTCCCGACTGCCTCCTCCACTGCCTCGGTCAGGGCCTTGGTCGAGTTGCCGAAGCGGGAGAGGTCCCGCGCGTCCCAGTCGCCGCTGGCCAACGTCGCCTTCTCCCTCTGCAGCTCGCTCCTGTTGGACTGCAGCCTCTGGTACTCGCTTTTCGTCGCCAAACTCTAAGGAAGCAGAGGCCGAAGATTACATTGTAGTACTGCGCTAAAAATAGGCAGAATTGCCTCAGCATGTTGAGCGCTTACCTGATTTTTAGCATCCGAGACTGAGGAGTCACAGGCGTCCCTGTCCTGGCCCAGTTTGGCAATGTCCTCCTGGATATTTTTGTCCTCCACCTCCAGCTCCTGCTTCTTCCTGGCCAGCTCCTCCTTCTTGGCCGCCCGCTGCTGCTCCAGCTGCTCCTTCTGGGTTTTCTTGGTCCTCGCCTCGTTGCGAAGGTGGCGTTCGTCCGCCCTCTTCCTTGCGAGCTCCTGTTCCTTGGTCTCCACATCCTGGCGCAGTTCCGTGTGCTCCTTCCTCGCATTGGCGTGCGCCTTCTTGGCGGCGTTGGAACTGTTCACCTGTGTCTGTTCCGTCTCCTGCACTTTCCTGGCCTCCATGGACAACTTCTCCAGGCTCACTTCCATCTCTTCTAACTCCTTCTGGGATGACTCAACCTGTTCCTTCAAGTTGTCCGCCTTTTCCTCTATCTTGTTCACCTCCTCCTGGCATTTCGCCTGGTTCTTCTCCTTGCCCTGCACTAGAAGCCACTTGATTTCTCCCTTGACGTCCTTGTTTGCAGAGTTTCCCACGATTCTATCAATTTCTCGTGACTTTTCTAACCAATCGTCTCTTTCTCTTTCTTTGCGCTTTGTGTCAGCGACGGTCTTGCTCAAGTTTTCCCTTGATGCGTTGAAGGCTTGCGCCGCCTCTCCGTACAGAGTGCCATTTACTTTCAGGAGCGTTGCTCTGGTAAAAAAGTCGTACAGCTCTTCTTCCTTCATATCCTTAAAGAACACCTTGGCTTCTTCCTGCTGCAGGATGGTAATGGGGTTGTCCAACTCGATGTTGAAGTGATTCAATATTCTCTTCTTTTCCTCTGTGGCCTGAGCTGCAAAGATAAAAAAAGACGGATACGATATTCGCTTTGGCATAATGAAAAATAAATGGACGTAGTTCACACTTCGCAATCACACCAATTATTGGCTCATAGACTTGTTATTTGGGCGAATGCGAGTACAAGCGTTTCTAGCAGTAAAACAAAGCATGTAATCCGGCGCGTCAGTACGACTTGAAGACGAGGATTGCCTGCCTGCCGATAAAAAAGTAAGCAAAGGTCCCACTTTTAAAGCTATCCTCGGTGAGGTACGTGGCGTAGTTGACACCCACCACCACCATCCAACAACCTTTTAGGCGGCTCTCCAGCCCTAGCTTGATCCTGCGGGAAATGTCGATATCTTCGCTGTAGCTCGTTAGGCAGTCGGAGGTGATCTGAACGACCAGGTCCAGCAGGCGCCGCGGCATGTCCGATTTGACCAATCGTGGGCGCGGAGAATTCAGGATGGAAGAGGCCGTCTTCTGCGAAGGCTGCGGTTGATGCTGCTGCTGCTGCCTGGGTGCCATGACCGAGTCGCTGAACCGGACCCGGTTGGAGTGGTGCTGCTGTCTGGAACGTGACGATGATCGCTGCTGTCTGCGTTCTCGGCTGTGGCGGCGACTACGGTCAGAGGGAACGACTTCGTCTTCAAAGTCCATCGCCTCGTCTGGGGAGTGGAGAAATCGCGAGGACCGGGAGGAGTCTCCCCGCCGGCTTCTCCTGCCGTACTCGTCAGAGGAGCTCTGCTGCCACGACGCCGAAGACCGAGAACAGCCACCACCGCCGGAGGTCAGCCGCTGATCCGAGTCCCAGAAGACCTCCTCCGCGCGAGACGTGTGTTGCTGCCTGGGCCGGCTGGTGGATCTCCTGTGTCCCGATCCTCCGTCACTTCTCCGGGAGTTGGAAGCATGCCTTGGCCTGGCCCAATCCGTGTCGGGGCCGAAGTCGACCGTGTGCGTTCGCTTGTGGTCCCTTCCCGCGCCTCCGCCGCCGAACACCTGCTCTTTTCTTGGCCCTCTTCTTTGGTACATCACCACATTGTAGCATTCACGCCAAATAAATTTAAGCCAATGATTTGCCATTGAAAATGCTTAAAAAATACAAATGAAAGTATTCAAAAACTGATTTTTTAGCTTTTACAAAGAACTTTGTGGGGGAGCGGGGAAGGCAATCAAGGCATGAATTTTTTTTTTTACAAAAACCAAGGATTTCTATAGCTATGCGGGTTGCAAAATAGTCTAACCTAACCTAACTTAACGCTTATGGCCTAGCCTGCTGGAGCACCGGGTCATAAAAGGGACCCGAATTCCTAAAGAGGTCCAAAAACATTATTCTTGCAAGCTACCTATGTCACAACTCACAAATACGAAAGTATAAATATCTTGCTCGCCTTTTCCATAAAATTAATCAGCAAGAAGACCTTATCGTAAGTACCTTTCGTGTACACCTCCTTGCCGTTCTTATCTCTCAGGTAGTGCGAGGAGGCCCCGCTGTTCTTGAAGATGCTCCTGCCGAAGACGATCTCGTCGCCGTACTTGTCCTTGCAGTAGGCCTCCTCGCCGCCGTTGTACAGGTGCACCTTGACGTCGGCCTTGACGCACTCGTGGCGCACGAACTGCGCCACGTTCATCTTGGCTTCCTTGCTGCGCTTGGTGACGTCGGCCCTGGCGCCCAGCCCCAGCACCACTGCCTGCAGGATGGAGCTCTTGCCGGCGCCGTTGGCGCCCGTGATGACGTTGACGCCTGGCGCCAGGCGCAGGTCCAGCTCGGCGTGGTTCATGAAATTGTTGAGTCTTATGCGCGTGATGACCCCGTCGCGGAGTGTGCCGCCCGCGCCGCTCTCGCTGGACGCCGTGGACACGTTGAGGGCGGAGGCGTCCAGGCGGGCGCGCTTGGAAGAACGCGAAGACATGATGACCGAAATTGGGCCGTGAGCCTGCAACTCGGATTGATGAAGGTCAAAAACTCGAGGTCAGGCGAACCTGACAGCCTCTGCGACCTCGACCAGTTGACCTCCACGCTTGTTCAAAAATCAAAATGCCCAATGCGAAAAACGAAATGCGAAAGCGTCGTTTTTCATTTTTGTTTTGTTGACGTTTTCTTCTCTTGCTGCTTCTTCCCACAGTCCCTCTTCTTCGGTCTCTCCGATGTCTCTCTTGCTCTTGTTATAAAGGTACTGTGTTGCTCTCTTGAATCCATGGTGACGCGTTCGCGTCAACGGCGCAACATGGAACCGCGTTAGCGAAAACCTCGAGGGAAATCGAAAGTCAAGAAACAATCTTTCCTACCTCACCACACTTTCATAATCGTTGGCCGTACTGGCAACCTGGCACCCCATTGTGAAAAGTACGAAAATAAGTGACTGTGCTTTCAGCCATAATTTTTTATTCCTTTGAATTGAATTTTGCACATATACAACTGCAGTAAAAAATTGTAGGTTGGAGGTTTTTATTCGCAAGGAAAATCCGGTAAAAAGACCAAGGACGGTGCAATTATCATGTCTTTAATTTATTTCCATACCAAAACATCATGTACTTATTTAGAACGAAATACGAACTCAAGACATTAAAATATGGTTCGTTCGGCTCAGATGTTGATGACCCTGGAGAGCTTCTGCACCCTGTTGAGGAGGATGTCTCCTTGCTTTATGGTGGCCTGGTACTGAGCGTTCTTGGAGTCTGGTCGGTTAGTGATGACGATGCCACGGACCTGCAAGGAATATCCTTCTTTAAAATTGTCACAAAGACAGAAAGTACGGCCCTACCTTGTCGATCCTGCAATGCAGCCTCCCGTCAGCAATGAACCTGGAGAGCTCCCTGTCCATGTACTCCTCAGTAACGTTGAAGGACTCTGCCATGTACTTGAGGGTGAGGCTCCGGTAGGACTCCAGCAGCTGGGAGAACGCCTTGACCTGAAGAATAAAAATATATATTATACTGCCTTGAATTGATTGAAATTTGTTTGGTTGAACTTGCCTTCATTTCCCGTACGTAGAAAGCGTAGTGGGGGTTGAGGTACCTGTCCCTCTTGAGCGTCTGCTCGACCTGCGCCAGGTTGGCGAAGAAGTCTCCGTAGTGGCAGTCGTAGAAGGAGGTGAGGTAGGCCCTGACGGCAGGTAGGTCGTGCAGTACCTCCAGGATCTCGGAGCCCTGCACCACCTTCTCCAGCAGGCGCTTGCGATCCAGGGCGATGACGCCCACCAGCACCGTGTAAGTAACAAAGTCCACATAGCTCATAAGCTCGTAGCTGGTGAAGGTGGAGACGGTCTCCAGGAAGAGGTTGGCGGCGCGGGAGAAGTCCCTTACGGAGAGGGCGTACAGGCCCTCGTACACCTTGAGGCGGTTGCGCCGATCCCAGTCTCCGCCCTCGTCCAGCATCTGCTTGGCGCGAGCAATGTTGGACTCGATGAGGGAGTGATCCATGTAAAAGAGGCCCATGCGGATCTGGTTGAAGACAAGGTCCATCCTGTTCCCGATGCCAACCTTAGCAAGAAGAGAAAACGAAAATGTTTCTTTGAGGCGAGAATTTGTCAGTCTTTTATCTACTCACGGTCTTCTCCATGGTCTTCTTGGTGGCCTCCACCGCCGGCTCCCTCTCTCCGATCTGCGCCAGGTACTCTGACCTGGCCTGCAGGGCCTCCCTGATCTCGCTCTCGCCCTCGTTCTTCTCGGCGTCCTCCAGCTTCTCCTGCAGCTCCTTCAGCTTGGCCTCGTTCTTCTCCTTGAGGCGCTTCTCCATGGCGGCGTCCGCCTTCCAGCCCAGGTCGTGACACAGCTCGGCGTAGAAGGGCGCCATGTCCTTGGCCTCCACGTCCGAAAGCAGCGACTTCTTCAGCTCGGCGTTGCGAGGCTCCACCTTCTGCAGCAGGAACTTCTTCTGCGCCACCCTCAGGTCGGGGATCCTGGGCAGGGCCTCCTCCTCGGCGTTCTCCACGGGCATGATGGACGGGGGAGAGGTCGGGGTCGCGGGCGGGGAAGAGGGCGACGACGGACACCAACTTGGCTTCAAGCCGGGCAAACAGAAATGACAAGATTCAAGATTGACAACAATTTTTCAAGTCATCCCATTTGCTCTTCCTGAAAAAGCACCCAAGGCAAGAAAAAAGGCGTCAAGAGAGCAAATAAAACTGGTGCCTGGTCACAATCTGGCAACAATTCAGCTGATCCAAAAATAAATATAAACATTCCCAAGAAACATTCATTGCTGCCACACCTTGCGAATTTTCGCAATCCTTGCGAATTTGAGGGTCTGATTGCGACTCAAAAAAGCCCCTTTGCGACTTGCGAATTTCTTGCGAATTTTGACTTACAAAAATGTATTTAATAAAAAACCCCAAAATGTGCAAAAAAATCAGAAAAAGGACGGAAAAAATGACCTGGGAAAAAGCTTAGGTAGTAAAAAATTTCTTTGCGAATTTTGCGACTTTTTGAAAAAAGATTTGCGATTTTTCGTTGCAACCCTGTGGCAGCACTGGAAACATTCCAAACTCCGCCGTTCTTGTTTTGCCGTTGCCGGCGATTTCGTCGACGAGGATCTTGTTGTGGTTGAGGGTGTTTTCCCTTGCCTGTCTCTGTCTGGTTGTGCCTCAACATGGATGAGAGCACGTTCGACCTCCTGCTGACGCCGCACCTCCTCAAGGAGGTGGCGCCAAAGCTGAGCCGCCAGGAGATCCTGAGCCACCTGCGCGCCTTCCTGGCCCTGCTCCAGGCCGAGAAGGTCAAGACGGGGTCGTCGTCGGGGGCGGGCGGGATGACCCCGGAGGAGCCCGACGTGTCGGTGGTGCCGCCGGACAACCAGACGCCGCCGGTGAGCCACCGCCTGGCGACGAGGAAGCAGGCCGTGCTGCAGCTGCTGAGCCTGCAGCTGTGCAGCCTGCTGGATTGGAACCTGTCGTCGCTGTCCTCGGGGCTCCCGCTGTCCCTGCAGCAGCAGCTGTTTGACTGCGTGACCGGCGCCACGTCCACGCAGAAGCTGCTGTCTGAGCTGTGCCCGGAGAACGTTCAGGAGAAGGTGTCTGCGCTGTCTCCCCCCGCCGTCTTCGCCCTGGCGCTCTTTTTCCGCTGGGTGGTGCACGGCGCCGCCGCCCTCAACCTGCCCATGCCCTCCGGCAGCAAAGCGCAGATCCACGCTGCCGTCATCGCCGGAAAGACCAGCTACACTGCCGGGCCGGACCTACCCATCGCCGCCTCCGGCGGGAGCGACCAATCTGGCGGACCTTTGCACCAGTGGCTCATTAGACTCGTCCCCCTAGCGCTCAAGGTGCTGCAGGCCATTTTGGACGAGGAGCTGCACTGCGCTTTACCCGACATTGAAGCCGTCGTGATGGAGGACAACGTGGTGTCTCTGAAGGTGGAGGGAGCTTCCGAGGAAAGCGGCAAGGGAGCCGGAGGAGGGACCCCGGCCAAGAAGAGAAAAAAGGAGGCCACATCCTCTGGCAACGCTGTCCAGAGCCAGTGGAAGGCTCTGATCCACTTCGACCTGGCTAAGCACAGCTTCGGCACCGAAGACTACGATTTGGCTCGAAAGCACGTGGACGCCATCGAGTCCCTCCGTCCGCTGCCTCCCGCCCCGCGCGGGGAGGCGGCTGAGGCCGAGGCTGCCCTTCTCAAGGGGATGACAGTAGCCCTGTCAAAGGCAGACGAGGGGCACACGCTGCACCACTGCGTACTGCCAGAGGAGGCGCTCCAGACGCTCAAGATGTTGGAGAAGGAGAACAAGAGCGTCCCCTTTTACCAGAGGCTGAACTTGGAGTTGCTAGCCCGTTGCCGCGTCGGTGGCGGAGACGTTCTGGACGACGGCGGCGAGCTGGCGGAGAACACACTTGCAGAAAGGATCGACCGGGGACATCCTCCCGCCGAGGGACACTACGGCTCTTCCTCTGTGGCTGTCGCCGTCCCGGACGAGGGCGACTCTAGCCTGGATGCCAGGAAGAGGAGGATGCTGGCAGCTTTAACGGAGACGGAGCTGCCCTCCGGGTGGACGGCCAAGATCAACCTCACCCCAAAGCTCAGCGACAGCAAGTCTAGGTATGTCAGCGTTCAAGTTTCGTGTAGGAGCGTGGGATGCGCTTTGCGCTCAATACAAGGTTAAATTATTTAAGGGCAGTTACGAAAATGGCTATTACGGCCAGGAAGGTCACGCAGATTAGGCATACAAGTAGCATGAGACAGACCAGGCAAACGCTAAACCCCCCTACCGCGAATGTAAAATCGGACCTGTCGGACAGTCTCCTCAAGAGCGACTTCTGACGTGCGGGCAAAGCGGCGGCGGATTTATCGCCCGAATCCGCCGCCGCCGCCGAGCTGGCTACAGGTGCACCTTCCGAACTGGCTGCAGGTGCCTCTGCCGAAGGGGAATCCTTGGGTCTCGTGTCCGCGTGCTTCCCGCTCTCCACATCGGCCATATACCCGGAGGGAACGGAGGAGTCTGGCTTCTTGCTCGATGAGATCGGAAGAGGTGCTCTTTTCTTCTGCTTCGATGCTTCTTTCGAGGATGATGCCTTCCGAATCGCGGGCGTTTCTTTCGTGATGGACGCCTTTTGAATCTCGGGCTTCTCCTTCGGGGAGGGAGTCTTTGTCTTTGGAGATTTGGGTTTCTCAATTGTCGAGGAAAGCTTTCGCTTTTTCTTCTTCGGCATGTCCTTGTCGGCGTCGCGGACTTCGATATCGAACTGTCGAACGGTGAACGTTTCCTTGTCGCCGTTTTTGAGGATTTTGGAAGACATTTCCCAAGGAATCAACGCAGGAGAGTATTGTTTTCTTAGGTGATGGGGTGTGCTACCTGTTTTGAATTTTTTTTGACTACCCATGTGCGCATTTCCCACAAAATGAACATGCACGTTTTGAAATTTGAATTTCAGAGATCCAAAAGTCAAGAGAAGGCAGCAGATGGCCGCCCTCCTGCGCGAGACCCGCCCCGGCAAGCTGCAAAAGGCCATGCAGGACGCTCAGAAGTTTCCCCCGACTTTCCGAAGAATGGCTCAGGACGCCCCCGACCCCGCCTCTCAGGCCTTCGTATCCGCCTTTGCCGCAAGCAACGCGACTGTGCGACCGGCGGCCGGTCAACAGCAGGCTCCGCAGCAGCAACAACTGCAGGCCGAGTCTGAGACAGTCTCTGCCATGGTGCACCGGACGGGCCAGCTCCTCCGATCCGGGGACCGCGGGGCTGCGCAGGAGGCGGCGGGAAACCTCATGCAGGCGGTAGAAGAAGCAGAGAAGGCCAGGATAGCTAGGATCGGAGGAGGCGCAGGACAGCATTTCAAAGTTCTACAGAGGAAGTGGTTTGCAGCCAAGATGGATGCCAAGGTGTTCGGGAAAATATTTTTTGTGTTGTGACTTTTGTTTAATGACTGTTCGCCTCTCTACAGGCCCGGGGCAACCTTCCTCTTACCCCTGAAGAGCAGAAGCGTTGCCAGCAGCACCTGTCCGAGATGCGCTCCGTCCTGGCCCACCAGGCTGCCGCCAACGTCTCCGCAGACAAGCTCTCGCAGCCGTCCTCCTCAGTCCCCGGCAGTAGCGCAGGAGCCGAGGTCATCGAGAGCTCCCTGGCCGCCCTGGTCAACCTAGAGGACCTGGACTTCCTGCTCAAGTTGCCGACAGAGCCCAAGTTCCCCCTGCTGGCGCTCTCGCAGCAGACTCTACAGTTGGCCGCGGCGGCCAGGGGAGACGCCATCACACTGGACATCAGAAAGACTTGCCAGGCGGTGGCCGACTCTCTCAGGTAAGTTTTCCCCTAAATTTCAAGCCGGCGTCTTGTACCAAATTTCATCTTGTATTACTATTCATTCCAAATAGGCCTCTTGTCACCCAACCACCCTTCAGCCACTCTAGCGGCAGTAAGAGGTCCAGGGACTCGGCCGGGGGACTCGGGAAGGACGAGGGGAGGGCCGCTCTCGTCAGATTCCTCAGGAGGATACAGCACCTGGGATTCCTACAGGTAGAAATTGAATGACAGTATAAGGGGTGTTCCTCCCTTAGGGGACAAAGTTCTTAAAGGCGTTTTCAAATTGTCCTTAGGTCGTTGTGAGCTATCTAGCCACGATTCACAACGAAAAGGCTGAGGATCCCAGCTGCAGGTAACTACTACTACAACAAACAGATCATTTAAGTTTCCTTACTTCCACATTTTCTTAATCTCAGGGTCCACCACGACTTCCCCGTCCTACCCTTCCCCGGTACCACCACGGGATCGAACTCCTCCGTTTCCAGCTCGGACATTTTGACAGTGATTTCCCAGGTGAAATTACAACTACAGTACAACAGTAAGGCAGTTTTATTTTGTGCAAAATATATCAAATGCAGGTGACCTCGGGCGCCGGCCAGAGCAGCCACTTCGACTCTTCCTGGACCCGTCTGCGTGCGGAGGTTCAGTTCGCGCAGGGGAACCTCTCCGCCGCGCTCGTACACTACCTCGAGTCAGTCGTCGCTCAGACGGAATACTTCTCAAAGGCCGCCTTCCAGGTAGGGAAAACGACATTCGAATTTGGAGGTTGAGACTAACTTTCCTATTATTGTCGTAGGGAGAGATGGACGAGAAGGTGGTGACCAAGATGGTCAAGTGCCTGCTTGAGCTGCAGTACCACACCTACGCTGTGGCCATGAGCCAGTCGCAGCAGCCTCAGGCGCCCCCGCAGCAGCAGCAGGGGACAGGGGCGGACGGGCAGCCGACGCCGCTGCAGCCGACGCCGCCGTCGGGCGCACAGGCGGACTACACCGTCAGCTTCAAGAACCTGGAGGAGAGGCAGAGCAACGACGCAATGGACGGCCTATACAGGTGCGGTGCAAAGTCGAAGAAAATGCGCAATATGCCGCTTAACAAATACTGTTTTTGCAGGAATTTGTGGGACGTCACAATCCTAGAATATGCTGTCTCCATGCACACCAAGAAGGGCGAGCTATCGAGGAAGAAGGCTGCGCTGAGGTAACTTCGGAAAGACCGTAAACTAAATGCGAACTCGTTGTTTTCACGGTTTTTTCTCATTAGGCAAATCGGAGCGCTCGAAGTGAACACCAACAATAACGTCGAGATCCTCCGCGAGACCGCGCACTACAAGCGCTGCTCTCTCCTACGAACGCTCTGCCTTCACTTCCTTTGATTCGCCTGAAGATGTATTTTACGCTGAATTCGTAGACAATGAAATAAGGAGAAACAAATCAATTGTTTATTCCTCGACTACGAACGATTATGAAGTTCCTGCCAATCCTTTCTCGTCCTGGTTCCCCTCCACGATAGGGCCGAGAGGACTTACCAGGGTGAACATGATGGGGATCTCGCCCAGAGCAGGGTTATCGCGCTGGAGGAAGCGGATCCAGGACAACAGGCTGTCCCTGAAAATAGTTGAAATTTAGAGAATTTTTTCCCGGGGGAATGCAGGTTATCACTTTGAGGATGTTCCGGTGGCGCAGCAGCCCAGCAAGGTTCCGTCCTCCTGCTCGTGCACCGACGGCTCCTTGTAAAAGTCCCCTGCGCTG
>JAAUYJ010014700.1_pt1 | contig 10931 bp, 18 predicted proteins | sample 7278031 | NCBI WGS metagenome assembly JAAUYJ01 (sample SAMN14350222, study PRJNA611818) | marine sediment metagenome | isolation source: surface marine sediment (1.8m) | place: French Polynesia: Moorea | collected 2018-08 | reverse complement strand
CTTCTTAACAATAAAACCGTGCCTTATAATTAACTAGCTCGGTGCGGGCCGATTTGCGGGCCTATAAACCCGTTAGTTGGACCCCGGCGCTTCAATTCTATGCTAATAAAGGATGTGAAAACAGAATGAACAAATGCCTCATGGTCTCCCCAAAAAATGTGCCCCAAAAAATAAATAATCAGGAAATTTTTATTTTGGGCTGCTGTCGTCGCTGATCGGGTTCAGGGCGGGCTCGGACATGGGGAAACAGGATGGATAAAAGAAAAATGAGATTTTTTTGGCTGAGCTGCTTTTGCGCTTCATAAGCGGTTTTTTCCCGTTCGGCCGCAGCAAGACCTAGACAACCAGCTACAGTAACAGCAGCAACAACAACAGCAGGAACAGCAACAAGATGGGTGAATCGATTATGTCTAGCCACCCGTTAGATATGGGCAGTAACATTTCTGGGACGCTCAAAAAAGCTCCGAATTTTTTCATGTCGAAATCATACAATTAACCAAAAGGCTCTTTTATTCACTCAACAAAAAGTGGATTTCGCACACCCGCCCGTCTTGGAAGCATTAGACGACTTGACACTCACACCTCTTCTCTCGATCATAACAAAAAGGAGCGCTTCCGCCACTGCCTGCCCACAATCTTCCGAAATGTCGTTTAACCAACACTGTTTCTGTTCAGCTTCTGTCCTGATAAAAAAATGTTGTGGGTGCACTTACAAAGTAGGAGAAAAAACCATTCAGGACAGGGAGGTGGTGGGGTGCAAGGTATACGAGAAACTTGAGGGTCCAAAACGGATTGAAGGATCACAGTCTGTTGTGGCGTAGATGTTGAGGAGTTTCCGAGCAGGCGTAGCAGGAACTTTTGCCCTTAGCCCCGACGTCGGCGGCGTCTCTTTACAGCTCGTCCCTCATGTACTTGGGCTTGAGCTCCTCTATCCTCTTGATGTAGTCTCCCTTCTCCAGGCAGCCGTCGCAAATCTCGTCCCAGTCGTTCAGGATCTTCTTCAGGTCGCGCACCTTCAGCTTCTTTAGGTCAACGGTCTTCAGGTCGATTTGCTTGTCTGGAAAAAAAAGGCAACAACTTGTGTTTCCCACATGGCACGGCTAATTTTTATTATTATTTACCGTATCTGAGCTCGCAGATCTGCTGGTCCTTCTTCTTGAGCTTCTCGCAGACCTTCTCGACGGGCATCCCCCAGGAGAGCGGCTTGGACATTTCTCCCAGGATGCCGGTGGCAGCGTCCTCCGTGCCGCCCAGGTAGTAGCACTGAGAAAGAGACGAGACGTAAAAATCTTTGCAAAAACCAGAAAAAGTAGTGACCCAATTGACTCACGAATCTGTTCTCCTTGAGCTTGAGATCCTTGCAGAAGTCTTTGAACTTTCCCTCGATGGCCGATGTGCTTGCGAGGTCCTCCTTGGCGAGTCCGCTGTGGAACCTGTTCATGACTGAGATGCAGACCTCGCAGTCCCCTGCGCGGAGGGCGGTGGCGCCGTTGACAGCAAGGAGGAGGAGGAGGACGGCGGAGGCGGAGGCGGAGGCCGCCGTGGGGAACAGAGCAAAGGTGGAGGTCATCGTGGAGAAGTGGTGGGTCAACCTGGACGGAGGGAGGGGGATAGGTTTCCACGCATTTGTCGTTGAATTGGAAGGTATTTTTATCGGATTTCAGTCGCTCTGCCCTAGCAGTAACAGATGAATGAACAATCATGAAGTCTTGGTGTCTTGGACTCTGGGTACCAACGGTGCACTTTTGCGATACGTACCTCTGCAGCGAGTTGAACCGTGTTTGGTGGTTTTGGCAGTTACTTGTTGCGAAGCTTCCCACAGGAAGATGATGTCGCACGAACAGAGGTGGGGCAACAAATTAAATATGAACCCAGACACCGCCGGTACTGTGGTACAGACCCTTGCTTTGAAGTTGCCGTTACCGAAATAGGCCGGGCCGAGCAAAGCGAGCACAGCTACAGCAGAAACACTGGGGAAGGTTTGTCAGCTACGAATCTTCCAGCTTCCAGAGAGTGGAAAATTGATGCTGACGACACCAAAGACCACCAAAGGTGTGCTAAAAAGACCAAATCTAGGATTAAAAAGCAACACAAAGTGTCTGGTAACGTACTGGATTTTCTATGTTTGCAATCAAAGGTTTTTGTTGGTTAAGAATTGTCTTATACAACTTTTGAATCTATTCTTAAAGATCACAAAAAAGGCAAAAAGTCGTAACTTTAAGCAAAAGCAACAATTTAAAAGAGAGTTTTCGCTTAACCTGGTGCCTTTATGATTCACTCCATTTGTCGGCTTTCTATTGGCGCGATTGCCGGTGCTCCGCCAATGAGAGGGCCAGGAGTGACGTCCGCCTTTCACGAAGAGGAGACGTGGAAGAGGCGGGGGGCGTGCGCGGCGCGCACTTTAAAAGGAACGTGGCGTACGATACATTCATTTCATATGGTCTTCTTGACGTATTATACTCCTACCCGTTCAAAGAACAGTTTTTTGCACTTTGTCTCATTGTATTGTGCAATACAATGTGTTCTTCAGACGCAGTTGTAGAACCGCCAAGTCCTCTCTTTCGTAATACAGTTGCTATTGTTGTTGCTGGTGCTCTCGGTCCTCCTATTCTCCCTGTTATTGCTGTTATTGCTACTGCTGTTCCTCTCTTTTCTCAAACTGTTGCTAACTACTTGGCTGCTGTTGTTCCTCCTATTCTCCCTGCTATTGCAGTTGTTGTTGATACTACTTATGTTCCCCCTATTGCCCCTTCTATTGCTATTGACGTTGTTGCTATTCCTCTTATTCCTCCTGCTGCTCCTATTGCTGTTTTTGCTCTTGTTCCTCTTATTCCTCATGTTGCTGCAAATGCTGTTCCAGTGCTGTTGTTGTTTCAATATTCTGGCCCTCCTGTAAGCAAAATACCATAACAGGATGTTCTTCACAGTGCCCACTTTTTTCCGCGGGAGTAGTGCTATCTTTATAGTGAAACATTTATTAAAATAGCGCACTTCGCAGTATCAAACGTCACATAGGGTGTCATTGGCGGAAGTGTATTCCTCCGCCCAATCGGGGAACTCCCCCAGGTCGTACATGAGAAAGCCGTAGGTGTTGATGGCCAGGGTGATGATACCCAGGCAGATGACGTTGAGGACAAAGCCCAGCTTGATCATGGTGAGGACGCTGATACGTGACGGCCCGAAGCATATCGCGTTGGGTCCGGTGGAGACCGGCAGCATGAAAGCATAGGAGCAGGCCAGGGTTGGAGGGATAATCAGGTAGAGCGGGTTTATGTGCAGCGCCAGCGCCAGGTCAGACAGCACCGGCAAGATGATGCTGACCGTGGCAGCGTTGGACACCACCTGTGTTAGAGCATTGGCCATGGCCGCTCCTACCAGTGCCAGGGCCCAGTCAGACATCCCCTCCAGCGCCAGCAGCTGGGAACCCAGCCACGCGCTCAGGCAGGATTTCTCGCTGGCTTCGGCCAATGCGTATCCTCCGCCAAGAAGCAACACGATTCCCCACTCGACCTTAAAATATATAGCCTGTAATTAAGCATGTTTTTCAAGCAAAATTAAGAAATAGTACGTACTTTGTGCTGCGCCGTTTTCCACCCTATGACTGGAGGCGACGCCTCAATGGGCCGATCTTCGTCGTCGTCGTCCCGTCGGCGCCAAAAAGCATTGATAAAAGTTGGCCTTGCCGGCAGCGCAAACAGTAGCAGCGCCACGAGCACTGCCGGTGTGGCGTCGTCCACGTCCGTCTCCTCCCCCACCGCGTTTGTCGACTCCAGCTTGTCTCCCCATCCGGTCATGAACCCGGGTGAGAGGAAAAACCACAGCGAGAAGGCCAGGAGGAAGACGACCAGGACGACCGCCTCGTGGAAGGAGAGCGGGCCCAGCTCGGAGTACTTGCGATCGATGACGGAGGAGACGGCGCGGTTGCGGCGATCCTGCAGGGAACGCTCCTCCTCGGTCTTCTTCCTCGTCAGAGAAAAGTTGCTGAAGCCGACAAAGTAGAAGTAGAGCCAGATCCAGGCGGCGGCCAAGCAGAGCAGCATCTGCGGGATGGCGAAGCCCATCCAGGAGCCGAAGGAGACCGGGTTGCCGTCAAAGTCGTTGAGGTACTGGCTCATGACCACGTTTGAGCCGGTGCCCACCAGGGTGCCGGTGCCGCCAATGTTTGCGGAGAAGCAGATTGCCATGCCCAGCATGGCGCGGGTGTTGCGCAGACGTTTACTCTCTGGCCTGTACATACCGTAGAAGAATTCTCAAAAGAATAGCAACAACATTTACCAATCAATTCCAGCAGCAGCAGTGGAAATATCTCTTTTTGCATCAGCCGCATCAACACAAAGCGAAAACCCCTCCATCAACAGCAGCAACAACAACAGCAACAACAAGCTGCAGCAGAAATATAACTTTCAGGAGAAGCCACAACTGCACACAACAGCAGAAACAAAACTCCTGGCCAAAACATCAGCAACGAGCAGCAGCAAAAAAACTGCAACAGCACCAACAATAGTTACAAACCCCAACGCATCTGTAAGGTGGAAACATACTTGTTTTGCCTTTTGCCTCCGTCTCCGCCCTTCCCCACGCTCTCGCCGCTTTCATCTTCTTCCGGCTCCAGGTCCCCCAGCTCGTCTAGCACCACCTCCATGATTGGCACCATCATGGCGCTGGTGGCAGTGTTGGATATCCACATGGAGAGGACGGTGGTGGCAGCCATGAAGCCAAGCATGAGGAGGCCGGGGGAGGAGCCGATGCCGCGGATGGCGCCGAGGGCGATACGACGGTGGAGGTTGCACTCCTCGATGCTCGTAGCAAGAACGAGCGCTAAAAGGCAAAAAATTCCCGTTCAATGAGAAATCACTTTTTTGGCTGGATTTTACCTCCGACGAAGAGCATGTTTGAGCCGGTCATGTACTGCATGGAGACGGCGTCTGTGCTGAGGATGCCCAGCATTGGGGCCATCACCACGGGGATGAGAGCGGTGGCAGCCAAAGGAAGAACCTTTTTTTACCGCATCGTTCAACAGTTTCATGAAGCCTATGAGCACATTTTATTTCTATGCCTACAGTCTATGCACGGTATTATCTAATGCCCTACTCTCATATTTTTTGAGAAGCTTCATAAAACTCTCTATCTATCTCTCCTTCCCTGGAAGACCCAGTAGACTGCCATGATGATCATCATGTATGCGCACCAGTCCCGGTTCAGCCCCGATATCAGAGGCAGCGGCAGCGCGGCCAGCGGCGTCAGCACCAGCAGCATCGGCCGCCAGTACGCCAGCAGCACCTGCACCGCCCATGGCCGCTTCCTGCGCCGGCGACGCTTTTCCAAGTCGAAATTAGGTTCTGAGGCACTGGCGTCGTCATTGTCTTTGGGGTTAGAGGCGGCAAGGACTGTGCCGGTTTCGGCCACGGCCTCCTCATGCTTGGAAACTCCGTTCATTGTTGTTCTGCGCTAGTGTCGAATCGAAATTACGTAGTGGCCGTAACATTGCCCTCGACGTACTGCTTTTTGAGACATGAAAAAATTATTGGGTACGAGGAATCTGACAAGGGGAGGATTAATCCCTAGCTCGACTGATTGCCTAATGAAAACATGATTTGGGGGCCTGCCGAAATCACTGCCCTTCCATTGCACTAATAGATTGTACGACGAGACAGACTTTCTTTTTTTTAAAGAAATAAACAAAAATACCAGAAAGCGATCAGTTGGAAATTACCTTTCACAGTACTGCATAAAATGGCCAAAGAGCCTTATTTTCAGAGCTCTCCTTGCAAAAAAGGTGTGAACCCAAGGTCAAACAAAGCGCACCTCTCAATCAGAATCAGACGGCTCCGTCCATCCACTTATCGCAGACAAAGTAGCACTCGATAGTCTTTATTGATTTCTTCGCATAAAAATCGTAACCTCCTTGAGGAGGACACATAATTGTAAACCGCACTCGCCCAGTCCGTCATATCTTTCTTCATTTCGAGCCTGTCTGCTCCAAAGGTCCGAAAAATATCCTTCATCCCTCCAGCTGGATCCAGCCTGCAGACGGAACTTAGTTCAGGCGAATTGAAAAGGGCATCGATAGCACATCAAATAATGTAGGGTTAGCCGAACACTCCTGACTCCAAAGATGCTGCCAAACTTTATTTTTAAAGCTGCCTCAGTTTGCAATGTGCGTGCGTCATATGATGTGGTAAATGTACGGCAAGGCGGTGAATTTATAGCAAATACTGTTATCTTTTTCTACGTGTCGGCACCGGTCACGGTCTTCGGCACAGAGGAAAACATAAGATACTAACCTTATATATCAGTATACGAGTAGCTTATTTTTACAAGTAGCGTACCTCCAGCAACACCCTTTTTTAGCGGACGGAAGACCCGTTAAAAGTAGCAAGGCAAACATATTTCTTGCACACAGGTAATTTAGTAGCGGCTGACGGTTCAGAGCATTTCCCAGGACAATGCGGGTACAGTACGATACGATACATAATGATGATGGCCAATCCACACTCCAACGCACACCAGAACCCGAAACTCGAATAGCCAAGTTAAGTTAGTTGGTTAATTCTGTCATCATCCGAGTCTGTTTTCTTCCATCCCCTTGGTTTTGGTTGCTCGGCCTCAGTTCTCAACGACGCTACCTTTCTCCGTAAATATCCTGAGAATGAAGTCCCCCTCCTCGTCCGGCTTGAAGGTGGAGGGTACGATGACGAAGGTGCCGGGGGGAAGGCGGAAGCGCATGGACACCTCGCGAAGGTTGATGAACGCCTGCATGGGAATCAAGGGAAATGTTGGCCTGAAGACGAAACTTCCAACAGAGGAGAGGCAATAAAAAATCGACAACAAAACTTACCGTGTACAAAAGCTCTATCAAAAACATTTTCAGTAGCACCTGCTTCTAGTAACGGGTGGCTAATCAATGGCAACAACAGCAACAATACTTACAACAGCATTAGCAGCAACAACAACAAAACAATAGCAGTAGCAGCAACAGCAACAGCAATCACAGAAACAATGGCTATATATAGAGTATCTTTTAATAGAGGAAAAACTATAGACATATACAGTATTTTTCACGAGCCTTCTCACCTTAGACCTCCCTGCGGACCTTGTGTACTTGAAGAAGTCGGTGTCGAGAGGGTTGGGGACAGAGTCGGGGTCCTTCAGGTAGTAAAGGGCGAACCCTACTGTGAGCGTGTCCAGCCCCTCGTCCCTGAGCGCTCTCCTCCCCTTCTGCATGAGCGAGACGATGACCGTGCACAGCTCGTCGTCGTCGTCCTCGTCCGGATCGGCCACCGTCAGGCGGTACTGAGGGTTGGAGGCGAACGTGTCAAGGTAGTTCCTGCACCCTCCTGCCGTCTGACCGGCGATCCACGAGCCCTGGAAGGTGGCCACCTCCCACTTGGGGCGGGAACCGAAGTCCTCGTCAAGGCCGTCGGGGGTAAGGTTGCAGATTTCCACCTGGTCGAAGTAGTTCTTGAAGTCCTTGTAGCTCATCCAGAACTCCCCGTCGGCGTCGAAGTTGATCCCGAGCGACTCCTTCTCGTCGTCCGGGATGTACTGCCACTCTGGAGACCCGTCGGACCAGGCGCCCTTCCACTCGGCGTCGTTGCCCCAAGGATTGCGGATGCGGATCAAGGGGATCTGGCCTATAAAAATAATCAAGCATTTGGAAAGTTAATGTTGTTTCATTTTTGAAAGAAAACAATATACTGTACTTCCTTACCAGAAGCCCTGGGCGTCTCGATTCTTGCCTTGACCACCTTTGTGATGGAGTACGCGTGTCCTCTAATGAGCCCGACGTCTGTCCTGGCCTCGGTGACGTTGGGGTCCGGCTCCATGGAGCATCCCTTCATGGAGCAGCGGTCGAAGGCCTTTAGCATGATGGTCATGAGGTCCCCCGGGCAGTCCCTCTCCTTGAGCTGGTACATCTCGCTGCACCCGCCGGTGAAGTCCACCATTGCCTCGCAGGTGGTGCCGCCCTTGAGCGCCTCGTAGGTGCCGTGCAGCTTGGCGTAGGCCTTCTCCACCAGGGCCGTCCAGAACTCGTCAGGGGACTTGGAAGACATGAACATGAGCTTGCCGAAGCGGGTCGGCAGGTAGTCGTCGATCACAACGTCAACCCACTCGCCGTACTGCCAGAACCTACAGAGGCAGAAAAAAAAATACTATTTTCTCCATGCAATTGCGGTTCGATCAGTTTATGCATACTTGAAGTGGAATATTCCAGCGTATTCCTCAGAGAAGCTCTGGTCCAGCGGTACGACGCGGTAGAGTAGCTTCTTGTTGAGGGTGAGGTTCGCGAGGGCGGCCAGCAGCCAGCAGTCGCCCAGCTCGCCCTGGTTGATGTCGAACCTCGACGTCCCCGCTTCGAACAGCTTCGGCTCGCTCGAAAGCTCGGAGGCGCGCTTCCACTCGAAGGCGAAAGGAGGATCCTGGAAATGCACGAAATAGAAATAGGTTGATGCACTACTTTATTTTGCTATGTCACCTGTGAGAAGTACAGGGACTGGTCGTCCGGCGGGAACTCCTGGTCTGTGAATAGCTCCCCCGCCTCGAGACAGGCTGCGCGGAGCTCCTCGAAGTTCTGCCCGCACAGGCACCCGCCCTCCACAGTTGGGGTGCCGCGGACGCCCGCGTTGCGACCTGGGGAAAAAATTGGTTGAATTGGAAACTGGGAAATTGTTGAAAGTTGCTCCTTCCAGCCTCTTACCTTGCCTTCCTCCGCCCGACACGAGGTTGTTTAGCATGTGGGCGAAGGGTGAGTTGACATTGTCTATCTCCTTCGCTTCCACCTGCCCGTCCTCAGCCTCGATCTCCTCTGGGCTCAGCTCCTGGCCCAATGCCTCCACGTCCACCACGCTCATGATGACGGTCAACAGCAACAGCAACTGCAAATACTTGGAGGAGCCAAAAAATCGCCTGTCAGCAAAGATTTCCCTATTCAATCAGGTTGATGGAAATTTACTTCTTGGTATGATGTGGGAAAGGGCGTGCCTCCTCCACTCACTTTTCCGCGAAGCCGCAGCTGGTCTCTCCCCTCTCTCTCTCCCCCTTACATTCTCCACGCACAATGTTCTCTTTCCTTGTGCGATCCTCCTCCTCTCCAGGCCTGCTTTGGAGCTGTTACTCCTATCCCCCTCCTTTTCTCCGCCCCTTGAGAGCTACAGGGAATAATGGAGAAACAAGCTCTTGCTTCTGCTGCTTCAAATAAGGGGGAAGTGGGCTTGGCAACAGTTTTACGTGACTGCGGAGGAAAAGGTGGAGGAGGAGGAGGAAGGGCAGGTGAGAGAGCATGAAGCGAAGAGGAGTAATGGATGAGACAAGAGATGGAAGAAGCTTCCCAGAATTTCGATTAAAAGCATCCGGCAACGATCATGGAATAATACGACGCATTAGCCAAAGGATTTTATAGACTTCTTTATTTTCCTTCTGCAAAAGAGATCGTCAATCATTTGCACCTTTTTTGTCCCATAAATAAAAAATTCCTTCTACTTTAGTACAAAACAAAAAAACTGAAATATCTTAATCATGATAAATCATGGTCTCTGGATGAATGAAAACGGTTTCGCGCTTTGACAATGGACGACTTTTTCGTATCTTCGTTGCATAGGCGGCGGGCTAGTCCTTCTTCTTAAAAAATATCACGGCTTGCTGGAGGAAGTCTTCCTGTCCCTCGATCGGCCGCTCGTCAAAATGATCTAAATCGTTTGACTTTTGAGACATTTTTTTCTCCTCTTTGTAATCGTCCATTCTCACTTCTTCCAGACGTGAATCTGCGCCATGACAGCCTCGTGGTCGGAGAAGCTTATGTCGCGCGCCTTGTGGTCCTTCAGCATGAGCTTAAGCTTCAGCAAGGGAACGTCGAACCTGGAATAAAACAAATATTCAATCAATACGGGAAACAAAGTCAAGTCCCCAAATGAATTCCCCACCAGTTCGTCCACACCCTGACGTCATCCCTGTTTGACCTGTGGAAGATGTAGTCGTAGATGATCGGGTCGAACATGTAGGAGAAGGTGTTTCCGCGGTTTCCGTAGGTGGAGAATCGCTCGCCCAGCCAGGCCTTCAGCTTGTAGTAGATCTCCTCAACGCTGTTCTTCATGTAAGAGCGGATCATGTGGTATGGCTCGCCTAAAAAATAAATTGAAATTTTGAATTTGAGTTGGACCATGTGTCACTGTCCCACAATACAAAACAGCAAAAACTATTCAAATTTCCTCAATGTAAGTTGCAAGCAAAATTACTGTGAGTGGTCACCTTCTTTGAAGTCCGGCCCCGCATTGAAGTCTCCGCCGAGGATGACGACGTCTGCGGTGGACTTCTTGACGTAAGTGTCCATGAGCTCCTTGACCTGCCTCACCCTGTACCACTCGTTAGTGTAATCGTGGTAGCGCTGGTCAGGGTCGGCAGCGGTGTGGGTCACAAACACGTCCACGGTCACGTTGTTCAGGATCTTGATCTGCAACAGAAAAAAATGAAATAAGGAACCGCCTCCTTCCCTTCGCTTCCTGTGCGGGTACTAATCAAACCTCACCCTGACTCTTCCCACGCCCTTCCTGGCCAGCCACTCCCCGTCTATGAACATCTTTGCAATGTCCCCATGCTCGGTGTATGACTCGAAGTGAACCTCCTCCAGCGGGTATCTAGAGGCGATGGCCAGCCCCGAGCACAGGTCGGGGCCGATCCTTCCCTCGCAGTCTGACAGGGCCAGCTGGCGGAAGCCCGTCATGGTGAACCCCTCTGGGACGCCCGACGCCACCGTGGTGTGGTCCGCCTGCATCCAAAGCTCCTCGAAGAGGTAGATGTCGTGGACGCCGCGGGCGAGCTCGTCGCGGATGGCGCGCATGCGCTCGGTCTTGTACTGAGAACCAAGGCTGGCCGGCATGCCCCAGGTGTTCAGGGCCATCACGCTGATAGTCTCGCAACTGCGTGGAGAGGGAGGG
>JAAUYJ010042726.1_pt1 | contig 10938 bp, 15 predicted proteins | sample 7278031 | NCBI WGS metagenome assembly JAAUYJ01 (sample SAMN14350222, study PRJNA611818) | marine sediment metagenome | isolation source: surface marine sediment (1.8m) | place: French Polynesia: Moorea | collected 2018-08 | reverse complement strand
CTTTCAATTCGCTGGGTTCATGGGGACCAACCCGAAACATGTGGCTCTTTGCCCTAAGTCAAGCAGACCTATTTATTTTGCTATCCCTTATAGTCCGACAAGGAAGAGGCGAATACTCTTACACTAGCCATCAAGCGGAGACAAAAGATGACCTCCCTAGGTGTGGGAAACTGAGAGAGGTATGGGCCACTTTGGTCGGACAGGCAAGCCAGAGAGTGCTCAATTTAAGCTCACTTTTAGTTCTGGAACATTTTTAAAAGCTCCTTGAAATAGCAGCAGCTTTGCAAAGCCTTCACAAAAAAACCCTCTTGCTCCGTCTCACAGGCAGGTTCCTACGACAAGTACTACGAGTTTGTGTCTGAGGGCATGGAGGCCAGGCAGGCAGAGGAGAGGTGCTCCACCATGTATGGAGGACGGCTGGCCACCTTCAAGAGCGCCGCCGAGGCGAGGGTGGCGGAAGAATTGCTGGGTGAGTGTCTATTCGCCCATACCTGGTATGTAACAAGAACAGGATCCGTTCATTGATCTGCGGCGGTTGGCTCCTTGGGTGGGACTTTTGGATGTGTGTTGTGAGTAGATAAGGACTCCCCAAGTAACATTTTCAACACACCTCTCTAAACGCACCTCTGAAAATGATTCCTGGGAGAATTGGGTAAAAATATGGCAAATCTTGAACACACCTCTGAATGATGTACCTTACGGTAGGGTTTAGTAGAATATAAAAAAATCAGGCAACTTTTGAGCACACCCCCAAAACTGGAATTTCAGGGTAGGCGGTATACAATTAAATGGTTGCCGCAGATAAAAAGGGGGATTACCCAATCTTCCCCTAAGAGATAAATACGGTTCATAAAAAAGGTTGGTTTATCTGCATGCTTGAGACATTATTTGTAAAGAATAGCCAAAAAACCATTTTGGGTTGGGGACTGGCACGATACCCGTTAGGAGTTGGGGTAACCTTGCCCATTTTTTGTGTTTTACGGTACTTAACGAGCAACAAGCCCACGCACTTTCTCCCATTTTGGCTTTTTGTTCCTTTGTTTTTAATAATTGCACAAGAATATATTGCGCAGCCGGGAACGGTTTCCCGGATACCTGGCTTGGCATCGAGAAAAACCCTTCGGGAAACAGCAACTGCAAGAGAGTCTGGTCCGACGGCACTTGCCTGAAATTGGAGGGCGACTACTTGAAGCTCAACGACTCCTCGGTCTTCGAGAATTGCTACAGGGCCACGGAGCCGCCCAGTGGGCGCCAAGTGGGGACAATCCATGCCACCGATTATTTGTGCTCGAGTTCATTTATTGGCAGCACCAAGTTCCCTGCCCTCTGCGAAGTCCAGTGCCGTGGAGGTGAGCTAGTCAGAATTGATAGTATCTCGCATCCAAAAGCGAAATGTACGCAATGTTATTAAACTGCAGTGGTTTGGGACTGCGGGGAGCCTTCGGTGGTGGGAGACTTTGCCAGGCAGAGCAACCACCCCGCCCCGCCCAATGCAAGGTACAGCTAGGAATATATTTAAGAATTGTTTCCATGGTTCTTGATTTACAACATTGGTATAAAACTTGTCACATGAGCATAACCTTTATTTATATTGCATTTGTTCGTGACTCTTCGATGTAGATATATTTTTTGCAAGTGAAAAAGTTCAGTTCAGTTTAGCCCTTTCAGACATGAAATTGCAAGATATTGATAGCAATTCACATCTTCGTGTGATACAATTTACTTTGACATCAGTTTTGGTAAGGAGTTCTACGCATAACAAAAATATGTGAGAACTTTTGAGTTGTGATTTTTCTTTCAGAGGAAAAGTGTGTTAATGGGACCAAATGTCCCGTTAGAAGACTTTCGCCAGAAATGTATCTATTATAGCTTGCACAAAGTTACCAAAAAAAGCTTAATAAAGAAAATTGAAAACTTAAACCGGTAGTTGGTCCGTTCTTCGAGAAAAACGAATTTTTGGCAAATGACTCAACTGAGCCCACTTGATTGGACTTGCGGTGAAGAGTTATCATAAAAGTTATGCAAAATGCAGTGCCCACTTAATATTTTGATTGAAAAACTTGCGTTTTAGGTAATGGCAAAGTTTTTCCTACAAATTACGGTGTACGGAAAAAACAATTTTTCGCTTTGCGGTGAAATAGCGGAAATAAATGGGAAACTTTTTCCATTGACAAATGTTATCTGTAAGAAACAATATTTTTTCCTCCAAACTTGAAATAGTGTATGTCCCTTTCATTAGTAGGCGAGAGACTTGCTATAAAAGAGAGGGACGGACAGAGTTTTCGTCGCAAGTGGCATAAACAATTCTGTGACAATGCTGGAGGATCTTCTGGTCTTGCGGTTGGGGCTCGCTTTGCTGTCTTTGAAAGGAGTTTCCTCCTCCTATCCGAGCTCTGATAATTCGTTTCATTCGGAATTTGTCGAGAAATGCAGAGAGGTGAGATAGACAGCACAGATCCTGTACAAATGTCCTCCTGTTTTTACCTGCGGCGGTAGCCGACAGGTGAAGTAATGATCCAAGTTAATGTTGTTGTTGTTGTTGAGGATCATGGAAAAATAAACTTTTCTAGAGCCTTGAAATGACCTCGTAGAGAAGGCGGGCGGGGGCTCTTCATTCTGAATTCATATTGCGAAAAAAGGTGGTTTGTAAAAAAGGGGTTTTTTCTCCAGTAACTACCGGTAGTTATTTTTGGACTACCCTCATCACACGAACTTGTCAGCTGCCAGGAGAGATCGAACTTCCTCGTAGGATAGCCCCTGGATTGGCAGGTCGTCCACGTCCGCGAGGAAAATGGGGACCTGCTTCTTCCTCTGTCCCGAAGTTTCGCCATGCAAACGGCCGAACAGACTGTTCTCCCGCTGCCGCGCTGTTTGGTAGAGTGCTGCAGTCTCCTGCTGCCTCTCGGCACAAAAGGTGGTCTTCCTTTGTAATATGATTTTAGAATGAAGAGGGACCCCCTTGCCCCCTCAAAGAAAGGGGATTTATCTTTATTTTAAAATCATAGTAAGTAATCAGTCTGTTGAAACAATATTTTATTTATTTCACTTGCTCCCTTTTTAGGGACCCTGCCGCAGGTCATTAAACAAAGTTTGTTCTTGTTTATATTGCAACGTACGAACTTCTTGAGATTCTTATTTCCTTTTTTACTGTTTCCCCCCAAGCCCTCAATCCCACGACCATGTATGACCCGCAGCATAATCTTCCTATGCATCTCTAGATTTCGAGAAAAGAACAAAAAACCTGGCGATGATTTCGTGCTAAAACCAAACATTTTTTCCAGCGCTCCCGAGATGACCTTTTCCGCCTTCTCCGTCGCCCTGCGGGCTTCCCAGCGCCAGAGCCTCCTCGAATTCCGCAAGACGAGGAACTTGCAGGGGTTTTGCTCGGAGCAGGAGAGGCTCTTCTTCGCCTTCCGCTCCCTGGAGTCCTCCTTCGGGCCCACCCTCCTCGTTTCAGTCCTATTCCTGACGGTCGTGCTCGTCTCCAGCCTCTACTTCGCATTCGTCACCGTCGTGGAGATGATGAGCCAGGTGCAAACATCCAACAGAAGCACCGCAGAAGAATCGCCAACTTTTGGACGCAATGCTGTCTTGATAGTTTTTCACGAACAGTTTCCCCGACTGACGACATAGAGGATATTTCATTTTTGACATTAAGAGTTCACTACGCACACGATAGAACTTGGAAGTTTGGAACTGTTTGCGCAACTCGTTCCCCTCGTTACAGCCGCGCCAGGCAGAGTTCATATGGACTATAGTCCAGCTGCTGGTGTCCGTCATCACCGTGAAGAGGCTCGTCCACCTGGCCAACAGCACCCACGGCCTCGTAGAACAGGTGGAGGAGGCTGCGGTGGAGCTCATCCTGGCAAGGACCCCGGATCCGGAGGACACAGACCGGGCGCTCAGGACTAAGATGCTGCTGGACAGGCTGCTGGACGGACTCCCCGTGCTCGGGTTCTTCCAGCTCAAGAGGGGAGTCCTCCTGGCCATACTCAGCAACATGCTCACCTACCTCATAATACTCATTGAGTTCAAGCTGGACGATAAATGAGGAGGAGGGAGGGAAAGATGTATGCAACGCCAAAAGTTTATTTAAATAGCATCTAATAGCCTGAAAAAATAATAGTGAATGATTTTTGTTTCATCCTGTCAAGCAAAGATTGGCAACGTCAATCACGTTTCACTGATAAGACACCTATCAAGAGAAAGTGCAAACATTGACTGATTTTCGTCCGTTCATTGTTAGAAATAAACCAAACTCTATCTGTAAGGGCATATTAATATACGTAGACATGAAGTCCCCTTTGCTGAAACTGAAATGCCTTCTCCGAGTCTACAGTTACATTGGGGTCTTCCCAGCCTCTGTGGGGCCATCCTCGGTCAGGGGAGAGGTATGGAGGCTCCTCCCGATGGTGGCGGTGGGACTAGCGTACTTCCTGTACACCGCTAGTGCTTTCCAGTGGTCAAAGTCAGAATTGTGCTTGGCTCGAAATACCAAGTGGGACTGGTGGACGCAACTTTCTACAATGGGTGAGGTTTCCTGCGAAATATTGATTCCGTTTTATATGTTTAATCAATTGCAGAAAAACACCTTTTCCAGATATTGTGCTATCTTTTTCATTAAATGGCCTTCTCACAATATTCTGCATTGCCTCTGTTTATGCTCAGTTCAAAAGCTTTAAAAGATACTACCATCTACTTCAAAGTCTTGATGACATGCCTGAAGATGAATACAGCATAAGTCCGAGTCTGACAAACCATTTCATTGTCATTTCAATGTATGGATTGGCTGGCCTTCTCATGGGGATGGGTGTGCCTATCAGTTCAGGTGCAAGTCTTTTGTGTGCAGATTCAATAGGATTTGTCATAGTAATTCTTGTGTGCACGATCTATGGGCACTTGCTGACTAGTGTACCTGAACTTATGTTGACTTCTTTTACAATATGTGTTAAAACTTCAGTGAAGAAAAGTATAAATTTGTTTTCAAAAAAATCAAATGTTGAGCAATTTTGTCAAGAATTGGAAAATATCTATTGGACCCTGAGGAATCTTGAATCTGTGTTTGGATCTTCTATTCTGGTCTTGGCATCATTTCACACTATGTTTTTGATTGCAAATATCTACTTTGCATTCATTATGGCTATTCAAATGAGTGGGTTGAACAAGGCAACCAACTACATGTTTATGGTCGTGCAAGTGTTTTTTACCATAGGAACCTTAAAGAGGCTGCTTCATGTCGCCAACCACATGCAGTACTTGCTGGAAAACATAGACAAGGCCGTTGTCAACCTTATCTTGGTGGATGTTGATCATCCCCAGAAGGCCAGGGCCACTCAAGTGAAAATGCTGCTGGAAAAAGTAGATGGCCTCTCTGCCTTGGGATTCTTTTCTCTCAAGAGGGGAATTCTGCTCGCCATCATCAGCAACATCCTCACCTACCTCATAATATTAATAGAGTTCAAAATGGACAATTGACAAAGATATGTGGATGTTTGGCTACATGAAAAATTAAATGATGAATACAAAAGATTTGCAAATATCAAAACAACAAAAAAAATCTGATGTACAATCACGTGAATGTGCAAGTGTTTGAAAACAAACTGAATTGATAAGCCCCTCTATCTTTTTGAAGAGAAGGACTTCAGTTGAGTGACGGACTTCACATAAAGAAGAAATGAAGTCTCCTCTCGTGAAACTAAATAGTCTCCTCCTTGTCTACAGCTACTTGGGGGCATTTCCGGCCTCATTGGGCCCTCCAATTGTGAGAGAGTGGTGGAGACTCCTGCCAACGACTGTGGTGGGGCTGATCTATATGCTGTACAACTCCAGCACATATCATTGGTCCAAATCCGAGCACTGCTTTGCCGCTCACTCTGACTGGAAATGGTGGATCCAGCATTCCATGATGGGTAAAGTCTATTAAATTGTTTCCCTAAACCAGATGCTATTGCATGAAAATATTTTGCTACAGATATCGTCCTAGCCTTTTCTTCTTCTTCTCTGGTGATGGCCTTTAGTGTGGCTGTCATATTGGTTCAGTACAAAAGTCTTGCAAAGTACAACAAACTGCTAAAATGCCTGGAGAACACACCCAATGAAGAGTACGTTTTGGGGCCTTGTCTAACTCACCATTTCATGGTTGTTGGCTGTTACTTAGCAAGTGGTTTTTTGCTGGGATTGGCTGTCCCAATGGGTGTTGGTTCCAAGCTCACTTGCGCCGATTCAATAATGTACCTTGTTGTAAATCTAATTTGCTTCACATATGGTCATACACTAACAACAATCCCTGAACTTGTAATGACTTCCTTTATGATAAGCCTAAAGACGTCTGTCAAGAAAAGCATAAGTTCATACACGGAGACAAAAAATGTGAGAGAATTCTGTCGGCAACAGGAGGGAATATATTTTGCATTGAAGACGCTTGGAGAAGTGTTTGGACTTTCTGTTGTAGCCACCGTGTTCTTCAATACTCTCATTCTAATCATGAACCTTTATTTTTGCTTCATCTCTGTTACCCAACGAATGAGTTTCAAGCCCCCCTCCAGCAACATTGTAGGATTTGTTGAGCTGATGCTCTCCTTGCTCTCCCTAAAGAGGCTCCTCCGCCTAGCCAATCAAATGCAGTATCTCATGGACAGATTGGATGAGGCGATTGAGGAGCTCATTCTGGTGGACACCAACCATCCTGACAGGTCAAGAGCTCTTCAGGTCAAGATGCTGCTAGACAGAGTAGACGGACTGCCAGCCCTGGGGTTCTTCACCCTGAAGAGAGGAATCTTGCTGGCCATCATCAGCAACCTGCTGACGTATCTGATAATTCTCATTGAATTTAAACTTGACAACTAGCTATTACAGAAGAGCCAAAGCCAATTTTCTTACCGCATGTCTCCAAGTGATTGAATGAAAGGAAACAGGGTTACAAGTGTGACGTACCCGCTCGAAAAATAGACCAGCAGATAAGAAAAGCGGAACTGGGGAAAAGATAGACTAATCAAAGATCGAACGAGAAATACTTCGCTCTATGTCACCCGCGCGGGAAAAAAAGTGGGAACAGGTGTGCTGTTCGACCTGTTTTACCCTCGAAATAAAACCCTGTGTGCTGTACGTAGCTATATTGAACTCGTAAAAACGGCGAGAATTCTACGGATGTGCATTAGTACATGTACCTACCTACAGTATAGTGTTTTTTGTACGCGCTACACGATGAGGTCCCCTCTGCTCCGGATCTCCCCGCTCCTGCGGATCTACGCCCGCGCGGGGACCTTCCCCGCTTGGATCAAGGAGCAGCAGGGGCGACAGCATCAGCAGGACGGACCTCTAAAGATCGAGACCTGGCGCTACCTGCCCCAGGCGCTCCTGTCATTGGGCAGCGTCGTCTTTCTCGCCGCCTCCGTGCAGTGGTCAACAGACCAGGTGCTAAGATAATCGATAAATAATTCATTTTCCCTCGCAATACAATTGCATTATTTTCAAAGTGCCTTGGAGGGAAACTGAGGGATCTGGGCTACTGGAAACGGCACTCCAATATGGGTAAAATCGAGAAGGAAACAATAGCTTCAGAAAGAGCAATAATTGATAGTTTTGCCCTCTAGACAACTTTTTAATCCTCTTCATGAACGTGCTGTTCATGTCTTACACCCCGATCGTCATGATCTGCCACCACAAGTGCGTCAAGAGGTACCACAGAGTAGTAAAAGCCTTCAGGGGCCTAGAAGAAGCCACTTACTCGGTCAAGAGACTAGTCGCCCACCAGGTGCTTTTTCCCGCACTGAAAAACCCTGCTCCAAATAATTACTTAACCTTTTTGAAAAGGTCTTTCTGGTTGTATCTGGCGTCGTTGCCGGCGCCCTGATGGCAGCGGCGGCATCACTGAGCATGGAGGCCGACCTGACCTGCGCTGATACCGCCGCTTGGGTGGCCATCGTGGCATTCACCGTGGGGTACAACAATCTCACCTCGTCGGTGCCAGGTGAAAACAGAAAACAAAAGGATGAATCGAAACATAGAAGCCCGTTTCTACTCAGAGGTAATCCTCGGCACTTTCCTCTCCGCCCTCCGTGCCTCTTCCAGCGCTTCCCTTCGCCGCCGCGACGGAAGCGAAGATGTGGCGACTTTCTGCCGCCAGCAGGCAAAAAACTTTTACCTATTCGTTAAATTACATTGGAATATTCAACAAAAAAGTCTTTGCAGGAGTACGCCTACCTCTGCCTAAAGGAGCTCGAGTCCACGTTCGGCTCATTCCTACTCTGTTTCTTCGGCCTGCAGACGGTGACGGCCGTGGCCTTCGTGTACTTCACCTTCATCACCACCACGCTGAGGCTAGGGGTGGGCACGACCGCCAGCCTGGTCTGGGCCGGGTCAAACGTTATATTCTGCGTATTGACCGTCAAGAGGCTCGTACACGTGACCTCCGGCAGCCACAGGGTGGCAGAGGAGCTGGAGAAAGTCTCTTACAGGTTTTTAAGCGTGTTTTTAATAGTTCACACTTAAATATGTGGGGAAATGGAAGCATTGTTCTTTCGGAATTTCAAGGCTCATCATGGTGGACGTGGACGACAAGGACCGTTCGCTGGCTCTTCGCTCCAAGATGCTCTTGGACCGCTCCGAGGGGATGGCAGCACTGGGATTCTTCTCAGTCCGCAGGAGCATCCTGCTCGCCGTCCTGGGAAACGTCCTCACCTACCTAATCATCCTGGTGGAGTTCAAGATGGACCAATTGTGATTTCACGTACAACGAGATAATGTTTCCCGTGTCAATGAAAGGGCACGGGGCCTGAAGAGTCAATAGATCCGTTGTGCATCTGCAAACAAAGCAAACTTATTCGGGGAAGTGAGAGGCGTGGGATCAGATCGGAATTAAAAGGGATTTGCTGTAGTCGCCATCAAAGGGATTTTGTTCGTCGGCGCGAAACAGCGATCGAAGGAGGGGGAGGATCTTCGAAAAAAAATTCGTTAAAGAGGCGCAATATGGGCAAAGAAAGCGACGGAGGAGAGGTACGGAATTCGCCAACTCTTGTCTTGTTCATTTTACTACATTCTTCATATCCGAAAAGCCTCCTTCCCCTCTGGCAGCCGTGGGGCCCCTGCTCCGCCTCTACTCCTGGCTGGGGGCGGCGCCCGCGAGCATGGACAGGGACTACAGGGTGTTCAAGATAAACTGGTAAGGTCGATAGGGAGCCGAGCTTCGAACTACTGCAAATTGCTTCCTCCTTTTTAAGGTTCCGTTACCTCTCCAGCCTGGCCGTAGTCGGCCTCTGCTTCGGAGGGCTACAGCTGGCAAATTACCTGTCGGTGGACTTAAACTACGACCAGGTAGGTAGTAGGGACAACGACTTGCTCCAATTTTTAATCTGTGATTACACTGAAAATGGGCTTTTTACCTCCTCTTCATTCCAAGGACAACAGCGTGGCAACTCTTTTAGGTATGTAGCAGTCCTTTTTTCTCCCCTATGTTTCAAGAATAAGAAACATCTTTTTTGCAGACCGTGTTTTCATGGGAATCTACAACAAGATGAGCACCTTCTGCCTCTCTTTCGTCATCATTATCAACCACAGGAACATCCCTCAGTACACCGACGTCGTTTCCTCCTTTTGCAAGATCGATTTGCCGCCCAGCACGAACGAAAAAGAATCAGGAAAGAGAAAGGCGAGGGGATCAACATTTCAATGTAACATAATTTAAAATTAATCAATGGTTTCCCCTATCGCAGCGGAAATACTCATCTCCTATCTTGGGACTTTTGGTCCACCACTCCATGCTCCTGGGTCTCCCGATCGTGGGGAACCTACTAATGGACCTCAGCTACAGGCTGGGAGGGGACTACGCTACAAAAGTAAAAATCAACAACCGACTTTCCGACGAAATGGCTTTGTTGTCTTTTTGCATTTTATAGGCTTACGCTGAGGCCAACAGCACTTGGGTGGTGGCGCTGCACGAGACGAGTATCGCCCTCATTATGACCATGATCACCATAATAGGTAAGCAATGCATTTCCCACAAAAATAATTTAAGACATTTTATATTTATGAAATCCTCCTCAACAGAGAGCATCCCCGAGCTGGTGATCTGCCGCTTCCAGACTCACCTGTCCTGGCAGGTCCGGACGATCCTGCAGCAAGTTCAAAGGGAAGAGGAGGAGGGCGACTCCAAGAAGCCAAAGTCATCTCGTTCTGCAGACGATCTTTGTCAAAAACTCAGGTACTGCCTCCACACTTGGAAGAAAGTGTGTGGGATCTCCGGCGGAAGGTGAAAGATTGAACCAAATCCATTTTGAAAAAGCTTAGTTCAGTGTGCCAGAGTAAGATAATTGATTTCCTGCAGTTTGTTGGTGCTTCTGTCCATCAGTTCCATCCAGCTGCTCTACTCTTCTTACTACTTCGTCCTGCACTACCTGTCCTGGGCCAGAGGGACATTGCAGGTGAAAAATATATTACAAGAATAATGCAAAAAAATGTTTCTATCAACCCCTCTTAAGGCCTCCACCGCTGTCGCAGCCCTGGACGCCACTGGCAACTTAGTGTTTGCCATTGCCTCAACAAAGAGGATATTCTACCTGTCCAACTCTGCACAGGCAAAAAACTACAGTATTGAAGGAATATTTTCTTTTTTCTTAAAAAAACCTACCCAATTTTATCCAAAGGGTGTAAGTGATTCTTTCCGCGCCGCTTCTGACCACCTCTTGGAACTGGAGAGGAGGCCGGAGACATCAACGACGGAAGTAAGTTATTTTTAACATATCAAATCCCTCTTTCAAGAAAAAAGATTTCGTCAAAAGGTTCAGTGCACTCGAGAGGTCTTGGACCGCTCTTCTTCGGAGGGCGCCTCCGTGCTGGGCCTTTTCAGCGTGAACCGCGGCATTATCCTCGTCATCGTCGGGCAGCTCATGACCTACATAGTCATTATGATAGAGTTCAAGAAGGAGGACGAAGGAGGAACAT
>JAAUYJ010170135.1_pt1 | contig 10944 bp, 11 predicted proteins | sample 7278031 | NCBI WGS metagenome assembly JAAUYJ01 (sample SAMN14350222, study PRJNA611818) | marine sediment metagenome | isolation source: surface marine sediment (1.8m) | place: French Polynesia: Moorea | collected 2018-08 | reverse complement strand
ATGAATTTACTGGCTTTACAGATAGCTAAAGATGCGTTGTCTAAAGCTGGCAATAAGGTATTCTCGTAAATATATAAAATGGAAAAGTTGAGAATGAAATAGCCCTGATATAGTAATCCGCCCATATGTTGCGGGTAATTAAAAAGTAAATAAAAAAAACTGAAACTCTTGTCTGTTCCCTTCCAGGAGTGCGCATTCCCTACGACTAACGCCACGCTCCGCGAAAGCGCCGTAAGACGACGCGGGGTCGCACCGCTGTTCCTCGTTCCCTGTTTCCTAAAAACCATTAAAATTTTGTACACGACTCAAATAGGATTGCTATATTATCGAAAAATATTTACCGGAAAGTCTATATTAGATTGAAACTGCGGTCTAGCCCCTAATATTTAGGTAAATAAACATCAACCAAACAGATAATTAAAATGGTTAATAGCTTAAATTAATACTTCTGGAATACTATCAATATTTTCGATTAAAGTAGAAGTAATATTTGTAGATTGAACATCTTCCTGCCCTAATCCAACTTCTGGCATCGGGTGACAATGAGTCGCAAACTGACAAGAATGACAACTATGAAAAACAGGTACTTGTGGAAAAGCTTCTCCCTCTTCTTGGTAACGTTTTAACCAGTAGGTAAGTTGCTCTAATATTTGACTTAAATCTTGTTGAGTTTTTTCATGGTCTTTTTGATTGTAAAAAAATTTGATATTGTAGGGCAGCTCTTGATTTTTTGGTTGAATAAACCAATAGGTTATGGAAACTGTTTCTGGAAAATATTTACTACTTTCAACTAAAGTATAAAGATATAGACGAGTTTGCCAATTTTTTGCTAGTCTTTCCCGCTTTTGAGGATGACTATAAGTTTTCCAATCAAAAATTTGTGCTTGTTGAAAGTCGGCAATTAATAAGTCATAAATAACGGTAAGTATGTAACCATTCAATTTTATACTGCGACTATGTTCTGCTTGACGTAAAATTATATTATTCTGATTTTCAGGTGCTAATATTTCTGGTGCAGCTTGAAAAAAAGTTTGAAAACATTGCTGCATTTCTGGATTTTCTGCAATTAAGGATTCTATTGGTAAACCTAGTTCTCTTTGTTGCATTAATAGGTGAAATTGGCTACCCCAAGTTAATCTTTCTTGTTCTTCTAATTTAGTGGGTAATGTGAGATTATCTAAGTAGAGATATTGAAATTTGCGCGGACAGGTTGTGAGTATGTTTAGGTGTTGTTGAGACAGTCTATATTGTGTCATTTTTTCCTCAATTAAGAAGCTGTTATATAAATTGATAAATATTTGCTACAAATAGCTAGGAGATTTTTTAGGAGTCAGGTAGGAGAGTTATCGGATTCGTGAGGTACAATATCTAGGCAGGGTCATTTCATTCTATATTTTGGCAATGAATTTACTGGCTTTACGGATAGCTAAAGATGCGTTGTCTAAAGCTGGTAATAAGGTATTCTCGTAAATATATAAAATGGCAAAGTTGAGAATGAAATAGCCCTGATATCTAGGAGTCATAATAAATAGTATAGAAACTATTTATAGCAATCCTCTTTTATTCGTGGCAAAAATATTACTGCTTTTTAGGGAACAGGGAACAGGTGCGAGTTTCAACTTTTTTATTTACTTTTTAATTTGTCACAACCAATTTAGGATTTCTATATAGCAATCCTATTTCATTAGTTAAAAACCAGAAATGGTATAATCTAATCAAATATTTGTTCGAGCTGGTTACACACTGTCAAACCTTTGATTTTCCAAAAACTTTCATGTATGGCAAATTTTCATAAATTATGTAGGATTGCTATATTAGTTCATAAGCTACTATATTGGTCAAAGGGATATCTACTTTCAAGAATTAATAATTAATAATTAATAATTAACAATTACCAATTCTTGAAAATAAGGGAATTGACGAAAAATAATTTTTTCCTTTTTTCGATATTTTGTCTTGAAATAGAAGGCTTTTAACCTCAATTATTTAATCAGGTTTTGCTAACAAAAGTATTTTAGTAAGATTAGGAATTAGCAGAAATGGGAGTTATCGAGCAGGTAGTAGGAAGAATAGTCCCTTAATTTTTCTGGCATAGTCAGCCTTTAATGCTAACTTTTTAAAATTTTTGGAGTTAAAAGCTGACACTTTTTCCAGACCTAAAAAGGCTAAAAAATTTATCTGTAAATGCTTTTATATTTAATCAGCAAAACCTAATGATTAATCATTAATTATTCAGTAAAGTATCTTTATAGGACTGATTATTCGTAATATTCCGCCGCCGGATACCCGCCTCCGCAGGTACAAGGTTTATCCTCCCGTAGGCGGGGACTAGGACAATATATGGCAAATTATTAATAATTTGTTACAAAATAAAGGAATACAAATTATCCAGGGTAACTGAACTGTGAAAGTATTCCTTACGCTTGACCCCCCAAGACGACGCAGCTTAATAATTTTATTTGTGGCAGCTTTGTTGTTTTGGTCAAGTATTACGACCTTACTGCCGACTTTGCCCCTATATATAAATTCTATAGGGGGAACAAAACAACAAATTGGTTTAGTAATGGGCTCATTCGCTTTAGGTTTATTACTATCACGCATTTGGTTGGGGCCATTAGCTGATACGAGAAGTAGGAAGTTAGTGCTGCTAATTGGCACAACTGTAGCAGCGATCGCCCCTATAGGCTATCTAATTTGTAACTCCATTCCTCTTTTAATGGGACTCCGTGCTTTCCAAGGTATTAGTATTGCTGGAGTTACTATTGGTTATAGTGCTTTAGTAGCTGACTTAGCTCCTCCTGGTCGTCGTGGAGAGTTAATTGGTTATATGAGTTTAGCAGCTCCTGTTGGTATGGGTATTGGTCCAGCAATGGGTGGTTTTTTGGCCGTCGCGACTGGTTATGTAGTTCTTTTTATGGTTAGTTCTACAGTTGGGATGATGAGTCTTGTCTGCGCGTCTTTGGTGTGGGAACCATATTCAACTTCAGAGAAAGGTCAAGTAGAAGTTAATTCCTATCCGGATGGGTTTGCTCGACAAAAATTTTGGCAGACTTTAGTGAGTCGCAGAGTTTTAGTTCCCACTTTTGTGATGTTGATGGTGGGTTTGATGTTTGGCACTATCGTTACTTTTCTACCATTGTTTATTATAGATAGTAATATTGACTTAAATCCGGGGGTTTTTTATACAGTTATAGCGATCGCTAGTTTCACCGTCCGAATATTTACGGGGCGAGCTTCAGATAGATTTGGTCGTGGTGTTTTTATTAGTTTAGGTCTAGTTTGCTACCTATTATGTATGTTGAGTTTGTGGACAGCTAATACTGCCAACAAAATTTTGGTAGCAGCTATTTTTGAGGGTTCTGCTGCAGGTTTAGTAATTCCGATTATGATTACTTTAATAACTGACCGATTTCCTCCTACTCAAAGAGGTAAATTTTTCTCTCTTTGTATTGGTGGGTTTGATTTAGGGTTGGCTTTGGCAGGTCCATGTTTTGGTATGGTTGCCGAACAACTTAGTTATAGGGGTATGTTTGCCCTTGATGCTTGTCTTGCTTGTATAGGATTAACTGCATTTATTACCATGTCAAACAAAGACTTGCCCCATTCCATCAGATTTGCTTTTGGTCAGGGGCAAGATACTTATGCTATTAATCATTAAAGCGGGCCTGGAGGGATTCGAACCCCCGACCTCATGGTCCGTAGCCACGCACTCTATCCACTAAGCTACAGGCCCTTTTTGCTTTTAGGCGTTAGATTGATTCTTCTGCCGCACTAAAAATTAATCATAGCACACTTTTATAGAATGACAAGAGATTTTTCTAAATTTGAGCAAAACTTAACTCATTTGGACTCTGAGGGTGAAGCTCAAATGGTTGATGTTTCTGCGAAAGCACCTACTTTGCGAGAAGCTGAAGCTGGTGGACAAGTACGGATGTTACGAGAAACATTTGAAGCTATTGAGGCTGGTAATGCTCCCAAGGGTGATGTTTTAGGGACTGCTAAGTTGGCTGGTATTATGGCGGCAAAGCAAACTGCTCAACTTATTCCTTTGTGTCATCCTTTACCTTTACAGAAGATAGATGTCCAGTTAATTCCCGATCCGCAGTTACCTGGATATCAGATTCGGGCGATGGTCAAAACTAAGGCAGAAACTGGGGTGGAAATGGAAGCTTTGACGGCAGTTTCTGTGGCGGCTTTGACTTTGTACGATATGGCCAAGGCCATGGAAAAGTCTATTTCGATTGAGTTAATTCGTCTGTTGAGTAAAAGTGGAGGTAAGTCTGGAGATTATAGTTTAGAACCGTTTTGAGCTGGGTAAACCACAGTTAAAAAGTTAGGTGATAGGTTCTAGGTTGTAGGTTTGGGACTTTGACAGCGACCTCCACAATATAAGCGCTGACCTTTAGTTCGACTATTGTGAAAAGCGCTATAAGTCAAAATTCATATAGTCAAAAGTCAAAAATGATTTATATTCTTTGCAGTTTCAACCTGTCTTTCTTCTTCCTCGTTCCCTGTTTCCTAGCTTAGATATCTCAACCAGATTTACTAATTTTTAGTAAAGAATTTCTAATTAACTCTTAATGGCAGTTTGGCCAATATTCGAGAAGTGATCGCTAATGGAAAGCCTTGTATTGTCCACGGCTTTTTTACTTAGCCGGGCCATATAATAGTTGTTAAATGCTCCGAATTTCTCCCCTCAGATTTTTCGGAGCTTTTATTGTCTGTTGTTTGCTGGTCAAGGCTTTTCAATATTTGCTCCAAGATTTCCCTACCCAATATTTGCTCCAGAAAATAGGTTTCGATTTTCCCTCCGATCACTTGATACCTCTCTATCAATTTTTTAATGTTGGCTTTAATCTGGTCTGGGGTGATGGATGGTTTCTTAGGTGCTGGAACTTTTGGGGGGAGTGTCAGCTCAATATCTGTGTTAAGTAATTTTATCCGGCCCATCACTTCTCCTGTGTCTATTACCAACTCGCCAGTATCTGGATTAAATTTCTCTACACAGAATTAAGAACCCACAAATCAATTTATCCAAAATCTAAATAACCTTTGACAATTGGGGTTACTTAAGACATCCTTATTATTTAGTAAATAAGTTCTTATAAAAATTAACAATCTCTAGGGGGGATTATCTGAGTTACCAATAGACTGAGTGCCAAAAAAATATATTCTACTTTCAAAAATAAGTTATATGATTTTTCCAAAAGATTCATATATTACATTATTCTGTAGAAACCTGTTACCAAAATCTCTCTACCAGTTAGTAGAGATTTGAGAAAATGTCACCCATAGCTGATATTGTCAGAAATAGGTTGACAAAATTATTGACTTAATTAAGCTCAAATAAAAAAAACTAATATATAAAAAATTGTCAATATTTTTCACAGCCCTTAAAATATCTAACTGTCTTAGCTTTAGCAAAAAAATATTACTGAAATAACATGATGAATCATTTTCGTTTTCTATCCTTATCTGGTATCGTCGCTAGTTTAATTGCCATGACTTCTTGTGCAGATAAAACTACAGTATTACCTCCTGTTGCTAGTCCTGAATCTGTAACTTCTCCAGTGACTACTACTCCTGAAAACATGAGCAAAATAGACATCAATAATGCTTCTGATTCAGATTTAAAAAAATTAGCAATTAAGTTAAACATCGCAGACCTACCAGAAAAAATCAAAGAAAATCGTCCTTATAAAAATGTTGACGATCTGGCAGTAAAACAAGTTATTAGTCCTCAACAGTTAGATTTTATTAAGACAGATATAACCGTGGCACAAGTACCTGAAAATCCAGAAAATGTAGAAGAGAAACCTGAATAAAATTAATTAAAAAGTAAGCCTTTCCTGCGGAATGCTTACAAAAATCTTGTTACTATAATTTTGGTATTTACCCCTACTTAAGTTAGGTAGAAGTTAGTAGGGGTAAAGAAAAAAAAATTCATAATTTATTTATATTGGAAAACAACTAATTATTACTAAATTCAGCTACTAGATTACTGTTATAAATTTAACAGATGTATACAATTAAGCCGTTACAATAATCTGAGGAAGATAATTAAACTCAGACACTAATATGAGAGAACTTGACAAAGAAAAATCCGCAGGGTTGTTAAACTCTATTATGGAATTTGAACTCGCAGGTGTTGTTCGCTATACTCATTACTCCTTAATGGTAACAGGACCAAATCGAATTCCAATTGTACAATTTTTTAAAGCCCAAGCAGATGAATCCTTGCTTCATGCTCAACAAGCAGGAGAAATATTAACAGGTTTAGAAGGTCATCCTACTTTGAAAGTAGCTCCCATCGAGGAAACAAATCAACATTCCGTACCCGATCTTTTAAAGGAAAGTCTTAACCACGAAGCAAAAGCTTTAGAACTATATAAAAGCTTCTTGGAAACTGTAGAAAATGCAAGTATCTATTTAGAAGAGTATGCTCGGACAATGATTGGTCAAGAAGAGTTACATAACATGGAAATAAAAAAAATGTTGCGTGACTACAGTTGAGAGAATAGGCTTTGATAATATAGGTGAATTTTTTTGTAGCAATCCGCCTGGAAAATATTAAATATCTGTGCAGATATTACATATCATTTAGGAGTAAAAATAATTAATCGGATTGCTTTATTTTAGTTCTAGTTTTAGTTCTAGTTTTAGTTTTTAGTGGTGGCTCTAATTAGTAAACGCAGAAAAGAAATAAAAATAATTAGGGTTTGCTGAAAAATTTATAGGGGAGAGGTTTAGGAGTCAGTAGTCAGGAGGAACAGACATTACAGAAAAAGTAGGAGAAAAAAATATCCCTCAATTTTTCTGCATTAATGCTAAAGTTAGGCGAGACTTTAACACCTCAACTAATTAACAAGATTCAAAGTCTTTATAGGTTGTAAAATTAATTAAAATTAATCCTGGTGAGGCAGAGAATTAAAACGTTTAATCCAGTTTTGGTTGATACCTAAATCTAAAATAATTCCTGCAATTGCAAATACTACTACACTTTCTATACCTAATACGATTAAAGGCCATAAATTTACAAAAGAAGTCCCAGAACTTAATCCTACATCAATTTGTCCCAGACCTCGTACCGAGCCAAAGGCCACTACTGCGCCAGATTTGAGATGGGGGTTACTATCTTGGCGGATAATATAACGATAAGTCACACCAAATAAAAATCCACTTACAAAGGCGATCGCACACTGAAACAATAAATTCCAGTCTAAAGCGATAATTTCTAGACTTGCCAATAATTCAAATTTTTGGGCCAGAATTAAATTGTTCAGAACAGCGATCGCGCTAAAACTCAAGAATAGGCAAATAGCAGCTAGGGTTCCTGCTTTGAAAGATTCGATACGTTCTGCAAGAGTAAAATTTGATGAGTGATTGACCATATAAACTGAATCTGATGCCTATTAATTTAGATTTTTGATTTTTGATTTCTTTATTCAAAATACTCAAAATGCCCTAAATAAAATATCATAATATTTGAAATCAATTTTTACCTTTTTTTTAACGCAGTTATGGATATTTTGTCATTAGGTTGGGTTTTTCTTTTAGTGGTGTTCGGCTTCTCAATTTCTATGGTAGTTTGGGGTCGTAACGGTTTTTAGGGTCTCAGCTATTAGTTGTCAGCAATCATCAATTTGTTGATTGATCGACAACTTCAGGCTTAATTGTAAATTATCAGTAGAGGGAATTAAAAAATCTGCTCTACTCAATACAGAGGGTAGGTTAAGTTTATGCCTACCCCCTATTTATTTGATTAATTTATTTGATGGATTTAATTTCAGCAATTAACAATTAATAATTACGAATTACTTCCACTGCCAAAAAATAGAATTGGCTAAAAGGAATTTTTTGCTCCCTAAAATCAGAAGATTTAAACTTGAATTAATATATTTGGTAAATAATAAGGCTGTATAGCAATTCTTCCTCTTGGTGAAATACACAAGTTTCGGATTTTAGGGAATATCTTAACTAGCAAAATTTGGTAGTCCTTTATAGTAATGGTACATAAGAAAAAGGAATGCTTGGTACGGGAGCAAGATGCTCCCACTGTTGTGCCAAATAAAAAAAATAATCACAATTTACGACCATTACAATGCACCACCAGCAAAAAAAATTTAACTGGTAATAGAGAATAAGAATAGGAAATAAAAATAATAATTTACCTGATTAATCTGAGAACCGCTAAAGTTACTTAGAAGAGAAGCAAGAAACAGAAAATATTTCAGCAAGCACTTATGAATAACTTCTAGTTATCATAAAAATTTCCCATAGCAAATACTTACTGATTAAAAGGTAATCAAAAAAATAATTTAACCAGAGTTAAGCATGAATAGTAATTCTGTAAACAATCCCGCTCAGACTGTAAAAATTATGCCTTTAGGTGATTCAATTACTGATGGTTATAATGTACCCGGAGGCTATCGAATTAATCTGTGGAAAAAACTCATTGATGAAGGATTTAATTTTGAATTTGTGGGGTCTATGAAAAATGGTCCTGAATCATTACCAGACAAAAATCATGAAGGGCATTCTGGGTGGAGAATTGACCAAATTAATCAACTAATAAAACGTTGGTTAAAGAAAGCCCAACCAGAAATAATTTTGTTAATGATTGGTACAAATGATATGGTGCAAAATTATTTTGTAGAAACCGCTCCGCAAAGATTAGATAAATTAGTGAGGGATATTTTTCAGCAATTACCAGAAGTACAGATATTAGTAGCTTCTATTCCTCTTGTAGATGAACTTGTCATTAATGAAAAAGTACAAAATTATAATTCAGCAATTAAAAGTCTGGTTGAAGAAAGAAAAAAACAAGGCGATCGCTTACATTTTGTAGATATATATAGTGAGTTAAGTATTGATGATTTAGCGGATGGAGTTCATCCTAATATTCAGGGTCATAGTAAAATGGCTGATATTTGGGGAACTGTATTAATTGATGTATTAAAAGAAAGTCAAAAATAGTTATTACTTAGGTAATTTTATTTATCAGTTAACAGTTAACAGTTATCAGTACCTCTGCAATAAGGAGGCAAGAAAATTTGGAATCTGCTCTTTTCTCTTGGTAAATTTATCTGCCCTTTGCATCGGAATATTTACCGAATAATTATTAATTAAATAATTCTGGTTGAAAGCCGACCCTTTTAAGGGGAAAAAGCGGTCGATATTTGGAGCGGCTCTGCATTCTTCGCGCTTTCCTTTCCCTCCGGGACACTTCGTGTTAGCGGAGCTTTGCCGAGCGCAAACGCCATATCCAATCGACCAAGAAAAGAAATAATATTTCCTGATATTCAATTCCGTAACGGTTTTAACCAGAGGTAATTATCAATTATCCCTGAGCAATTATCAATTAATGAAACTTGTTCTATTAAAACCTACTACCTATCAGCTAAAACCTATAACCAAAAAATGTAACAATGCAATATTTTCTAAAAATGGTATAAACAACTTAAGAGAATTTATCCACCTTTTTTCATCTGCTCACTGCTCACTTATTCATGCTAAAAATATCAATAAATTATGTTGAAAGCAATTTTATTTGACCTCGATGGAACTCTCGCGAATACAGACCCCTTACATTATGAAACCTGGAAAGATATCTTAAATCATCACGGTGTCACAATTGATCATAGTTCTTATAAAGTGCAGATTAGTGGTAGAACTAATCCAGTAATTATTCAAGATTTGTTGCCACATTTGTCACCTACAGAAGCCCAAAAATTAGCAATTGATAAAGAAGCTAGATTTAGAGAAATTGCTTTGAATCTAAAACCTTTAACAGGTTTATGGGAATTTATTGAATGGATTGAACAGCAAAAATTACAGAAAGCTGTTGTGACAAATGCACCGCCAGAAAATGTCAAATTTATGTTAGATATTTTGCAGTTGGCAGATATTTTTGAGCTGGTAATATTAGCCGGAGAAATGACAGTTGGAAAACCAGACCCTGCACCCTATAAATTATGTTTAGAAAAGTTGGGAATTTCTGCAGCAGAGGCGATCGCTTTTGAAGATTCTCGCTCTGGAATTAAGTCTGCAGTAGGAGCAGGAATTTATACAATTGGCGTAGCTTCTACCCATGAACCGGAATCTTTACTAGAGGTAGGGGCGAGTATAGTTATTAATGATTTTAGTGACAAAAAACTACAGCTAATTTTGGATAACTGGAATATTTCTACAATGAATAAATCCTAATTACTCGTAAGCATTTCCTTTCCTACGGAATGCTTAGAATTACTCTGACTCTGTAGAATCTGGCCAATCACCATCTACTTCCGAGAAGACCTTATGAATAATTTGTACCCCTGGGTCAATCTCAATCCATAAACCAGTTCCCCCGTGAGGACTTCGACTCAAACTATGGGGTTGATAGATAATTTTGCAAGGCCCAAGAATCTCCGCCTCGTGGCACACATCGTTGTGATCGCTCTGGGTAATACTAATAGCGGGTAAAGAAGTCCCATTTTTGTGATTAGTGTTGATAACAGCAGGCAGTACATGGACAAAAGTTTTACTCATTCGTTGGCCTTTATTCCAAGTGCCATCAGGACCACGACGACCTGGTATGATTTCTGGTATTCCTTGACTGTTGAGAGGAATTAGCCAAGAGCGCCCTTCTTTACGAGCGCCTTTAATCCGTCCTTGTTTAAGGAGTACCCGCACCCTGGCAGTTGAGATATTTAAAAGAAAAGCTGCTTGTGTTGTACCTACAAACATTTTTTGACCAACTATTACGCAATTCTTTTAGCATATACATATTAGCTAGATATTGTCAACCACTGTGCTTGACATGGATCGAATTTTCTAAGAAACTCAGGTATTATACCAATTACCAAAAACAACGCTATACTTGAGAAGTTCTAAAATTATGAATTAATAACTTCAATTTATTGATTTTTAGTCATTAAGTGCCTGTTTTTTATCTGGTTTTTT
>JAAUYJ010047203.1_pt1 | contig 10948 bp, 13 predicted proteins | sample 7278031 | NCBI WGS metagenome assembly JAAUYJ01 (sample SAMN14350222, study PRJNA611818) | marine sediment metagenome | isolation source: surface marine sediment (1.8m) | place: French Polynesia: Moorea | collected 2018-08 | reverse complement strand
GACAAATTATGACGTGCGGCGGCCAAGGGGGCAGACTTTCGCCAATGAAGTCTGCAATTTCTTTTCTCTGTCTAGTATTCTGCAGGAGATAGTACAAAGTTTCTCAAAACATTGGCGTTTTTTTATCCCTTCGGGAATGACGTGTGAACATGACAGCATGTTGCCGCTGCCATCTTTTCCTCTTCCTCCTATTTTCCCGAGACGATTTACGGGCTGCGACACATTCCTCCTCCCGCGCCTATTTTTTTCGCGCACACATTGGTTTCCCACTCTCCTTCTCCTCCACTTTTTCTTATTTCCGCTGAGGTCGCCGGAGGAATCTTTATGAGGGAAACGAGGGTGAGGATGCCGACGCCTTTTGCCGACGTCAAGCAAGCGCGGTGAGATATGTCGCACAGATGTTGTTTCTCCCCACCCCCTTTCCGGTTTGCCTGTGCCTTACGAAGGATATAGGAAATGATTTTTATGGCTGTGAGAGAGGAGGAGAGACGCCACCGAAGAAATAAAATAAAAGCCACAACAGCACCAAGCTTCAAAATATCCCTTTGGTGTGTTTCCCTTCCTTCGCAGCCGAGGTCTATTTGTCAAAAGAGGGAGCATAAAACCGAATTTGGAAGCAACCACGTCTTCTTGCTTCCCAAATTAGTTTTCTTCTTTTCCAAATGATTCAAACGGCCGTCGGACGAATCTTTGGAACCAATGACGACGACGATCATGGGTGGCAGGCAGGATGTAATCACAGCGAGAGACATCATCGTGACTCCCCCAGAAAAAGAAGAAATCGTTTTGTTACCTCCGCTTCCTGGGACGGAGGAGGGGGCTTCGGAAGATAGCCACAAGTGTCACTTCGCGCCCCAACCACCAACCGCCCAAAATCTTCCGTGACACAATCAGCGCAAATTGGGATCACCCCTCCCCCGACGCTTTTTGATTGCGCGTATATGGGGGGTATGGGGAGGCGAAGGAAGGGAGGAGCAGAACAAAAGATTTCAATTTTTTAAAACGGCCCCTCCCCCTTCCTCCCTTTTTGAGTCGCCCCGCCGAACGAATTTGGGTCTTTTCCTTCCTCCAACAACGTCGATCCCTCCGTTCTCTTTTCAGAGCATCCGTTCTTTTTGGAGCGCCACCACAGCTGGCATAGGAGGAGGAGACAGTAATAAAGTATCAATTATGACCCCCCAACCACCCTCGGGGTTTGGTGCAGGGTGGCGGCGGCATAGAAAATGGGCAATTTGTTCCATCGACGCCAGCCGAGAGCCCGAACGGCTGTCAATCAACTTTTCTGGAGCGCACAGTCTAGCCTCCATCCCGCCACAACAGCGCCTGCGGGACAAAAGAGATCCCTCCTATTCCCGTATAATAAAAAAGTTCGGTAATTTGCGGCCGCAATTACAGGGATAGAATGGACCCTCCCTCCTCCTGTTTTATCTCCCCCGGTTCGACCACCCAGATGATCACCATGGCCGTCTTCAATTCCCCTTTTTTGTCGGCTTATCTTCCCTCAGATGATTGAGATACGCTTCTCTATTACCTTCTCAGGGGGTCCTTCCTCCATCGCCGCTGTCCGGAGGCATTAAAGAGCGAGGGGGGCGATCAATCGATTCTTCTTTTTTTAGAAAGGTTTTTTTTGGGGGAAGCCATGGGTTGCAGCGAACGGTCAGGAAGGGAAGAGTAGCAATGAGGCGGAACCGATGGGGGAAAATGTGAAAAATCACTGATTAATGATGAAACCCTCTTCTCCCCGTTGGCCGCTCTGCCAGCTGGGTGTGAAAGGTTTTTGAAAAGGGATGAAAAGGAAACTCTGTGTACATCCACACACACACACATTCGTAGCACAGACGCTGCGTGCAGTACAAGTCCCCTTGCTTAGTGGCAATATGTTTTTCCTCCTCCGTTCTTTCCACAGCTCAGTGGGCATGGGAAGCGAAAGGGGTAAGAAAGAAAGAAAGAAATTATCGCCCGGAGGCAGCCGAAGACACTCTCTTCTCTTTCTTTTGCGTCCGTCCGTGGTCACACATCATTTAAGACAGGTTCATTACGCTTTTTAAAAGGAGAGGAGAGAAGCCAGCTGAAGCGGATCGAAATATGAGAAATCTATAGTTCGTAGAGAGCTCGACTTTATGACGCCGAAGCCATTGCTGTTATTATTATTGCCTTGCCTTCTCCGCTACAATAAGCGCGGCGGCATGAGCCGTCGCCGCCACCATGCATGATTCAACAACATAGTGCGGACTACTTACGTGCCACTGTGGCTCGCTCGGCTTGAGTTAATCAATCAGTTTTTGCCCGGCTGCTCCGTCCGTTCGCATGCCGCGACGTGGTAGGCAGGCAGGCCGGAGGAAGTGAGGCAATTATAGTTGGAAACGTCTCGCGATTTGACAGATAATTATTGGCGTCGGGACAAAAAACCGGTGAGAGAGGAGAGGAAGTGCTTTTTCAGGCGAGGAAAGAAAGAGACCAAGATTGGAGCAAAAATCATCCCACAAAATGAGAGGAAGGAAGAGGTAGGTGGAAGGATTGGAAGATGAGGAGGGGAAAAAAGTAAAGGTGGAAGTAGTACAGGGAGGCGGAGTTTTCTTTCTTTTTTTATCTCTTTTCGCAATTAGTGGGAATCCGCCAGCCGTCGGAGCAGGTTTTTTTTACAGCTCTGTCGAAAAAGGAGAGAGAGCGCTGGAGACGCCGAAGGAACACAAAGACAAGGCGGAGAAGAGGATCGAGGCGATCAATATGCGACCGATTGCCAACAGCGACGAGCCGCAAGAATTTTTTGCTGCTTCCGGCCGAAATCGAGGGAACTTAAAAAATTCTTGCTCTTCGCTCGCCTGCGGTGGCTAAGGTGCAAAATTTGATGTCTCGTAATTATCGGCGGGAGTCATAAAGAAGGGAGGAACTCCTCTAGGCGGGAGACACATTATAGAGAACAAGCACCTCAATCTCGCAATCTTGTTCCCATGATCGTCAAGAGAAAGGAAAGCATCCACGGAATGCCTTGTCGCTCTGCCGGGATTCTTAATGGCTCACATCTCACCTTCGCGGCTGCTTCCCACCCACCGCATGGGAGAGTAAAGATGTACTGTACAAAATGTGGGAAAAGATGGAGGAAAGGAGGGGGATGATGTCTGTTCTCACTCGGGGGGAGGGAGAGGAATAGCGCAGGCGAGGGCGACACTGCGAAACCCATTTCTCCTCGCGCAGCCCTGCCATAACGGCGATAATGATATTACCCTGTCTCGTTCTGAGCCGACGGAATTGGGGGAGAGAGAGAGGGAAGGGGGGATTGCCGTAGATCTGGAGCAGGACCGGAAAGTTGTCGCTCGTACGAAAAAAAGAAAAAAGAAACTGTCGCAGATTGTCAAATCAACATGTGCGGCAACTTGTGAATCGTGTCATATTTGTTGTCACGCAGCAACGTAGGACTACTTGGGCTCGGGCGTGTGCTCCGGCACCACCCTGATCATGAGCTGCGTCCTCAGCAGGACGGAGGTGATGGCTGTGAAGAAGAGGGTGAAGAGCGGCCAGTACAGCTTGTCCGGGCTGTGTGTGCAGGCGTACGGCAGGAGCGCGATCCCAAACACGTAGATCATGATGATGGTGACAAAGGTGGCGAAGGCGTACGGGTGTTGCTTGACCGGAGGTAGGCTGGGACGCTTGGGCATCTTCACCTTCTTGAGGAGGTTGAGCCCAGCGGCGATGGCGCCCCTTCCGCGGCGGCGCACCGCAGGCGCCTCCAGTCCGATGGCGCGCTTGGCCGCCACGCCGTCCACGTCCGGGGTGGGGCTCAGGACGGTGCTGGGCAGGTCACGCTTCTTCTCCTCCTCGCCCACGATGAAGGGGTCGCCGAGGAACCCGTACTCTTGCTCCTCGTCCTCCTCCGCCTTGCCTGCTGCAATGGGTCCGCCGCCGCCACCGACGACATGGAGGTCTTCTCCTTTCGCCACCGCCGCCGGCGCATCCGTCTCGTCGACCGTTTCTCCAGCCGCCGCCTCGCCGCCGCCGCGCGGCACGTACTCGTCACTCTCCTTCCCTGCAAGAAGCGGCGCGATGGCGGCCCCCAAAACGTCCACGGGCACGTCCCACACCACGGAGGCCAACTCGCGGAGCCAAGGCAGGAAGGGCGCTGCCGCGGAGAGGCAGCGGTCCACAGCGCCGACTTCTTGAGCCGTGTCTTCTTCTTTGACGTCCACCTCGACCGAAGCCTCGTCGTCGAACTCCCGTTCCACCGTTACCTTGACTTTTTCTTTCGCCATTGCAAATCTCCGTGTACTTTCGAATTTTAATTTGTTAGCTACTAATTGTTTCCCTCATCTGGAAGCAAAATAATGGGGGAGAAAATATTTTAAATTCAAATTTAAAATAGCAAACACGTGTTCGCACAAACAAACAAATATTTTCACACGTCTTCGAATTTTGAATTATATGTCGTTAGCTACAAAATGGATCCCAAATGTGAAAGAAAAAAGTGTCTGGAAAATATTTGAAATTCAAATTCAAATTAGCAGAACCATATTTTCGCATAGAAACAAATTATTTAATACCAATTTAAATTCCAACAAGGCATATCATATTAGCAGAATGAATGCGGGAAAATACCTGAGCTGGGCATCGAAATGCCGAAAAAATATTCACGGTGAAATGTTCTTGCCTCTCCACTCGATCATCGTCTCCCATATCTCCAGTACCCTGTACCTCCGCCGCAAAAAGCACTTTCGGCGGGGAAGGAACCGGAGTAATTTCGACTTCGCTACTGAAGTGGAAAGAGTTGTTTCGGAAGGGGGAAGGGAGGGGGGAGGTAGCCCTAATAACTTTTTTAATGCCTCGCTCTACGTAGCTCAGCCTCGATCCCTCAGCGTCGGCGTCGGCGTCTTGGCCGAATGAGCCCATTGGAACCTCCCGCCGCCGTCTCCTCTCTCTCATTTCTCTTTGCCACGCAGGCGATCGAGCGGAGCAAATGAAGCATCTCCGGCTCCATTCTTCATATGCTACGTACTAAGAAAGCGAACGAACGAAAGCAATTTGCGCGCATACACGGAGGGAAACGGGGGCAAGAGAAGACTTCATCATTTTGTCCGACCACTTTGCGGCTTCGAGAGGGAACCGATATTTAGAGCCTAACCGCCGCCGCCGCCCGCCGCCGCCGACAGTCAAAATGGCGATGTGGGCCATTAATTTTGAATGTTTTTTCGTTCGCCCTTTTCTTTCGCCAGATATTTGTCAAAAAAAGACGAAAGTGTTCGCCGAAGATTTTAAGTAGAGCGGTACAACATGCAAAGGAGGAGAAAGAGGTCTTTTTTCTTTATTCTCCCTCCCCCTTCTTTGAATTCGTGGCACGGAAATCTCCTTTTCATTACGACCATCCCTCCAACTCCGTTCTTCCATTTTATTTGGTCCATTTCCAAGTAGAGTAGTTCATCCTCCTCCTCCTCTCCTATTCGCTCTCTTTCTGTCGGTCAAAAAATCCCCCTCTTCAGATCGGCCCCTCTTCCACCTTTCTCCTCCCTTATACTTTCGTGTCCTCCCGCCATAAAAGCCTCTCTTCCCCCCAAATTGGCATCATGTCAAGCATAAAAGGGGTTTCCACCACTCCTCCCCCTCCTCCTTTCCCTTCCCTCGACAGAACACGACCACAGAATGGTGATTCGGCCCCATTGTCTTTTTACGGCACGGACAAAAGAGGAAAAGAGGAATCTTCCTCCGTTCGGGATATCATGCGTCGTACCTTCTCCTCCTCCTCCTCCTCCGGTCGCATGACCGGAGCACACAATTTCCCAGACAGGATATATAAAAAATAGGACCAAAGGGGGTTAAGCCCCTCCCTCCCCTCTTCTTTCCTTCCATATTTGATCAATATGGAAGAAGGGAGGAAGGGTGAAAGGATTGTTGCTGCTCTGAATATTATAACGAGAATCTCTTTAGCAGGAAGAGAAGGAGGTTTGTACGGGAAATGATGGCGTGGGCAGAATCTATAAGTCACGAAACCGCCGCCACCGTCCTCACTCTCCTCCTCTTTCCCCCTTTTTGCTACTGCTTTTTATATGCATTATCGTAAAGAAGGAGTGGGAAAGGGAAGTAGGAAGAAGGGTGGTGGCAGTGGAAACGGAAATGCGTGAATCCATCGCGTTAATGTTCGGGAAAAAGAGTTCGGTCCTCTTTTTTTGGGGGGTGGAGGTGGGGTGGGGTGGGGAAAGCATGGTGGGTGGGTGTCGGTCTAATTCACGATTCCCCATCAGGCGATTGCGCCGTAATCGAGAACGAGTCGTTCCCCTCAGAAAACAAAACGCCTAACAACGTTTACTTTCGAAACTAAAACCTCCTTCTCGGTTTTCCTTCGCCAAAATAATTGTTGCGGATATGGGAAAACGCGAAAAAGGGAGACAAAGTAGCAATGGTTCGTGAGGCAAACAAAAAGCTGATCTTTGTTGGCGCCGCCGATTGAGGCGGGAAACGAAAAGAAGCGGGAACTGCAGTGTACGATATCGCCAATTTCGACACGGCCACGCCACAATGGTCCATAAACAAACGAAAGGAAAAATATTCCCCCCTCTCCCTATAAACAAGAAATTGGGGAAAAAGGCTTGTTGTTGGCTTGTTTCTCCTTTGAGACGACGACAATGCGATTGTTGACTTGGAAAAGGGAGAGAGGTAAGTGACTCCAATAAAGGAAGTCATTAAAAAGGGGGGAAAGAGGAACGGAGGAACGTTGAAGCCGTTCGGTCGTCGGTCGCTGCTGACTTTTTTAGGGGGTTCGTTCGTTCGGGCGTTAATGAGTGGCCAAATGGTATGGAGTGCTTGACGAAATAAATATTTTTATCCAAAGGAATTTATGTTCAGCATTTTGTTTAAGTGACATTTCACAAGGTTGAATATATAAGTAGGGGTTACCCTAGATACTTTTCTTTGAGCACCCATTTCTAGACATAAAGATCCCACTTTGAGTGACACCTGAGAAGGATTTTGTTTTTAGCTCGAGCTTTTGCCATTTGTCACTCTTCACACTCGGGGTATTTTCTTCTCCGTCAGCCCACGCTTTCCCAGAATTCCCGAAACGGAAAGGGGAAAATAAAAAGGGGGGGAGCTAGGGGGAGTGAGGATGAGAAAGAAAGCAATTCCAAAAATTGGCCCTAGCTTCGTAATCTGACTAAGGAACGGCTTGTATATACCCTCCTACTACCGATTCCAGTACGTAGTACAACACAGAGCAGGAGGAGGAGCTGCAATGCTATCATTCAAAGGAAATTGTTTTATAGGAGGAGGAGGAGCGGTCGGTTGCCCCAGTAAGGAGGAGGACGAGGAGAGCCAAAAAAGCAACTCTCGTTTTAATTAACAGCCCTTTTCCAGCACAGCCAAAGGGGGAGGGGGGAGTTAGGTATTACGGACTAGGAGGAGAGATTCACCAATGACAATTTCCTGCTACGTACTTTTCAAGTAGCGCTGTATATTTATCTCACCAAAAATGTTGGAGAAATGGAATTCGTCGATTTTCTCCCCATGTTTCGTTTTCCCAAGCCCTTTTCAGTTCTGGAAACAGAGTCCTTATTATCGCCACAAAGGAAATAAGAAGGGGGAGAGGAAGTCAGCGACGAACAAAAATGGGGGAAAGAGAGAGGGTCCTCCTCCTCCTCCATTTTTTGATGGTTTCTGTCTCTGTCTGTCTTTCTCCGTCAAATGATTATCTTTTCCTCTTTCTCTTTTTTTACCATTTTTAGGCGCCAGCTGCGCTGGAAGAAAAAGGATCATCCCATGGCTTCGTTTTGTCCTGGAAACAATTTGCTTTTTTTGCTTGCCCTCCCCGTAAAAAAAGAAAATCAAATGGTTTTCATTAATCTCGCTTTTTTTCGCCTGTTTGCGCTCCGTGCACTGATGAGGGAAGAGATGAGTTTGGTTTAGTTTTCCTTTTCCTTTCTTCCTTTCTTCCTCCGTAAGATGGTATCTGGGGCAAAGGCAATAATTGCGATTGCGGCGGCGGCGGCGGCGGCTCAGTTCTTCGTTCTTTCTTTTTCCGACCGTCCGTTCGCAAACTGTTTCTTCCCCCGCCTCCCACAGAGATCCTCCATCAGGAAATTACAGGGTGCCGCTGAGAAAACTCCCAGATAGACAGAGAAGTACTAAATATAGCTATTTTTTGTTTGAATAGTTTCTTCCGAGAAAACTTTTTTTTGGTCATATCGGCCGCTGATCCACTTCTTTCTTCTTTCTTCGGCCATTGTTCTATATATTTCGTCTGGGGGAGGGATCCTCCTCCGTCCGCGCTACGGGATGCCTCCCTCCCTCCCTCGATCTCCCACGTGAAAGCGTGAAGATATTTTTTATCGCCTCACACCGAGCGAACAGACGGACCACCACCGCAGACGAAGCCGCCGATCTTTGTTCGAAAGCACGGGAAAATGAATGATGCCAAAAATTCTCCTCCTCCTCCGTACGGAAAGAACCGAAAGGTGCCCATTAAGGAAAAGGGGGGAGGGAAACGGAGGTGCGTGCTAATGGTTCTTCTTCGTTCAAGAGGAAGCGGAGGTGGAGACGGTCGGTCGGCTTGTAATTTTGACACAGCGGCGCTCCTCCTCCGTTCTCGGCTCTGGTGATTGACAACCTCTCTTTCCCCGTGGCAGAGATGGAAGAGGCGGAGAGGACAGGAGAAGAGGGTTTAATAATCCGGAGGAAAAAGAGAGATCGATTCGAGGCTGAAGCGGCAATTATAACCGCCGAGAGCGGGAACAAAAGTAATAATGTTCGTAAGCCCAACAAGCGAATTTACGATCTATTTTCATTTGACTTCTCGCTGCAGCACTTTCTTGTCCGAGGGCGCGGAAAGTATGGGAAAATGTGTTTTAGTCTAAGGTGTATATCGTAGTCGTCAAAGCAGTGGCACAGTGTATTCAATACAAGTAAGAAAGGTTCAGGCGCGCCGCGCAATGTACTGTAATCTTTTTACTGAGTATGTAATTGCTGAAATTATTGCAATGAAAGCAATGACAGGCATGAGCCTGCGGGGGGCTCAAAATAAGACCAAAAATGTGTTCTCGACATTCCATCCTTGCACCACACTACTTGACACTACATAGAAAAGTAAAAGAGACTCTTCCTCATCCTCTTCTCCTTGATGGTGGTCAATTACCGTTCGTCCGAGAGAAGGAGAAGAGAAAGATCATTTTTTACCATCTCTCTCCCTCAGCCGCAGCCGCCCGCCTCCGGAGAGCTCAGCAGATAAAATATTGGATCTAAATTCTCTTTGACACCATCAGCCAAAAAAAAATTGCTGCCGGGGGGTTGATTGGAGAGAGCGAGAGTCGTTAATCCAGGCAGCAGTACATTCGCTTTTTTATTCCTCTTCCTCCGTCGCGCAATTTCCCTTTTTATTACCCGGGCAATAATAACAATCACACCATTGCGAACGAGGGCAATTAAGGTGAGGGCAATTTTCGATTCTAATTCGGGAAGCGGAGGTGAGGTAGGTAGCATGCAGTCTAATTAATGGCGTCGGCATAAATCCCTTCTTCCCCTTGTTCCAACCCGGAGGAGGCCCGGAGAAAGAGCTCTCTATCTCAATTTTGACGAGCCTCCTGTTTGTTATTTTCTCCTCTTTCCCTCTTCATGTTTTCCCCTCCCCTCCCCTTGCGATAATTTCAGGCCAGCGATCTCTTTCTCTCTTTATTTTTTCCGCGGCAAACCGTTGTGCGCGCGAGGAAGAAATAAATTTTCGATCGCCGCCGCCGCTTGTTTGCGAAAGGGAGGGAGAGGGGGAGGGAGGGGTGCCATCAAAGTCTGAATTTACGACATCGGCCCTCCGCTCCCCGCCGCCTTTTTGCTTTTTCGTTCCCTCCCTCCGTTCGAAACCCATTTGTTACCTCAATTAGTAACAAATCAAACTCCCACTTCCTCTTCCCTCCCTTTTATTATGCCGCCACAGGCAAGAAACGAACGGAGCAGTACAGAGTGTAACTCGGTCGCAAGAAGACCCGATATCCCCTTCCGAGAGAGAGAGAGAGAGATTAGGGCAAAGAGATTTATGTGCGAAATTCGAACGGCGGCGAAGGCAAAGGCAATAAAAAGTAGCTTGGGAGATCCCCCCTGTTCCGTGTGTATCTGTGTCGAGAGGCAGGCAGCGGAGCAAAACTTTTTCTTCTCTCCAGATACGGCCTTTAAAATACGGGAAAGACTTTTTGGGGACGGGAAAAGATTAGGCATCTTTCTTCTTCCTTCTTTTCTGTCAGATATCCGTCCCTCTCCGGATTAGTTGGGAGCGAGGGGCAGAATGCAAAGCAAACCCCCTTCTTCTCATTTCCCCTTTCTTTTCTTTCCAAAACAAATGACAAGACTTATCCACGTCAGAATTAAAAGGGGGAAAGGGGGAAGGAGAGGAGAGACAAAGCATCGCCTATTTACAATGACAGAAACAGCTAAGGAGCGAGGATCTCTCCTGGGGGGAGGAAAGGGAGGAGGACGATGCTAAATGTAAAACTCCCTTCGTCCTAATGCCAGGGCCAGATGCTCGGACGACGGCTTTCAAGACCCCCCTGCTCTGTTTCCACGGTCCAGGAAGGACATTCGCCAAACGTTGACCTCAACAATAAATTGTCTTACAAAAAACAAAGAAAAGAAAACTTTATCAATAGGTTCGAATAAAAAAGTTTCGAAGAATGGGCGAAATCCAATCCCTTGGCGGAATTAATATTCAGGACGAATCAAAAAAAGGACGCGCGCCTTCCTCCTCCTCCTCCTCTTTTCTTCTTTAGGCAGCCTCTCTCACCTTTCCAGAGAAGCGAAAGAAAGGACTTGTAAGTTGCCCCTCCTCTCTCCTTCTCCCCTTTGGCTAACTAGGGAAGAAGGAGAAGAAGAAAAGTGAGAGATGTCCCCTCCCCCTTACCCCTTCTGTTTCCTTCCATTACAGCTACCCATGCAGGGAACAGGGTGTAGGTACGACTGCATCTATTCAAGCAAAACATTCCGAAAATTG
>JAAUYJ010104601.1_pt1 | contig 10949 bp, 9 predicted proteins | sample 7278031 | NCBI WGS metagenome assembly JAAUYJ01 (sample SAMN14350222, study PRJNA611818) | marine sediment metagenome | isolation source: surface marine sediment (1.8m) | place: French Polynesia: Moorea | collected 2018-08 | reverse complement strand
TGAAGGGATTGAAGCCACCTTATTTGCTTTGCTCATGTCTATTGTTAATCTAGCAAATTTATTGTCCCATGAACTAGGTGCTTTACTAACTCATTGGATAGGAGTGACAGAAACTAATTTTGATAATCTTTGGTTACTGGTTATTATTACCAATTTATCAACTTTATTACCATTACCTCTAATTAAGTGGTTGCCTAATTATGATCCTCAAACTCAAGATAAATTGAGGAAAGAAGAGACTATTTATCTAGGTGAAGCTTATGAAGGTCATGCAATAAGAACATTTTCTAGTGATTCTACCATGCCTGATATAATACCAGAATTTGTTACCAACAATCAAAAATAAATTAGTTTTAAATAAGGAGAAATTAATGACAAATTTAATCACTAATCAAGCCGAAAATAAGCCTTATAGTCGTCAAAAATGGCAACAAGGTTATCAATCTCAGCCCAATGAATATGATTATTTTATCGATGATATAGAGGGAAAAATACCCGAACAGTTACAAGGAACTTTATTTAGAAATGGTCCTGGATTATTAGAAGTCCAGGGAACGCCATTAAAGCATCCTTTTGATGGAGATGGGATGATTTCTGCCATTTCTTTTCTCGGTAATGGGAAAGTTCATTTTCGTAATCGTTTTGTTCGTACCGAAGGTTATGTTAAAGAAAAAGCAGCCGGTGAAATGATTTATCGGGGAGTATTTGGAACACAAAAACCTGGGGGATGGTTGAACAATTTTTTAGATATTAATATTAAAAATATTGCCAATACTAATATCATTTATTGGGGTAAAAAATTACTAGCACTTTGGGAGGCGGCTGAACCCTATAGACTCGATCCAAAAACACTGGAAACCATTGGTATTGACTATTTAGATGGTGTATTAAAACCTGGTGATTCTATTTCTGCTCATCCCTGTTTTGATCCTGCTTCTGATTTAGATAATGGTCAACCTTGTTTAGTAAATTACTCTATTAAACCAGGGTTATCGAGTAAAATTACTATCTATGAATTTGCTTTAGATGGTTCATTATTACGTCGTCATTCTCATGTTGTTCCTGGTTTTTCTTTTATCCATGATTTTGCTATTACCTCTCATTATTGTCTCTTGTTACAAAACGCTGTAAGTTTTAATCCTTTTCCTTTTCTTTTTGGATTAAAAGGTGCGGGAGAATGTGTTAGTTTTCATGCTGATAAACAAAGTAAATTGATTATTATTCCGAGGAATAATACTGATGAAAGTATGAAAATTATGCAAACGAATACAGGGTTTGTCTTTCATCATGTCAATGCCTTTGAAGAAGGAGAGAAAATTTATTTAGATTCAATCTGTTATGACTCTCTTCCTCAAGTTCAACCTAATAAAGATTATAAGGAGGTTGATTTTGATGGGTTAGATCCTGGTCAAATTTGGCGGTTTAAAATTGATTTGAAATCCAACAATATCGATAAGGAAATGATAGACAGTCGTTCTTGTGAATTTCCTTATATTAACCCTAATAATGTTGGCAAAAAATACCGCTATTTATTCACATCGACTATTCATGATTCTCACGGCAATGCGCCCTTCCAAGCCATTCAAAAATTAGACTTATCAACAGGCAAGAAACAAGTCCATTCTTTCGCACCGACAGGATATGTAAGCGAACCGATTTTTGTACCGAAACCTAACGCAACCCAAGAAGATCAAGGATGGGTTTTGGTTATGGTATATGACGGAAATAAACACCGTTCTGATATTGTTATTTTAGATAGTGAAAACTTAGATAAAAAACCTTTAGCAACCTTACATCTTAAACACCACATTCCCTATGGTTTGCACGGTAACTGGACATCTGAGGTATTTCTTTAATTACCTAAAACCATAAACTATTATCGGGAATATTTATGACTTTCTACTTTCTCCGTGAGAATTTGGTTTAATACCCCCGCTACAAATTTATTTTAGCGGTCAAAAATTTAGTGGGGGATTGTCACCCACCACTAAATTTTTACTTCTGACTTCATGAAAATAGTCCTGATAAATTAAATCTGTTATTTTCAGGGAAGTTATGCTTCTAATAGAAGCTTATTTTTGGCATCTAACTTACGCTGATATAACTCTTCTAAAAGAAAACTAATTTTCTTAAAGTTATAAGGAAAAGGGGGTTTCATTGGTCGATAATCTAAGGGATGAGGTTCGCCATGACGTAAAACAGCATTAACCATTAAACAGTCTTCTGAACTTAAATAAACCGCTCCATGAGGGACCCCTGGAGGAATAGTAATCACTTGGGGATTATACTCACTTAAGGGGATATAATGATACTTTTTATTGTGGAGGGCGATTAGAATAAAACTCCCTCTGACGACTAATAATTGATCGGTTTGAAAATGATGTACAAATAGTTCATCAATGGTACCACTGGGAACCTCGACTAACATTGTCTCATCACTAGACTGTGGGGTATAAAATTGTGCCATTCCCCCTTGTATTGATTCGAGTTGGTGTAATGATATTCCTTCTCTTAGACTCATATTATTCTTCCTGTTTTCTACTTTTTTCTTTATCTTAACAATTCTTATTGTAAATAGATGTAAAAAAAAATACATAAAGTTGCTAGTATGTGATAATTGTCGAAATTTCAAGTAAATTCCTTCTAATCTAATCTTTTATAGTTAGTAGTTCCAATGATTAAGAGAAATAAACTGGTTAGCCAGAGGAATTGATGCCAGTTCGATATTTTCTATCGCTTTGATAATTTCTTTTCGACTAAGATCCTTTCGATGATCTTGATTTTCATAGATGGCAAAAATTCCAGAGTGAACTGAGTTTTCTAAATGAAGATCCTCAAAGTCTTGGCAATTGAGAGTAAGGAGGATTCTCTGATTTTTCCGAGCATAATTGAGAACGACTTCATCCGGTTCTCCTGATAACCCAACTTCATTGACGGTTAGAACATCGTGATCTGCTTCTTTGAGCATTTTGACAAGCACTTTTGCCAGCGTATCTTCATCAATTAACAACGCGAGGCTCAAGTTGTACTCCTTTTTCTTCTAAATATTTACGTTCCATTTCAGCTTCTTGTTCTAACAAAGCTTGATTTGATTTACAATAATCAATTATTTCAAAAATAGCTTGAAGTGGTAAATCCCAATTCTCTGCTGCTTCAAAAGGAGTATCTTCATTAACAATCATATCAGACCAAACCGTTCTCGCTCTTAGTTTACGTTCCTTAATATAAAGCTGCTTTCGCCACGAATTTGATCGAGGTTCAAGATATTGCCATTGTGTTTTTGTAGGCTGATTTTTCATAGATTGTTAACTCAAATGACTATTCATTCTGTTATTTTAGCAAAAAAGTATTTAGTTTTACAATCAACTGATAACGACTATTAATTGTAATAATTTTCAAGACTAATTAAATTGTTTTTTCATATTCTTTTCCTCTAAAAACCTTAACTCCTGCTTGTATTAGTGTAGTTTTAAATTAATATAACTAATAAATTATCGTAATTTGTTAGTGTTAGATACTCTTAAATTTATTTTAGAGGATAAAAATTTCTTATCTAGCCCAAATATGAACTAAAGATTCGCTTGACCCCCATACATCTCCTGCAAAACTAAAGCCGGATCAAGATATTCTCCCCGATACTTCAAACCCCAATGCAGATGAGGCCCCGTTGTGCGTCCAGTCATTCCCACACGACCAATTCTCGCACCGGAAGGAACATCTTGACCCACCCACAACACTAAACCTCCCTCTCTATCTATCAAATAACGACCTTGGGGACTTTCTTCCACCGTTCCCATGAGGTGACAATAAATATGGGTCCATGATCCTGATTGAATAGTGATCATAGTGCCACAAGCCGTATGATCGGACAAAGCAATAACTTTTCCTCCCCACCAGTTACGCACATAGCTCCCCAAGGGTGCAGCAATATCTAAGCCATAATGAAACTGAGACTGTCCCGTAATCGGAGAGGTGCGATAACCGTATCCAGAGGTGTAGGTTTGGAAATTTTCTACCGGAAAGGAGGCCGTTCCCCAAGCATTACTAGAATTCTTTGCAGGGACGTATTGCCCTTGAGAGGGGACCTGTTGCCACCCATTAACACCTAGAGAAAGCAAGAAGGTAGCGATCGCAACAGAGACTAATTTTTGATTGAGTTTATGTCCAAAAGACTGGAAACGCTGCACCATAACACTACTCACACCGAACCATGGCAAGGCTAAACAACACATATCTGTAGCATGATACCTATTTTTGGTCAAAGTTGCTAATAAGGATCAGAGGGAAAATAACAGTAGTTTTCGAGCATCGGGGGATTCTTCTACAAAGTGAGTTTGGTGTTAGGAGTTAAGAGTTCGGAGTTATATCAAATTCAGATTTCTAGAAAACAAAAACCCGTACAATCCTATTGTTTTTGTCAGCTAGGTGAACTTTTTTTCACCATTTGGTCAACCAATGGTGAACTACACTAAACTATGCAAGTGTAAAGGAAAAAAACCCTTGCTGTTTGAGGAGAATATAATGCGATATCAAACCTTAATTACTTCTGTGGCTACTCTATTTGCCTTTGGCTGTTTTAGCAACGTGCAACCGACACCAGCCAACGATAATAATGATCTGAGTATCATTTCCAACACTGAAACCAGCACTGTGACGGCACAAAAGAACAGTGGAGTAAACTTTATTTGTAGAGAAGGGTATGATGCACAAACAGGTAAAGAACAGTACACCACTTATGCTTGGACTCCTGAAGGAAAACGGGCAATTATTCGTTGGGTAAAGTCTTGGCATAATAGTGGAACTTGGACTCCTCAAACCCGTTGTCAAACCGTCTCCGAGAAGTTTCAAGAAGCTTATAATAACGGTAGTTTGCAGTACATTGCCAATGGTTGGCAAAATAATCAACCTGTGATTTGTACAGCCCGTCAAAAAGGAGGGGATTGCGTAACCACTCTAATGACATTACGAACTGAAGATGATCCTATTGTTGTGACTAAAGATATGGTGGAATTACTCAATGGACGAGGAACAGGAGTCATTAGACATAGTAGTAGTGATGCGAAACTTCAACAATATTATCAAATTGATTTTCAGAAGTTTTTAGAAGTTGCTCCTATTGAGTAATTGATAATTGCTTGATTCTCTTTTCTTGTTTCTTGGTTCCCCATGAACTATTTATTATTATTTCATTGGTTCAAAAGTTTGTATTTTTTAGGAAGAATCAAAACATGAATGGCAAATTGATTAGGTTTTCTTTACTGATAAGTTTGGTAATGAGTAGTAGTCTGTCAGGTATTAATTTAAAAGCTAATGCACAAAAAAAATTGACTTTTATTTGTGCTTCTGGAAGACAAAATAATAAAATTTACCCAACAACTTACGCCATTAAATCACTACAAATTGAAGACAAGAAACCTTTAATTTATTGGCAATATTCCTGGTTTTCAAATAGAAAGATGACCCCTAGAGAAAGGTGTGAAATTGTTTCTAGTCGATTTCAAGAAGCTTACAATAACGAAAGTCTTAGGTTTATTACTAATAGTAAAATCAATGAGCAACCTGTTATTTGTACAACTAAAAAATTAGGAGGAGATTGTGTAACAATTCTCTTAACTTTACGCCAGTCTGATGATTCAATTCAAATTCTTAGACAGTTAAAAGATCGTTTAAGAGGACGAGGTGGTGAGATAATTCGACATAGTTCTAACCCTGACAATATATCAATTTATTATGAAATCGATATAGATAAATTAATTAAAAATTGAAAAAATAGCAGATTGTTTAAAATTCATTCTCAAAATTTATCTGGATTTTAACATTTTCAAGATCAGACAAAATTGATTAAAATAATCTTCAATTTTTCCATCAGTAAATCAAGCAAAAATAATCAGAAACATGAAAAATTTTAACCTCTTAATTCTCAGTTCTTTAATCACTCTTTTAACAGCCCCCGTAGCCTATGCTGTATTATCAGAATCTTCAAAGCCAGATATCAAAAATATCTTAATCAGTCAGGTTGTCAATTCTGAAGAAATTAAGCAAAAAGCTGAAGCCATTACTGTTAAGATTGAATCGAATAATACAGCCGGCTCTGGAGTCATTATTGGCAAAGAAGGGAATACTTATACTGTTATCACCAATGCTCATGTGATTAATAGTAAATTTCCTAATAAAATTATTACTATTGATGGTAAAAACCATGCGTCTAAAATCATTAAAGAAGGAAATTCTTTGGAAGGGAACGACTTAGCCGTTTTAACCTTTACTTCTTCTGATAATTATCAAGTAGCTACCTTAGCTATTAACCCTGAAGTTAACGAAAATAAGCGGATTTATGCAGTGGGATTTCCTGAAGAAACCAATGAATTTTATTTCACTCAGGGAACCATAAAATTACAAGCTCCAAAACCATTCTTAGGAGGTTATCAAATTGGTTATGATATTGATGTTAAACCGGGAATGAGTGGCGGTGCATTATTAAACGAAAAAGGGGAATTAATCGGGGTTAATGGACTCCTGAAAGGGCCTATTTTGAACGAAGCTTATAACTATTTAGATGGTTCCCAACCCTTTCAAGAAAATATTGCGACTTATCGTAAGTTAAGCTTTGCTGTTCCCATTCAAACTTTAGTAGAAGTTGCTCCTAATTTAGCCTTAATTCCTAATCAGTGGAAAACCGGGTTAAATTTAGCAGCTAATGTGGATAATATTGCTCGACAAATTACTATCAGAATTGATCATAAAGATAAGGTAATGGGTTCCGGTGTTATTGTAGGAAAAAAAGGAGATACCTATTATGTATTTACTGCCTGTCATGTTATTTCTGATGCTTATTGTAAGTCAGGAAAAATCAACAAAAATTACACTTTAGTGGCTCCTGATGGTGATAGATATAGCTTGGATTATAACCAGATTATTTTACCTCAAGGACTCGACGCAGCCCTTATAAAATTTAACAGTAAAAAAGCCTATCAAGTCGCCAAGATTGGTAGATATGAAATTCCCAGAAAGGAAAAACAATTAGTCTTTGTTTCTGGTTTTCCTGGTGAATTAAACGGAGTAAGAAAATTTACCGTAGGGTATCGTTTTCAAAGGGCTAGGGGGTTAAGTTTAGCCTTTAATACAGATAGTCAAAGTATGAAAGCAAATGTAGATACTTCCGGTTATGAATTATGGTACACCAATCTTAGTAAACCCGGTATGAGTGGGGGCCCTATTTTAGATATTAAAGGTCAAGTAATTGGGATTAATACAGGGCAAGAAGGGGAACAAATAAGCTCAACAGAAGTGCGTCAGTTGGGTTACGCTTTTGGGGTTCCTGCTTCGACTTTGATCGGTTTTGCTCATCAAAAACAGGTCAACTTAAATGATTTTACTATTGTTGATAAAATGCCTGAAGCTTTGAAGGAGCAGGAATTAAAAACTATCCAACAACATCCAGCCTTCATTGTCAAAAAACCCCCAGAAAATAGCAGTCAAAATACTTGGTTAAATTATGGTAATGAATTATGGCGTATCGAACGTTATCAAGAAGCGATCGCAGCTTTTAAAAAGGCTATTAACATCGATCCTAATTTTGCTGAAGCTTATTATGCTTTGGGCTTAGTTTATTCCGAGCAAGCAACACAAACCAACAATGATACTTTAGAAATAGAAGCCATCGCAGCGTTTGAACAGGGAATTTCTTTGAGTCGGAATTGGATTTTGACGGGTCAAATTTGGTATCGAAAGAGTATCAGCCTTAGCAATTTAGAAAAACATCAAGAAGCTTTATTAGCTATCAATCAGGGCATTAAACTGATCGATGATGATGCTAAATTTTATCGTCAACGGGGATTGATTTTAGTGGACTTGAATCATCATGCAGAAGCAAAAGAAGCTTTTACTCAATCTCTAGAAATAGCTGCTTTAGGTTTGACATATTTTGATAGATGTGGCCTTCTAATATTTGATATACATGACTTAGAAGCGGCCCGGGAAGATTGTAGTAAAGCCATTGAATTAGGGTTAATTGAAGGTTACTCGATGCGAGCAATTGCTCAAGCCGCATTAGGTAATGAACAAGCTTCCTTGGCTGATCATAATCAAGCTATAGCATTAGCCCCCAATAGCTTTTATTCCTATATGGTTCGTGCTTTTACCTATGACTTGATGGGGAACAATGAGCAAGCAATCGCAGACTCCACTAAAGCTATTGAATTGAGTCCCAATGATGCTGATTTATATAGCTTTCGGGCTGGTCAATATTTGCAGATGAGAAACTATGGAAAAGCGATCGCAGACTCCACTAAAGCTATTGAATTAGATCCCAGTAATCCTAGTCAATACAGCCAAAGAGGTATGTATTACCGTTTGAATGGTCAATACGATTTAGCCGTCAAAGATTACACCAAAGCCATTGAAATTAAGCCTGATAATGCAGAATATTATCGTCAACGGGGTAGTTATAAATCTCTCTTAGGTGATAGTCAAGGAGCATTAGATGATTATAATCAAGCCATCAAATTGAACCCCAATGATGCCATTGCTTACCAAGGAAGAGGGGACTTATATGTAGTAAACCTTCCAGATTATGAACAAGCAATGACGGATTACAGTCGAGCAATTGCCATTAATCCCCAATATGGAATGGCTTATCAAGCTAGAGGATACTTGCGCAAATACTTATCTGATTTACCAGGAGCATTAGAAGATTATAATCAAGCCATTGCCCTACTAGAAGCTCCCAATCCTGCTATCAGATTCACTTGGGTGGGAATACCTTCGCAAGACTTACTGCCAGAATCTTTTTTTTCTCAACAAGCATCATCTCACCCCTATAGTAGGGTTTACCAATTTAGAGGGACAGTCCGTATGCAATTAAAGGATTATCAAGGAGCATTAGAAGATTACAACGAAGCCATCAGACTTGATCCCAAGGATGGAGATTATTACCTCAGTAGAGGTGATTATTATAGCCAGACTAACCAACCAGAAAAAGCCAAGGCTGATTACCATCAAGCTATAGAAAATTATTCTGTAACCATTAACAATGATCCTAACAATGCTAAAAATTATGGTTTTTATATGAATCGTGCAAAACTTTATCAAAAACTCAACAACCATCAAGCAGCAATTGCTGATTTGAGCAAAGCGATTGAACTTGCACCTTTTAATAAACATCTTTTCTATCTGTTAAGAGGAAATTATTACAGAAAAATGCAAAAGCATGAATCAGCTATAAAAGACTATTCTAAAGCCATTGAAATTGAGCCTCAAAGCATAAACGCATACATATTCAGAGGAGGAATTTATCATAGCTTAGGAAACTATCAAGAAGGAATTAAAGACTTTTCTAAAGTGATTGCATTAAATGAAGAAATAAACAATCGTCAAAACCATGTCGCTTATTTAGTGAGAGGAGGTTTATATCAACAATTGAATAATTATCCAGAAGCAATTAAAGACTTTTCTAATTTCATTAAATTACAACCTGAAAATCATCAAGGTTATTTAAGTCGCTGTCTTGTTTACACTGCTTTAAAAGATTATAATCAGGCCATGAATGATTGTAATCAGGCAATTAAAATTGCTCCCGATAAACCAGAAGTTTATCGAGGAAGTGCTCATCTTAATCGTCGTTTAAATAATTACTCAGTAGCCTTAAAAGATGCTAATAAAATCATTGAAATTGGTCCAGATTTACCTATGGGTTATTGGGTAAGAGGGTTGATATATTGGGCGCAAAATAACCCAACTAAAGCCTTATCTGATTATGAATTAGCATTGAGTAAAAATGATCAATTTGCCCCTGCCATATCCAGTATTGGCTTTATAAAATATGAACAGGGAGAAAAGAAAAAAGCCGTTGAATTATGGCAAAAAGCCATTAATCTTAAAGATGATTTATCCGATACAAAATTAGCTTTAGCTGTGGGATTATACCATCAAGGAAAACCAGAAAAAGCCTTATCTTTAGCCAAAGAAGCACTTAATATGGATCAACGTTTAGAAAATATTAATCATCTTCAAGATAGCCTTTGGGGAGAGCAACTCATTAAAGATACCAAACCCCTTTTGAATAAAATTACCAATCCGTAGGGGCTTAATAGTATTAAGCTCATCTAATAATATTAAACCCCTACAGGATAACGTAGGGTGGGCAAATTCTGAAAATCTTCTCAATTCATAGAGAAATCATCTTTATAGTTAATTCCAATAAAAATGAAACAAAATCAATCTCCCCTCTGATTAGCATTGTGAGCAAGATGCTCACATTCCTCTGTCTCAAACTTATTTGAAAAAACTATATTTTGCCCACCACACTACTGTTCAATATTACTCATTATCTTAGGAAATTAATCAAGTCATCTTTTGTCAATTGAGCATCCCTTAATATTTTTATAAGTAACCCTTTTCCCACCATGTTTCCACTGTGTATGGGAATAGTAACCACTCTTCCATCTTCATGTCTAAGACGAACATGACTACCTTTTTGATGAATAACTCGAAACCCAACTTTATTAAGAACTTCGATGAGTTGCTTTCCTGTAACGTTAGGTAATTTAGGTATTAGATAGATACTTTTTGGATTCCGACAAATTCTGATAAACTGTCATTGCCTTCTTCTTCTAAACAAAGTTCAATCACTTCTTTAATATTAGTCAGCAATTCGTCAATGGTTTCTCCCTGACTGTAACAACTTTGAAGTTGAGGCACTTCCCCAACATAGTAACCATCTTCATCTCGTTCAATCACGACATAAAATTCTCTTGGAGTTAGCATTGATAATTAAACCTATTAATTGTATTATGTTAGAGGTTGATTAAAGAAATTATTTGGTTGGCAAATCAGAAATCCATCTCAAGCTATCATAATATCTGAAATATTCGCCCACTCTACAGATAAAATGGTAAGGATAAAATAGTATTAAAAAATATTAAATTTTAAAAATTATATACAATTTAGAC
>JAAUYJ010177325.1_pt1 | contig 10951 bp, 13 predicted proteins | sample 7278031 | NCBI WGS metagenome assembly JAAUYJ01 (sample SAMN14350222, study PRJNA611818) | marine sediment metagenome | isolation source: surface marine sediment (1.8m) | place: French Polynesia: Moorea | collected 2018-08 | reverse complement strand
TAAAACAGTTGTGGAACAAATGTGTCCTAAAGCTGTGATTACTGCAGATAGGTTTCATGTAACTAAGATTCTACATCAAGAGTTAAATCAAGGGAGAATCGACCAAAAAAATAAGTAAGTTAAGATAATTGCCCACCAAGCAACCATTATTTATAAAGTGACAGATAATTATGAAATAAGGATGAAATCGTCCGGAGGAAAAACGTGATCATTTATGGTGGGCAATAATATCTATATTTTAATTGACTCATTTATAAGTTAACTTTGCCCACCCTACTGTTATTTAACCTCTACAACAATCTCATTGCCCCCTTGATATTTAGAATCTTTTACTGTAGCAGCTAAATTCCAAGTTCCGACCATACTAAAGTTAGTTTTAAGTTTAAATTGTCCGGGTGTTTCTGTAGTTTCGATTTCTAAAGTAGAAATCATTGGCTCTTCCCCTTCCATTGGCATTTTTGAACTCACTTCGATATTTTCAACTGCTACAGTTTCCCCTGAAGTGTTGTCTTGAACTTCTAAAATTAATTCGACATCTCCCATAGGAATATCCCCTTCAGGACTTACTAAAGCTACCTTAGCTGTGTTTTCTGCTGCTGTTGTTTCAGTTTTAGGGGCAGTTCCTGACTGGGTGTTTGTATCAGTATAAGGTGAACCACAAGCAACCATTAACAAACTAATGGGAAGAATTAAAGCGAAGATTTTTTTCATAGTTTTCTCTAATCAAAAACTGTAACTTAATATATTAAATTATAGTGTATTGTAAAAATACAATCAATATAAGTAATGGTAATTTAACTACAACAATAAACAATGCTCTCTCACTCTACTTGGATATTTATTTTACTAAAATATCAAACTCTTTTTTTTGTTGATAATCTTTGTCTTTAACCTCAACATAAATTTTCCATTCTCCTTTCATGCCTAAGAAAGTTTCTGCTCTAAATTTTCCTTTCTGCGATTCGGATTTTACCTCGACTTTTGCCGTCATTGGAGCCATATTTTTCATCGGCATGGTAGCTTTAATTTCTAGCTCATTAATGGCTAAAGGTTTCTGGTTTTTACTATCAAGAAATTAAAAAATAAATTCAGCATCTCCTATATTAACGTCTGACGAACTGACTAAGTTAATACTAACCTGATTTTGGCTATTTCTAATATTACTTGAAATTAAGGTCTTATTCCCTTGGTTAACCACCGTTACCGCAGCATTTTCTATTAGTTTATGATGTCCCGTGGTAATAACAGCATCCCCTGGTTGTAGTCCTCGCAGAATCTGAAGGCGATCGCCACTCACCATGCCCACTGTAACTAATTTTCGAGTGGCTGTGTCCCCATTAACCACCCACACCGCCGGGTTATCTTCAAAGGTGACAACAGCAGAGGAGGGAACCATTAACGCATTGGGTTGACGTTGGGTGATCAACTCCATTTCCACAAACTGGCCCGATCGCAACTCACCTCCAGGGTTGTTAACCACTGCTTCGACGGTAACGGTACGGGTTTGACTGTTGGTTTGAGGAAAAATACTACTGACTTGGCCATTAATAGTAAAGCTTGTGCCGGGTATTTTTGCTATAATTGGTGTTCCTATACGAATTTTAGTAGCATCGTGTTGTGCTACATTTGCTTGTAAACGAATACGACTATAATCTCCTATTTTCAAAATTCCCATCCCTGGTTGTACCACCATTCCCGGATCGACCATTCTTTCTTGTACAATACCAGTAACAGGGGCTTCTATTTGGGTATAACTAGACATAACAGAAGCTGTCGCCACTTTAGCCTTAGCTTGTTGTACTTTAGCTTTATCATTGATTACTTTTGCTTCTAAACGAGCTATTTTAACCTTAGCTTCCGATAAAATAGCTTGTTTAGCTTGCACTTCACTTTCTACTACGTCATAATCATCTTGAGCGATCGCCCCTTCCGAAACTAACATCGCAAAACGTTCTAATTTCTTTTTTAAATAACCTAAATCAGCTTCTATTTGTTTTATACTATTCTTTTGTTCTAATATCTCAATTTTACTTATTTCTAACCCCGTTCGCATCGTATCAGTTTCTGCTTGCGCTTCTGCTACTTGGGTAAACAGTTCACTAGCACTAATTTGAGCCAAGGTTTGGCCGATAGTAATGCGATCGCCTGGATAAACAGAATAATTAGTTAATTGTCCAGCAACCCTAGGATAGACTGTAACCACTTGATAAGGTTCAATAGTCCCTGTATATTGCACTGTAGCTTGTAATAGTTGGGGTTTAACCACTTCTACGGTGACAGGAGTAGGGTTAAACGAACCATCCACAGCCATCATTTCATCGTGGGACATATCACCATGGCCACTATGATCCATCGTAGAGGATGCTGGTTTTAATTGATTCGTAACCAGGAGAATACCCCCCGTCAACGCCATAAAAACCCCTAATCCCAGGGTTTTCTTACTAACCAGACTCCCTAATATCTTTCCTGGAAATAAACGCTTTAACGGGGTATTACGGATAACTAGAACTCCCATAACAACAGTCGTTCCTATAGTTAGCATCCCACTTGATGACAAGGGATCTAACGAGGATAGTTGTTGAGAAAACCCCCGAATATGTTCTACCCCAACTATATCTGTCGACTTGCTCGCTTCTGTCATGCTTAAATAAAAGACTTTGGAAATTAGATATTTCTTTCTCGTATCATGACAAAGAAATATGAAATTAGGATGAAATACTAATTTCATATCTTCTAACCTGAATTATTCATGAGAGAATTGAGAACAAGGCTGAAAGCCTTATGCAATCAGGAATATGGAGATTTAATGCCAATAACAGTCTGTAATTTTTATCTATTACTAACTATTGGGCAACAATTAATTTTTTCCTAACATCTATCTCTCATAGGATTGGTATATCTACTTAACCTTTATCTAGCCTTTTTTACGTTTTTTGGCGATTTTTTTCAATGGAATTAGCGAGATTGACTACTTTTTAAAAATCCATTTAATAAAAAATCGTTTTTGATGCCAATTTCTTATTTTTTTTGTTTTGTTTTTTCTTCATGAATAATGCAGGTTAGGTGGAGGTAATTCTACATTCTGATTGACTTCCAACTCAAAAAATGGTTTCAAAACGCCAAGTAGAGGGTTCAGTAATTCTAAATTCTACATTCTGAATCTCTTTTCTTAATCCTCGGATACATGGTAGAATGATAGACTCTACAGATTCGGGAGGAACCATCGATTGTCCAAACCAGTCAACGTTGCTATACTAGGAGCAACAGGAGCCGTCGGTACTGAGTTACTAGAACTCTTAGAAAGTCGTAACTTTCCCCTAAATAACCTCAAACTTTTGGCTTCTCCTCGTTCAGCAGGCAATACCCTTAAATTTAAGGGCGAAACCCTCACAATTGAAGCAGTAGAAGAAAGTTCTTTTCAAGACATCGATGTTGTCTTAGCCTCTGCCGGTGGCTCAACTTCCAAAGCTTGGGCAAAAACCATTGTAGAGGCTGGTGCAGTGATGGTGGATAATTCCAGTGCCTTTCGCATGAACCCAGAAGTTCCCCTAATTGTACCCGAAATTAACCCAGAGGCAGCAGCAAACCATCCAGGCATTATTGCTAACCCCAACTGTACCACTATCCTCATGGCGGTGGCTATCTACCCCTTACATAAGATACAGCCCATTGAACGAATTGTCGTCTCTACTTATCAGTCTGCTAGTGGTGCGGGAGCAAGAGCGATGGAAGAGGTTAAAATACAGTCTCAAGCCATTTTAAATGGAGAACAACCCCAACCAGAAATTTTACCTTATCCTTTAGCATTCAATCTCTTTCCCCATAACTCTCCCTTAACAGATACAGGTTACTGTGAGGAAGAGATGAAAATGGTTAATGAAACCCGTAAGATTTTTAATGAGCCAACTTTAAAAGTGACAGCAACCTGTGTTAGAGTACCAGTATTACGGGCTCACTCAGAAGCCATTAATCTAGAGTTCAAAAATCCATTTTCCGTCGCCCAAGCAAGGGAAATTATTGCCCAGTCTCCAGGGGTTAAACTGTTGGAAGATTGGCAGAAAAATTACTTTCCCATGCCCATAGATGCTTCTGGTAAAGATGATGTCCTAGTGGGAAGAATTCGTCAAGACATTTCTCATCCTTGTGGCTTAGAATTATGGATTTGTGGGGATCAAATTCGTAAAGGTGCGGCTCTAAATGCGGTACAAATTGCTGAGTTATTACTCGAAGAAAATTGGTTGAAGCCAAAGGTATCAACCGTCAAGGTTTAGAATATCAATATTAGCGAATTTTATCCCTAATCTCACTGTAAACTGACAAGAAAACGAATGAGTGATCCAGTTTTTGGAAAGGTGATTACCGCCATGGTAACGCCCTTAGATAAAGAAGGTAATGTTAACTATAATGTGGCTGAAAAATTGGCTATTCATTTAGTCAATAATGGTAGCGATAGCTTAGTCATATCTGGGACAACAGGAGAGTCTCCTACCCTCAGTTGGGAAGAAAAATGTCAGTTATTTCAAATAGTTAAAAAAGCCGTAGGGGATAAAGCAAAAATAATTGCCGGAACTGGGGGAAATTCCACAGATCATGCTATTGAAATGACCCAAGAAGTAGCAAAACTGGGATTAGATGGATCATTACAGGTAGTCCCCTATTATAATAAACCACCCCAAGAAGGACTGTATAAACATTTCAAAAAAATTGCTGAAACAGTAGGCAATTTTCCCATAATGTTATACAATGTACCTGGGCGTACTGGACAGAACATGACTCCAGAAACCGTCGCTAAACTTGCAGAAATCAATAACATTGTTGCTATAAAAGAAGCTAGTGGCAGTTTAGAACAAGCCTGTAAAATACGTAGAATGACTGATAGTTCTTTTTTGATTTATGCTGGAGATGACTTTTTAACATTACCGTTACTAACCGTGGGATCTGTGGGAGTTGTCAGTGTAGCAAGCCATTTAGTGGGCCAACAAATGCAAGAAATGATTAAAGCTTTTAATAATAATAAAGGTACTAAAGCAAGTGAAATAAATGTGGAACTTTCCCCCTTATTTAAAGTCTTATTCTGTACAACCAATCCTATCCCCATCAAAGCAGCATTGAACTTACAAGGATGGCAAGTCGGTGGAGTGAGATTACCCCTAACAGAAATCTCTGAAACATTGAAACAAGAGGTTAAATCAGTATTAGAAGAATTGTCTTTGCTCGAAAAAGCATAAACCCCATATAAATAAAAACTTTGCTAAATGTCTTAGAAGACAACCTTTTCGTTGTTTTTAGGAATACCTTTATTAAAATTTTCAGTTTTTCGTGAACCGAAATTATCAACAAATGACTTAACCAGAAGGAGGAAAATGAGTCAAACTAAACAACAACCTACCCTAAAAATTATTCCCTTGGGGGGACTCCATGAAATAGGCAAAAATACTTGTGTCTTAGAATATAACGACGAAATTATTCTCATCGATGCAGGGATCGCTTTTCCCACCGAAGAAATGCACGGGGTGAATATCGTCCTTCCTGACATGACCTATCTTAGGGAAAATCGTCATAAAATTAAGGGCATGATCGCCACTCATGGTCATGAAGATCATATCGGAGGTATTGCTCATCATTTAAGACAGTTTGATATTCCCATTATCTATGGACCCAAACTAGCCATTGCCCTTCTCAGGGACAAAATAGAAGAAGCCGGAGTCAGCGATCGCACCACATTAAAAACCGTGAGTCCTAGAGACATGGTCAGGGTTAGTCCTTCCTTTTTAGTGGAGTTTATTCGTAACACCCACTCCATGGCTGATAGCTTTACCCTGGCTATTCATACCCCGTTAGGGGTGGTTATCCATACAGGAGACTTTAAGATTGACCATACTCCTGTAGATGGAGAACATTTCGACCTGCAAAAATTAGCCGAACATGGCGAAAAAGGGGTACTCTGTCTCCTCAGCGACTCCACCAACGCCGAAGTTCCAGGAAGCACTCCCTCAGAAAGTTCAGTCTATCCCAACTTAGACCGCATTATTGCCCAAGCAGAGGGACGGTTAATGATCACCACCTTTGCCTCTTCCGTGCATCGGGTGAACATCATTTTACAACTGGCACAAAAACATAAACGAAAAGTTGCGGTGGTGGGACGTTCGATGTTAAACGTTATTGCCCACGCCCGAAACTTAGGCTATATCAAATGTCCCGATGATCTGTTTATTTCCCTCAAAGCTGCCCGAAACTTAGCCGATGAACAGGTTTTAATTTTAACCACGGGATCACAAGGGGAACCTTTAGCCGCTTTAACCCGTATTTCCAGAGGAGCTCACCGTCATATTAAAGTACGTCCAGGAGATACCATTGTGTTCTCTGCCAATCCCATTCCTGGGAATACTATTGCCGTCGTTAACACTATTGACCGTTTAATGATGCAAGGGGCAAAAGTAATTTATGGTCGTCATCATGGTATTCATGTTTCCGGTCATGGTTGCCAAGAGGATCACAAATTAATGTTGGCTTTAACAAGACCCAAGTTTTTTATCCCTGTACACGGCGAACACCGTATGTTAGTTAAACACGCAGAAACAGCTTATAAAGTGGGTGTTCCGGCGGAAAATATCGTCATTATTAACAACGGTGACATTGTAGAAGTTTCCCCTGATAGCATTGGAGTTAGTGGACAAGTCCCCTCCGGTATTGAATTAGTGGATCAAGCCGGCGTTGTTCATGAACACGTCATGGAAGATCGTCAGCAACTTGCCGAAGATGGTGTTGTAACTGTAGCCGCTTCTATTAGTTGGGATGGGAAGTTAATGAACCCTGCTGCGGTGGACTTACGGGGCGTAGTTACCAAGGTAGAAAAGTCGTTGTTAAAACAACTGATCATTCGTGCTATTGAGAATATTCTCGAAAATCGTTGGGATGAGTTTGCTGATAGTGATAACACAAGCAAAGTGGACTGGTCTTACTTAAAGGAAGAGATTGAAAGTACCTTACAAAGACTGGTAAAACGGGAATTACGGAGTTATCCTCTGGTAATCTTCATTTTACAAACCCCAGATATTCCTCCTGAAACCGAACCTAAAGCGACTCGTAAAGTTTATCGTCGTCGTCGTCCCACGGCTTCGGTTGCTTCTCGATAAGGCAATGGATAATTAATTTAATCATGTGACTAAGACGGGAGTTTTCCCGTCTTTTTTCTGTGGACAGTTGGAAAAGTTAACCACAGGAAATTAGAATTAAATGACAAGAAATGCTAAATTGTCAAAAAAGAAACCATAACATTGAAAATTATGATTAAGTCTTTACCTTTTATCATTGTAGCATTTTTAGGCATTCCTAATGTTATGCCTATTTATGCCCAAGATCCTCCGGCTGAAACTTATCAACCTGGCTATTGGCAACCAGTAGCCCGTTTCGATATTAAACGAACTGTGGAAGTGAATATTATTAATAAGACTGATGTTCCGATTGAATACGATTTAACAGACTTAGAAGCGATGAACCCCCAAAAGTTGCCACCAGAAGCAACGGGTAACTTAAAGGGGTTTGGTAGTACCGCTAATATTGTGATTTATCCTTTGGTTAATGATACTAGCGAGTTTAATTTACGTTATCAAGTCAAGGTGGATGAAGAGAATAATATTGTTAATGTCTCTGTGGTTAAAGATGAGCCTAGTTTTTTAGGACATCGTTCTATTAATTTACAAGGAACGGGTGCTATTTATCTTTATTAAGTATAAGGGTTTAAGCGATGGCAAAGTCTGTATATTTACGAGTTTCAGGATCATGAAAGGCTAAAACAATATCTTTTTTGGGGACACCTTCTCTTAAGAATTCATTAGCGATCCCTTCCTCTGTCCAATCTTCTTCTAGATAGATTTTATTGTTTTTTATTCGTATATGTACATGAGTGTTGTTAATTCTTTTTTGATCTACCTAAGCTATAGACATCCATAAATAATGATCATGATTTTCATCAAATATCAAACAAGTTTCATACTTTTTCTTAGATGAACGATTAGCAATTTCATCATATTCTGTTAAGATTTTTTTGATGATTTGACGATAATTAACTAAGTTATCCATTGAACAATCTCCTCCTTATACTCATTTTAGGGGATAGTTCTATTATAGGCGATCGCTTTCTTGATTTTTATTAATTTATTTCAACAAATTTTCAATTTCTTCATCACTAAAACCAAATTGTCTAAAAATGCGTAAAACATAAGCAGGTGACATTTATTTTGCCCCAATATCTATAGGAACAATTCTACGCTGTTTATCAACTTCTCGAATATATAAGCGATGATCTCCTTTTCCTTCTCGATAAAATTTACAACCTCCTTTTTCAAGAATTTTAATTAGTTTTTTCGGTTTAAGAGAAGGAAGATTTTTAGGCATAAACTTTTCTTAGTTCGTATATTTCACAAGATTCTGAATTTTCAATGGTTAAAAATTCATGGAGTTCATCAATATGAAGGGGACGAGAATAAACATTATCTTCGCTATTATAAACTTCTAAAAAAGATTCAATTGCTTCTTTTAGTTTATCAATAGCTTGTTCTGGAGTTTCTCCCTGTCCTACGAATCCGTTTTCGAGACATAATGAAACCCAATAACTTGCGATTTTTCTAAGAATTACGGTGTAAAAGTTCATTGTGCTTTTTACCTATAAATTTACTACAATCAACAAGAAAAAAATTTATTTCAATTAACTGTATTCCCCCATATAAAATTTTACTTTTAGATGATGATCTATACTCTAATTCCTGATGGAAATTATTCCAATGTTTAACTGACCAAACGTATGCACAGTATATATAAGGTTTATGAGTAGTTAGCAATTGATAATCTTCTTCATTTAGGTTTAGTTTTATTTGTTTACTAGATTCTATTAAAGAATTAAAATCCCATTGACCATAAATCACAAAACGATTCATAAAGTTTTTAGGTAGATTTTCAGGATTTTTATTCCTATCAAATAATTCTTTTCTCTTCTTTTCTATGTCTTTATAGTAAAGAGATTTATCAGAGGTTTCATGAATCCAAAGATAAGTCGGTTTCTTAATTGATTCTTGCGTTAAGTTACCTTGTTTATCAATAACGTCTAAAAAGACCTCTAGATTTTCGGTTGCTTGAATTCCTCCTAATGCTGTTTTAAAACGTAAAACTTTTAACCATGCACTAGCTTTTCTCATACCTACCCAATTCAAGTTTTTTGGAAAAGTACCCTTATCAAATTTAATACAGATCGAAACTCCTGTGTCATTATTTTCTTTAAAATGTTTATCTAATGGCCCATCTATGTCATTGCTAACTTGAGGTCGAAGTAAAGAAGTCTCATCATCATCAACCCAATTTCTTGCACCAATCATTTTTCCTACAGTAGTAAAACTGGGAGTCTTTGTACATAATTGAATATAATTGAATCCATAAGCTAAATAAGTAGCACCAACCCCTTTATGTCCACGATTTTTACGAGATTTGAAAGAAAAGAAAGGAGATAAAAATGATTTGAATTGTTTTTCGTCTAAACCGATACCATTATCAGTTACGATCAACATATTATCTTGTAAATTGATTGTAATCCAGATTTTTGGATCATAATTAGATTCTCTATTGGCACGTTTTTCAACAGCATCCATTGCATTTTGAATTGTTTCGCAAAATGGATCATACCAACCAACATAGGATGTTAAAATCCCTTTTATTTCATTTTTAAGAGCTTTTAATTTTACTTCTGTATCAGCTTCAGTTTTAGCTTCAAGAGGATCAAATGAATCAAAACTTTGAAAATCTAGCATAGGATAAATAATTTAAAGTAATTGAATATAAAAGAGAGTAAGGAAGATTAGACCTTAACTCATTCAGGTTCTCGTTAACAAAACTGTGTACTCTTGCTCTAAGTTCTAGAATAACAGAATTAAAAATTTTACTAATTACTCAATATCAAGCATTGTCTTCACCTCATCTAATGAATAAGAAGGACTATCTTTTTCTTCTTCTTTTGCTTTTCTTAAATCTTCTAAATCTTCTAAGTCTTCTAATAATTCTTGAATTTTAAGAAATTCCTCATAAGATAAAATAGCAAATTCTTTTTTGCCATTCTTAGTTAAAAATTCAGGATGTAATTCAATCATTTTTGTCTCCTTAATTTAATTATAGGCATTTTGCCGATTTTTAACCCGATAAATTATTAACGTATCATCTTCAATATCAAATAATACTCGATAATTACCGACTCGTAATCGATACTGTGGAAAAAAGTTGGTTAGCTTTTTGATATCTCCTTGCAAATTATCTGTCATTGCTTCAATTTTAGAAATAATTCGAGTCCTGTTATGAGATGATAATTTTTCTAACTCTTTGATAGCTTTTGGTTTAAATTTAACCTGATACTTCACATTAATTATACCTCAATTAATTTAAGGTGGGCATTGCCCACCCTACCATGTTAACTTAAAGCCCCTGCTGGAATGCCTAAAATATCTTCAATTTTGGGCATTTCTTCTAAGGGAATAACTCGTCCTTCGTCTTCAAATCCTGCCATTTGATCGAAGTTCAAGTAACGGTACAATTCATCTGCAAAGGGGTCAATTTTTTGGGTGACAATCTCCATATATTCTTCAACGGTGGGGATTTTTCCTAATAAGGCACACACCGCAGCTAACTCTGCTGAACCTAAGTAAACTTGCGCCCCTTTACCCATACGATTATTGAAGTTACGGGTAGAGGTAGAAAATACTGTAGCATTGTCTTCTACTCTTGCTTGGTTGCCCATACATAGAGAACATCCTGGCATTTCTGTCCTCGCACCTGATGCAGCAAATACACCATAAATACCCTCTTCCCGTAGCTGTTTTTCATCCATTCGGGTTGGGGGACAAATCCATAAAACAGATTTAATGCGTCCTGCACCTTCTAAAATTGTCGCAGCAGCACGGTAATGTCCAAT